>Ga0116227_10002764_pt1 | contig 39587 bp, 21 predicted proteins | sample S1TSphgellanicum_FD_89693 | JGI IMG/M metagenome (GOLD analysis project Ga0116227, IMG submission 89693) | Host-associated microbial communities from peat moss isolated from Minnesota, USA - S1T2_Fb - Sphagnum magellanicum MG | ecosystem: Host-associated > Plants > Peat moss > Unclassified...
CAATAAGATATGAATTTTCAAAGTTTATGTTTTTGTAATGTTTAAAATGAAGTATTTGATAAATAAAATGTAATGTAACATATTATCACAACAAGTGTGGTGGCTTGATGGTAAAGGTGTTTGACCCCATTTCAAAGGTCAAGGGATCAAACCTCATGGGTGGTGTTGTGTGTGGTCAACAATGGTGTGTTGACCGAATATTCTCATATTGAATTTTTAAGCTAGGTGCCTAGGTTGATTACATGGCCTACCTACCTACCTAGGCTAGGTTTTTAACCTAGCGTAGGTAGTGGCACGTGTCAATAAATAATAGGCTTTAAAAATCATGAAATTATTAATAATATTATATATTAAATAATTAAAATTTAATTAATTTCCATACTTGTTAGTTAATTAACTAGCAAGTGAATGGTTTGATAAATTTGTATTTCATTTGAGAATAACCTTGTTTCACTAGGTATTAATGAAATAAGTCATTGTCCGTAGCAACTAGTCCCTAATCACTAGGGGGTTAAACAATTTCACTAGATGAAAATGTCCAAATTCACTCAAAAATATAGTGAAACCCAGAGTGAACTAGGACACATTTCCTAGTAGTGCAAATATGAATCCAAAAAAGTTGTGGAATGGGAAGAAACCAATAGTGAAACATCTTAAGATTTTTGGTTGTGCTACTTATGTGTTCAAACCAAGTTAAACACATTCAAAGTTTAAACCCAAGAGTATAAAATGCATTTTTGTGGTTATAATATCAATTCCAAAGTTTATAAACTCATATATTTGGTTATTCAGAAGTTGAAACTTAGCCAAAACATAATTTTTATTGAGATGGCAAGTTTTGTAGAACCTTAATGTGGATATGCCTATAAAAATTCCAAAAGTAGTGGGAGTTGATTCGAAACATATGAATTTTTCAAATGGTTTTAAAGGTGTAAAACATGAAGATTTTACCCCAATCCATCACAATGAACTAGTTCATGATCCCCCATGCATTAATGAGCCTAAAGGTGAGATCACTGTTAATTTACCTATGTTTAAGGAAGATATTTACATTCTTCTAATGAGATTAGAAATGTAGCCCATAGTTAACTATGGAGTCCTTAAAACAAGTGAAACGACAACTCAAAGAAAGTCCTCATGAATTAAACGAACACTTTTAAGTTTTTAGACTTTGCTTACATGGTTAACACAAATGAACCAACAATAATTTTTGAAGCTTTACAAATAACAAATGGGTTGCTTTGGAAATAAGTGACGCATGAATAATACAATTCATTATTAAAAAATGAAACATGGTCATTAACAAAACTTTTAGAAAGAAAGAAAACGACAAGTAGTAGATGGGTCTTTAGGATTAAGTGAAAGGTAAATAACAACATAAATAGATACAAAACAAGATTCATAATAAAGGGTTTTGCACAAACAAAAGGTGTCAACTTCTTTGAAACATACGCACTAGTAGTTAAGTTTGCCCCCATGAGAACCTTGTTTGCACTTGAAGCAATCTGCAACTTAAATATCCATCAAATGGATATGAAGAGCACCTTCTTGAATGGGGAACTCATTGACAAAGTCTACATGGTGCAATTAAACAATTATGAGGTTAATGGGAAAGAAAACCTAATTTGCAAACTAAAGAAGGCCATATATGGCCTAAAACAAAAACAACGAGTATATGGAACATAAGGATTGATATTCTATCTCTCCAAGCTAAATTAGAATATGAGAAAGGTATCATAATCAATATTAGACCTTGGAGAGGTAGAATATGGTTGATCTCCCATATCAATATTCTACTTCTCCAAGGTCCTTTATATCGAACTCATTACTAAAGAGTGCTTTGACACTATTGATACATTGATGTTCTTGCTTACTAGGAGAAAGAGATCATTGACATACAAAACTAGAAATATTCCTTCAATTCTATGTATGTACACAATTTGATTTGATTGAGGGTATCAACCATAATTTTCATAAATAATTAGGGGAACATCTTTTTCATAAAAAATTTTAATGCACCACAACAAGTCTAAACACATTGATATTCACCATCATTACATAAGAATTAGCAAGCACATGAAAAGTTATGTTTAAGTACTACGGGACCGATGAAATGAGTGCAATGTTTTTGACAAAGGGAATCTATAGAACAAAACATTATGAATGCATGGAAAAATTAGGCCTTAGACAACTTGGGATTTAATACTAAATGGGAGTGTTAGAAGCTTGGATGGTAACAAATTTGGCAAGTAATTTATCGTGTCCAAATTTACATTTTTTAAAAGGTTGCTTCTAATAGATTAAATTAATGGCAATTGAATTGGTAGCCAAAAATTAGGAGCTATTAGGTGGATCTCACTAAAATAATCAACCTAGGAAATGATAACTCAAGTAGTGTTAGGTGAAATTTGCGATAAATTAGTTAATAACTCTTGAATTAACATTCCTACCTTTGAATGTAGAAGAATTTTAAAAAAAGTATATAAGGAAATGTTGTTATTGCTTAGAATAATGAACTATTCACAATTTCAATCTTTTCATTTGTTTATTTATGTAGGTGTACATTTTCTTTTCTTCTTTCATTTTAATTTAGTTACTTGCATTTTTTTTGCTCAACTTGATGGAAGAAGTAGACCACTCACATCATGGGCTCTCAAACATGCTTGAAGACATAAAAATTGCAAGACAAAATATTTTTTGCATTCAATGGGATAAATTATCCAATTTGTTTTCTCTACAAGAAATCATGGTTCTTTTTTATTGGGAATTTCAATTAAAAAAACCCCCCAAATGGGTTTTTGGCCCCTTGTCCAACTTGACCAAAATGCCATTTTGAAGAAGTCATTTCAAATTAAACCATTTTGACTAGGTCTTTTTGGTTGATTCTTTTATTGAGTTTTTGATTGGATTTTTTGACTAGGTTTTTCTTATGAAACCATTGTGATAATAATATAATTTGGGCAATGACCAAAAATATTTATTTAAAATTTTAAATTTTAATTAATATGGAAATATTAATTAATCAATTATTTATCCTACCTATTTACTTACCTACCTACCTACCTAATTAATAAACCTAATACTTAATGTCAAAAAATATTTATTTATTTACTTACCAACCTTATGTCCTAAACTTAGGCTAAACCACCTAATTTAGTCACCTAGGCTAAATTAAGCCACTTAGGCTAGGCTAAATTTTCTAGGTTAGGTGGTTTAGTAGGCTTTGTAACCTAGGTTGCCTAATTAGGTCACCTAAATAACCAAGGTAGCTTAGATTGCAAGCGTTGGGACTTGAACTCCTCACTTCCACATTGAAAAGTCAAATCCTTAACCATTGCACCACCATGCCATAAGGTGATTTTTTTGGACAACATATTGTAATCAACTTCCATGAATTTTTTTCAACATATTATACTAAATAAACTTGAATTGTTTTACATTATTTACATAAATAAGTAGGTTATAAGTAGGTTAGCTTAGGTAGGTAGGAGATACCTATTAATAAATGCATGTACCTAGGTAATATATAAGTTATAATCTACTAGGCTTATAGTTACCCACTAGATCTATGTTTATACCTACTTAATAAGCTACCTATGCCTATATGTTATTTAGTAGGTTAAATAAATACCTATTAGCTTATTAATAAACTTACCTAGGCCTAGGTGGATTAGGTTAAGCTACTTACCTTGTAGGCTTAGGTGGCTTAAGCCAGGTTACATACCTAGTAGGCTTAAGTGGCCTAAGTTGCTACATATTTAGTAGGCTTAGGTGGCTTATGCTACGTAACTATTAAGTAGACCTCAATAGCCTAGGTTAGGTACCTATTTAGTACGCCTAGGCTACTTACCTAACTAGTAGGATAAGCTACCTATCTATTAAGCCTAGGTGACCTATGTTATTTACGTAGTAAACTTAGATTAATAGGCTACCTACAAGGTTAATAGGTCTATATAGTAAGCCTAGGTCACTTAGGATACCTACCTAATAGGCTATTTAATAATCTTAGGCTACATCTTAGGTAACTTACTAGGTAGGTTATTACCTAACAAATAGCTTATTAGCTTATTAGTTATACTAAGTTATATAATTATACTAGTTTAACCTACTATGTTAGATTAGGTAGGTAGCTTAGGCGTAACAAGTAGGCTAAGTCATTAAATGAATACAACTCATTTGATTAAGTTTCAAATCATAATGTTCAATTTTATTAAACCCTATCTATTCAAAATGGCCAATTTGATTAAGCCATGGCCATTTTGACTAGATCTTCACCTTGACATTTGGTTGAAAATGTCATTTTAATAAAATGTAATGGTTAAATGTAACATGTTTTTTCATGCCCCAAACCTTTAGTCAAATTGGACATACCCTTTGGTCAATGTGAACATTTTGGTCAAGTTAGCCTTTTAAAAAGTTATGACTTCTTGTAGTCTTTAGATTTTTGTTGTTATAATATTCAGAGCCATAATTTGAATTTGGAAGTTCACACCTAAACATAACAAAACTTACAGTAAAATCAATTACAAAATTATCTTCTGGTGCTAAACCTACAAAAGATGTATAATTGGCCAATATAAGGTTTCATGAAATTAAGCTATTAAATTGTGTGTATTTAACTTGTTTAATGGATTTTTTCAAAGGTAGATTGCTAGAGGGAGAAATTTTTACTAATGTGGGGAAGGTATTTTTTGAGCGATTACATTATAAGATGCAATGGAACATTCGTTAAGATACATGAACCAAACTGGATTTAACGAGCTTGTAAACTATACACACAAGCTTAACAAATTGAATGTTTAAGATGTAGACAATTTATAACACAATGAAATGATTTTTCTATGGCATATTTCCATTATTTTTATGGAATTTTCTTTGAGAATAACTTGGAAAAACATGTTTTTTCAATTAGTGTCAAATGTGTTTTCTTAATAAACTTTCTCTAATTTTTGAAAACTCAAAAAACATTGAGAGGGGGGGAAGGGAAAGAAAACAATGTTATAAGGTAAAGAAGCCAGTGTATGAACATTTAATGGCTTAGAGGAAGTCAAATCCTAGGGGAGGGCTTTATTGTTGATGGTGTTCAAAGATTAGTGGTACCCCTTTTGCTAGCGCATTTAACACACCAAAGATCACCAAAAACAGAAGAAGTATGAAAAAGTTGTGATCCCCCAATCTAGGGGGAATAAAAAAGGTGAAATGGTAAATTTAAGAACACATGGAAGTTGGTAACTAGTTAGCCAAGCATTGATGGATGGACACCACTTGCCCCATCAAAGAAATGAAAATAAAAAGTAGTCGAACAAAATTCATAATAAAAACATTCACATCAACACGTGTGGCTAAGATTTTACCAAAATTAGAGCTACAAGATCAACAATTATGGGATATCTTAAGTTCAACAAACACCAACTTGCATGCACATGAGGTGGTTGGAAGTTTGTGGGTGTGAACCCCCATTATATCCATATCATCTTCCTCCTATATTCAATCCACAAAAAACAAAATTGCACATTTTTTTTTTTTTAGAAAGTGATCATGGTCTTCTTCATGCTTGAGTTGCACAAGCCTTCTTGAGTTCCTATTTGCATTACTCCTCCTCTTTTTTTGTTCTGAAAGGTTGTGTGAATCTCTCTTTTCATTTGTTTTTCTTCTTGGTCATGTTTTTACTTCTCCAAGCTCAAAGTTCTTCTTGGTGGTCCTTGTTTGCACCAAGTTTCAAAAGTTTGCTTCATTATTACCCAACTTTTTAATCACAACTTGTGTCCTTACAGCTTAGACCTTTATAGTTCAACTTTAGTTTGTTTCCTTACATAGTTCAAGCTTTTGCAATTTAGTTTCCTTTCTTTTTATCATGATTAATTTAAAAATCTATTATGACCCAAGAGTGTGGCACAATCCATGATTGATCCCCACAACTTCAAGAGCAAAGTTGTAGCTGTAGGATTCATAAGCAAAGGTTAACCTCCCAAGCTCAATGGTACAAGCTTATATTCAAACTTTTTTCATGACCTTTCCATGTTTGAACTCGTCCATGTTGCTTTTAGTTTTTTAAGTTTGTGTTTTCCTTTTTATCATATGTTTTTCATTGTGTGTGTGTTTCTTGTTGCAAGTGCAAAAGGTGAAGCTAAAAATAATTAAAGTAATGGTGTTTGTATTTACCTCTCTTCATGTTTTAGCATTTGTGTTCTAGCCCTTTGACTGTAGGTTTTTCAAGATGGTCATATTCCTTTTTTGGCCTCCTAATGTTATTGCTCTTTCAAGATGATCCACTTCTTTTCGCCCCCCTTGATGTTATTGCATCTTTCAAGATGATCATATTCCTCTTTTAACCTCTTAATGTTGTTGTTCTTTCAAGATGATCTTATTCCTTTTTTAGTTTCTTGATGTTGCTCATCTTTCAAGATTGATCTTCTTCTTCTTCTGGCCCTCATGTTGTTGGTATTTCATATGGTCCTCTTCCTTTTTTGGCCCTTTTGATGTTGTTCCTTTTTTAAGATTGTTCTTTTTTTTCTTATGGCCTTCTCATGTTGTTGGTATTTCACAATGATCTTCTTCTTCTAGCCCTCTTGTTGTTGCTATAAGATCAATCCCCCCCATTCCCCACCCTTTCCATTCAGATTTAATTCAACAAGTTGAACTTAACATGCCCACATACCCACATTCTATGTCTTGCTTGTTGTTTAACTTCTCTAGCTTCTATTGAGCATTTGTCCAATCTCTTGCACAAAGTTAAATATAGAGAACTTGAACTTGAATAGATAAGCTTTTATAACCCCCTTGAACATATCGTTAGTTCCACCCATGCCATTAATGACCTATTTAACTCCAATCTCTACCTACATAATCCCTTACATAGTGGACAATTTAAAGATCTATAACCAAACAACTTAAAACTTCTCATTTTGAACATTCTTGCCTTCAATGTAACATTAACTTATTTGAACAATCTCATTAAAAATTTGAAAATGTAATAAGGCAAAAAATACTTAACTCATCGAAAGAAGCTTTGTTTATCCTTGACCTTTGTACCCAAGCTCCTTCCAAACGTCCAACAACCTCCATGAAAAAATTAACAAGAAAACAAAAACACAACAAAACACATCTCAAAAATTTCAACCATTGTAATCAAATGTCATTTCCATTGCTACTCCACAAATCAACAACGTTCCATTGAATGATGAAAAACAAAGCAAACAATCATTTTCAACAATTAAACCCAGACAAGGATTTCGATGTTCACATTTAAAACCCTAACAATGATATGCAATCACATGGAACACAATTTTAAGTTACAAGAGATGCTTAGGGAGACTCTTTATGGTATAGGTATAACCACAATTCCCAAAAGTCAAACAATTCGTTTTTGATATATATATATATATCCATAGTTCTTAACATTCTAAGAATAAATTCAGACACGTAAGTGCAGTTCTCAAAAAATTTAAGAACCAGTCAAATAACCTTCCATAAAACTGCTGCTCTAGCTTTGCCAGTTATTTTGTGAAAACTGCCAGTTCTTTGAAGGGTTTCGAAAAAAAACTGGAACCCAGGATTTCCCAAATTTTCAAAAAGCAGGAACTAGAGATTCTATGATTTCCAAAATTTCAAAAAACGGGATCCAGAGATGATGTTATGATTTCAAAAGACCGGAACTAGAGATTCTATGACTTCCAAATTTTCAAAAACCCGGAACGAGAGATGATATTATGATTTCAACAGACCGGAACTAGAGAGTCTACGATTTCCAAATTTTCAAAAGACTGGAACTGGAGACTCTAAGATTTCCAAAATTTTCCACCAAAAAACCAACAGCAACAACAAGGGAACTGGAGGTTATTAAAAAATCAAATAACCGCCCAGCACGGGAATATGCTTAGGTGAATGAGAAGCGTCGCAGGGGAAAGAATACGAAGGAATTGGGAAAGACAGAGAGCGACGCGCTTTTGGCTCCGACTTCTGAGACCCGCCCCGCGAGCTCTGTACTTGTCTTGCAGCATTTTTCGGATCCAGGCGCTGGTAGGACGAGCTTGTGTGCAAGCGTTGCTGCTGTAACATGGACTCCGTGCTAGCGAAAGCGGGGAGCTACCTTTTCACTAAGCGTGCCAACAAGGAGTTGGAATCCTTTGGCGATGATGTGAATGTAAGTTTTTAGCTTCATCATTTACAGCTTCGTTTCTTGTCGTCCTTTTCCGACTCTTTCTCTTCCTTTCTGTCAAATTTCATGTGGGAATCTCTCGCTGAGCTATGTGATTTGGGCGATTTAACAGAGTTATTGACAGAACCGGTCAAGGGTGATCGATCGGATAGGCTGGCGTCTCGTCGCTGGCCTGATTGGAATTGCTTGTTAGGGTTTCAGTCACTTTAGGGTTCCTTTTATCAGAAAGAAATAGGCTAGAGAGGTGCCATAAAGAACGGCGCATTCGCACGGCTTCCAACTTGTATCTGTTATACCGGTTTTTATGTCGAAATTTTTTCTTTTGATACTGTGAACTGTATTATCACTTTCAATTCAGGACTTGGACCTGAGGTTTACCCCTTTTGATAACTCTTATCCCTTCTTGCAACATGCGGGAAATCATGGCCAGCACATGGCCTTGTCCCTCTTCATAGAATCACTGTGTAGGACAAGCTAGCTGCTAGATTTATGTGTGATTTCAGTTGTGATCCTTATCTGCAGATGCTCATGTAATGAAACCCTAACCCTGGACAGCCCAATTCAGGAGATGTGCATGAGACTAGGTAATTTTGTTTTTATGGGTGAAAATATACTATCTATAGCCAAACTTGTGACACTACACTCAGACCATGTCATGTGTAAACCTATCACTGTCTTCTGTCAATTTTGTTCATATTTGTGTGGTGAATTGTTTTGGGCATATTGCTGAATCTGGGCTGTAAGTATTGTCCCCATCCTGCAATATCCATGCATAAGTAGGAAGACACAGGAACCCCTGCTATGTCAATGACAGTTTGGAAGTGATCTTGTCAGTAAACATCCATGATTTCATGTACATATTTCATCATTGCTGTATGTAGGTAACTTAGTAGTAAGACTTCTGTAATAGGTCTGTTGGCTTTAGGACCAGAGATCATAAGTTTTGTTTCTCATCCTGTTGTGTTTTTGAAAGAGTAGTCTAATGTCACTTGAATACGATGTACAAACTGCTGGTACAACCCATGGTGTTGCATTCTCATAGCACCTCCTATCTGGATGTGTTTTTTTCTAGAGGTCTTGTCATTTGAAAGGTGCAGATTGTCTTCCTTTCTTTCATTATGGACAGTCCATACAGTTGTCCATGATTTATCTTTCTAAAGGTGGGTGGATTGAGCAGGCCATGTCAAGCAGTGTGGAAGAAGGTGCCAAGCGCTTGTACAACAGACTGTTAGGTGAGTCTTCCTCTTCTATCTCCAACATTAACAGAGTATATAATGTTGCAATCTGATGCATTCAGAAGTAGTTGTGGTGATACATAATTTCCATCAGAAGTTAACCTATCAACTCTGTGAGTTTTAGATATACCATGATTAGGAATGAACCCTTCATGGGTCTGCAACTCTAGTGCCTATTATATTCACTGACACTTCAACTTCAGTGAGATGCTTAAAAGTAAAACTAGATAGCTTGTGTTCAAGTGGCTGGGTGTCAGGGGGGCATAGTCTGAGAGATGCTCGAACTTGACTCACTCTTTACTTTAAAGATCTGGCACCTGGCTTGGAAAAATGCATCTTGTCACACAAATGTATAGAGAGAACCAGAGAATGTTGTGCACAAGCTGACTGCAGATGAAGCATGGTACAGGTAAGACACAGACACCACTGCCAGACCTACTGCAGCGATTTGAGTTGCCTAAAGGGATATTCCCCAAGAACGCATTGAATTATGAGTTCAATGAAGCAAATGGAAAGCTTGTCGTGCTCCTTCCATTCATTTGTGAAGTGGGATACAGAGATTCATCCATTGTCCGTTTTGCCCAAAGAGTCACAGCAGTGCTGGAAAAAGGCAAGCTCACAAACATTGAGGGCATGAAAACCAAGGCCTACATGATGTGGATGAAAGTAACATCAGTGGTTATGGATACACCAGGAGGAAAGAAAGTGACCTATATTACAGGTTCAGTGAACAACAAACGACCAATTGAAGCATATGTAGTCATGCGGGATGGAATTGAAGCAGATGTTTTCTAGTTGTAGATTGAAAGTTTCAGCGAGCAAGAAATGAGCAACTGAAGCAGCATATGTGGTAGTCAGGCAGTAAGGAATTGATGCAGATGTTTTTCTAGTTGTGTAGGTTAGTATCCTTCTGTTATGGAACTTCTGATGTTCATTGTAAATGGGTGCGAGCTTCACTGTGTTTTTCTCTTTTCACGCCCTTGTGCACAATGTATCTCTTTATTCATATGATTCCTGAGTATGGAGATTTCTTGATTCTCATGAGAGTTATCATATTTTCCATGTTCAGGTCATTAGTTTCAATACTCCTTGGTACTCCCTTAGTTGTTCTCAAGAAACTATTTGCCACTGATCTCAGTAACTTCTTTACTCAATGGGACTGAATAGTTTACTAATTTAGCTGGCTGTTGTTTTGTTTGTTTGTTCATATAGCAGGGTGATTTTTGGTGATGAATCTTACTTCATTTGATCAGGACTTTCCTTTCGAATTAAATTTTGGGTGTTGTTAAAAAAATTTAGCCTAGTTTGTTATTTCACATTGGGTGGTTTATCAGAAGATATCATATTATTTGGTCAACAAGTGGCTCATTGCATAATGGCTCTGCTCCTTATGGCAATTTCAAACCAGCAACAGTTGAAATGTTCCATGAAGTTCCCAGAACATAAACTCACAATAACACTTGGGTGAATGAACATTCATCAAAATGTGGGACCAAATGAATTAAAATATCAAATGTTCTTTGAAGTTCACAAAAAATGAATTCATTGTCCTTGCTGAAGAATAGTCCTCAAAATATGGGACCTAATGATAACTACATCCTTGCATAGTCTCTCCCTTATAGACCAAAAATGAACTCATCCTCAATGATGAATATTCCTGAAAATGTGGGACCAAATTAAAACAACATCCTTGCCTAGTCTTTCCCTCACAGACCAGTGTTTGTTTTTCCAACAAATTTTGTCTTTTTTCCCCAAAAAAAATTGGGAATTTTTTCGAATTTTTTTCTGGTGTATATTTGACTAAATTTGCTAATGTTTTTAGAAAAATTCGCACGGACAGAGACAATAAATAAGAGAAGAAGAAAAAAGAAGATTATAATTTAAGTTTCGTGTTTTTCTTTTTGTATGAGTATTGTCAGCATTCGTAGGTATTATTTCAAAATGCAGAAGACCAGGGTTCAAATATTCATCCACGTCTGTGACCTAAACCCTTTCCTCTGTCCGTCGTCATCCCAATTTGTGCCCGTTCGTGCGTTTGGTGGACGTCGCTTCCACACAGTTTTGTATGGCGTTTTGCGAAAGGGCGAAGAAGCTCGCGCGCTTCGTCGGGGCGGGAATTGTTTTGGGTTTTGCTTTCTTCTCTCGTGTCGCTCGCAACAGCAGCGCAAGCACTCGGGAGACTTACGTTCTCAATTGATAATTTTTTCAAAAAAAAATTGGTGTAAAATAACGTGGAAATTGTCGAGGCGATGGAAAATTAAGCTTTGGAGTGAGACCATTTGTTGTTGGATCAGTCGTCGGTCGTGAGGCCGGTGGAAGTTGAAAGGATTTGGAATTATGGAAGCGATCTGGGAGTGAGAGAAACACAGGCAAATGGATTGCAAGAATTATGGCTTATGGCGGGTTTTACAGGAAGATGATTTTGAAGTCGTCGGGATGTTGGTTTGATTCTCTTCCTCGTCATGTGTTTTTGTTGAGGGATGGACAAAGCGGCTGTGCGAACCTGATACTGACAAGCATTCCCAGAATGGGAAGCGGTGGACGTCTTCTTGGCGCTCAGCTTCATTCAGGCCCGCATCATCATCATCATCATGTCTCAGATGAGACCATCATGCCTGCTTCTTACATTCGTGGCATGCACAGCAGTGGCGACATGAAAGAAAATGATTCTTTCTCGTCGTCTGCAGCACCTGGAGGACTCCTGCTGCAATCCTCCGCCGGCGCAGGATTGAAACTCTTTGCTCCTCCATCTTCTTCTTCAAGGTACGTTGGAATCCATGACACCACCCTCTTTGCAGCTTTGACTGGCAACAAGAATTCGGTTGATGATGAAGATTTGCAGACAAGAGAGCTGGTTGCCAGTGTAGATAACGGCGTTGGAAAGAGAACAGCGATGATGCCAGATAAAACCCCAGAATTTTCCACGCCATCTGCAGAGTTTTCTTTTGTGAATAAAGACAAGCTTGCAAAGGATGCCAAGTTCATTTCCAGTTACACGCCTGCTGGAGAGAGCAGCCAAGGACATGGCATCCGTTGTCGGCTCAGCGGCCTCGGGTCAGTCCTTTCCAAAAGTCCTCACGACTGCTGCTCAATGAACGACATTCCAACACTCCCGTCTCCGCCAATGCAGAGGCCGCTGCTCCCGGTATCTACCGCGGGAAGCCAAATGTTCCACAGAAGTGGCAGCTTCCTCAGAAATTTATTTTCACCCTCGTTTGAGTTTTCTGAAGAGGTCGTCGGGGATGAGAACAGAAGTGGTTCAGTTGTGCGTCGGGATGGTGAGTGGAGCAGCAGTGGTGGAGATCTTGAACAGGACGCTAGCAGCAGGGCAGGGGATTTGACATGCGGAGCTGCTGCTACCAGGTGTCAAGGTCGACGAGTTGAGGCATGGCAGTCTGAGGACCGGAACGAACTCATGCGCTCATTGCAATCCATGCGCGCTGACATTAGGTCACTAAAGGTCTGTGGCACCCCTTCTTCCAAAAGCATTTTGCCTTCAATCCAGAATGCGGATCATGGTCACTAAAAAATTGTGTCCAAAATCTATGTGATGACGAAGATCATACTCTGCAGATCTGAACTATGTTCATCTCAGTTTGAGGCTACTGAGAGAACACTCCTGCGGACCTCTGATTTGTCAACAAAGAATATGATGTTTCCAGTTATGTGTAGGGTTTGGCCATTGGTTACCTCCATTTCAAACCTTTAGGTTTCAGAAATTCAAGCAGTTCTCTTAGCTACTGTTTCACTAGTTGTTGTGTCAGAGATTTTTCTCTCCCATCCTAGACTGTTTTTGGGTGTTGGCACTAATCACAATGTCCAACAACATCAAGGCTTGGTCTGCACTGCTAATACTGTACCTTCCTTATGCAGATGATGTTGAGATTCCTTGAAGAACCTGTATTAAGTGTCCCCTCTGCAGCCCTTCAGCCTAAATCCATGGTACGTGACCCTCAGGGACCTGCATTAACTTTCAATAGGCTTGCTTGTAAGGGGAATTCGGGTCTTAGTTTCCACACATTCATAATTCATTGTTGCTCACAGTGATGTGATTATACAGATTGTTGATCCTTGCAGAGTTCTGCTTCCATGCATCCAGTTCTAAGGTTGAAACCAAATGAGACCCCCTCAACATCAATGTCATATGAGAAACAAAGCATCATTGATTTGCCTGGAGATGAAGCTACTGAGCTCCACCCTATTGACCTCCCCATTTCCAGCAGGCGAACGGTATCTCCAGCAGCTCCATCAGGTTTGAGTGTCCAAAATGAAAAGGGCAATGATAGGAGTGTTCAAATTCAAGCTAGGAAGCAGAAGCAGTGGTGGAAGGAGTTATTGACTGCAGTTGGGTTCACAATGTGGGTAATGGCTGGAGCAGTCTTAATAGCAAAAGTCATCGGGGTTCCAAACCTTGGAGTTGGTACTGTGGCGTATAATATGTCTCACAGTGCAGGCATTTCTGAAGAAGATTCAGATCATCATCCGTACTATAACGATACCTTTACCCTTAAAGTTCCAGTTACTAAAAGCAGTGACTTCTCCTGGTTGTGGAATGATTTGCTAGCAATCTGTGAAACCTGTGAATGATGCAGATGAGATCTTATGCACATTACTTTGTATTAGCTCATGCTGACAAGCTTGTTGTTGCTGTAATAAACAGAAATGCAATGCAGCATGGAGTTATAGAATTAACTGATTGTGACTTTGAGGACAACATAAGAAGGAGGTGGTTATCCTTCCCCAACTTTGGTTCTATTGGGTCTCCTGTTGCTGTTATTCCTCCAAAAAATCTGGTATCACAAAGTACACTAGAAGTGCTTGTAAGAGGTTAAACTTTACAGACAAGATTTGTTTTTGGGTTTAAGCCAAAATCTTGGGTTCTGACTTGAGGATGTGAGGACCAGTTCTGGGACAGCTTCTCTGTTGATTTTGCAATCTGCTTAGGTCTCCTGCAAAGAGTAGCAATCACATATCTATCTGGCCTAGTGAAGTCATCCCAAACTCTTGTAATGTGGGTGGTTCAAAAGTCCCTGTGGCCAGCTCAGGTTACACCAGTTAAAAAACTGCCAGCACTTGGCTTCAAGTGCTTCTTGTGGTAATTAGTCTCCACCTAACTGGTCATGGGGAAGCATTTGTTCTGCTAAAGTATGCACACACATGTTCTTAAGTGTTGTTGAGGCTTGACTCTTTGGGAGGAAGGGTAGTGACATGAAATCTACAGTTCTGACTCATTGTTTCTGGCTCTCTTGCTCTCATACGTACAGACCAACATTTGTGATGTTTTATGCGCCATGGTGCCCTCACTGTAGGAGGCTGCATCCAACTTGGGCTGATCTTGAGAATGTTGTTACCAAGCAGGGCTTCAATGTTCAGGTCTTCCACTTACTCTATCTGCCTCATGATAATGCCTGTAGTTTTGACCCCAGCGAGTACAAAACTTTGTGCTTTTTGAATGCTCTCTGTACATATGTCTTTTGATTTTGGCTTAAAGACAATGACTCAAGCTTCTGCTAATGGAGTAGGGCCATTATGTACTTTCATTCAAACTATTGAAACCTCTTTTACCTTGGAGAGAACATAGTTATCAGCTTTCCATATTTCTCACAGAGATTCTCTGGTGGAACTCACAGATTGCAATATTGGATGCAACAAAGCATATACGGTTTGCAGACCTATATGATGTCCCAGGGTTCCCAACTCTTATACTGTTTGAACATGGGGTTCCAGTAGCCAGGCATAAGGGATCACGTGACATTGAATCATTATTAGCCTTCCTTGAAAGCAACCTGTCTGGGAAATAATCACTGGGTATACGCCTTTAGATACTTCATGCAATAATGTGCTTAGAATTTCTGATTGGCAGATGATAGTGGACAGACCATATCAATATTGTTCAGTTAGAACCCCCATCTGCAACTGTTGAGAACATTTAGTTAGCAACAGGTTAATGTGTTGAAGACCACAGAAGGATACATGGGAGCCTGTTTGATTTGTGGAAGTGTAGAGTGGGATGCTTCACACAATCAACTTGCAAGGATTTGAATTGCACCCAAAGGCCAGTTATGTGGGAGTTGAGCAGCTTTCATCAATTGGAACAGTTTCCAGTCCAGGGTGGTCTGGTTTCTGTAGGGTGATTACCTCAGTTGGTTAATTGTTGAAATTGTGTTGAGAACGCACTGATACTCCTAGAGCAGCAAGTTCTTGCCATCAAACTGACACAAGTAGAGAATTGAGAGCCTAATGATGAGAATTGGAGCATTCAGGATTGAATATGTTCCTTTGGTTGACTTGTTATAAGGGCCATTTTGTTGGTCTGTTGCTATACACATGTCTTCAGCTCTTATTGTGTCTTTGTGGTTCATTTTCCCATCACCCTTGACTTGCAACAAGTGTAGTTTGTTTGTAATGCAGGGTTTAGCATTTAGGGTTTAGGGTTTAGGGTTTATTAATGCAGCTTTCCATATAGTTGCCATCAAGGGTGTAAACAGTTTGTGTCGAAGTCACAAGTATGATGAAGAAAACCTGCAAATGTGATCAGAATCAGGCCATAAAGTTGACAGTAACTTTGTGTTTCATGAAAATGGTTTAAAAAGTTTTTCTTTTCAATTTCAAGAGGTGAATTTTTTCCCTTTTCAGGTGTAAAATACAAAACAAAAGACAAGAATGCACTTGGATAGGCCTTAACAAAAACTGCACATCTTCATTTTTAAGATTGAAGTTTGGAACTGATCATACAGATGAGATGGATGGTACATTGGAAAATCAAATCAACAAGATACAAAACATTGTCATAATAACATGCATTGGCTTATGTTGTGTTGATGATTATGACTTATATGGAACATGTCATGATAAAAAAAAGTCCCTTACTTGAATGATTTATATGTAAAGAATAGGTTCAACTTTAGGACAACCTCAAAATGCATTATCACATTATGTCCAACATTTTTTAATAAGTTTTTCTATACTCATTGAGCTCACATGTTTTCATGTTAGGCCTTGGGAGAGCATGGCAAAGTGGTAGGAATGCCCATGGATAAGGGCATCGCCAGAATAAGATGCAACGCCAAATCTATCATGCATAATGATTGCTCAGCCTCATAGTTAATGTGCATAGAAAAATTGATGGGCCTTTACAAAAATGTAAGAGCTTGCCCAAAATTGTAAGATGACCTCCTCTATCAAGAGGGGATCTTATGGATTGGAAGCACCCTCTCCTAATACAATATGAAATCCTAGCAAGGGCATTATGAACATAACAAGTCATATCCGATATCCAACTTCCATTTGTCACTAATAATTTATTTAGTAACCTTTTGATTGCACTAGGGTTCCCCATCCTTCCAGAGCTAGTCTATCTCATTTCAACTGCAATTAGTTCATCAAACCCAATGTGTACCCACTTTCTCCAATGTGCCCATGCCCATGAATATATTGGGACACATGATACAATGCATCATATGCTTTCACCTCCATTGTTTATGAAGTCAAATTATCAATAGTATTGTGAATTGTTGCACACATTTCATACATCCCATCTTTCAAAATTCTCATCCACATGTTGACACTATTCTTTTTTAAAACAAGGTTTGTACATCTTTGTGGATGTTGTAATTTTTAATCGCACACATAAATATTCTTGCATGTTTGACCTCCTCACTTGTTGCCTTTACATTTTATGCAATGTAGGCAAAGAAAAAACCTATCATGACCAAAACCTATTGTTGTAACCTTAGCCTTAGGTTCACAATGAACATTAAAGAAAACATAAAAAAATTACATTCAAAACATGGTGAGACTCTTTAGCAATAGACCTAACAAGAGTGAATTTGGTTGGGATTGAAAGGGAGACATTCTTAAAACATTCAATTATGCATTCTCCCATAATGAAATTATAAAGGAAAATCTTATCTAAATCATGTGATTTTCACTCGTTTGAATTTTTTTGAAAATCTTTACATCTTAAATTGTAATTTGTGAATTGTATGTTAATTTGAAAATAGAAACTTAAATTTTAAAATAATTTCTAATGACTCGAACATCAATTTGAAAAGGCACAATGTCCAATTGAAGAGCTTGACATGATTGGAGTTATAATATGTTGTATTTTAATGTTAAATTTGGTTGGGAGTTATTAAGCTTCAATAATCACAGGACAACAAATTGGTTTGATTTTGGGAGAAGGACATTGAAAGATTTGGTAAAATTCTATTGAGATGTAGTTTATGAAAATATGCAAAAATTACATAAGGAGAGTAATGCCTCTATGTAGGAGTCCAAATTTTGGTGAATTCAAGGTGAATTTGTGATAAATTTGTGAACCAAAACTAGATTAACTATCTTATTTTGTTTATTTATATAATTTAGGTGATTGGGATGTGCAATGAATGAATTTTGTAGTTTATTTTGATCATTCAAAAGCTTTTGCACCTCAATTTCAACTACTAGGAGATAAGGAACATGCTTAGGTTCATAAAACAAACTATTATAAAAATAAAACTTTACCATTGATATGACTTGATCAACTTATGGTTATCTCATTTAGTTGATGAAATCCTTATTTAAGAAAAAAAATTCAATCTTTTGCAAAAGTAAATGAATGATTTTTTGCATGTTTGTGCTAACAAAATCTCAAACAACAAAGGTTTAAAAGGTCTCACCCTCAAGCTTCAAATATGATAATTTTATTCAAACAATGAACTTCCATGGCATTTCAAAAAATGGAGATGTAATCAATATTTAATCAAGGAACCAAATTGGTTTTCTCCCCCTACTATGTTGTTTCCATTCTCATTTCTGATCCATTGTAAACCTAAATGATGTGGCAAGTGGATATGTTTTCAGTGTGAACACATAAAATTTTAGGTTTTAAAACTTTGTGTCAATTTCCACTTTGTGCACAATGATAACAAGAAGTTGGTTGTCATTACCTATTTCTTTATATTAAACATCACCATAAGAGCTTGAAGAGAGCATGTGAAGGAGGAGAGTTGTTTGTTGTTTTTATGTAATGCAAGATTTATCTTATTTGGAAAATAGATAGTTAAAGATGAAACACATTTATGAAGTTTTTGTAAGTGGAATTTGGAGAGGTTGTAAGGTAGATGCAAGCTACGGTGGCTCCTTTTTTGTGACCTTATGAACTTTCTATGGAGTGTACTCTATTCAAATGCCACAAATGCATTGTAAAATCATCAATTTGACAAAAATATTTATGAATTTTGATTGCTAACTTGAATACGAATATTTATTAAGGGGAAAAATTCAATAAACATACACCAATCATATAATTATGGACTTTTAAAGTGGATATATGGACTATAATTTTGGTTTTGCATTAACATTTGAATACATGTTTTGTTATGATTTCATCTCAATATTTTTTTATAAGGACTCAATATATGATACATGATGGGAAAAAAAATATGAATTGAAAAAAATTACAACAAAAACTTTAACAAACAAATAACTATAGACTTTTGAATGACCATACTTGGGCCATATTTTCAAAAGTCCCAATCTTGGTCATTTTTTGTTGGATTGATATTTTTTCCCCCTAACATGTATACTAAAAAGTTTTTCAAGTGGGTAGCCTTTCATATGGACTTTACTAATTGATTAATCACCACATAAAGCCCACTAAACATTGGTTTTTAACATTAATTTCCCTTCTAGTGTTAATTATTCTAGATATATAAACTTTTGGGACTAGGACTCTTGTCGTTTTTAAGCCACCATAGTTTGCATCTACCTTGGAATAGGGGATAAAAGAAGGACGTTGAGATGGTGTTAAATATTAAAATTAAGTTATTAGCCCATGAGTTTGTATAATTAACAATTTGATTGTGTTATTATCACAGGCATGAAACAACAAGATTTCCAAACCACATGAATGAAGGCAAGCCTAATTTTAAATCCAAGTCATGGAATAAGAAAATCAAAAGCAAAAACACGATGTGTGCATGACGTGAATGCAAAAAAATTATATTTCAAAAACATGACGAGAATAGAACAAAATCATGACAAAGATACATATCAAAAACTATTGTTGAACAAGTGAAGATAATGCATAATTATACCTTAATTTATACCCATTAGGCATTTAGTTCAAGAAAATTTATCAAGGAAAATTTTCAACTTCCAACCTACATGTGGCCAATGTTCATCCATGTGCACCCATGTGTGGGCCCATGTCCATCCATGTGTGAATTATAAATGAATTAAGATTCAACTAAAAATAAATTAAGATTCGATTAAAAATGAACTGAAAGTTAATTAAAAATTAATTGGAAGTGAATTAAAAGTTAATTAGAGGTTAATTAAAAGTGAATTGAAAATGAACTAAAAATTAATTAGAAGTGAACTAAGATTTAATTAATAGTTAATTGGAAATGAACTAAAACTTAATTATAAGTTAATTGAGAATGAATTGAAACAAAATTAGGAGTTAGGTACAAGTTCATTACAAGTTATGAGTGAACTTCATGGCATTGGCATTTATGATAATTATTTACAGTGGTAGTTGTTGTGTTTTTCTTTTGTTGCATTAATAATTATTTAGGGCAATGCACTATGTATTTATGAGATTGTATGAAGGTTGGTGCCAAAACATGATGAGAACATAAGGTGGTCTGAACTATAGTATGCTTAACATGTAAGCAAATTTGTATTCATGCATTGGGTTGGGGAGGATTTAGCAAATGAACCAAGTTTGAATGATTAGTTTTTTGGAATGGTTAGTATGAGAAACCCATTAAACGTGTCCTCAAATTGAAGCTCAAATTAATGTAATGCAAGATTTTGTCAATTTGTGAAGCTAAATTTACACTTTAAAATCCACATAGAAAAATTTGCCTATGCATGTAGTGGTTTTTGCATAAATCAACTGTTTTCCATTTGCTTAAGAACTACCATGTCTATGCACCAATAGTTAGATGGGAAGGGGGATTATTACAATAGTGATGTACAAAGAAAATGTGTGTGAATTGATGCATTGTGTTATAGGGGTGGGATTTTAGCAATTCATAGGATTGAAAGAACAATGAGGGATCTGCTTTATGGTTAAACCTCCAACAATTGTGAAAAAATAGAACATTCACTAGATAGATTTACAATTGAATAAATTTAGTTATGTAATGAATATTCCTGCAACAATGTTGTGTTCTAGTTCTTGTTGAACCTTAATATAAACATAGGATCTGTGTTTTGTTACAAAGTTTCCATCATTTAGGATTCAAATTCTATAAGAATGGAATTCTTAGTATAATAAATAAGCTTTCAATCAAGCTTTTCTCCAACTATGTTTTGTGATCACTTTTTTTTAGGTTACACCATCATTTATTGTTGGTAGTTGATTAAATTGTTCTTGGGCCTTTGATAGCACAATTAAACATTAACATTTAATTGGCATAATTTTGATGCAACCTATGTCATTTCAATTTCTCTTTCATTTCTTTTTTGTTTTTGCGTGTTTTTGCAAAGAAAGTTAGTTGGTTGGATTTAATGTAAATGAAAAAAAAAACTTTGCATCTATTTAAAATTTGAATTTGAAATACATTTTTTGGCTTGAATTTGGAACCAATTTGTTAGTGAATAGTATAGACTTAATTTTACTCTTTATGTTGACATTTTGATAATCAAATCCATCAAATTATCCAATGATGTTACACGTTTCTTGTCATGTTTCATGATTTCATTTAGACCCACAATTAAATGGAAAACCATTACATGATGAATTGTTTGTTTGCCATGCACTTCATTCACATTTTTTCAAAGTTAAAAAACTTAGAAAAGATATTTGTAATGTTATTATTAAGAAGGCTTATGAGATGATTCAAGTCACACCTTTTTGAAGGTTTGATATTAGTTTGAGTTGAACAACCATTATCACATGAGGCCATGGTCACTTTTAATTATTGTAATACCTTGGTTAATTTGACACATGTTTGTCAAATAATTAATTTATTTTAAGGATTCCATTTTGACAAATTCCCAAACATTCCATAAGATGTTTGATTTCCTTCATACAAGAAGAATGTTTGATTTTTTTTTTTGAAAATCTTAACATTTCTGAAAATAATATAATTAATGTTGAATTGGTGCATGTTCCATGATATAGCCTTGGGCACATGGAAATTCCATTAACTTGTTGTTAATTTGGAATCTAGTAAATGATGGGCCAACCAAAAAACAAACAACTAAAATATTATGAAAATTTCAAACCTTATCTTGAAAAGGAAAAAATGAAAGACCTATGATTTTTTTAGCTTGGGTGCAAGCTCCAAATTCACACCATTTGGTGTAAAACATTCTTAGTTTGGCATTCAAATCAGCATTCAATTTCCAATTACAATCAAATTTTTAAATCATATGCATGTGACACTCAATTTGCAAATCAAACCAAAAGAAAATTGAAAGTGCACAACCTATTGAAAACACAGATGTAGGAAGTCAATTAAAGTAAACCACTTCTCAATATTAGGTGCAAGAACTAGTTTCTTTGGCCTTATTGGAAACAAAAAAAATAAATAATGAACTTAAATGAAATACTTGTCATTATTAATTGTTAAGATTTAATTTTTTTACCTTCAACACATTGGCAAAAATAATTGCAATTTGCAATCAACTTTGTAATATTTGTGAGGTGATTCGATTAATCATCACCATCTTGAGTTTTTCAATTTTTTCTTCACCAATAATTTTTTTGTGATATTATCAACAACAACACTACATATGACATTCATTTTCTTCTTTTTGTTAAGTTGACCTTGGACACAAAGAAATTTGAATGCCTATTTTTCATCTCAAAACTAAAAGTTAAAGGTACAACCCCATGTCTAAGACAAGAAATTAACTCACATGCCATGTAAACATTTCATATATTTCAAGAATACTATCATCTTCATAAAAAAATTCACAACTTGAATTTATCTATGAGTAATGGGGATTCCCTAATCAACATTTGAAGCACTCCATTTATTTTAATATTACTAACAAACAAATAACCAAATCTTTCATACCAAGGCCAACATGAAGGTGGGACACTTATGACATTTGTTTTCTTAGCATTGTACTTGCTCATCAATTTGTTGAATTTGTCTTTGCAATGGTCTTAAATACATTGCACATTAGTTGGAAAATGGGTCTTCATAAATGGAAAAAAAAATCCCAATTTTGCTTCTTCATTACCTTTTTGCTAGACTCTAAACATCTCTCATCAAATTTATCAAGCAAAATATTACATTGTTTTGAAATCTTCATGTGAACCTTTCTTCAGTTTGAACCTCATCTTTGTCATGCACACTAACAAGTCCACAATTTGCATAAAAAATGATCTATAAAAAACTAGGATCTTCATCTAGTCCAAACACCTTCTTCAAATCCTCCATGGCTACAATGAAAGAAGCTTGCTTTAGACCTAAACTTGTTCTTTTTTGCAATTAAGGAACATGGAGAAAAGAAGATGATAAGTTGTGTAAATTTGTTGGTAATGTTTTAAATCATGATGATGGTAAATGTTTCTCATTATTTGTGGTAAGTGTAGTAAACTAAGTGAATGAGAAAACTCATGGGCTAACCCGGGATTTGCTTCGGCATGAGTTGCCTTGGACATTGTCAATAGAGTCTTTGGTGTAGGTTTTTACTTGACTAACAAAGGCTCACACTAGCATGAGAAAATGCTCATGTACCTAGGGCTAATGTTCACAAACTTAGACCAAAAAAAAAAGCTACTTTCTTGACACATTGCTCACACATGAAATTCATTTGCTAGTGAGAGGAACCTCTAGGGTATTGCTAATGGCTGCAATGCTGGAATATAATGGCTTGTACATGATATTTGCAATGAAGTTGAGCCTTTTAATACTTAGTGTGAACATGATTTTAGACCTTTAAATATGCACAAGATACAATAACGGGAAAAGAGTCAGCAAAAAAAAATGGCTTCTGTAGAAAGGTCGACTATAATGATTGGTCTAAGTGGTAGCATTTCAATAGTTTTTATTTTAAAACTTTTAGGCCCACTTTACACTAGGAGTCAGGGCTGAAAGCCCTTGGGGCCAACTTTGAGCATATTTGGCTTGTTGTTTGGCCCCATAGATATTTCGTTGATGTTAGGATTTCCTTTGATAATTGCATTATCTAGCAATTGAACTACCTTATTTTCAGTATAATTTATGGAAACCTCCTTTAATATTGGTTTGGTGGAAGTTGAAAGTTGCATAATTTGGAAAAAAAAATTTGTGACAACATTTTTTAATCACTATAATGTGCTTTCACCCATTGGAGAATTCTAAGAAAAACATAACTACCTTCATTTGAACCCCATTTTTTGTTGTACAAGTTTCCTTGCAACAATTACATCACCCACTTTGAATTGAATCCCCCATTTGCATGTGAAATCCTTCTCCACAATATATAGAAATTGTGTACTAAGAACAAAGTAGAAATACACACTTTCATTATTACTTTCTTCTACATTTACAACAAAGTTGTCATTAGTTCTAGGCAATAAGCCAAGTATCATCACCACATTCACTAAATTAAGCTCATTCATTTTCAATGGTAGCAACTTCTATGGTAGACCACACATACCCAACATTGTTTGGAATCAAGAATTTTACATCCCAAGCTTTTGTCAATGCCAAATTCACACTTTGTGTACCTTGAATTAATACAAAAACAACATTCACCACATTCATCACTCTAATCCCACTCATCTTCAATGGTAGTAGCTTCAATGGTACACTGCACATACCCAACATTGTTTGGAATCAAAATTTTACATCCCAAGTTTTTATCAATGCCAAATTCACACACTTTGTGTATTTTGAATTGAGACAAAAATAACAAAAGCAATGCGAATAAGGTTTATGTGGAACAATTTGTTGATATCATTAACAAATTTACTGAATGCAAATTTCAACAAACCCTTTAATTGCATCACAAGTATACTTGGCATGGTGGTTCACATTTGAAATCATGACAAGCCAAAAAACACGAATTATTAACCTCCTCACTTTAGAATAAGAAGTTTTAGGCCATGAAAATAAATGTTCCCACAAAAAAAGGATAATATCTTGAACATTTTGTAATTTTGGGCCATTTGGATCCAATTCGCTATGTTTAGTAAATCTTTTCAAAAATATTCTTCCCCCGTCATGGGGCCCATCATCACAAACTTCCAATATCACAAAATTTCAATAGAATCCATGCAAAAATCATGAAACAATATGTTCGTGCAAAATATATGGGCTTCAAAGTGTAAAAATGGCATGAAAAAAATAAATATTATTTTTATATAAATGATGTGTCTTTTTTACTTATGATGTCTTGATGTGAAGTACATACAATTTACATCTTAATTAAATCCATGTAATTATCATGATGTGATTTTGCATAAAATTATATGATTTTTGTGTATTAAACATGAACATTCATGTCTATCATTAAAAAAAAAGCCTCATTTGTTTGAATACTTAAGATATTGAATGTGTAAACATATCATTCATATTAACCACAACATGAAATTAATATGATTGTTGTAGGAATATATGAAATTAGATTTTAGTACAAACCTATGAAGCTTGGTAAATTTCTGACAACGTGAAGATTTTTTCATGCTTGACGAAAAAGTTGAAAGGTGTGCAAGCTCTTTTTGCATTTATTGGAGAAGCTAAGAGGTGTGCGGGTTTTTTTCGCATTCAATAAAGAAGTTAAGAGGTCTTCAAACTTTCTTCATGTTTGATGGAAAGAAACATTGGTTTCAAGGGTTGCAAATTGGCTTCCCAAATTGGATACTATCCTTTTTTCAGCCTTGGGGCCAATACCATGCCATAAAGTTCAGCATTTATTAGTAATTTGGGGCAGATTGAAAAGATTTTTCAAATTTCAGCCTTGACTCCTAGTGTAAAGGCCATGGAGCATTTCAACTTTTGCACCAATAGGAATGCTTGATTTGAGTTGAACATTGGTCTTAACTCCTTTTGTAAAGTGGGCTTTAGGTTATATAGTCCAATTTTTCATTCACGTTTATGAGTGAGGATGGGGGAAATAATTTAACAGTCTGTGTTAGATGTGGAAAACACACTTTTAGACGCCCCCAAGTAAGGGGTGCGAGTGCAGATGGTCTAAATTGAGTCCTACCTACGACCAAGGCAGGTCGGTATATAACACAAATTATTAGTAATGTTAAGTGTTTTGAGGGTTGGTATTTTGAAGGGTTTTAGGGTTTAAGAAGCCTGGTGTGAAAGAAAATTCTTTAAGGGTTTTTCCTCCAGGCTTTTCTTCTTCTTGTCGGCTGTAGGATAGATTTTATGCTGCAATTTCTTCACATCTTTCTGTTACTTATGTTTTCGTGTTTTGTTGGTCTCCCATGTCTGTGTAGTTCGTGAAATTAAAGCAAGTGAGTAGGATATGCTGTGCCTCCGAGGACCTACCTCCAAGAGCTTCTCTAGTCAACAGAGGTATGAATACTTGCAAGTTGGGGGTTTTGGGTCCCTCTCGGCTAGGTTTTTGTTTCTTTTGTGTTGTTTGTAGCGATTGATGGGGAGTTAGACTTGTCTGATTTGCCCATGCAGATCATGTTGTGTTGCTCTTCGTTGATTCCATTTTACAGCTGAAAATTCTTCGTTTTGGGAATAGAAAACGCATTTTGGTGTTTTGATTTCAAGTGTTGGACGTCTTTTTCTCTGGGTGGAAGTTGGTTGGTCCTTGAGAGATTGTTTTTGTGGATGATAGTTTTGGGTTGTGTGTTTTGTTTGCAGGAAGCCAATATAGAGGTGGTCTTAAGTCTTGACCATGGCAATCGGGGTTGTGACGGTGGATTGAAAGTTTGCTGTACTGAAGCAATGGCGTGGACTTTGTAGTGCTGGCACAAGTGTGTTTGTTGAAGGTTGCAGTTGCTATGATCAAGTCAGGGGCGATGATGTTTTCCTTTAGAAAACCCTCAGCGACATACCTCCGACTTGCGCATGAGGTAAGAACCTTGTTTTTCTTTTCACCCACATTACCCTTTTTTTATCTTTTTGATGAGGGTTTTTTCTGGTTTGAGGAATCATTTATTTATTGCAGTCTGGGTCTGGACAGCTTGACCCGCTTTGTCCCATTTATTGAAATTGAGCCATGTGCTTGGTATGCAGTGTGGCAATGCCCGACGACCAAGAGCCTTTATCAGCAGTGGCTGTGGAATAGATGATTCTTCGTTAGTTTATGGGCAATCTGCAGTACCTGTGGTGATGGCTGACCAACACATTGCAAGTACTGTTGTGGAAGCCACAGTCTCTGCTTGTAAGTCCTCTCAATGCGGGCTGGGGTCTGGCTTCACTGGGGCTACATCTTGGAGGCAGGAACTTGGACCCTTCTTTGTAGGGTTTGCAAACTGGCAGGGCCTGGCTGTGGAAAACATGAACTGGGGTCCATCTAATGTCTCCACTGGTATCAAAGCAGAAGGGAAGAAGGTGGTGGAGAAGGATCCCTCTCTTTCTGTAAGCATGAATCAGTCCAGTCAGGAAATCCTGGAGTTGATTGCATCAAAGGAATGTGAATTGGCAGCCCTCAGAGCTGCACTGAAAGCAAAGGAGGCAGCTAACAGTGGGGCCACACACAGTCACTTTACAACAAGTACATTGACATTGTCGCCGGCTAGTTTCACTCCACAGCCTGGTCAAGAGAAAACACTCAGGGATGATCCTATAGACATTCCCTCCAAGCCACCAGCCACACCCACAGTATCACGTGCTGATGCCACTTTGCAAACTAGTCAAGAGACCACACTGAGGCCTCTTCCACTTATTAATCAGAGACCAGACAGGATTCGTGTGGACCGGCTGGCCAGTGAGAAGTACCAGATGGCACCCTTGCACTCTCCTGGGTCCTTTCGCCCAGGCTCTTTCTATGACAAGTTGCAGAAGATGAATAAGCTTGTGGTCAATGAAGAGATTTTTGGCATTGCATTGGAGTTGAATGCAGATGTTCAGGAAGATGGTGAAGAAAAGCCAGTTCAGCCAAAACGCATCCATCCTCCCCCAAAGATCATCCCTCCAGTGGAAAGCAAGCCTTTCAAGAGTCTTGCAGATAGCCTTTATGAGGAACGGTTTGGTCACCCAGCACCACCAAGTCTTCAGAGGAGCTACCCCCTTGATTCCTTTCATGACAGGGCTCAGAAGGAGAAGCAGAGAAGGGAAGCTGAGGCCAAGCGAAGATGGGCTGCTCAGACAGTATCACAGGCATCTGGATTCCGGGATACGGGTGTGTTAGGTTCAAAAAGTTCCACTGCAAGTGATTTGCCAGGAACTAGGTTAGGGACAACAGATGAGGAGGATCCACTTCTACGGATTCAGAGGATGCCTACAATGCCCCCCCGGAGGATCCCGAAGATTCCCTATGCACCGAGCGTTGAGCATCGGAGGAGGAACAATAGGCCATCCCCTTATACTAATCAATCCCCTTACAATCAACAGGAATTGATGATGCCTGGGGATTGGAAGTGTGAACGGTTAGGGACCTTTTCTGAAACTATGTCTTCCTTCCTTGCATTGATGCTGTTGTGTTTTCTTGGTTAGGTTGTAAGAGTCTGGGGTCCTGATTGTCTTTGGTCATTGGACTGGTTTCAAATAGTAGGGCTGTTGTTTGAGCATATGACAGGATTTCCACAGGTTTCCACATTTTGACTTAGTATCTGTTTTTAGCAGAACCTAGTTCCAACTTCACCATGGGATTAGGGAAATTCCTGCAGCCCTAAACCACAATTTATCAAATATGCTTGCAGAAATTTCCAGTTATTTGAGAAATTGTGGTTATCCTGGTTGTTTATCATGCAGACCTGTGTATTGTAAGCTGAGTGAAGAGGCAATGGGTATTGCACACCTGAAATGGAGATGTAAAATCTTGGATTTGAATGGATGGCAGGTGCAATACAAACAATTTTTCAAGGAACACTCACTGCTACAGGTGCCAGACAGGCAGGTCACGAGAAGCTGGGAGTGGGACCCAATTGGATAGGCCATCATCATTCAGACCAGGGGAACAGTGAAGAGCCTGTGGAGGTGGCAGACAAGGGAGGTATGATTTCTAGGTTAATTTTTAATGAATTCAACACCCATTGCAATGTGTCTAGGTCATCATGCCTGGACACCATCAGAGTTTCAGAAAGTGCAGGATCTATATGTTCACTTGTCAGAAGTAATCTTGCATTGACCTTGCACAGCAGCTATATTTGCCTCCATTCTTTGACAATTTTGTGCACAGCAACGAAAAACCTAGTGATACCTTCGTGGGAAAAAGGCTGGCTTGTGAGCGTTTTTATTTTTGAGGTTTAGTTTTTTAGTCAGCTCAATCTTCTAGTGGTTATGCTTGAATGAAATGCTGTAAACTGGAAAGTTGTAGCTCTTCCCCTAAGCTTTTAGGGGTTTTAAAAATCCAAGGCAACCCCAGGGAGCAACTGAAAGCTATTTTGTTAGCTCAGCCTGACATTGGAACTCTTGTTCAAGAAACATGCATACAAATGGACCCCTTGTTGGCAGGTTTTTCTTTTCTTTCTCAAAAGTGGATTAAAAAACCTATAGAACCAGTTCAATTTCCGGTGGATATTTTCCCATATAGGACAAGGTGGCTTATGTTCTTCTTTTATTTACCAAGTGCAAAAATTTGCACATACCTTAATCTGAAAAATTCAAAATCAATGGTGGATTCCGTTTAAACTTGGTTTTAGGGTAGCATTTCCATCAAGGAAAACCACACCCCATCATTCCACCATTGGATGGAAGCCACCACCTATGATGTGGAGAACCCCCATCCAATCAAGGAGAGGTTCCATCTTTCCATGAATTAACTTTGAATAACTGGCACAATTTTATACTAGCTATGTTTAGAAAATATGAAGCCTTTATTTACAGATATTCTTTGTAAATCACAAAAGATGAGACTTGGTGTTATGTTCATGACAACTTGGATGCATTTATTAAGAGAATTGTCACTAGGTGAACTTTGAAGTTTTGTCATTCATTATTCCACTCTTCAGTTGATATTGCTAATTTTGTTTGGACTCATAGTGACATGTGATGAATTCAAATGTGGGTATTTCAAAAGGACCCAAAGCCTGCTGACTACAAATCTGCATTGGCAAGAGTTGTAGAAATACATGTGGGAAAAGGCTGAAAGTAAAGACCCTATTGGTAGATGACTTCATAGTACATACACTCAGATAAGTCACAAAATTTATTCATTTATTTAAAAAAAAGCTTCATTTCGTTTGTTGATGCTTGATGTCCAGATTAACACACACAAATCAACCTTCCCCACCAATTTTATTTAGTTTTCAAATTTGTGAGGTAGGTGGGTTGGCCATCCACATGAGGATTTGGCTCCTTAGCCAAATTTGGCTACACCTTAGAGAGCAATGTAGAAAAGGTTATGAATCATGCTATATTCTGGTGACATGCTACAATCTATTGTTTAAATATGGTGACTTCAAAAAAAAACTTCCTCACATATGTGGCGATAAGGTAAAACGATCCATCACCGATCGTTGGCCGGTGGCGAACACGTGGGCCGTCGAAACAAATCCCCGTGGGTGCGCGTCGCCCAGCCCATAACCAGTCCAACAATCCCCTTATATCCGGTCGCCCGATTTAAAAAGGGAGCGGACAGTTTTTTGAATCGTGGCATACAGGGTGGGAGGATTTGTGATCGGTCATTTATTTCACAATGTTCGGTTATGAGAAATCATATGTTCCAAAAAGGGCTCCGACTGTCTTGGATAATAAGCGAGTGTTTGGCTATAAATGGCAATTGTTAGAATATATGGAAGAGGCTGAACAGTCATTGCTCATTCATGAATGGGGTGGGCGTAGGTGTGTAAAACTAGAAAAAAAAGTGATAGCCTTGTTTGGTCAAGGTTAAGTTTACAAATTTAATTTTGTTTGGTGATACGAAAAATAATGCTCACAAATCAGGTTTGGTGTGTTCAGTAGTAGAGTGCACATTGGATGCACATGGGATAAAACATGTTTGAAGGAAGCCAATTTTTGTTTTGGACCCCTCTTGTTTTGGGCATCCATACCTCACTCATTTTTTAACAGAATGCAGTTGCGTAAATGGCTATAGAGGTGTTAGGTGGAGGGCTACCTAATGTCTTTGGAGCTCCAAAGCTAAAAGTGACAAGAGAACAGATACTAATCTCTTCCAGCCCTTAAGTGCTCACCCACCAGCCTATCTACCTTGGTGGGTCATTTTTTCCCAAAAGAAGCCTTTGTACTTCTAACAAAGACCCTGTTTTTGTGGAAGGGTTGTGAAATTTTGCCAAAAACAAATAATCAGTATACCTCATATTTCACAGAGCTTTACTTCACTGAGCACTCCATTTCTATAGTGGTACTAGGGTAGAACTGCCCATCACTGATCACTACCTTATCACCAAACATTTCTTTAGATCTTCATCATCTGTGCTTCATTTTGAGTGATTTAAAATGTTATGGGAGCGCTGCCTCAAGCTCTAGAAATCATCTTTGAAATGCAAAGGAAAATGAGGAATGAAAAAATAGCAAGAAGGAAAATAAGCTTTTCAACTTACAAAATGCTTTTTTTTCCCCTCTTTGGACCCCTCTTACTTTCAAGGCTTCTAACTTTCTCATGTCTTGTTCAAGAATACAAATATGAAGAACCTTCTTCAAAATTATTCCTTTTTTAAATTGTTTTAAAAATATATATGAATTTTGTGGAAAAAAAAATTCAATTTTTTTTTGCATTAGTGTGAAAATTTGCAAATTTAGCATGTTACTTGGTACATAAACAAACATAATATTTGGTATATAATAGAGTTGCCCTTAAAGTTGTACCCATCCCACCCTCGTTTGGTACCCTTTTCATTTTGTCAACCTCTCTTCGTTTTTATCCATAAAGTTTATATAATTTGATGAAACAGCAAAATTCAGCAATATTAATATTTACTAGGGTTTGCATTTTATGCAACTATGTTGGTAGTCGTTCTTTGTGTCTTCCTCACTGTTTTGAGAAACAAATATTGTCACGCTGAAAATTTGCCACTAAAAAAAAAATTGTATAATTTATAATAGTGTAACCTGTGCCATTGGTCCAAGTGTAAACACATTGAGGGTTCAACTGATTTTTCCTTCCAAACTTTATTTTTGCAATTTGTTTGAAATTTCAGCAACAAAATCCTCTAAAAAATCAATATCTTCCACACCTTAGCTTTGAAAATTATGAAATAAACTCTATGAAATCTGACTTGCTGAGGGCTTTCCAAGAACACCAAGAACTTTGCCAAATTCCTATACAGTTTGCAGTTTTGATTTTATTTAATTTTCACGGAGAAAATGGTTCAATAATTAGTAGCTTCCACACCGTAGCTCAAAACAGTCTAAAACCAAGTCAGTGCACCCTACGGTGTGGAAGCTACTACCTCATTGAGAGCTTTCCTAAGATACCAAGAGCAAGACATGAAGAGCCATGGTTTAGGAGTTTGTAAAGTCCTATAGAGCACTAAACCTTAACGTATCCTGGTAGCATAAAGTTGAAGAAAATACATTCTGCTTGGTGGAATGTCATGTTGCACAAGCCATGGGAATTTCTTTTACCCAGGAATGAAACTTTTGTGAAATTCCACTTTTGAACTGCTCAAAAAATGTGTTGGAAACCTAAAAGCTTTTTACATCTTACTGGGCCACAGTGAACCATCACCCACCAGTGCACCATCAAGGATGGATGATATGTGAAAAGGAAACAGTTTTCTGTTGTGTGCCCGTTCCCTAGCTAACCGTGGTAGTTAGCTCAGTTGCTTTATTTACTACCTACCGACCAGGTAAGTAGTAAATAACAGCCTCTACCTACTATGTTTAAACTATCTACATACCTATTAGTTCCCTATTTTGTTATCTACCTGTCTATATGTTAGACCTACTTCTTACAGAATGGGTTACCAGGATGAAAGTGAGTAGTAACTCAGTTGAGGATCATCCACGACTGAGTCATAATGGGCATCCAGTGGATGGTGCACTGGTGGGTGCTGGTTCACTGTGGTCACCTTACTGGACACTAGTGCCAACCTAAATCCTCTTCCAGTGTCCCATAAAACCAAGGGGGCAGGCTTTACACAGCCTCAAAATTGCATGCATTTTTGAAAAGTTTTTTGCTATGATACCCAACAGGTACTTGCTGGATACCTGCTGGGTATCACTAGAAAAAATGATGGCGGGCTTTTCCAAATGTAATGCCTGTAGAGGTGGGAAATTACATTATTGAAAAGCTTGCTAACATATTACCCTCAATAAGGGCTGCATGCAACAACACTAAAAGAAAATGGTGCATGTTTTTAGGACAAAAGTCATGGGAATATAAGGGAAAAATGAAATCACAATGTGAAAATTTCAAATCATTCAGCAAGTTTAATATGGAAACCATCATTATGATTTTATGCATAGTAGCAAACTTAGAAGTAGATTATCACTAGGAAGTATTAGTAAAATGTAGGTCCTTAAAAAGTGAATTCAAAATGATATTTACACTGTTTTTCAGTATTGTGTATTTTTTTAAAAATGCACATTGTAAAAGTAAGTTAAAAGTAAAGTTTTCAAACTACAAATAACTTTTGCAAAGTACAAATGAAATAGATTCTAACAAATAAAAAATAAAACAAAATTTTGACTTGTACCACAAAATATAATCATCTCAATATCCTAACCGAATATATACATATTCAATTAAATATTTTATGTTAAACTCTAGTCAAACTTATATTTTTTTAATCTTTTTTAGATTCTATTTTTGATTTTTTGATTCATTTTTTAAAAAAAATTGAAAGTAATTTTTCATGAAATTAATGTAAGTTAATGTTTGTCTTTTTGTTGTATTTTCATACTTGATAAAATTTAAGACATTCATTTTTTGGGTATATTTTATTATGCTTTCATCCATTAATGTTATAGGTCTTTAATATGTTTATATGAATTTTCAAAAATATATTAGAAAAAAATGTGATATGATTTGGAATGAATCTAATGAAAATATAACATTAAAAAATTTATTAAACATTATAACTAATGTTTTAAAAATATTTATAAAAAATTCTGAGAGATTTCTTAAACACACTGTATATTAAATAAATATTTTAAACATATGTTTACAGAATAATATAATGTGACATCTTTTAAAATGAGGAAAAAACAGTAATGCTTGAAAATGAAGTATTTCAAAATAAACACTCACGAAACTGATAAGGTTTGTTCTTGTTAGTGTGGACGCACCCACACCATGAATCATCATATTGATTTTGAATCAATATGTGTCAAAAAATTTAGTGATTTGGTGAATTAAATTGCTAAGTTTACTTATAATAGTACCTTGGGAGCTTCAACACACGTTTGTCGAATAATGAATTACATTTGAAAATCTCATTTCGACAAATAAAATATTCTTGAAGATGCAATATTTCTTTCACAATTTTTTTTATTTGACAAAGTTTTTGAAAAATTTAACGTTTTTGCAAAATTAATTTAATTAGTGTGGAAGCTGCAAAGGTAGTACAGTAATTAGGACCTCAATAGCTAGGTGCCCATGATCGTGGAGTGGGTATAATAAGTGGTGGGTGTCAGTGTAGGCGAAAATGTTCGATGATAATGCTCGATGATCCCTCATAGGATAGCTGCAGGTGGGTTTGCCTGAAAGTGATAGTTTTCAGGTTTTGTTTAGACATCTGGATATACATTTTCTATGTCTAGATGATCTAATTTAGATGATCAGATTAAATTAATGTTCGCCAAATAAATTTGCCTTCACCTATCTAGCGGCTATTTATGGCAACTGAATTGTAAAAAGATTCAGTTTACTAATTTGATTCTCTTGTAATCAATATTTTCTTTTGTTTCAATTTTCTCTTGGAGTGTCATTAGCAAGCACCCCAAGAGAGATTTAGCAATAAATGCTAACCTCTTATTAGAACTTGTCCAAAAAAAAAATCCTTTACAGTCTGACTCCATTAGGAATCAGCAAGAGAGTTTTATTTTGGGGGCCCATTTGGCGAATTTTTCCTCAAAAGAAGGCCTATGAAATATTACTTTTCATCAAATAAGTTGCCATGTTTCTACACATTGTTTAAGCAAGTAGCTAGGATATAAAACGATTTTAATAAATATCTGCTTTTATAGCTCATCTATAGCCAAACGTGGCTAAATTTTCTTGTGGATGCTCGCCAGTGTGGCAACATCACAAAATTGAAAAAGCAAAAACACTGGCCATCCAAGAATAAACATGTAGTGAAAATGACTCCAAAAGTCTCCGTTATGAGTGATTTTTTATTTTAAGAAAAAGAATATTGTGACAGAATATTTCACTTTTTCAAAAGAGAATTCACACCAAAAAGAAAACGCTTCTTCTAATGGGTAATATAATTTATATGAGCTATATATATATATATATAGACACACACACACACACACACACACATATAAAATGCAGACCCGATCCGTAGTCTACACAAGTACTGATCAACTGCACGCAACATATTTATATATGAATTTCAGGTAACTTGCAGTAGCAGCAGCTACCTGTAACTTTTGCGTGTGGATTGTATAGTCCGTACCCACCGCGCGTCGTAGACCAGACTTTCACGGGAGTTGGCAAAACATGGGATTTTTCTTTCTTTTTTTTTTTTTTTCCCCTGGTTTCTCACGTAAGAGCAAATCATTGGTGCTTGGCTTTTCAATTTGGCAGCTTCCTATTATCACTAGTAGTGTTACCTATAATAACTTGTGTTACAAGCTTATAAGTTTTTTGGGTCATACATATTACGCCAGTGACTGATCATCATGACCGCGTCCAGTAGTACTGGCAAGTGCAAAAATTAGAACTTTGTTACACGGTAACTCCAGCTAATTGTGTACATTGCAATCTTTCAAGGGAACTAGCTAGCTAGACTAGATGTGCAGAAGATTAGCAATTGTACACATCTGAAGTGGCTGCAACGTCTGTAACTAATTAAGACTGTTGATTTATATATTATCTCTGTATAACTTAATTGTATTAAGCTGGAAACGTCATCTGTGATATATAGACTTTGCTTATATTTCCTAGAGCTATGATATTTTTGGGCCCCCATTTAATCCTAGATTGCAGAAAAACAATTCTGTGTTTGTAGGACAACAAACTTGTTTCAGTGCATTTCCAGCGATAGCTATGCATTGCATGTGCAGCTGGTATCTTACAACTGTGAAGGTAAAATTGAGGCTGCATCAACAGAATTAGCAGGAAGATGTGATTGATCCAGTTACATTGTCAGATCCATCTGCCAAACTGCGGCTAGCTAGTTAGACATGAGTGCCACTAGACGCCGACTTAATAAAAAATCAGTGCCGATGAAGGAATTTACATATCCATGATGCAGCACGCTTCTAATCATCACTGCAAACGTCATGTGGCTCATGTCAGCATGAGTAAGCACTGGAGAAAGCTCATGATCTCTAGCTATGATGTTTGAAGTTGTATACGGTTTTTGTGAATTATTATACCTTCCCCGCGTGCAGTGACAGGTTGATGTTTCAAGATACATATATTCGAGTACAAACACCCATGGATCTAACACTGTTGCGAGTAACGCGGACAACAAATTACTGGAGTGCCGACCCAAAAATCTCCAGGGCTGATCCGTTACATGTATCTATATATATATATATAAGTTTGTAATAATCTCCTGAAAGCCAAGGGCGCACAACTATACAAAAGTCTACTTCCTGAGTTTTTACGAAATCCCATTTCGCAAGCTGGCAACGCAAAGAGAATGCCGTTATGTGATTAGCTCTAGAGTACTTAATGGGCATGGCTCTAACAAGGAAACTTGAGAGTCTGCAATAACTAACATCCTAATGCTCTGCAACAAGCTGCTTCATTTCATTGTAACAGCTTGTCCCTGGACAATAGCCATAGAAGCTGCCAGATACAGAGAGGATATAGGGATTAGGACCTCGTGCTGCACACTGAAATTCAATTCTTTAAGACTGCGGAGAAATCACGGTAACACTTTTGAGCTGGGTATCTGCTGTGTCAGAATTCTATCCCTGAGTTGATAAGAGTTCCCAGTGCACAACACGTATAACTGCAGATATCAACAACAATTCAAAAGAAAGTTATTTGATTAACATTATCGAGAACGTCGTGAGTTAGCAGAGAATAATTCTTCAGGAGATTCAAGTTAAGCTTCCCAAATGCAGATAACTACATGATTATCGATGGCTGCAGCTTCCCTTAGCAGTATTTATCCCAAGATGATCATCTAGAACAATAGTACTGCAACTTCAATGCGAAGAAGAAGTTCTGATCTGCAAGCCCTCAGGGGCAGCGTGTTAATTAGTACACCAACAACCCTGATTTTTTCATGGATCAACAATCTGAAAATTGAACGAGCAGGGAGCGTGAACAAGAACAAAAGCGCTGCAGACACAGATCTCCATACCACAGACCAATATATATCTATCTACCAGCTGAATGCCTTGCTACAAGTCTTGCATCTCATTTGAACCAACCTACATGTTATAAGCCGAGGCATGCGCATATATATGTATGTGGGAAAGTAGAATTCGTGTTTAAAAAATGACCCAGGCAATTGCCCCAGGTTGTTGTAATCTCCAACTGGTGGATGCAGCAGGTCATAGCTGCCTGTCTGCCACTTTGTGCTGGAGTTCCGGTGATGAGTTTAGCTACCAAAAAGTCTACAGAAACAACAAGCTGGCCATTCCTTCTTCATCACAATCATTTTGCTTGCAAGTACTTAGAATCCTATCTTACACTGATCCGGCAATTCCAGCTCTATACCTTCCTGAATTTCATACGTCTCGACACAATCCGGGAAGCTGAAACAGCTATCCAAAGTACATACATTCGCTCTGATTGGGTTTGCGCAACTAGTCACAACATGATTGCTAAGGGAAGCAGGAAACAAACAAGTTCCAAATAGCAAATCGAAAAAATCTACAATCCTGCTGCACAATTATATGCTCTCGAGAGCCCTACAAGTTCATTCGAAACCCGCATGAGAATCATTCCCGTACCTTGTCCATGAGCTGGCCAGCTTATCTTAATCTGAGCAGGGAGGCGACAGAAGTGGCTTGCTTTACGGATCAGTAGAGCAGGAAGAAGCATACAAAATGTGAAGTGTTCATGCAGGAGCTGGTCATGCAGCGAGCGCCCCATGTGTCGAAGATGCAGATCCTGCAGCGGTGATCTGTAGCACCCTGACGAGAGCTGGTATTGAGAATTATCCCTAGCTGCTGCTGCACTCGAGTCTTTCCTATCATGAGCTCTCGGATTTATAGCAGTTGCCGCAGGAGCACTAGATGAAAGGTAACAGCTGTCCTAGTTGACAAGCAAGCCAAAGCTAGATCTCAAAACGGAAATGGCTTGAAGATCCGCTAGTTACATTTGGAAGGATTTTGTTCGGTCGAACCGAAGAGCCATAACGTCATGTGATCAGTACCATAAAGCAACTTATGCTTCTCCACATACTCATGATCGAGACAGCCATGTCCTAGCCATTCCTTGATTGCACCAGCTGCTCTCGCGCTTCTCGTGAGCCTGACGGTCCCGGATGTAGATTACGAGGAGCTCGAGATCCTTGGTCGATTCCCTGCACCCATTCAACTATAGCTGAAACATTACACTAGTACCGATCATGTGTTCCATGTGATCAATTCCTTGGGAGAGAGTCCTAGCCTTTCCCCCAATATTTTTCTGCCCTCTCTGGATGTTCCTAGCTGCCTTCGCAATCTCCAACCCACGAACTCATTCCCTATATTCTCCCATAGGTAAGCCACCATATTGAGAAAGGAAAACTTTGGGAACCTCCTCAGAGACGATAAGTCCAGAGCTCTAGAGATCTTTTGTTGCTATCTTTTGTCTAACCCCCTAAGAGGATCGTATCTAAGCTTCTTTTCCGTAGACATCTGTGTGCTCAGCTGATCTATGCAGAACTACCCATGCAAGGGCCTTAAATAAGCTGGATGTTGCTAGAACTCGATATCTGCAAATGCAGGGAAGAACCACACGAGCCTCTGGACAAAAATTAGTATCTACTTTGTGTCCGAGTCAAGAACCTGAAGTAGCCGATTGATAATCTTTCAGGCTGCATCATCATCTGTTTGTTGATACTAAACCCAATTCCCAGCTGAAACAAGATTCTCTACACATTTGTGGAAGCAAAGATCCGCTTCCAGCACTGTACATGACATTTAAAGCAAGAGGGTTGTTCTTGTTACCCATTGAAAGCTGTTCGTGGTAGATGGATCGATCATGGAGCCGGAGAAATGTGTCCTCCTGCACTACCACTTCCATTGCCGCTGTGATCGCCTCCTCCTGTTCGACTTGATGGATACGACGGTCCTAAAGGACCCAGAGCTCCAGTCAATCCGAGCGCAGCCAAACCAGCCTCGTAAGAGCCTCCTCCAACTCTGGCAAGCTCCATGATCTGTTCTCTCGTGAGCTGTGGTGGCTCTCTTGCAAGATCTATGAGCTGCTCTCTCGTCAACAACTGTTCACGACCTGCAGATTGGTTTCCACCAGCTGATAATCCCATTCCAATGCCCAAGGAAGAAGCTGAAGAAGGCCCAGCAGCTCCAGCTTGTGCAGCCCCGGCGGGAGGTCCCACCACCATCCCGGCCCCAGCATACCTGGCCAAATCTGAATGCGCGATTGCTAGCTCGTTTTGCAATTGGGCAACCTGCCTTTGCAACAGAGATATAGCTCCCACACATCCGTACACGGGGTCTTTCACTCGTGCATCTGCCTCGTATGCCAGAGAATTCACGGCATCTTCTCGTTTATGCGGAGGCAGTTCGTTGAGTAGCTTGGTGATGTTGCTAGCTCCAAAAATCTTGTGAACATTGGCAAATTTATGCGGCTGGTCCGGTGGAAAGTAAGGCGCAAACACGCATTCTGTTGTGCACTTTCTTCTCAAAAACTTGCATGCTGCACAGGGACTAGAGCTCGAAGACGACGCCATACCGGGGGGGGGGGGGGGGGGGGGACCGGTTTACACCAGGAAGCAACGGAAAAAGAAAACTTTTCTGTTGTAAGGGGGTTGTGGATGTTCTAGAACAGGAAGTTTTCGTTTTTCGTCGCCATTGGTAGAGACCGGGTTCCCCCCCCCCCCCCCCCCCCGGTATGGCGTCGTCTTCGAGCTCTAGTCCCTGTGCAGC
>Ga0116227_10002765_pt1 | contig 39578 bp, 17 predicted proteins | sample S1TSphgellanicum_FD_89693 | JGI IMG/M metagenome (GOLD analysis project Ga0116227, IMG submission 89693) | Host-associated microbial communities from peat moss isolated from Minnesota, USA - S1T2_Fb - Sphagnum magellanicum MG | ecosystem: Host-associated > Plants > Peat moss > Unclassified...
ACCAACTCCCAACATGGGAGTTCACTTGGGAGTGTGAGGGTTCACTCCCTCACACTCTTTGCACTCCCGAGAGCATGTGATATGACTCCCGGGTCTACTTATAGGCCCGCAACCTTGCAACCCCCTTGCCTTGGTCGCGAGCCAAGGCTAGGGTTGCGACACACAGAAAACCAATACAAGACTTTCCTTGCTTTTTCATGCCAAGTTTTATTGGTTTGAATTTGTTGTTGTGTGGGGTTTTCTAGGAGAAGAGGTTCTTTTTCATCACTAGTTATGAATTCCCAGTACCTTTTTCCCATCAAGAAATTCATAATCCTAAATTTTCACATTTGGAAATTGTTCTTGTTTAGTTTCTCAATTGTAATTTAAGAAAGACCATCCGCCATCTCTCAAGGCAACACTCAATGTCTTCTTGGGGTTTCACAAATGATTTTAATTCCTTCCTTGGGTTTTTAGGATTAAGATTAAGGTTTTCCTTCCTTAGGTTTCTAGGATTAGGGTTAGGGTTAGGGTTAGGGTTAAACAAGATGGACCTTACATATGTATGTATGTCTTGAGTATTATACAAAATTTTATACTATACATGGGTTTTATGTATATGTACATATTTTGTATAATATTTCATATGGTATTAAGTACATGATTACATACCACACTTTTGTATGAAGGTCTTGATAATGTATTTGCGCTTCCCAATTTTCAAACTCCTTCCTTCAAGTTATCCCAAGTTGTATTTGCTCCACTTCAAAATTTTGTTTTGATGTCTTTTCAAAACAAACTTCTGTCACAGTAACTTTGCAAAGCTACATCGTTCACATATGACCTTTGATCGATCTGAAATTTTGGTGAAACATGAATAACTATGTCTACTACCATCTTTCAAAATTTCAGCTCATTTAACTTCACAAAATGAGAGATTTTGTTGCTTTCTTGAAGTCACTTCAAACTGGGATTTGAACACAAAATAACTTACAATTCGTTCTTAGCAACTCCAAACTCCTTGATATTTTGAGAGACACATTAGATATATGTCTTCTATATCTGCTCAAAATTTTAGCTCTATCGATGATGATCACAAAGAGTTATCAATTTCAAAAAAAATTGACTTCAAAACTAAGACTGAAACTTTAGATGTTTGGATATCTTTCAATACAGATCCAAATGACATGAAATTTCTCTCACATATATACTTTTTTATGATCTATTAGATCCCAGAGCTACATATTCAAAAATGCTCAAACAAAAGAGATATGACCAAAAAACCAGATCTGGCAGAGAGTCTTCAATGGTTCATAACTCTCACAAAATATATCCTTTTGTTTTGAAAATTTTAAAATAGAAGCATCTTATAATCTTCTATAATCTCTCCAAGTTTCACTCCAAGATCTTTTCAAAGTAGATCTAGATCTAGATTTAAATATCTAACTTCCACAACCCTTGATATGTTGATCTCCTTTCACCTCTTTTCTTTTCTTTTCTTTCTCTTCACATTCTTTCTTTTCCCCGTTTCTCTTTTGCATTTGACAAACTCTTATGATATTACTAAAGACTCTTAAGCTCTAGTTCTAGAGACTTCCTAGCTCTAGATCTTTTTCAACTTTCTCATTCAACAACCTAAGCTCTAATACCATGTTAACAAATAAGAGATCTACTCAAGTGCAAACATAAATCTTTATTGAAAGGATATTGCAACAAGATGCTCACAACACGAAACATAACATTAAGAACACTTCAAGGTTCTTGTCACATGAAATACACAAACTTGTGCAATGAAGAAAAGAGAACCAAACCATCAACACCAAAGTATTTAATTAAAAGACCAAACCACAAATAACCAAACTAATATAAGTAAAGAAAGTAATTCAACCTTGTGAAAGTACCTAATTACTTTCCTATTCCAGTAACTAATGAAACCTAACTAATTGAGCTTGAATTTTCAACAATTATGTGGTAACTACAATGTTCCATTTCAAGTTTCACCAAAAAAGTCATAGTTCAATGTCAACAAAAAGAAATTAGTGTTTAATGTTTCCAACCCATGAAATGAAGTGTCAAACATTACAAAATCACACTCACTATGATTAAAAGCATGTCAAACTATAGCTTTCACATATTTTCAATTCCACAATGTCCAAGTGCCTACCATATCTCTCACTACAACCTATCATCAACTTCATGCAAATATATAAGTGGAATATCAAGCACACAAACAATTGCAACATCCACCTTGAAGCAAAAATTAGGAATAAGTGAACCATGAAATTTGTCCACCACTCACTGGGCGTTATTTTGCCAGATGCCATCTTTTGCTTAGGGTTTTTTGGATTCACCAATAACACAAATTGTCCCATATGAAACTACAATCCACCCAACAATTCACCACATTAAGATCAAGGTTGTGATTACAAAATAATTAACATTTTTTGTATAATGATTAATGTTATATACCTTCAAAACATACCACATTGGAAAGAAAGATTGAAACCAATAGTAAGGAATTAGGGAGGCAAGCTTGATTTGAAATTCTTTTCTCCTTGTTGCCTCTTGTAGGTGTAACCATTCTACCTCATAGTTCCTTCCCAACCATCACATACTATAACCAATTCCACAATATGTTCACATTAATTAAAAGCCAACAAATACTTGATATGCATAAATAAATAAACAAATACCTACAACACACCAAAGTAACCATCTTATTTTATCCACACCTTCACCACTCTAACCATCATCCACATTCATTTTTGAAGGATTTCTGCTTGAACAACTTTTTCATTGGTGATGTTCTTGGCTACAAAACAACCTAATCGATACCCTCCACACTTTGAGGATGTGGAGTTGATTGCTTTGGTGGAGTCTCTTTCACCATCTTTTTTGATGGTGTTACAATATTCTTTTCGAATTGTGTTCAATCCACGCACTCAAAATCAATCTTTCCCAAGGAAAATGACTGAAATTTTTCATTGCCACTACCTACCACAAAGTCTTCCCTTCAGTCCACATCATTCAACCCTGATGTATCATTTAAAAGATTATGAGGAGATCATTATTGTTGCTATTTAGAGGCATATTTTGGTTCCATATGAACCAAGTTACAATGGTCCTTATGCCCTCCTAAAAACTTAGAAAATATCAACTTAATGTCATTAATGGCTTGAGTCTAACCATGTTGGCAACCAACATGGATGCAATCTTGGCATCCAATTCATTTTTTTTTGTTTCCATGGTTGTCATTTGACTTAACATTTTTCCAGATACATTTTATTTCAAATAATCAATAGCACAATATTAAATCACATCATTGTACACCTTCATCAAATTGATGTACTTATATTATGATAAATATTTGCATTCACAAGGAAAAAAAGATCAATTTTCTTACAAAATCCAACAAACAAAGAAGTTTTGACCTATTTAAACTAAGAGAAGTTCTAACAAATCTGAAAAAGAGAGAAGTTTTAAAAGAGTTGAAAAAAAATCAATTTTGACAAATCTAAAAAAAACATTTCCACATGTGATGAAGCAGAATTGATTATATATTACTTCAAAATTTCAACAATTCAACTTCCATTTCAAAATATTCTTAACGAACATACATGAATACCATGAGCAATAACTTTTGGTGAATGTTAACTTGCCCCATTTCCATTAAGTAAATAAATCAGAAAACAAATGATTGGTAATATGAACTTGATCACAAGGTTGCAGTCTTTTACTTGAAATTCCTTAGCAATTTTTATCAAACCATATTTGTGTTGCCTTTTCTTCTTTTACAACAAGAGATGGAAGTTAAAGTCAATGGACAAAGGCAAGATTCCCAATAAACAAACAAGTGAAAATCAAAAAAATTATGGGGAAAGGTTTGAAATCGATTAACTATCAGCCTTGTTTTTTTCCCTACTCTTCCCAATCACCCCACATTGCCCATATTTTTCATTTTGCTTGTGGCATTACTCATTTGTTCTACCTTCTTTTCAGTCTCAAGTTTGGACCAATAAACCTTTAACCTTTCCTAATGAGCATGTTCAATATTGATGGCAAATTGACACCAAATGTCACACCAAACACTTTGGAATCAATGATTGAATACACATTAATCTCAAACATACTAGATAGAATCTGCAAATGACAAAAAAACCTTTTTTGGCAGCTACTTATAAGGTTTCAAGAGTTTGAGCTTGTTGGGTTGTGCCCTAGTGTGAACATAAGTAATGCTAATTGGAATATCCAAGAGATGATACTAGACTAGACCCCCTCTAGCATTTGTTTGAAATCAAAACATGGGGAACGGAATGGAAAAGGGTACTTGATGGGCTAATGCAAAGATAGACAAAGAAAGTCTTACATTGCTCAAATAAATTATAAACATTTATAAGGAAAATATGGAAGATTAAAATTTGGTGATGTTTACACATGCCATGGATTTTTTCAAAAAGTATGGGAGTTTGAAAAAATTAATTCTTTTCACAAGCTTATTAAACAATTTATCAACAAAAGATTTGGTAACCCTTGGCAACTCGCTATCAACAAAATTCATGAAACCCAAAAGACGACAAGTGCATGTTAAACAAATGTGCATTGAATGTTAAGGGAAACAATCACTGACAACATAAGATTAGAGTAGTACATGATTTTCATACGCAAATACATCATTTTGTGGTTGTTGACACATGTAACTGTTATGCCATTAAAATTTGTTGGGGCATATGCTACTATTCTAAACTCATCACTACCAACCAACTGCTCCAATGAAAACTAATGGTTATTATGGTAGATTTAAATGAAGCATTGGAGTGGACAACTACAAATATGTCATTAATTCAACATGTTCCCAAAGTGGGTTATGATTTGCATTTGGTGTCGTTTTATTTTCAAGTTGAAGGGTTCAATCAAAGAAACCTAAGATAAAGATTTTTTGTTTGCAAAATGTTGCGGTATTCATATCCACGGCATTCTTGTTGAACACCATTAAATTTGGATTTGTACCCATTTGTAGCAAAAGGAGAGTTGAAAAGTGTAGATGCAAAGTTCAAGGTTGGATACTAAGCATCTACTAACCACTTGCAAGACTACAAGATATATGGGACAATAATCAAAATGTCTATGCCATATTTTTTGAACAACTTGCCACAACCACTTGGAGACAATCCATGGCCAACATATCCAACAAATAAAAATTTTAAAACAAGATTTCATTGACAATGTGATTACCTATTGGGATTCTAAATGCCCAAAAAATAAGCGACTCAATTTTAGAAAAGAAATGGCCAAGAAACAAATCAAATACAGAAGATGATCCATATGAAGCACCAACATTTGCATATAGCAAGGAAATGGACTAGTTAGTGGAGGCCAATACAATTACCAACAAGGTGGAGGAGGAGAATTCCATAGCATGTGCAGATGCAGAAATGACGGAGTCGAATGACAAAGATGAAAGCATGATGCCAAAGACAATAATCCCAAAAGATGCCTAGATAGATGAAGAAGAGGAAGGCACAAAATCGTCAATACCAAGGACATTAACGAATTACAATGATGTGAGCAGCTCTACTTTCTATTTCCACCACAAAGAAAGATGATATCGATGATAATTAGAAGAAGAAGCAGCATAACGCATATAAAAATTTATAAACCAAAAGGAAAAGTGATGATAAACTTCGTGTGGATTCAAAAGCTAAGGCTTGAAACATCATAGAATGTGTATGCAATATGACGTGTAGATTTTGGGTGCACCCATTTAATAGATAGGTTGATTTGAACGCCAATCATCTACTTGTTGGGTTTCTTATCAAAATATGAATGTTGGGTGACTAATTTAATCATGCTTCCATATCATTTTGTTTTTTGGCTTAGCACTTGCGTTGTTTGTTTCAAGAGGTTTCATATCAATATGAATTGTAAAAAAAATCCATATGACCTATTTTTCAAATACAATTTGTTTGAAAAATATACAAGTAATTAGCTTCAATTCCTTTCAATTTAAATCCCAAAAATTGAGTTCAAAATTTATGCAAGAATTGACTAAAACAAAACATGGAAATTTGAAAGTAAATTAACATTTTAACATAAAATTCATTTTGAGACACAAATGTTTTTAACTAATTTGTTGTCACCTAAAAAACTTCAAGACGGTTTTGATAAATATTTATAAAAAAATCATAAAGAAATTTCTTTGTTAATGATTAATTTGTTTGAGTTGTTCTACATAATGAAAATTTATTATTGCCTTAGGGTAGTAGTGATGTTGAATTTATTAATAAATTTGGGTGAATTTGAAACCCATCAAAGGCCCCGAGCATTTCTATCCTTGACTCCTAGTGTAAAGGGAGACATTAACTAACATGCTTGGAAATTACAATGGGTGTTAATCATATATTTTCGGCATTGAGAATAAGGAAAAAGTGTGGGATAAAAATAGAAACACATGATGAACAATATTGGCCACTATGTAGTAGGGAGTTCTTGCAATCTTTTCAACCAAATTTTGAGAAAATTGCAAGGCCAAACTTTGGATTCTTTCAAATTTTCATTGTAGGCCAAATTAAACCCCAACACCCACTGTTGCTACATTTACTAATATCTATATCCCAATGTTCCAACACTTATTAATAAATTTGAGGGTACAATCACGATTGGGGTACTATAATAAGAACCATGAAGTACACATGACTATCTTGTGTCCTGAGTCCTAAGCCATGAGGACAAATCATGTTTTGAGATGTGAAATAATGAAAGGATGCCATGTATGTTTAGTCATTCAACCAAAAATTGTTGCAAAATTTGAAAACAATTAATTAAACAAAATTTGGATGTCATGTTGAAGCATAAACCATAAAGGAATGTAGGATTCCAAGACATTTCCAGAATGACAATATTTCATTTGGAGTGCCAAAGTAAAAACATTTTAAAATGTCCTTTTTTTTAGATCCACATCTCCTATACTTCCCCCTAAACCTTTGAAATGTAAAATATTTATTAATATAATTAATATAATTTTCCTTCTTAATGTAGCCCTTTTGATGAAGAAAATTCAAGGTTCTAGTATTAATTCCAAAAATTCTGGTTTTTTATATTACCAAAATTTTATGCCATCATGTAGAACATACTTTATTTTATTTGTGGTTAAAATATGAATCAATTTGAACAAATATTGTTATTCTTATTGATCCCTTTTCAATAAAATTGATAATGGGACAACGTTCATGAAATGTGTTCTAGGGCATTTAAGGACATGTTTAAATCATCCAAATCACAAAAAATCACAACCATTTCAATCACAAAGAATGTGAGTATTAAATGAAAAAATAAATTCACCAAAATAAATGAATCAATAAACATAGTGGTCATTCATAGTAATGTCTTGTGAGTGATTTTGAGGTGAGACATTCCTTTTGTGTACCCAAACTGTGATTATGCCCTAGGGTGAATTTGAAACCCATCAAAGCTCAAAGTTGGCCGAGAGAATTTCTATATCTCAATCCTTTACTCTCGACACCAAGAGTAGGGAAAAAGAATGTGATAAAAACATAGACACATAATGATCAACAATGGCTACTTACAATCTTTTAAATCATTAATTGTAAGGCCAAATTTTGGATTTGTGAATTATGTATGCTATGAAACATTCATTATTTTGTAAATAAACTCTAGGAGCCACTATTGTTGCATATACTCAAATCCTAACATCAAAATTCTAGTAATCATTAAACATTTACACCATATTGCCACCCAAAAAGCTTAATGTTGACCATCAAAATCATGACTCCTTCTAAAAGTGGGACACTCATTAACCTACTTGGGCATTTCAATGACTTTCGATCCTCTACTTTTGGCACTGAAAATAACAAAATGTTGGGAAAAAATAGAGATAGAGATTGGAGAAAAATGTAAAACCATAAACATCGATGGTATGCTTTCAAACATTCAACTTAACTTTTGGATTTTTTCAATTTCTTAGCATAACGCAATTGTCCCATAAGCATTCTTCGGAATCTATTATAGTTGTTGACACATATATTTGGTAGGGCCAAATGCATTAAACAAAGATTCATGTTGTAGTATAAAAAATGGAAGATATTTCTAGTGGAAAGTATATGAAGGAAAGCAAAAAATTCACATGAAAATGGCAGTGATGAGAAAAGGGAAAGAAAAACAAAAATGCCATATAAGGAAGTGTAACAAAAGAATTAGAATGAGAAAAAAACATCTTTATTAAAGTTCTCCACCCAACCTAAGGACCACACAAAGGCTCATGATGGAGTGGTACACCTTCAAGTTCAACATAGAGACAACCTTTTCATTTTTGAACCTCATTGTTTTTGAATGTTTTCACATTAGGATCATACAAAAGAGGATTCCTAACCCTAGGCGGTGAAATGTAGGAAGCAAAAAGTTGGGCTTGAGCCTCAACATACAAAGGCAATATAAAGTCCCTTGTGGGACTAGAGTTGAAATCCTCTATTGCAAAAAAGGGTAGCATTTTGGAGATACCTTTGCATTTTGAAACAAGGAGAACATAAAGGACTTTAAGGAAGTAAAATAGAAGAGCAAGAAATAACAATAGAAAATAGCAGAGGCAAATTTATTCACAATCCAAGATTCTCTTGGGCCGCCTCTCCACTAAGGAATTTTCATCATTAATGTTAACAACTAGGTGGGTTGCCTCAAGGATAGGAATAGTAACTAGGGGCTCAAGAACTTCGGTGAAGACGTCCATGTCTAACTCCAGAGCTAAAACATGATGGCAAAGGGCGTGGCATGCCTTGATAAAAGGAATGAGAATGAAAACCAAGACTAAAGAATAGACAAACAAAGAAAAAGCTAAAGAGAGGGGAGGAAACAAACCTGTGGAAGCAGACAAGTCAACAACAAAAGACCCTACTCTAGAACACACCTCAATGAAGGCCTAGAGGGTGAATGGATGGAACTCCTTGGCCACTCAAAATGGCTTTCCAATCTTGGACATAGACATGGAAGACATGTCCATCCAATTATAAAGGACATCCTTTTCGGGAACATTAATACCTTTCTGCATGAAGTCCTTAGAAGGAAGGGAGAAACAAAACAAGCTTATTTAGAAGGAACCGATATCAGGAGCCCTAACCAGAAAAGTCACTTGACCAAGAGGGTTTGCAACATTCCAAAGACAAATTTGAGAAATGGAAGCTGGGAAATGAATATGAAAAAGGAAGATAAAATATGGGAGCCCGTACCTTCAAAGATTAGGGGTCCTCTAAGCTTGCAAGTGGGAAAGAATTGACAATTTCCCACTTCATGTAATTATGAAAACTATAGCTTTCCAAATAAAACCTAATCTCCTTGAAAATTCGAGGATCATTTAGGTGGAAAAGAAGCACAACCCCATCAACAATTAAGAATTTTTTCATGAAATCAAAAATGGATATTATCCAATCTTCACCTTGCTTGTTCTAAAGGGAAATCTCTAAGGAGTTAGTAGAGACCAAAGGAACAAGAACATTCCTTGAAGTGTCAGCAAAAACAAGGTTCACCTTGTCCTCATGATTAACCTGCACACCAGTGGGAAAATGTATGAATCAATAAACAGTTGGAAATGGAAATTATCAAAGAAAGTTAAAAGGCATTGAAATGGACAGACCTCATGATAGAACATAGAGATCTTTTTAAAAGCATGTGGCCATTTCGTAGAATCAACCCCCTCCCTCACAACACTTAGCCATGACAATGGTAATGTAGTACAATGCCATCCAGGGGGTTTGTAAGATGGTAGTACAAGGGGAGTTGGGCGAATAGGCGTGAAGTGAGGTGGGCTCATGCTCTTGAATTCGGGCTCAACATTCCAAGTGGAGAAGAAAAGGGGACATTAGGGTGAAGTGGCTTGGAGTTAGTAATTTGCTTCATAGCATTTAGATCAATAGTTAAAGCTAAAGTTGCATCCAAATGAACCTCCCTACTAGATTATGCCTATTAATTAGCTTTGGCCTCCTCACTTTACTTTCTTTTTCCCAAAATAGGCCCCTTCTTCTTCCCTTCTTACATTTGAGTGTTTGTAGAAGTTTACAAGATTTCTTAGAATTTCAATTAGTTTTTCTCATGTAATTAGAACTTTGAAGCTAGAGTGTTCTCCTTCGGGTAATCAAGATACCACCCATAGTTGACAAGGTGCGAGGAGCTCCAATCCTTGAGAAGCTCCTTATGAAACATGGTGTTGTCCACTTTAGGATCACGCCAGATCCCAAAGAGGGGGGGGAGTTGGTCAATGGCTCCCATCAGAAAGAGGACATGGTAGAAATACCTGCAAGAAACAAAATGATTTTAATTGTTCATGTTTTATTCTCAACACTGAGAGTAGGGGAATAGTGGCTATAATAAAAGAAGGAAGCGAATGACAAACTTGTAAAACATTCATTTGAAGGCCTCCTTCCCTCCTGTCTATTACTCCCAGGATTTGCTTCTACACATTTTGTCCCTTGGCTTGAACTCACTAAAGAAATAGATCTCCTAGATAAATTGCTGCCATTCTTGAATGTAAAATGCAAGCGAGACAACCTTTGGAAGATTTTGCATAGTCAAGCCAAGATTTGTGATTATAGTGGCATAAAGTTTTAAAGGCTCGACCTCCAACTACATTAAACAATTAAAGGATTAAGAACTAATGAAAAACCTACAAGAAAATAGACAAGAGAGAGGAAGAAACCATATTTGGTGCCAAAAAGTGGCCTTGTGGAGCCACTTGTCAAATTGTTGGTCAAAGAATCTTTGCTTTGGGAATTTCTTTGCCTCCCTGAACATATTGGACTCATTCCACATCTTGAGCCAAGAAAGTTTCTATTGTGGAATCACATAGGAGTATGCCAACATTTAAAGCTTCTCGATGAGCATTTCTAACTTTGAATTCATGTCATAATGAACCTAAATCTCCTTGAGGGAGTATGGACCTAGAGTTGGGTCACAAATCAGAAGGTGCTTGCAGAACGCTAAATAATCCTCCTTTTGGACTAGCTCCATGGCCTTTTCTTTGTGCTCTTGAAGCATGGTTGTGGACCTTTCTATGGGGTTAGGAACATCCTCATAATAGAGCTTTGCTGCCACATTGGTTGTTAAAAAGATGTCTTGCTGCAAGCAAAAGAATAGGAACAAAACAAGTTAGACAAACTCTAAAAGAACAAGAAGATGAGATGAGGGGACTCTTACATAAAAGATGGGGAAAAGAAGATTATTAACCTTATACATGTCAAAAAAAGCCTTTGATGTGAGGGAATGCCAAGTCTTATGAGATTTTCTTTGCTAGTGCACACAACTGTCGCCCTTGCAGCTTCTTGTACATGCGTTTTTTACGACGCAGTAGCTATTTAAGTTGCTTCTTCCATTCTACAACCAATGTAGCATTGGCACATGTCATGTCATTGAAGAAGGGCATGGAATTTTATAATTTTGACTATTATTCAATTATATTATAACTAATGGGACATTGACACATGTCACATGGGCATTCGTGGTCCACCATCAAACTAAATTATTTGATGTCTGCCATGTGTATGGTTTCAAAATCTTGAATTTATTGATTTATTCAAAATGTCAACATATGATATTGTGCCACATGGACACTTATGTTACACACTTGCATGACACATGGCATTTTGTTGTTTGTAGGTCATCCAACATATGGGAAGTGGAGCCAAACTAAAGAGATCAACTACAAGGTAGTTGAAAGCAAGTTGAAAAGAAGTTGAAATTATGTTGAAAATAAGTCAAAATTATGTAAATTAGTTGAAATGTAATTGAGATTACAAGTTTACACAAATTACAGTCACAATTGTAAGACTACTAAAGCTAAACTGTGGGGATAATGCACCTAACTAAAATTAATTAAAGAGAATCAAAGCATAAGAAAAGCATATTGTATCTATACATTATCAACTAAGAATGCAAAACCTATTATAATATGAAAATTATGCAAGGAAACATTGTTCCCATGTAGAAAATGGTCCCATCTAGATCCCGACGATGTTGATGTTATTAATCAAACATTTATTGAAACAATGAAATGACTCTCCTATAAGGTGGTTGTCCTATGTTTATGCACTAATGGTGTGAACTTGTTATTGGCATGCTTAATTAGATTGTTGCCTTGTTGGACCACATCTTTTGATTTGTTCATAGTTGCATCTCACATTTTGAATTAAAGAAAATGAAAATTGTTAGAAATGAGAAAACTTAATAGGAATCTAAATTATAATGCATAAAAAAAAATATTGTGCATTAGTTGCACACATTAAAAATCAATAAAAACATCATCATTTATTACTCAAGAATAAAAAAGTTTGACAAAGAAAAAAAAAATTGAAATGTGGAAAAATTAGAACTAAATAATGAATCAAAATGGCACACATTATGAGCTTACCTTATAGATAATCGACAAACATAGTTGAAACCTAATTGAAATTTAGTTGAAACCCAATCAAAATATAGAAGAAATTATATAGTTGAAACTTAATTGAACGTACATAGCTTATTAAAACAAACATAATCAAAACCTTATTTGCATTGATGGTTGAAAAGGTTCATAAGTTTAGCTCTCATTGCCCAAGTGTTTATTTTGGAATTAGAAAAGAAGAAAAACCAATGAAAGTTGAAGAAAATAAACTTTCATACTTACAAAACACGTTTTTTTTTCTTTTATTTGGACCCCTCCTACTTTGAAAGTTAAGACATTTCTTCTTTGTTTTAAATGATTTAAAGTGCTATAGGAGCAGCACCTTAAGTTCTACAAATATTCTTTGAACTACAACAACAATATAACAACATAAAAGGAAGTTTTTGGGTGTTCAAGCACTAGTTGTGGTTTGCTGTTTTGAGTTCTTGACCCCCCCTACTTTGGGGGGCCATAACTTTCTCATTCTAAATTCGTTTTTGACAATTTTTAGTGCCTTAGATGCACCAAGTGTTTGAAGATCTAGAACGCCCTAAGTGCTTAAGTGTACTAAAACCATCCTAATTACCTTAATGAAAGTTCAAAGAAAAACCTAGTTGAAACAAAACTAGCAAGAGTTCAAAACAAAACCCAGCTAAAAAAAATTTAACTAAAGGTAACATGTTGGAGAAAAAAATGATAAAATATCTTGGTAAAAGGAAAATAAACAAAAAAAGGAAAAGAGTTTTTAAGCACCTGCAATTGTAAAAAACATGTGGGGTGGTGGCTTTCAAACTCCATAAACTTGCCTTCTCATGTTATTCATGTTCACTTGCCTTGACACCATATGACTTTAATGTGTTTAATAGAGTTTTTAAAAAAGTGCATTGAAAAGAAGAAGAAAAAACTTGAACATGATAAAAAAGAAAACAACTTAGCAATAACCCCAAAATGAAAAACTTGAAATTCCTCACATGCAAAAGGCATGATGCATTCACTTGAAAAACTCCATGAATTGATATTAAAATACATGATTTAAACTTCTAAACACAAGTTAGGCTTAAAGAAAATCAAGATAAAACCAAAAAAAAATGTTAAAAAGGATAAAAACATCAAACTAGAGTGCAAAGAAAGCTCAAAGTGAATGACAATGTTATATAAGGGTAGTCCCTTCATTCATGGATGGATGAAGTATGTGGTTAAAGTTGGGATGTCAACTAACTATCAACTATGCAAGTTGACATCATTTCAAGTAATTTTCAACACCAACACACTGCCACCACTATTATATGTCATACCATCCATTCATCCATATTATTTGGCACATTAAATCATTCATTCATTCATTCATTCATTCATACTATATGCCACATTCCATCCATTCATAATTAATTATGGCATTATATATATATTATGACATTTAATGGCATAAATGGAATCATTTATAAATGAATGACATTTTATGACATAATTTAAAACATTGTAAATGGTATAATTATAATTTTGTGGCATTTTAATGAATATGTAAAATGCCATAAAATTATATACCAATTATTTAATACCACAAAATTGAACCCTTGCTAAGGTAAAGTAGCTCGCCTAACCTAGTTAACTATTTTAACCTAGGTCTAATTAGCTTCCTTACCTAACTTAAAGCCTATGTAGACCTAGGTAGGTAGTAATAGGTTAAGTATAGGTAGGTTGTGAGTCGTGAGACCATGATTAAAAAAATCAAGTACATACTTACCTAAAAAGCCTTGCCTTCTTACCTAGTTACTTAATACCTATCTACCTATACCTAATTAGTTTAAGTAACCTACTTACCTACAACTGACCTAACATATCTACCTATTACTTACCTAGGGACCTCCTATTACATCTAGGTAGACAATAAGTAGGTAGGTAGTCTCTTGCCTTACCACCCCATTTAAATCTAGCCTCATTAGCTATCCAACCTAGCTACTTGGGTAGCCTACATGCTTACATGCCTCATTAGCTACTTAGGTAGGTTGTAGGTTAAGCAAGTACACTTGTTGCAAATTATTTCTAGGTACCTATAGGTAGGTGGGTAATACTTTGTAGGTTAAATAGATTTAGATTATAACATAGGTGATTTAAAGTAAGGTGTAGGTTAAATTATATAGGTCAATAGTTTGTAAGTACCTAGGTACATAGTTATGTAATATGTAGGTATAAGTTACAATAATAAGTAGATAACATGTACGTAAGGTGTAAATAATGATAAGTAGGTAGGTGGGTAGGTAATATCTAGGTAGGGTATAGGTAATGATGATTAAAGTTGAAGTACAATTGAAAATGCATGTAATATTTCATCCATCGATATCTTTTTTTCATCCATTCAAAAACAAGGTCCACCAAAATAGTCAAGCAATTGACTTGACATGGCATAGTTTCATGGCAAAATGGAATTCTCAACTACTTTTCAACTAGGTTATACTTTATTTTTGAAAATATTTTGACAATCAACACTCGTTAGTGTTTGACATGTCACACTCACCAAACTAGTTGACATGTCAACTCATTTGAGATGCCATCCCATCCACATGTAGTTTTTAAAAATATTATTATGTAGTCAAAACGAAGTTGAAGGCAACATGTAGTTGAAAATTGGTTGGTTAGAAAATGCCATTTTTCTCCTAATGTACATTGAGAATTCAAAACATCATCAAAGGGTGGAAATTGACTTGTTCACATTTGTCATGGTGGTGAGGAGCTCCACAAGGCCATGTGAGGTATTGAACACAATATAGTCCACTAAATAGTGCCATTCAAGATTTTAATTATGCACACATTAGATGCAAGGCAACCAAGCCTACAACCTATGGTTGCCATTCCACACAAAAAAATATGACTTGATAAAAACTTGAGATTCAGATCTCCAAAAAGGAGGTGCTCAAAATTCTCATTTTTAGAACATTAGTGGACATTCTAGGAGTCGACATTGGAATTAACAAATTCCTCCTCTCCTTTCCAATTCAAGGGCTCGATATGTAAAATACCTTATCTCCCTCATGGTATCCGATTTAAAATGCTTGCTCCATCTTTAAAACATCTATTTTGGGGGTAGGATGCACAACAGTCATGGAGATCATCTTGCAAAGATTCATCTGCGCCTTCCTCTTTGGCAACATCTTGTGCTTGTCAAGGATCGCATTCAAATCGAACTTTTACTCTTGAACAACTTGGATAGTCTTATCAAAAGACATGTTGTCCACGAGTTGGGCCGTTTCAAAAAATTGTGAGCCTTGAATGAAAGAACAAATCAATAATGACAAACAAATTGAGATTGTAAAATAACTTAGGGATGGTTCAACATGAACCTCCATGGTTTCACTTGTGGGGGGTGTTATGAATGCCTCCCTCAATTGTTCTTGCAAAATAGATAAAGAACTATAAAATCATCTACAAAACCAAAAAAAACAAAAAAACAAAAAGAAAAAAAAGAAAGCTCAAGGTCTTCTTGTATAGCTAATGAACATAAACAAAAGAAAAAGATAAAAACTTGAGTTTGAGCTTGGGTTTGATTGGGACCCGAGCTTGAATCTTCAAACTAGTCTCGATGTTAAAACTAACTAAGATGTTTGCAAAAAAATGAAAAAAAAGGAATTCGATTTCAAGTTCGAGTTTGATTTCAAACCCAATCTTGGGCTCAAGTTCCATAATCCCCACCAAACTACTATTGGCATCAAAAGTAATTCGGCAATGTCTGCAAAAAAAACAAGGAGAAAAACCACCCAAACTCAAGCTCAGGTTTTAGAACCCTAACTAAGATTGAATTCAAGTTGTACAACCTTAATTGACCTTAGAGGTTCTTGCAAAAAAAACGAACAAGAACCCAAATTCAAGCTTGAGTCTGAAATAAGGACCCAAGCTTAAGTTCAGGTTTTTCAAACCCAACCAAGCTACTTTTAGCACCAAGAATAACTTTGTGGATCCTACAAAAAAAGAAAAAAAAAAAAGAACCCAAGCTCAAGTTCAGGTCTAAAATAAGGACTCGAGTCTACATTAGAGTTCTTCAAGCCCAATCGAGCTACTCTTGACACCAAGAATAGTTCAATAGTTCTTATTGAGAAAAAAAGAAAGAACTCGAGCTCAAGCTCAAGTTTGAAAAAAGGACTTGAACTTGAGCTCAGACTCTTGAAGTTAAACTGAACTATTTTTGGTGCCAAAAGTAGTTTGGTGTTTCTTGTAAAAATAACAAAAACATGAACATGAGCTCAAGTTCAGGTTCAAAATCAAACCGAAGGTTGAGCTTAGGTTCTTTTGGTTTAATCAAGCATAAAAAAACAAAAAAAAAAACTTGAACTCAAGCTTGGATTTGATTTCGAACTCAAGCTTAAGCTTGGGTTTTATGCACCCCACCAAATTACTTTCAATGTCGAGAGTATTGAAAATAGTTCGGCGGATGCTGCAAACAAAAAAAAAGATCCCAAGCTTAAGCTCGAGCTAATTAGACCTGAGTTTGAGTTCAAGTTCTACGTACTCCCCCCGAGCTACTCTCAACGTTGAAAATAATTTAGTGAAAGTTGTAGACCCAAAAAAAAGAAAAAAAAATGAACCCGAATTCAAGCTCAGGTTATTTGCACCCCATTGAGTTTGATGACACTTGCATACAAAACAAAACACATGAAAAAATAATAACTAAGGTCAACCGTAGGTTTGATTTTGGGACCTTAGCTTCAACTTGAGTTTTTCATGCGTTAAAAACACACGTGCTCAAGAAGAATGAAGCAAAAAACAAGAAAAGGTAGGAAGAAAAAACATACATGGCTCTCAAGGATGGCCTCAAGAACTCGAGCTCTCCTCCTCCTTTCCCTCCTCCTACATCCACAATTTCACAAAGAGGAAAAAATGAGAACTCAAACCTTCTTATATATTCCCAAAAACCCTAAAATATTATCTAGTAACTTTACTAACTAAAAAGTTTTATCGTGTGTTTGTTGTTTCTAAACTTAATGTTGGCTCTGTCATTCATTGTTTCCTCCACTATGAGAAAGGGGTGTTTTGCAATTGGCCTTGCAACTCAATTTTTGAGTTGCATTGGACATTTGCAACTCACTGTATATATGGTACAACTCATTACAACTCAATTACAACTTTGTCAAAAAAATTCCTTTTCAACTATTATGCAATTCCCCTATGACTACAATCATAATGTCATGTTGATGTCATTTTTCATCCATCCATCAAAATTTAACACATGGCACTATGAAGATTTTTTGTGATTTTTTTGAAATATTGATATCCATTGTCCATTATGACTATTCGTTTTAGATGGTCTTGGATTATGACATGTGGCACAATCAAAAGTTGCCATGTGGCATATTAATTGAATTTTGGAAACAAATATATATGTACCTAGTTAAGTCGGTACATAGCCATAGGTAGGTAAATTGATATAGCTCCAACCTACTTACTTACCTAATTACTTATTATCTAGGTAGGTAAAAAAGTAGGACCTACTTATTTAGGTAGGCAAGTAGGTAGGTGGGAAAGTAGAATATTAGAAGAGTAGGTGAATTAAAAAGTAACCACATAAGTTTTTTAATTTGTTATTTGTTTTGTTTTTAGGGTTAAGCTTTTATGAATTCATCCCAACATGGCACATGTATTTAAATGTGAGAATGCAAGAGGAAACACTTCTTTTATATAGTTTGGGAAATGAGATATTGAAAACAAAACATATGGGTTAAATATTTTAATGGCACCTTAGTTGTAATTGAGTTTAACTACCAAAAAATGATTCCCACATGGCTCTCTATTTGATTTTAATTTTTTAATTAATTTGAAATTTATAATTAATCAATTGACATAATTATTTGGAATTTAATTATTTGAATTAAATATATGATAATTAATTATCTAAATTGATTATATGAATTAATTATCAAAATAAGTATCAGATAATTAATTACAAAAATAAATATATTAGATGATTAATTATTTAAATAAATATTAAATAGTTAATTATGTTGATAATTGATGATCTGAATTCAAATAAAATTCAGTAATTACCCATCCACATTAACAAAAAAAATTATTTAAAATTATTTGAATTAATTAATTAAATTTATATAATTAATTACTTAGTTTAAGTAATTATTTATTATCTGAATAATCAAATAATAATTAATCAAATTTTATTAATGAATTCACATGAATAGTTTATTATTTAGTTTACTTAATTAGTTCATGGTAATTAAATATATTACATATTAATTACTAATTTTAAAATCATTAACAAATAATTCATTTTGAAATATTAAATAACAAACATGAATTTGAGTAGAAGACATTGAGGTATATAAAGACATATTCATATGTACACCTTTATTGACTATTTAATAAAATATACACATTGTTTTTAATTTCAATTCAAAAATAGACTTTCACCTTTCATGAAATTTTATGATTTGATATGTATGTATACTAACATAATATTGTGAATGAAATGAAATATTATTAACACAACAATTGAACATTAATCACAAAAAATAGGATTATAATATTCACTCCGCTATTTAAATTTTAATTATTTAGATCATTATGAAATTGAATTATTTTAATTAATTAATTCAATAAAGGAATTAACTCGTATCAATGAAACATTTAATAATTTAATTTAGAAAAGTTTGAAGTGTATAAGCAATGATATCTATATGTACATACTCATAAACATTTTAATACACCATTCCAATCCAACTGAAGACTTGCATTTACACTTTCAATGAATTACACAATCTATAAATCTTTTAATAATATGAGTTGCCACATAGTTGACAACTAATTCTAGATGAATTGAACACTCTAGTTCCAAAATGGTGGACAAGTAATAGTTATGTAGTGAAACCCTAGTGGCACATTTAGTTATAACTTAGTTGTAAAACTAACCAATTTAGTTGATTCTTAATTACAAACAAGTTGCAAGTTCTAGATGTTATCGACCTTTACCTAACTATACACGTGGCATGATCGTATGCATCAATGCCATACGCCAGTTGCAAAGTAGTTGATCACTCAATGTTAAAGCTACACCAATTGTAACACAATTAAGATTAACCATTTCGTTGTAACTTGTGATCATGGTCAAACTATAATTGACTATCACTATATATACTTTGTGTACATATGCCCATATAGAGTCCAAATTGCAACTAATGTGCAACTAAATTACAACTATGAAATATTCTGACATGGCATTTTAATTATTAATTCATTGTATTTCCATACTGTAGTTGTACCCTAGTTGCATAGTAGTTTCCGTGACAATTTAATTACATGCCAATCTAATATTCACAAACACAATTTTTCATAGTGTTTGCCAAATCTTTCCCTTCCAACCTTTCAAAAAATGGAACTTGCAATGTTGACCCCCATATTAGTTGAGAATGGATATCTATTCACAATCTCTTTTAGTTGTAGCTCCAAAAATACAATTGTAGGGTTTTACTACCTTTCAAATTAAGTCGCATACCTCATCGCAATCATCGCCATGCACTTGCACATCTTGCTCCTCCTCAACACTCGAAGTTTGAGTTTTTCTATTTCCAAAAATCCAAGAAGTTAAGCATTTATAATTGAAACAATTTGGTGAGAAAAGAATCACATTTCTTAACATTTATCAACATTGAAACAAGATTCACATGGACTTTTGGTACCCTCATTACGCCTCCTCTAGCCCTTTTCACCATTGCAAATGTTCTCTATCACGCCTTTTTGTGCGTCCAATTATGCCCTCTACGTCTTCTTGTTTTCTCGGGAGCTTGTCTACTACTTAAAATAGCTCTCTAGATCTAGGAAATATTTTGATTGAAACCTTTCCTTTGTTTTATAGTATCTATTGGAGGCTAGTTAAGGTTTTTTTACATGTGTCTTTGAATTTTTGCTATGGTTGTGAACTAATTTTGAAACAAAAAAATTCTCTATGTTATCTAAAATTGTTCTTTGATATTCATATTGTCAATTTCAAGAATTTTTTTATTTTAGTCGTAACTTCAACATTTAATGCTTAACTTTCTATTGATGATAACTAACTTGTTAGTACTTTTTTTAGGACTTCCCTAATAATGAACTAATTGCTAATACCCTTTCTAATAATACCATGATAACTCCCTTCCATTTAATGAATATCTTAGACTATCCATTGCTACAATTAAACTATTGTCAAATTTTGTGTCTATTTGTGACCCAGGTGTGACATTTTGTTCTTTCGTTATTATTCCATTTCTTTCTCTAAATATGTTGAACTAAATATCATCATATTTTTTTCTTGCTCTAGCACCTTATCTTTTAGGTTTAGGTTTTGTTAAGGGTGTTTTCTTTTCCTTTTAATTTTACATGCTCTTTTTTATTTTCTAATTTTGGTTTATCAAAATTATCAATAGGTATGGTCTTTTCCTCCAAATCTAAAATATCAAAATACAAGAAGCATTGAAGTCTTTTGTTTATTCATCAAGAACAAACTATTCTACATCTTGCATTCCAAAGAACAAAAAGGAAAATATTCAAAAAAAAAATCAAAGTAAATTGGTTCAATATTAAAAAACTCTCCAAGAGTTACCACAAAAAATAAAAATCCCCTAATCTAGCTTTAAGTCCTCCTATTTATACTAACTAATGGTGTTGTTTCAGCTTTAATAGTCATTAGCTAGTATAAACTACAAAATTAAAATAACATAATTACTGGCCAAAAGTTTAAATCAACATGTTCCGTTAACAACTAGTTATTGTAACAAACCAATTACTAGTTCATTTAACAACTTGGTTAACTTAAGACTTGTTATCCAAAAAGTAAAATGGTCTTATGGTTATACTGCCTCACTAGTTACTAGTTGGTTTTAACTAGTCACTATATACATTTTGAAAATTTGGGTTAATAGGTTCAGGGTTTTTCAACTACATTCACTTGGCCATTTGCATTTAATGACACTCTGATATTGATTAGGATCCCAATTGATTCTAAGTAGTGGCCTTTTTGTTAACTATTCTATTGGATCCCTTTCCTTTATTATGTCAAAAAAATATTACGCCTTGTCCTATTCCATTTCTTTATTGTTAGTTCTTGGTTGTAATTAAAATCGTTTCTAAATTCACAAATTTTTTATTAATAATATCTATTCCTTTCACGTTCATATAATCTATCTTTGATACAATTAAAGTTTGTTCTACTTCAAAAGTCAGGGCCAAATTTACTTGTGGGCAAGTTTGGGCATTCACCCTAATTTATTAACAACTACTAAAACATTGATGTTAGGACATTAATACATGTTGGAACATTGGCAACAGTGGTTGCAAATTGGTCTCCCAAATTAGATTTTATCATTCTTTTAAGGTATCCTTAAACACAACACCTTGATATTATTGGCTATTCGTATCAAGATGAGAAAATGAAGAGCATTTATTAAGAGTTGTTAGTTGCATAGTTGTAGGTTTTAATTTTATTACATCATCTCTGTGTTCTTTCCAATAGATCCTCAATGGTTTCTCTATAGATCAAATCTCTTGGATCATATAGTTGGTTAAAAAATATCTAGGTGTGGCGGATGATAGAATCCGGGGGTATTTAAAAATCTTCATCGCCATTCATTACTTTTCCACTACGATCTTGTTCACATCCAATATTTGTTTTTCTTGTCAACCTTGCCATCAATATGGTCTTCCTATAGATTTCATTTCCTTTTGTTTATTTTTGCATCATCAAGCCCATTTTTTCTCTTCATTAGTATCACTTGTTTCACTTTTGGCAAGCTTAGGTATACTTGTCTTCCTCGATGCATCTTTATTTTCTTGTTTCTTCCTTGTTTAAGTCGTGGCGGCCTTTCTAAATGTTTTGCTGCTACATTGGCCCAATTTTGGGTCCTTCCTTCTTTTTTGTTTTGTGCAATTTGCTATTATATTGTTACTTTAACTGGTCTTGTGGTTTTCCCCAAAGTCAAAACCAACAATAGAAACACATATTGGGCCTTGGCACCCCCCTTTTGTGTTCAAGGTTTAAGGTTTGGGCCTTGGCCATGACAGAAAGAAAACCAAGAGAAAAAGCACAATAACTAGTCAACTTAGAACCAAAAGACTTCAACAATAACAAAATAAAAATTGACAACAAATTACACAACCTTGAAACCACTAATCAATATTAACCTTTCTAAACTTTCTATAATTACTTTCTTATTATATAATGCAACATGGGTTCACAAACCTATTCCAAAAGATTTTTGCAGGGCACCACTTTTGTCGCAACCCTAGCCTTGGGCTCTTGACCAAGGCAAGAGCTGGCAAAAGTGCAGGACAAGAGGGAGGCCAAGAGACACATTTTATACTCCTGGGACTGCAGGAGAGTGCGAAAGAATGAACCCTCACACTCCCAAGGCAACTCCCACTTGGGGAGTTAGAATCCCGATGGACTCCCAAATCTTTAGGGAGTAATTGCAGGGGCCAAAACCCATTGGATTCAAGAGTTCTTTATATCATTGGATATTTATTGAAACGTAGATGTCTAAAATGGGCTTGCATGACCCATTTGGACATCTGAAACACAAGTTATGGCCAAAAGAAAGGCCGGGAGTCAAATTGGTAGTTTGACTTCCGACCATTAAAAGTTAAGAATCAACCCGATCTCCTTGCGTGCAAGTGGCGTGCAACATACCATTGGAAAGCTCTCGACGAGGGCTACATCTTTAGACCTCATCTTAATCGGAGGTTTTCACACAAAATTATGGGGCCCCAAAGTCGTGGGAGTCCCAATTTTGGGAATTTTAGGACTCCCAATTTGGGAATCTCGAGACAAAATGCCATTTGGATGTGGGCCTCATGGAGAAGCACAAAGTATAATATAAGGGGGAAGGTGGTGGCTTCCCCCAAGTCCAGTTCGTGGTGAATCTTGTGAGTCTGAGTTTGCCCGTGGCTCGTCCTAGCATCAAAAGTGTTCCAACTATGCACTAACCAACTCGTTGTTTGGTTTTGTGCAGGTTCGTGTGAGTGATTAAGTGCTTGTCATTCTTCCTAGTCCCATCCCGGAGCTCTAGCACACCCCTCTACCCCCAAAGTGCTACAAGCCACGGAATGTGCTTCAACTCCTTGTTCTTCTGTTGTTTTCATTTCAGACTCACATTTGAGTTTATTAAGGAGCTTGGGCGCACTTCAATTTCTTCATGCTTCTTTATACAAAACTAGCTCCTAAGCTTGAATTTGTTACACAAAGGCAAAATTGTCTTCAATACATGACTAGAAACTTTCTTAAAACCACTAGAAACTTTGAATTAACCCTTTTCAACAAAGTCCAAAACCTAGTCATTTCAATTGCATGCTTCCTATTTCTCCAATGTAATTTTGACACCCAAACAATGACTGACATATGGCTAGGTCACATCAAGAACATGTCTATGAGATTGTGGATAAATCACCATAACATCACCATAGGTGATGATTTTTGTACCATCTTCACTTTGAAACACGAGTTGAATGTAACACGAGTTTTCCATACTGTACCACCTATTAGAGTTGCCAATGGAAAAAACATGAATGTCAAAATGTTGTCCCAACTATTCCAAGCACATTGTTTTACAACAACATAAACTACACATCTATTTATCAAGATACAGTTGTGTAAGCATTCAATGACAAATGTACCTTTAATTCTTGAAAAATGGATTCATGCATTACATTAGCATATTCCAAAACCATATTTCCATAAAGAAGCACACACTTCCTATTCACTAGCCACACATGTTTTGATTCAATGTTTGGTCCCTAAAGCTTATGAATCTACCATGATGTGTTCCAAAGATTTTGATAGAACTAAAAACATGCTACCATTTAAGAACTTTGACACCATTGTGAATCTACTCATACCCACTAATCCCGTAGCCTCCCTCAAGTGACCCATTCTATGACACAATTGAATTGTCCTAGGGGGATCTAGCTCTATTAATGAAAACACTCCCAACATTTATTAAGCTGCATATTTGTTTGGTTGTAGAAATGGATGAATAAAAGAAATAAGTGAACACATTCTTGGGGAAGGTCCAAGTACAAAAGTTTGTCTTATAGTCCATTATCATATTTGATCTCCAAAAGCCAAAGTAGAACATTTGTACTTGACTCTATTCATCATACCCATATATGAAATCACATTTGTCGAACTCGAGGAATAATTCTATCATAACAAGCTTTTGATCAAGAATTTCAGAAGGGAAGAAAACCATTACATTTCAAGGAGCACTAGTAGACTATAGAACCCAATACCTTGTGCTCTTTGATTCTTTCAAATGAAAAGACATTTAAGGAAGCCAAGAAAGGTGATAATTACAAACCACGTACACCCTAGAGGAAAGAGATCAATCAAATAGACATGGAAACTTGGCATGGTGACCAACACCATATGTGTTATAACTACTCAAGCACTAATGCTTCAATGTTCCTAGATCAAAAAATCATGCACAAAATTCATCCAAAATGAAATGTCATCATACTACATTAATCATCACCAAAATCATTATATAAATGCCTCCTTTTCCAAGACACACAAGTCTCCTCTATGAAGCTTGCAAAACCTCCCAATGGAAACTATAACTAGGGGATGTGTCTAACACATAGGAATTGTCTTAAATGGGGTTAGTTTCTTTGTTCTTAGATGTAGTGCATGATAACATGATTGCATTTTGAAGCAATGTTGCTAAAATTGGGTTCCAAAATGTATCATTTGTTGCATTTCCTGACATGTCCCTGATCCTTGAGCTTGGAACATGCAAAAGTTGATGATTGCTGAACTTAAGCCCTTGCAATAATTAGTTCTAAAGTAGAGGTTGAGCAAGCATTTGTTGGGCTAGTCTAGTCAATTGCAACCCACTTGCCACTTGGTGAAAGTCTATTGTAAGCATTCATTATCACAGTTTTTGCATATGGTACAAATAGATTATCCATTACTACAAATGTCGGTGTAGTTCACTAGTCATTATTCACTAGACCAATGAATTCATTACTTTCCAACTAGTCCTCATTTATTAAAACCAGTGAATTCATTCAAAATCTAGTGAAATCACTTGACATATAAGGACACTTTTTGTTATAATGATCCTTAATCAAATAAAGAAAAGAATTACAAGTTCAAACTACCAAAATTTAAAATCAAACATTTTCATAAACTTAGGATAACCTTTCCTTTAGACTCACCTGAATTGTTTGAGCTTGACATGGTTGAAATGATTGTTACTAAAATTATTTTCATTGCTTTAGTTTGATTATATTTCATATTCTATGATCTAATTCAAATACAAAAAGAACTTATACAAACAAAATGTACTCATTGTCTGTCCATTTGTCACACAAATAACATGGCAATTAAAGACCACACACATGATCAAACAATTACAAACAACAAAATGAAGATCTATTGTGTTACTTTGATCCAGAATAGGAAGATGAAGGAATTTTCCATTGTGCATGGTTTGCAATGCATCAACTAATGTGTTGCCCAACCCCATGCACTATGGATTAGATGTCATCACATGTACCCATTCTCATATTCCCCAAACCAAACTTTGTCAACATGTTCACTCCCACATCCATTCATTAGGTTTGCATAAATTGAGATAAAAACATACCTTGTAGGTGCATTAATTGTTATTGGAGGGAGACCTTGAACTACAACACTCACTAGCACATCCCTTGAGTTCACTACACCAAAATGCATCCTAATTCACTTTGGGTTTCACTAGATTTTGAGTGAATTTAGACATTTTTACCATGGTGAAATTGGTTAACCCCTTAATGAATGGGAATTAGTTGATACGGACAATGAATTGCTCCATTAATTTTTAGTGAAATACAAATTTACCAAGCCATTTCACTTGCTAGTTAATTAATTAGGCAACATGGAAATCAATTAAATTTAAATTATTTAATATTTAATATTATTGATAATTTCATGATTTTTAACCTATGAATTATTGACATGTGTCATTATCTATGCTAGGTTTAAAACCTAGCTTAGTTACATAGGTTAGGTAATCAACTTAAGTAAGAACCTATTCTAAGGAACTACATAGGAAAATATTTAGTCAATTTATCATTGTTGACCACAAACACACCATTTGTGAGGTTTGGTACCTTGACCTTTAGGATGGAAGCAAACACCCTTATCATCAAACCATCACACTTGTTGTGATAATGTATTACATTGCATTTTATTTATGAAATACTTCATTTTAAACATTATAAAAACATAAAATTTGAAAATTCAAATCTTATTAAAATTTTGTCCAAATGAAATGATTAAAGTTTAATTTAAATTATTGTTCAATAATGTACATAATTACATTTATTTCCTTTTGAAAGTGAAAAGTCATTTGAACAATTTTTTTTTGAATATTATCATTCAATGACATTTTAATGACCAGTCTTTTGAAAAAGGAAATGTTTAATAAATGATAAATTTTTTGTTAATATAATAACATTACATATGTTAGGCTATTTTAAGTTATTTTTTATTTGACTATTTTATGTTATTTTTGGCTATTGTAGACTATTTCATTTAAGGTTATTTGTAGTTATTTGCAATTATTTTTTATTATTGTAAATTATTTCATCTTAAGCTATTTTCGACTATTATTGGCTATTATGGTTATATTACCATAGGTTACTTGTGGCTAATTTATTGGTGGCTATTATTAGTTATTCTATTGTTGGCTATTGGTTTGGTTGCTATTAGTTGTTATTCTATTAATGGCTATTGGTTTGGTGGTTGTTGTTGGTTATTGGTGGTTATTCTATTAATTGTTATTCTATTGGTGGTTATTTTATTAATGGTTATTAATGGTTATTAATGGTTATTAATGGTTATTATATTAGTGACTATTGGTGGTTATTTTAAACTAAATTACCATAGGCTATTAATGGCTATTGGTGGAGCTATTTTATTAATGGATATTGGTGGATATTAATGGTTATTTTAGGTTAAATTATCATAGGCTATTGATGGTTATTAGTTGCTATTATATTAATGGCTATTGGTGGTTATTTTATTATTGGCTATTATCGACTATTGTTGGCTATTGTATTATAAGCCATTAGTGGTTAAGTTATTGGTGGCTATTAATTGTTATTTTATTAATGGCTATTGGTGGATAATCTATTATAAACTATTATTGGATATTTTAAGTAATATTATCATAGGCTATTATTGTTATTTTAGGCTATTTTACCTTAGGTCATTATATTTTATTTTAGATTATTTTAAATTGTTATACGTAGGATAAAATAACTTATAATAACATAAAGTAGAATGCCCTTGAATAACTTAAAGTATAACTTGAACTAACATATATTAACTTAAAATAAAATAACATAGGCATAACTTAATGTTAGTTGAATAATTTAATTTAAAATAACTTAAAATAAAAAGCCTATAATAAGTTAGCTAGGATACCTTAACGTAGAATAATGTATAATAGTTTAGGGTATAATAATTTATAATAATTTATATAATAACTTAGGGTATAAGTTATAATAACTAAGGTAGCTTAAAATAATATAGGGTATATCATAAAGTAGCATAAGGTATTTAAAATAACAACATAAAAATAAACATATTTAGCACAGTAAATTATAATAGTGAATTATGTTAATTAATAATGAAACACAATGTATTATGTGAGAATGCCCAAAGGCTTGTTATGATCAATGGAATTAATAATAATTGAATTCAATTGTTCTTCAAAGTTAAAACACGTAACTAGGAACAAAAAAAGGTGTCAAATGTCAGACATAGTTAATCAAAATCAAACATTTATTATTTTATTATTATTTAAAACCATAGTAATCACAACAAGTTAGTCATTTTTCCCTTATATGAATGTCAAAAAAACTTAGAGTAAAAATTCATTTGATCCAATTTTAAGTTTTGGTTTCAATTTAAGACATTTGAAAATGTACACCTATTGTGTCAAATGAAGTCAATTTTGCAAAGGACTATCAAAAGGACTCATATAATATAAATGATAAAAACATATTAGCCACATTAAAAAAACACTCATACTTTTTAAAATGTGGAATTCTAAAACTTTAAAGATTCAAAGAATGTTTCAAAATTATTTCAAAATTTTAGAGCTTCAAAAGTCGTTTACCACATATAAATGTGTTATAATGTATATGATGTATTCAGAAAAGTTATAGCTTAGAGTATGATAAAACTAAAAAATGTGAAAATTTAATTTTTGATGATGACTTAAAATTTTGATCATTTTTCAAAATGAAACATTCAATTTATAAGGAATTTGCACATTTTTAAAAATTCATATTTATTCAATAATGATTAACAAAAAAACTTGATTCATTGGGGAAAATTTAAATATTTTTTAGAACAAGTTACAAAAAATTTCATTCAAAATTTCATTTGCATGTAAAATTGTTTTTGGGAAAAAAAACTTGTAATCCTTTTCCAAAGTAATCACTTTGGCTCCTAGTTATAAGTTTTGACCCTTCAAGTTTATATTATGTGGTAGTTGTGATAACATTAGATGGCATTTAATTATTGCATCTTTGCATCCCACCACAATTATCACTCTTTCAATACAATTTTTGCCACTATTCCACTAATAAAAACATGCCAAGATGTTCATCCTCCACGTAAAGAAGTTGGTTTGTTAGTAGAAAAACAACTAATCCCTAATCATTTGTGCCTTGGGTCTATGAATAGACAAGGCACTCAAGAAGAAAAAGACTAGAGGGAACTCACTGTGTGTCTTTTGTTATCAAAAACCCTAAAATTAGTCCAAAACATTCAAGCTCCCAATAGGTATCAAAACAATTTGATTTTTCTATAACAAATGTAATCAACACAAATGGATTAGCCCAGAAAGGCAAATCCAATCTAAAAGTGACAAAAGATTAATTGCATGAAAAAATCTTAAATTAAAGAAAAAGATGACCCATAATTTACCTACACCATTTAGACCTAATTACTTAACACCACCTTAAACAACATCAATCTGCTGCTACAACATGTGATCAAAGAGAAGATGTACAATTGGAAAATGTTCTCAAATGTACATCTTTGACCATGGTCAAATTAGATTGATCAAGTTCAAAAAATCAAAGTTTGAAACTGTGTCAATGTAGTTCTACTACATGTTCCAAAAATGAGCTAAGGACCATGTTGTTTCTACCCTAGTACAAGTTTTGTTAGCTTCTACACACATTTTAGGATGCAAATCTATAGATGCCAAAATCAATTAGTCATCATTTTAGCTACCTCACCATTTCACTCAATCAATCCAATTCTTCCACTTCTTCATGGTGGTAGTGATTCTTCCTCTTCACATGTTTTTCATGGTTGATTACATACTTGAGTATGTCATCCAGTTTCCACCAAATATGAATGTCCTCATCCACAAAAAACAGACTAGCAAACTTTGGTTCTTTAGTTGTTAAGAACTTTCGCATTGCCTTTGTTATTTTAGCATCATGGCAAATGTTCTTGCATTGTAGAAACTTCTACATAGTAGGGTTGTCACTAGACAACCACCACCACACATCCCGATAGTTGTTCAGTTTTACATGCACGTGCTGGTAGTTTTACTTTACAAATGCCTTTCCCCAGTCAACAATAAGGATGTCCTTTGGCTTTGGTCAAAAGATTCAATTGTATGTGATTTCCATAGGTTGTGTGGGGGCAACGACCACAAGGGCAACTTGACTTGTAGAATGTACATCCCCACCCACTAATGATGAAGTTGAGACATGCACATTGGCCTTATGTCGTAACCCTACTTTGAGAGAGTGTGAAGATGAAACTCACATTCCCGAAATGGGGACTTGCGAGTCCTTCGGGGTTCCCGAAACTTCAGAGTTTGATTGCAGAGGTCAAAACACCTTGCATTGGGGTGTTCTTTATATCATTGGAAAATTATCGAAGTGTCAATGTCAAAAATGGGCTTGCATGGGCCATTTGGACATCTACAGCACACGTTATGGCAAAAAGAAGGGCCAGGAGTCAAACATGCAATTTGACTCTCGACCACTAAAAGTCGGGAATCGGCCGGACCTTGGTGCGTGCAGGTAAAATGTGATACACTATTGGAAAGCTTTTGAGGAGAACTACAAGTTTGCTTTAAACATCATCCCAATCGGAGGTTTGAGCAAGGAATTATGACCTTGCAAAATCTCGAGAGTCTAAACCGAGACAGTTTTGGGACTCCTCCATGGGAGTCCCGGGACGAAAAGCCATTTGGATGTAGGTGCCACAGAGAGACACAAAGAATACTATATGGGGGAAGGTGGTGGCTTCCCCCGAATTTGGGCCGTGGTGAGTCTTGTGAGTCCAGAGTCGCCCGTGGCTTGTCTTAGCACTAAAGGTGTTCCAGAAAGTGAACTAATCAACTTGCTGGTTGGTTTGATGCAAATTTGAGTAAATAATTAAAGCTTGTTACTCTTCCTAGTCCCATCCCGGAGCTTCAGCACGCCCTTCTACCCCTTCTAGTGCTGAGAGCTAGGAGCGTGCCTCGAGTTTTGCACAATTTTGCTATTTGAGTAACTTAGACCCATCTTGGGTCTAACTAAGAACTTGGGAGCATGTCACCTTAATTGAGGGATTGATGGATTCATAATTTTTTTCTACCTTTTGATGATGAAGGAGGTTGTGTCGCTAACATGGAAGGAGGTTGTGTTATAGCCATTGTTCCAAATGAAAGAGCCAAAACTACAACAAAATTAACATGTGTTGCTACCATGGAAGGAACTTGTGTTACTCTGAATGTTCATGTTGCAATTTCAACTACAAAGCTATGCACGAGCATTTGCAAATCTCTACCCACAACAATCGCAAAAGCTTTGTAAAGTCATGGTATTTATATGCATTTTGGGGGGCAACAAGAGTAGTTAATAGATATGGATTAGCAAAAGGCGATGCATGCTTAGGGAGGGCAAGTGGACTTGAATTGGGGCTGGTAACATTAAGAGATTGAATGGGAGGAACAACTTGAACCCTTAACTGGCGTTTTGATCCCATCACTAGTTTTTTTTCATGGTGTGAGGTGCACATTGTTTCTTTTTCCTCAAACGAAACAAGTTCAAGGACTTCAAAATCTCATTGTTATAGGCCACATTTCGTTCTCGTAGTTGTTCATACTCATTCTAAATATTTTGAGGTTTTGGTAAAGTATTTAGGTCCTTGGATCAAACCATTGATGTCACAAAAGTAGACTTTGGTTGTAAATTCGAGAATAAGTGCTTTGATTTTTCAATTTGTATGCAAATAGGTGCACATCAATATGCAAACATGTGCAATAGTGCAAAACAATGTGTAATGACAAAGAATAAAAAGTATAACAAGACATGTTGGCCACATTGTTCTCCTTTCTTTCTCCTCCTTTCTATCTTCTACAAAGACAATTTTGTCGCATTATGCACATAGAAATTACACTATAATAGTGATAAGGGGTCCATAAGTCTAACAATGCAAAAGTATAATTTTATTCTTGAAAGTAGCAAAAGCACAAAGTAGATTTTCACTAAAAGCTTTCATACATGATACAAAACCCTCAACAAAGAAAATATATTACAAAACCAAAAAAAACACAATAAAACATACTAGAAGAAAAACACCTATTTTCAACTAGTCTTTTCAACTAAATGTCTCTTGCAACTCAAATTTAGTTGAAAATCCTATTAGTCACCTTGGACAAGTTGCATGCAATATTAGTCGCAAATGATAAAAGGTATCAGATGAAAAAAAAAATCAATAAATACAAGTTCATTCTTTGACTCCATTGTATATGTATTGTCACATGCAATTAAAATGCGACTATTTTGGTCACTATTAAAGGCAAATGATGTGCTGCCACCAGGGACCCGTAGTCGATGCAACTTTTAGTCGATGTACTGACTATAGTCTCCAACTATCTACGTAGATAGTCGACTAGACTATTGAGCAACGTAAATAGTCGACTAGACTACCGAGCAACGGTCATAATAGACTAGACTACAGAGCAACGGTCATAATCGACTAGACTACCGAACAACGGTCATAATCGACTATTACTCAGTTGTAGTCGGGTCAATAAAAACTCAAAATAAACGTAACTTGCTACTCGTGAGCGCAACATACTACAGACTGTTGCGACTCATGAGCGCAACACCAAGGCCAAAGTAGTCGACTACGTAGTCAACTATAGTCGACTATCTATCTATGGGCTAGAGGATAGATAATTACAACTACGACTATATGTAAATAAGGACCGACTACAGGTCCCTAGCTGCCACATGTTTTAATATTTAATTATTGAAATTATTATTATTATTATTTTGAAATAATCTAGGACATTCAATTCACATATTTGAATTATTTATATTATGATAAATAACCCAATGAAAATATGCCATGTGGCATTTAAAAATGATTTTAATACAAAATATTAATATTAGGTTGGTAAGTACCTAGGTAGGTACATAAGTAGGCGTTTACAAACTTAGGCTAAATACCTACCTACCTACTTAGGTAAAAAGGTAGGTAGGTAAGTCTACCTTTTTAAGTTAAATACCTATTCATATAAGTAGGTACATAGGTAGGTAGGTACATAGGTCAACCTAGGTGGGTAGGTCAAACTAAGCGTAGGTCAAACTAAGCACCTACTTAACTAGGTAGATAAATGGGTTGGGAAGGTAGGTAGTTTAAAATTGTGCATATTTTTTCTTTTTATTTGTGGTTAAACCTTTTGGATGGTTCATCTCATGTGCACACATTTTTTAATGTGAAATTGGATGATCACGCCCCTTATTTATATAATGTTCAAACTAAAAATGGAGAATAAACAATATGGGATAAATTTTGAAGTTACAACTTCAAAACTTTCCTCATGCTTTTCTTCTTAGTTTTTAAATTTCTAAACAATTCAAGTACATGGCTCATTAGATAATTACATAATCATTTAATTAATAATGATTAAATTCAATCTATATTTAAAATATAAACTATAAACTACAAATTTTAAGTATTCATTATCAATTGTTTAATTAACTAATAACTTTTTAATATTTAATTAACTAACCATCTAAATACTCACAACTTGTTAATATATAACTCATAGATAAATAAATAACTCAAATAATTTTAAATATTTCATCCCTTTTAAAAGTTTAGTCGAATTCTAGATAATGTAATTAATGTAAAAATAATATAATTATTGAACTAAAAAATAACTATTACAATTTTTTTAAAATTTAAAAAATGAAAAAAAATTGAGATTAAAAAATAAATTCCTACACAAATTATTTATTTTAAAAGTAAAATTAAACTAATTACTATAATTACTATATAATTACATTTATTATTGTAAAAAAAAATTATCGGTCAAGTAATGTTTTTTTCTATTAGTAATTAATAACTATAAATACAATAATTTGATGAGCATATATTAATATTTTTAAATTACAGTAATATTACTATACAAATATTTAACATAGATAAGTAATTACATTTTTTATAAAAAATATTGTATAATAATTCCTGCAATTATAATCATTACAATAATTATTTTAACTACATTAGAATATTTCCAAAATTTTAATTCAGATTTAAAGTTATAATTCACAGATTTTGAGTAATTATGTTTGATTAGAAAATCATTATGAAATTATTGTAATTAATGCTTATATGAAATAATTACAATGATTTTATGTCACTCTAGAATAAAAATTATTAATATAAAATTTAATTTTTTATATTTAAAATTTACTATAAATAAGTAAATAATGAGTAATACATACAATTATTTAATGTATATTTGTTTTTAAATACATCAATTACATCAACTTTGCTCATTAATTTAAGATTATTATAAAAATTTGAAATAAAAATCTTAATTATAGGACATAACTTTTCAATTACAATACGAATTTATTATTATTATTATTAAGACATAACTGTGGTAAATACACTAGTTATTTTTTATGATTGGGAACTATCATTTTAAGTAATGTGAAATTTTATGTTGTAATATTATTTGTTCATTTTAAATAATTAAAAATATTTATTAAAAATATTAAAAATTTGCAATAAAATTATTCTAAATTTTCATGATGTGGTAACAATTATATATTTGTAAGTACATAATTAAATATTATAATACACTGAAATGTAATTCTTCCTATTATAAAAATTAAATGAATTCATTTAATTAAAGTGGATATATTTAATTTTAAAAATATCTAAAATTAAAATTATGAATAATTAAGCTGAATTATAAATTATGTATATATTATAATTAATGTATAATTAAATTAATTATTATGATTTTATGATAATTATAAACTAATTACAGTAGTTTTTTTTAATTTTTAAAATATAAAAAAATCAGTATAATAGTCTATGTTTGAATATGTTTAATTTATTTGAAATTATAAGTAATTTATGTAATGAAGACATTGAATTTAATTAAAATAAAAATACTATGAATATTTTGAATATTAGTTTGAAATATAAATTATGATTATTAAATTTAATCATAAATCAAATAAATATTATAATTGATGTATAAAAACATTTGTTGATTATGACTAAACACCATTTCACTTGCGATTAATGGGACTTTAGATGGTTATTTTTGGATGATAAATCCACCCCATATATAGATATAAACCAATTTAGTCGCAAGCTGGTTTTAAGTGACTTGGTTGATGTCAACATGATGTCACACTAGTTGTAGAGGGCAAAAATTTAGTTGCAAAATCATATAGTCACAAGTAGGTGTAAATGCATTGATCACATATTGGCCTTTTTTTTTAATTACATTAAAACACTGAACAAAACTCTTTTTACAATGTTCGCTTCTACAATGTTCACACGTCCATTCCTTGGACAACACCCAAGAACAAGAGAAGCAAAGGTAGCCCTATGAAAGCAAATATGTAAATCAAACATTCCACTATGTTGTTGCTCTTATTGTTAAGCTTTGAAAAAGAAGAAAGAAGTTCCTTGAGCTTTGGTAAGAAAAAACCAACACTGAAAGAAATATTAAAAACAACAAGCACTAGCAACTTCTAAATTCCTACCAATTGCACTAACAAAATAGTAAATGTTCAAAGCCCTAGAAAATCAGATCTCCACTAGATGTCAAAGGAGCCACAAATCCATGCATTTATGCTTGCTATTGGAAGTGAATCCAAATTGAGAAAGCACCACCAAAACAAAAACCAAAAATGTTGCTCCAAAAACAAAACAAAACTCTAGCCAAAAACATGTGGTGTTTTTTTTCTCAAGTTCCATAACTAAAGATAGTAACTTTGATGATGATGATAATACCATTGTAGAGCAGTAGACAAAATCCTAGACAAAAAGTTGTAAGAATTCATGGGAATTATAAATTCCCATGTTCCAAACCACTGCATTGCCATCTCCACTAGACAAAATGTTGCAAGAATTCACGAGGATTGCAAATTCCCATGTTCCAAACCATTGCATTGCCATCTCTACCAATCAAAGGTTCTTTGACCTTCATCTTTCATGATGCATAACCTTTGACTTACAATGTTCCTAGGTCTTGCTCTATGAAGGGATGCAAAGTGGCTATTCTTAGTCATATCCAACACTTATATCTTGTGCCTAGATGGACATGATAAATGCATATCATGCCTCTATATGGATGATATTTACTTTTCAAAAACCAAATCATACATATATTCATCACAACAATGGATTAATGTGACCTTTATTAGTTCACATTTCCATATTTTAAAATGTGTTTCAAAATTTTATAATTCAAATTTTATGTAAAATCAAATTATCCAAAATTTTAAAAATTCATGTTGTCTATTGAAAGCATATTTTTAAATGAATGTAGCTTACATTATAACATTTTTAAAATGGGAACATTGTTAGTATAATATGTCTATAAGCTTCTTGAGTTTTTAAATGTTGTTGATGTTGAATTTCTTTTTATGAATTTGCAAGTAACAATCGACCAAATGACATTTCCTAGAATACTTTTGATTATGCTCAATATTTTTAGCATTGTTCAAATTCATAACACTAATAGGAATATTTAGTGCACCCCTATTCAATTACAATAATATTTTGAGAGCATGGCAAAAGGAGTTGTGGTTTGAGAGATCTCATCATAACAAATTCTCAATTTCTCCATACATAAATTTCTATGTGTAATTTGTAATCACAATTTTATTTTGATTGCTCATTGCAAGCTAGGTTATGATAGCCTAAGGTCAACTTCCATATTGACAAAACAAATAATTATTTTTTAAAATAAATTCTTTATTTTTAAATGGAGAAAAAAATCACAATCTTTAACAATATATTGTGATATTATCATGTTAAAAATTAAATTGTTAATTAAGACATGATAATTGTGAAGGGTTTTTGACACCTCAACTTCATATTTTCATAAAAATTGATTTCAATAATTATTAGATTGATAGATAGGAAATGAAAAGAAAAAATGAATGGAAAAAAATATTTTTTGTTTTGTTTTTCTTCAATGATGTAAATTATCTATTAGATTTCATTGCAACAAAACACTATCATAAAGAGAAATTGAAAGGATAAAAACACTTTGTGTTTTTCTTTTGTAAATTGTAAATCAATCAACTTTTTTTACAATTTAATTGAAATTGGCAGAGATGATTGGTGTCCTAGTCATAGGCAATTTCCTTAGTGTAGACATTGGTTGAATTTCTAAATCTTCCTTGATGTCGAGTTGCCAAGGCTACTATGTATTGCAAACTCCAAACTATTTTTTCTTTTCTTATTCTTGCATTTTCACAATTCATATTCAATTCATGACACATGCCCTTTACTCAAACCATACAACTAGTTGCCATTGAAACACATCATGATTTGCACCAAACTATTTTTTCACATCATTATAGGATCACAAATTTAACAATTTTTTCTCTTGGAAACCATTGACATTATTGCAGTATATCTAGCTATTTAAGCTTTACACTACTCCACATTAATAGTGATGATCACTTGACATAAGGATGAAATTTATCAAAACAAAATTGCATGATCATATGAAATCATTTCCATTTCCATTCAGTCTAAAACATGAAAATATTCAATCTTCACATCTTGAAAACATATAAAATGTTTATGTATCAATTAAATCAAGAATTTCATGAAACCAAAGTCAATTTCAAGAATTTTTTAAAAGGATTAACCTTTTATTCAATGTGATTTACATTTTTGTTATTTGTTTATCGGGTGCAATCATGCTAATAGGAACCAAAAGCAATCATAACCCATTGCCTAATTTTGTGTCTTTTACACCAATTTTTAAAAAATATATATTTAACTTGAAAATAAGTTTTTTTTTTCACATTATCAAATCTAATATCTTATTTTATAAATGTAAAAAATATGAAATTATTTCATTAACATTTGGACCTTCAAAAGTAGTGTAAAAGGACTTGTAACCACTACTTTTAAGTAGTAAAAGGACTTGTTAATAGACTTGGAAAACTTTGAAAATGATACATTTTGGCAAATTTTTAACACAAACCTTAACAAATAGTACAATTTTTTAAAAAATCTTTTGAAAAAAAATTTAAAGACTTTTTCCTAGAATATTTCAAAAATATGTTCCAAAAAACAGTCACACTAATGGCTCCTATTAGCTTCTTTGCAACCTATTATATAATTCATCTACTTTTATAACTTTCAAGTGCAAATTTTTGAGTCCCCAAATCATTAAAGAAATATAACTTCCAAATTGAAAAAAATTTGAACAAATCATGAAATCAAAACATTTTTTAAAACTTTAAAAATATCAATTGATTGGGACTTAAACATGTATCAAATGGTCTAGATGTTTTGATCTAATTGAGTCCAAAATAATTCCATTTTTCAGAATTTTAAAATTGTGAAAAAAATATTTTTTCTAAAGGTGGTTGGAAAAAATAAAATCATAATATGTATGATTCACAAAAATATGGTCCTCCAAAAATTACACAAATTACATGTGTTGGAAAATTGTAGTCGACATTTCTTTTATTTGCAACCATATTCATTTTGTGCACAAACAAAGAATCTACCTAGTTGTAGAATTGTTGTAAACCCCTATAACATCAAGAGTATATCATGGCCATGCTTAGTGGCTTATACTAAGGTACAAGGACAACAACACATATATGTCCACTAATTGATTAATTTTGAAGGTTCCACTTTTTAAAAAATATTTCAACATTTTTCACTATCTTTCACATAAATGTTTTCTTTAAGAAAATATTTTACGAAAATTTCCACAATTCAACAAATAATAGAATTTGTGTTGGAGGTTCCAAGGCAACATTTTTGGGTGCAAAAATTTCACCAAAATGCAAAAATTAACAATAGAATGAAATAATACATGCATACTTTAACTTTTAAAAAAACTTAATACAATGGAATAGATTTTAGACATTAGGAAAAATATCTCCTCCTTTCACCTACTAGATGTTTTCTATGAATTTTTTTCTTTTCATCCATAACATTTCATCAATGAAACTTCATCCACTCTTTCATTGAAAATTTATAATAATATTTTGTGGATGTTCATCCATGGAATTTGGATGACTTTTTATGCAAAGTATGCAAATTATGAATTAATTACACCTCATGGACAAAATAAAATTATATACTATATTTATTGAATGAATGTTATGTCGTCCTAAAATTTCATAAATCTTCATGGGTGGACTTCCAGTTCATTAGGATGACTTCAAATCCACATCATTCATAAAAATGGTTTAAAAGAAATCATGATATTTGAACACAAATTAAGTTAATTTCAATTTACTATCAATTATATTTTTGGAAAATACTTCAAAGGGTAGTTTGGATTTTGAAAGGGTTGGGATTGCATCCTTTCAAACTTCAAAAGTTTTTTGGAAAGACAGAAAAAAGGATTGACAACATGCGGTGCAAGCAAGGTATGTAACCAAAAATGGAGGGACACCAGAGAGACGCAGAACAATCATGGCAGCCAGCAACCTCTCTCCTCCCTTGCGTGCTCTGACTGATCAAGCACAATGGCACCTTACGGCCAGAACACAATAGGACAGACAACCTTCCCTTGTCTCCAAGCTTGAATTCATAACCCAGCTACAGGAGCAATCCTCTGAGCTTTCTCACACTTAGCTCACACTGACTCGATTCAGACAAGCAGAAAATCAAGTGCCA
>Ga0116227_10002766_pt1 | contig 39577 bp, 31 predicted proteins | sample S1TSphgellanicum_FD_89693 | JGI IMG/M metagenome (GOLD analysis project Ga0116227, IMG submission 89693) | Host-associated microbial communities from peat moss isolated from Minnesota, USA - S1T2_Fb - Sphagnum magellanicum MG | ecosystem: Host-associated > Plants > Peat moss > Unclassified...
CGGTGCAGGGTGGCGGGGGGGGGGGGGTGTATGGTGGGAGTGGGAGGCTTAGGATGTTGTTGTTTTCACGGCGGCAATCTGGCCAGATCCAGCGCCGTAAACCAGTGCACCGGGCTCCGGGCCACCGGCCGCTTTTGTGTCGGGGAGTGCAGAACGCGCAGGAATGGCCAACGCCGTGATTCGCAGTCAGTCGGCACGGTTATGGCGCTCCCACTTCCGCCGTTTTAACTTCTCTAAAAAGAGTTAGTGGGTCATCATCGTCAACTCTGCCCCTTAGCTCTCTCTCTCTCTCTCTCTCTCTCTCTCTTGTGTTAGGGCCCAAAATGGTGATAAATAGTTTTGGAAATAGAAATTTCATGCAGTCAATGCGAAGGCTCAGCATGCATCCATGATGGGCCTTGTTTTTCCTTTTGGGGGTGAGGTGGGGGCAGTTTTTTTTTAGTTTTTTTTCCCTTCCTTGTTCGTAATGTGTTCCCAACATGTTCTCATCATGTTTCTTTGAGGTTCCCAAGTTCCCAAGTTGTTCCCTAAGGCGTTCCCAATAGCACCTCAATTTTATCCCATATGGTTTGCCCAAAGTTGAACACTCATGTATATAAACTGAAAAGGTATGTTCTTGAGGAATACATTTATTTTGTAACTGGGGGTCCAAAGAGGTGCTTCCATTGGGGAGTGCTCATTGAGTTCCACAAAAATTGCTCATGGGCCAATGAATATGGCTCTTTCCCAAAAAAAAAGTTCATTAAAAATGAGTGCACCCATGATCTAATAATAAGTTTTAATTGTTCTTCCACAAAATGGGTGAACATTTTGTGTAGGATATTTGTTAGGTAGGTGTAATTGTTCCTCCACAAAGTAGATAAACATTTTGAGTAGAGTAGCACCGACCCCAGGAGCAAGGTGTTCCTGAAATAAGCCAAGGGCACTTATTTCAGGAATGACCCACTCCAAAGCTGTAGGCAAAAGAAATTTAAATAAAAAATCACATTATATTTGATGGGTATCGTGAAAACAATGAAGAAAAGAGATGGGGGATTTCAAAAAATGGAGCACTCGGCCCTTTTGCAGAGGAAATCTTTTATGATTTCTTTTTTTCATAATGTGACCTCCAAATACATTATTTCCTACTAGTTCTTTACATTTAAAAAAAGTTTCCTTGTTTTGCATAAGGACATTTTGTTTTAAATTTTTTTCTCCCATTTTGAAACGCTTATCTAATTTTCACAACATGGAATGTTATGATCCCCAAGTGTTACTCTACACAAGAATTCATTTATATTCAACTTCATTCATTTATCGTAAAGTGTGTTCTCCACATTTTCATGGATTCCTACGTCAATGTTTACAATTATCAATGTCACCACACATATAAAACATAACATGAAAACACCTTGAATGATACATCATGTCCAAACCAAAATGGTTGCTCACTTGCAAAGAAAACAAAGAATTCAAGCCCAACATTTTCACACCCAAAAATGCAAAAACTAACATTGTGCATAAAAAAACATAAAAACTTGTAAAGTGTGTTGGGAATCTCAAATCACTATTGATGATTTGAAATCACACAAAGTATAATTATATCTCATTCACAAAATATTTCGAACTTTGTTCACACTTAAACTAATTTGAGATAAAAACTCAAATAACTAAACTAACTCGATTTATTCCTAAGTGATTGGGACCTAGTTGGGTAGATAAACTAACACATCTAAAAAGACCTTTCAACTAAATATGATTGCAAATTAAATATGCATGCAACTTGTAACTTTCAAAAAAAGAAGGAAAGAATAAGTACTATGTAGGAATAAGGCTTTCAATCATTCCACCTCATATTAAACCTTATTCATCACATAGCACTTGCTCTAGATGGATCATCCTTGTCATACATGATGTTCCTTAGTTCTTGCAATACATTACTATGTAATGCTGGGTCTTTTTATTTTGATACATGCTTGTTTTTGCCATGGTTTTTTCACATGCCATAAACATAAAAAAGTGGTAATGTCTGGCCATATAGTCTTGCAAGAAAGAAAATGCATTATATATGAAACTTGGTGGATTTAAATACAATCAATGTTGATGCATGGTACATCCATTGGGGTAAGCAGCATGTATAGTAGGTAGCTGGCAATTTGTTGGATAGAAAGGGGGAAAGGATAAGGATTTTACTTGATGTAGTTGATTTCCCCTTGGACATAATCAACAATGAAAGCATTGGGATCCCATGATGGGTGAATATTGTGAACGATTTTATTCAAAGTGTGTGTCCATGGTGTCAAATCCTCTTGTTGACATTGTGATGTGATGTAATATGCTACATGAATGTCATTGTGCCATTGGTCAAACACCATCATGCTGGGAAAACTCATCCTTGGGTGGTACTACTAGGAACCATTTCAAGGAATGGTTAAGGAACCAAAAACAACTAAATCATTTTTCTAGGACCTTTTCCTTAAATGTTTTCATAATTATAAATATCATTTTTTCATGTTTATCGATTGCATGCTTTAATATATATGGCTTGAAGTTTATTTGAGAATTTTAAAAAATTATAATCCTAATTAAAATGACCCCTTAAAAATCAACATTCTCAACTTTGGAAATTCATAACTAAATCATATTTACTCAATTAATTGCCAAATAAAAACCTAAAACTAAAATGACTTCCAAATTACCTTAGGGAAAAAATTCATAAATCATGTTCCAAATTTTTGTTCCTAATTAAAAATTTCAAGGAAAACAAATAGGTGTTACGTTTCTGAATTTTTTTCTAAATGCAATTATTAAAAACATCAAAATACACAATATTCCTGATATTATTGAGATTTCAAAATCTATGGAATCTGATAAATTTAATCTAAAAAAACATTTATGAAAATGTTCATTTAAGTGTTTCTTACAATTTTTCAAAGTTCAATGGCTATAAGAAAATTAAGGTGTGACATTTCTAGTGGTACCACTCAAAGACAAGATTGTCTTAGTATAAAGGGGGAACTGCCATGATTCACAATAAAAATATGTCAGTTAAACATTAACAAGAGATGTAATGAATGACTTATTAACAATTTCAAATTTTAACATGTTTTTTTTTTATGTTCGTTGATTTGTCCTATTAAGGTTTCAATGACATTAAACTACATATACTAGTGTATTAGATCACATGTGCATGTATTATGTATCACCTTTTTTTCATTTGTCCCAAAGGTTGCATAAACTACAACACTTCCTTGGTGTCCATGTTTAATCATCATCTCCCTTCGCCATGGTGTTTGGATACCTAGAGTGAAAGGTTGTTTTGCCTAGTGAAACCACCATCCACCTTCACCCTAGTTTCTTGATAGTAACACTAAATTGTTGTTTTGTTGAACTTACATATGCACATTTTTTGCATTGTTTTTATGTAGCTAGTATGTTTCTTGAGCCAATTTCCCAGATAACACCCTAACATCTTGTTTAGTGAGGAACATGTTTAACTCACATGTCCTTAACATGATGTTCTTCACATGTTGTTTATGTTTTACCATAATTTGAGACACTATGAATCCAAGCCTTGGTTGTTCCATCACAAAATCCTTGATATATTTTGATAAATGGATAGCAAATGCATATTTATCACCCATCTTTAAGTCCCCATGGACATGTAAACCATCTTGATTAACATGATTTCGTTGAATGAAACATAACTCTGATACACGTTTAAGCAAATGTAATGTCTTAATGGTGAATTCAATTCTATAAATCTTCTTTTTATAAAGCCACCCCATTTCTTCCTAGAATTTTGTGTACCCTTGTGGCTTGTCCCTGATGGGATTACTTTTCCATTGATGTCCAATTTTTTTAGAATTGCATTGTGGTTTTTTGTAATATCCTTCACAACATTTGTGAAATCATTAAAACCATATTTACATTGGTACCTACAAACAACTAGCCAACCAATTTTGTGCTACCTATGAACATATATTGCATTACAAAACAAACAATTAATCACATATTTCATGTTTATAGAATAATAAAATTAATTCATCAGATGGTGAACATCACATCCAAACATGTATAATATGTATGCAAATCTTGGTGCATAAATGTAATAGAGGTTTGAATTTGAACCTTGAAAACTCATAAGCATTATCTATTGGTAGTTGTTGCAAATCATTGTCAAGGTGCATGATGTGTTTTTAGCAAAGAAAACGACATCATCCACCATCTTTACCTTCTTCACCAGCTACGAAATTAAGCATTCGAATTGTGGGGATGAATGCAACTTCAACAAGGTAGGGCTTTGTTGCATCCTAGTGTGTTGAATGATGACTTCCCACAACAAATCTTCATGATCAAAAGGCCCATCTAATGGTGTTTGAATTACATTTTCTAATGCATGCAGTTCAACTTGATGAACATGTTCATACAAGGGCAACTTCCCCTCCATGCCTACAAAAACCATTGTAAAAGATATTAGTTTCTATGCACCTTACATTCAAATTATGATAATCAACATACAATGAGTTAAAAACATGGTAAATCTTTGACTTACATAGAATTAAGTCACAATGACTTGTGAAAAATTTGTAAAAATGTTAAAATTGTGCTCCAAAACACCTTAGGAATGACACAAGAAGATCATGTGAAGAGGAAGTTCATATCAAGCTTGATATGCAAAAGGTTGAAAAATGTGACCCCAAACCTTAATTTGCAAAATAATCCTCATTGGAAGTTCAACATATATTTGTAATAAACTAAAAAATGCAAATATCAACTATTAAAAGTCAAAAAGTGGCGAGAAATGTGTAACACATGTCAGTTTCTCCCATATGCAGAAATTTCTTTCTCAAGTGTCAAATATTGAATGTATTACTCACACCACATGTCAATAGCATAGTGGTGCTTTGGGTAAATTAATTAATTTTTTACTTTACCCATACACTTTGAAATGTGGCAACCTCTTGTCCATTTATTTTGAAAAAATTCTTGCTCTTTCTATGTTTGAATAGGCTATAAAAAATTTAGTGTATCAAAAGGTATTTAATGTATCAATAGATCATAAATGTATCAACAAATCTTTGATGTATTAATAACACATGGTTAATAATAATTAGTTATAATATAAAAACTAATGGTAAGTGTATACTAGGTGTCAAATTTTCATATGTAAAGTTTGTTTCTCAAGTGTGAAAACACATTTATAATACATTCAATGTATTGCTCGCACCATCTATTACTAATTAGTAGCATAATAGTGGTGCATTTCGATTAAATTAATTATTTTTTATTTTACCCATACATTTTGAAATGTGACAACCTCTTGTCCATTTATTTTGAAAAAATTCCCGTTCTTTTAATGTTTAGACATGTTGAAAAATCTTTAGTGTATCAATGACATATGGTTAATAATAATGAATTATAATAAAAAAATGATTGTAAATGTATATGAGGTGTCAAATTTTCATATGTAAGGTTTGTTTCTCAAGTGTGAAAATATGTTTATGATACACTCAATGTATTGCTCACATCACATCTTGATAATAGATTAATGGTTTTTAACAAAATTAACATTTGTTTTACCTTATTTATAAACTTGGAAATGTGTCCATTTATTTTTATTTTAATTTAAAAAAAAAAAAAGTTTAGAAGGGTTGAAAAAGTCTTAGTGTATGAAAAGATTATTAGTGTATCAACACATCATTAATATATCAATGAAGTTTTAGTGTATAAGTAACATATGGTTAATAATAATTAGTTATAATCGAAAATGAGTAAATTTATATTAAATGTCAAATTTTCATATGTAAGCTTTATTTCTCAAATGTGAAAATATGTTTATGATACACTCAATGTATTGCCCACATCACATCTTGATAGTAGATTATGGGTTTTTTACTAAATTAATAGTTGTTTTACCTAACCTATAAACTTGGAAATGTGGCCACCTCTTTTCCATCTATTTTGAAAAAATTCCTACTCTTTCTATGTTTAGATGGGCTGAAAAATCTTTAATGTATCAATAAATCCTTGCTATTTCAAAAACATATGGTAAATTATAGTTAATTATGATCAAAAAGTGGTGTTAAATGTATGCTAGGTGTCAAGTTTTCATATCTAACCATTTATTTCTCAAGTATGAAATATTTGTAATAGATTCAATGTATTGTTCACACCATGGGTCAACAATAAATTGGTGGTTTCGAACTAAATTAACAATTACTTTACCTTACCCATAAACTTTAAAATATGATAATATCTTATCCATGTATTTTCAAAACTTAAGGTACTGATATTTTTTGATACATTAACAATTATAGTATAGTAAACAAACATTTAGATGTTCATCTATAAAGTTTTTTTTATGCATGTAGTCATTTTGAAATTTTCCCCACCCTTCCTTACACAATACATATGTACAATAGGATTTATGTTGATGATATAACATGATGCATGATGACATAATGCATGATGGAATATGATGCATTGATACATTGTCATTTCAATGCACAACAAACTAAAAAAAATTACCAATACTCCCTGGAATATTTACTACTAAATAAAATTTTCAAACAATGGGCTAGGTCAAGTGCTATGTTTGTTTTGTGAGCAATGTATCCATTAGGATTCATGGTAAGTGAACTGTAGTGTACAGTGTTAGCTCTTTTTGTTTCTCATCTGAGAATTAAGGTGTTCAATGTGCGAATTTGGGAATCTGTGACAAATGAGAAAGCTGGCAAGTGACCTGTTGAGCTCATGAAAATGAGATCGGAGCGATCTGATTTCTCTTGAGACCCATAGAATTAGAAGTAACATCATGGCATCAAGTTTTGGACATGCAGATTGTGATGCTTATGATAATTTGTTTGTATCATTTTATTGAACTTGTGTTACTATGTTTCAACAATGTTACTTGCACCATGAGGTCTGTATGTAACCCCAAACTCCTTTCTTCAAACCCCCCCCCCAAGTTTTTCGTTACAAGAGGTTGATAAGGCATCGACCTATGAGACTGAAAGCCTATGAGAAATTAGGGTTCACAAACTTTGGTGGTGGGCATAATGCTTGGGCCTGGGTGGACACATGACCCAACACATGAGTTGGGGAAAATGAGTTTGGGTGGCGAACCCCACCCCCCACCCCCACAAGAAAACCTGGGTCAAACGACCTTTTCCTTTGTAGCTTTGTATCAGGCGGTGGGGTGTTAGATTTACTTGGGTGGACCAGCGCCTACAAAGTTACCATGGTAAAATAAAAAGCCCTAATTTTGTATACCTAGTTCCTTCTAAACATTGTAAACATCAGGCTGGCGAAAATTAGCTTAAACTTAGGAAGCTAATTGTGAAGGCATCATTCACAAATATAAGGTGCCTTACAAATCAGCCATTTTTATTGGAAATTTTAGAAACAATAAACTCGAAAGTTAAGCCATATTGGAGGTTTTCAGTTGCCAGAAGTGAGGAAAAAAGTTAGTAAAAATCACCAAATTTTTTAATATTTGATTTTCAGTGTGTAGCCAAAAATATGGAAAAGATGATTAAAGATTTGTATTTCATATTTGATTTAATACCAGATTTGGCTTAAATCTTCCTAGGGATGATACCCACTTTTTCTACATCTTCCTATGGATGATTGTCACCTTGGCTACACAAGCAAAAAATTCCTGGAAAAAATACTGTTATAAATGCACAAGTAACAGTAGTGTTTTCAGGAATTTTTGCTTGTAATAATACTAAAATTCCTAGTACTAGGAAATGAAATTTCTCCAAGTGCATTTACATCCAAAACAGGTGCAATAAATTGCAGCCATGGGCAATAATAGTGTAAGATCCCCCCATGCTAATAACAAAGTCATTACACAAGCAATTAATGAAAGTAAGGTGGGATGGTGTGCTACTTTATTCTCTTCCTTTATGGCAATGGCAGCTACATTCCCGGCCTCATTAATTTCAGGCTCAGCGGCCACTTCAATGCTTCCTAGAACTCCATTACTACTAATTCACCAGGTGTTATTATATAGTAGTAAACTATAAGTTCAGCTTTTGGGAGCTTCAATGAAACATTCCTATTTTAACTACCTAGTACAGTAATTTTAATTACTTTTTGAAAATTCCATGTCGCAAAAAATAGAATAATCTTGAATGTTTCAAGAGATTCTTTCATTTCCTTCACAAAAAAAAGTTTCTTTGAAAAAAAAGTTATTCAAAAAAATTTCAACATTTTTCCAATTAATCTAAATTAGTGTCCCAGTTGCTAGTTATCAAGACATTTGGGTAGTAGTTGTTCCTAGGTTTGGATTTTGTCAAAAGGGGAATGTTCACTAGGTGTTGTTGGTCTTGTGAATTTTAAAATGTTCATTATTTGGGAACTTCATGGAACATTTTCTGTTTAAATAATTTTGAATTCTAAAACCTCTGGTCTGGATAACCTAAAACCTAACTTGGAACCTGATCCTAGCAACCCTGGTTTGAATGCCCTCACCAGGGTCAGATAGGAGAGTCATCTACCCCATAATTAAGTAGCCGGCTTTCTTTATGATCCAATGCCAAGAAATTCTGTTGAAAACTTGAGAACTCTAGTTTATAAGTTGCCAAAGAGTTAATGGTCCTCCTCCCTAGTCACTTGAAGACAATAGAAAGAGATTGCAGGTTTGTTAATATTGTGGCAATGCACATGCAGTAGGAGGAATTGCAGTCTCATTAGGCAAACATGTTTTAATAAGCATTTAAATTATTTGTTTTGCCATATATTTTGTTAATTTACCATTTGGCAAATTTCTAGAGGATTTGTAATGAGCAATATAGCAATCAAAAGAAGAGTTGCACTTGACATATTAAGTGCATGAATTGAAATGTTGTTAGATTCAAAGCAATTCTCTATTTTTCCATATTATAAAAAAAAATTGGATCCCTAGAGTGAAAATGACAGCGTAAAGAATGTGGGTTTATTTTAGAGATGTGCTCGGTGGGTCGAGTTGTTCACTTTCACACAACCCATCATACATAATAAGAGCCATGTTCTAAACTTGAAGCATGTTTCAAGCAAACATGTTTAAAGCATTTAAAAAATTATTTTACTATTGTTTTGTGAAGTCTTTATAACGTTAATAAATTTTTTTTGGTTATTTTTATGCAAACTCCTAGAGAATTTGTTATGAGCTATGTAGCAATAAGAAATTGATGAATCTAGGTGATGTTCTAGAAGAGTGGGGCTTTACATTCTCCCATATAATTATTATAAAATTTGGCTCTCCAGAGTGCAAATGGAAGAGGAAGGAAGAAGGTATTTTGGAACTTGCAAAACAGAAGGGTAATTTTATGAGTCTTCTCCTTCTTCATCCTCTTCTTGTTCACTTTGACACACCCATGAAAGCCGTGAGCATTCAGAGTTTTGCAGTGGATGCTCTAGTCGGGTTGAGAGTGTGTTTCTCCTCTCCAACTGCTGCACATGCTGCGTGTTTCTGTGTCAAACATTCCTGAATATCACCGGGCCCTGAAGTGTCTTGAATAGATTTGCAACTTTGTAGTAGCAAGCTTCTTGAAAGCTTTGAGTTGAACAACAGTTGAGAGCTAGCTGCCTAGTTTTTGCTCCAGGGAGTTTAATATATTATGTCCTTTTCTTGTACAGCTGCTTTTTGGAACTGGAGGCTTCAAGTGTCTCTTTTGGTTTCTAGTTCGGGTTCTACAGAACTTTGGGGCTTGATGTTCTTTTTTGCACATGCAGTAGCATGCTCCTCCGGGAAGGATGAAGCAGTTGCAGAGCTACACAGTATTCTGGAGCGAGGTTTGAGGGCGTGTTGTTGCTGAATCTTCTTTCTGTGACGAGGGCAAATTTCTTGGCTGTACGCGCATTTTGTCGTGAATCTTTATACTATTTGGAGCCGCCTCTAGATTTTTCGGAGTCATGGAAGCGGCTAAGGAAACATCAGGCAGCTTTGATTCCTTCTCTAGTTTGGGAACTTACTGGCGCGCGCTCTTGCATACACCTCATCGCGTGTGGCAAAGAGGTTGCGCTGTCTCTACAGTCACTGACCAGATGACAGAGGTAAGGAAATCCAAACATGCATCTTCATAGCCAGAGGCAATTGATCATAGTGCTTTCTAGCGGCTGTTGCTCATTCAATCTTTGATCTCTAGGAAAAGAACAATTATTGCTGCGCATGCAGCTACAGCTTCGTAGACATCATTCAAATTCGCCGTACATTCAACTGGGAATCTATTGTGTTTGCATGCGTCCTGGCGGCGCGGTAGAAAGCTCATGTGGCAAGTAGTCGCGGCGGGTGTTCATAGACGGCCATGTTTTTTTTCATCTGCAGGTGAAAGCTCGGTCGGGAGCGGAGATGGATCGCAAGCTACAATGGTGGGACGTGATAGCGTTAGGAGTAGGGGGAATGGTGGGAGCGGGCATCTTCGTCACCACGGGCACCGCAGCTCGCGACCACGCAGGACCGGCTGTTGTGATATCCTACTTAGTGGCCGGAATCTCTGCGTTGTTGTCGGCTTTTTGCTACACGGAATTCGCCGTGGAGATGCCTGTTGCTGGCGGTGCATTCAGCTACCTGCTAATAACTTTCGGTGAGCACTAGAGCCACCGCATTGTTGTTCTCATGCTCGGAGCTTCTCGCTCGAAGATTTTTTTTTTTTCTAAGTGTCCTGATGTCCTAGAAAAACTCTTCTCTTTCGAGAACATTTGTCTAGTAGGAAGCATCTGTTGCTCACATATTCCGCCATGGATCCCTTCTTGTCTTTGCAGGAGAGTTTCCAGCGTACATAACCGGAGCAAATCTGTTGATGGAGTACTTGTTGTCGAACGCGGCTGTAGCGCGCAGCCTCACTTCCTACGCCGCTAGTGCCTTTGGAGTTCTTGAGGCGAACGCCTGGCGCGTAGAGATCAAAAACTTCGCGGCTCCGCCGGGTTTCACTCACCTCGACTTCCTGGCCGTTGCCGTAGTTGTCGTCCTCACCGTTTGCTTGTGCTTCAGGTACGAAGAGCAATCGCGTTATATTCCCGGCTTCTTTCGAGTTGGAAGACTCCAAGGTTTTTCTTCATGTCCGTGGCGTCTTTGAGCTGAGTTTTGTGCCGTGTTGATCTTGTGTCCCTTGACCTCATCAGCACGAAGAAAAGCTCCACCTTCAACATGGTGATGACCGTGCTGCACATAGTCTTCGTGCTCTTCATCATCGTCGCGGGTTTCGTGAAAGGCGATTCCAAGAACCTCACGACGGCAGGAGCTGCTGCTGCTGCTCCAATGGATGACGCTACCAGCAGGAGCGGGTTTGCACCCTTCGGAATCCGAGGAGTCTTCAACGGGGCAGCGATCGTCTACTTCAGCTACATCGGCTACGACGCCGTCTCCACCACTGCCGAGGAGGTGAAGAACCCCGCCAAGAACATGCCTCTCGGAGTCTCTGGCTCCGTCATTATCGTCACCATTCTCTACTGCCTCATCGCCCTTGCGCTCTGCATGCTGCAACCCTACGACATGGTAAGCTTGAAGAAGAAATGAAACAAGCCCCAGTACAAGCTTGCAGGAGCTCAGGCTGATGTAGTGCAGTCCCAGACTTTGTGGATCTTGGCTTGGTTTTGTCAGAGAATTTAAGTTTGCACTTGACCTTCAGAAGATGATCTTGCTGCATCTTCTGGTGATGTGCAGATTGATTCTGGAGCTCCTTTCTCGACCGCGTTCCGGCAAATCGCAGGCTGGGAATGGGCATCAAACTGCATAGGAGCTGGTGCGAGCCTTGGCATCTTGACGTCGCTGCTGGTGGCGATGCTGGGACAAGCTCGCTACTTGTGCGTCTTGGGTCGCGCTCACGTGGTGCCTTACTGGTTCGCCACCGTCAACTCCTTCACAAACACACCCGTGAATGCAACAATCTTCCTGGGTAAGTAGAAGCCATCATCAGATCCAAACTTTTCTTCACAGAATTCCAGAGTTCAGCTGTCTCAGAGAAAACTCGCATCTTGCTCTTTGACATGAGTGAGCATTGTGCTGCAGGTATGTGCACAGCATTGATTTGTTTCTTCACAGATCTGCAAGTGCTGCTGAGTCTGATCTCCATCGGCACGCTCTTCGTGTTTTACATGGTGGCAAACGCTCTCATCTACAGGCGACATGTGGTGGTGGGGGAGACGAATCCACTACCAACTCTTGCCTACCTCACAGCTCTTACAACTCTAGCAGCCTGCTTTGTCATTGTCTGGCAGAGCATGGACAGCACTAGTACTGTTGCAACAACAACGACAACAAGCGTCAACGACAACAGTTACAGCAGCTGTAGCGGATCTGCTGCATTGCTCCTTGTTTGCTGTGCAAGTCTTTCCATCTTCATCACTGGTGTGTTTTGGTGGAAGGTGCCGTCTGTGCACAAAGGAAAGGAATGGACTGTTCCTTGCATGCCATGGATTGCTGCTGCTTCCATCTATCTCAATGTCTTCTTGCTGGGTTCTGTTGACACTGACTCTTATATTCGGTTTGCAATCTGGACTGCTCTTGCTGTTGTATTTTACTTTGTTTATGGTGTGCACTCCACCCATGATGCTGAGATGCGAGCATTGGATCTTGAAGATCTGGAAGAAGATCATCAAGTCACGACCTGCAAATCAACTGCCGGATACTGTAGCTGCTTGATCTCTTTGGTGGTTGAGTTCAATTCTGCAACTGAGGATCATGTTACAGTAAATATGATGGACTCAAAGTTGCCAAGTTCAGGAAATTCCTCGACTGCTCAAAGCTTAGATATCAATCCTCCAGCTGCAACTTGTGACACAAGCTGTTTCGAACCTCAGCTTATCAACCCTAATAATATTCCAGCTGTGAGCCCAGAGTACATAGCCATTCCAGCTTCAAGGAGATGATCAAGAAGATGTGCATTGGATCTTCCTGTGAAACTCAGCACATGTCCTAGAAAAAGTTGAGAGAATTCCAAACTTTTTGTTTTGTGGACTTGAACTAGATGTATAGCCTAGCTAAGATGGGTCATGGGTTGGGCTGCTGCTGGAGGAGATCTTTTAACTTGGGAGATAGAAATTTTATGAACTTTACTTGGAGCTCTATTTTTTTTGAGCTTTCCTTGGAACTCTCTTCTTCTTCCCTCACACAAGTACTTAGGGAATTTCAGAAAGTTTAGGTTCTCTAGGTTACAATCAAGTATATCGGTCTCTCTTGAAGAGGGCTGATTCTGCCACAGCTGATCTCAGAAATAACTTGCTCTGAACATGAGTGGCTTGAGTGTAAAATTATTATTTCATCCTACAAATTACACATACTTCACATGGGACCCAAGTGGGGATTCTGTGCCACTTTTGACCACTTAAATTATGTCGATCATAGTCATGTGCAATTCTTGTGCTGATAATGTTGGTCTACTATATTATGGATCTAATGTTACCATTGAGTCGAATAACTTGGGAAGGAAATACTACATTGGAGCTGCATTATAGATTTCCAAACAGAATTTTAGGGTTTGTAGAACTAAGTTAAACGTTGGTGAGCTTTTCCAATTCAATCAGCTTTAAAACATGCACATCGTTGTTGAAGTAAATCTGGAAATGTGCTTTAAGTTGCAAACTGGGTTAAATTACAGGAATAAAATGAAATGATGATACAACTGATGCAGTAGTCCAAAGGTCTTAATAATCATATTATGAAATTCTGCTATCTTAATATTCCTAAATTGTCAGCAACACCATCGACTGCTCAGCAGCTTAATAGTGTGCCTTGGCCCACTTAATATTGTGTTTTCTTAGAGTAATGTGGTGGACTTTCTTATCAAAACTCCAAACAGTGCATGTTTCAAAGACACAATTGCAACATAGCCCAAGAGGTATATACAACACAATTTGGCACTTCATTTGAAAAATCAAAAAGTCTGGTATTACACACTTGAATTGACCTTGTCCAAAACTCAGAAAGCTGAAAATTGGGAAGCACCCAGGCTGCATGTCGCTGAATAGTTCTACCTTCTTATCCCAGCTTACTCCAGAGGATGCCATAATACATAAATTACTTCCTAATTTTCCTAGCTTTGTCCCTAGTTGGAGACAAAGTCAAAAGTTGGAGGCTAAGGGCTATTTCCTTGATCTCAGGTGTATAGTCTCAAGGTACAGACATAGTTATTTTATACCAACAATTTTTTTTAATCTCAGGTGTAACTTGGTCTTACTTCGGAATGTTAGAACAAGAAGACCCATTCTTCATGGTGATGCTCAAACTACACAGTGAGTTGTAGACTAGCTGGCTTAATCAATACCTTGTCCTGATGGCAAAAACAATTGGGTAGGGTTGCAAATACGGAGTTTGGGTACCATGCATAAAATATTACAAAACTGAAGCTGGACTATTAACAAACTTGGAAGATGTTTGTATACATACCGACAGGTTGAGTTAAAGGGGATGGTGGGAAACTGCTAAGGACACAGTGCAATAGTGTTGTGTACTATATAATGCATTATAGTATTATACCTTCCAGTCTAGCTTTTGGCAGTTAGAGAAAGAATGGAGGCTGGACAGAATTGTGTCTAGATTCGACTGTGCAGGCCTCTTGCACTTCCCTCATTTGATGCGTCATTATTCTATCTCCCTGAGCTGAGGATTACATCACGATTTTGTCGAAACTGACACCATATCCACGCCTACAAAGTTTGTGCAAATTCTGTCATGCCTTACAGGCCCGTATGTTGGAACGATACGCCTCAGAGATTTTGTTACATATGCTTTGTGATCCTCAACCGATAGTCTGCATTGTAATTTGGTTTGAGCTGCCAGCTTGAGATCACCAAGTGCAATATGTATGATCCTCCATATTGAAGACATGTATTGTAGCGGCCCAATGGATTTTTGTATGTGAATTTCGGCTTGTCAAAATTGGAGTATTATGAAAACTGAAGGAAACTTGGGTCCAAATTCCCAAAGCTTCTCCAAAAGTAAAAAGTTCATAACTTTTGAATTTGTATTTTCAAATGCAAAAGAAGTCTTGCAAAACAGCCAGCACAAAAATTACTACAACCCTTTTGATTCAAGGTAAAGATTTTACGTCCCTGATTGACAAGAAATTATCATCATATGATTGCTGACCTCAAGCATTGCCTCATCATCACCAAGTTCATTGGCTCTTGCCTAAACCCATTTTCGCTTATTTCTTGGGATTTCAAATCATCAGTTAGAGGGTAAAGTTGGGAAAAGTAGCCTTGAAAATGGACATGGGAAAAGGGGTTTCTCTTTCTTGAAACAAATGACCCTAGACAAATATGAGAGTCCTATGTTGACTCTACATTAGGCATCATGAAGAATCTTGTATCATCACAAATAGATAGCAACTTTTGACCTAGACAATATGGTAGCTATGAAAATCTGACATGGATTTCTTCGAAGAAGCTCACATCAAGGACACATTAATTGGCAAGAGTAGAATAGTAAAATTGGAAATTTAAGTAGTTGGCCATGATCAAACCAACAAAATCATTTGATATCCGCAATATTATGCATGATTGATATTGAGTAAAGTTGGGTTGTGGCTCTACAAACTTCGAAAGTTTGAACCTCAAGGGGTTAACCTAACAATTGATTTTGACATCAACCTAGTTAGATGCAAGTTTTTGATTTTCACCATAAGGTGAAAGATTGTGAGCTTTTGCAAGAAGTGAATTTTAAACAACAAATCCATTGCTTTGAGATGATCACATTTACCAACTCAAATTGGAAGCATTTGGAATTATAAAAATCAATGACAAGTAAAATTAGTTATTGGATAGGAGGTTCTGTTTGTAGTCAAATTCTTTTTACCCAATCAATTGATGCAATCCTCAAGCAACTCTCTACCCTGAAACTTGACCTTGGATTTAATATTGTAACTACTTCTTAAACAATATCAAGTTTTCTTAATTGGAAGATAATCATGGGTGTTAATGCAATTCAATAAGATTCAATACCAAGCAATAAGTATATTAAGAACTTAGGGTAATGACCTTCAATACACATTTGAAAGAAGTCCAAGATTCAAATACATTTATGAAACAAGTTTGTTTTGTCTTGTCAATTTTGCACAAGGTAGTAGTTGTTAATGAGGGAAGGTAAAAAAGTTAATCAAGATATGGATTTGGTCAATGTGAATCAGACACTTAAAGGTTCGGTACATAAATTATGTCACAACATGGAAGCCAAGAAGATGTGGAATTCAATGTTTGTGATCACAAGTTGGCTTCATTGCTCAAGGTGAAAACACATTAAGGTCCCTAAAAAATGTAATCACAAATGTTTTTTTCAACGCTTTTATTTTATTTTGTTGAAGTGCACTTTCGCAATTGATTGTGAATTTTGATGAGGTTTGATTAGCTTGAAACTTGGGTAAATCATTTATGAAAAAATGTATTAAATGAGTATATTTATGATTAAAAAATCAGAGAATATGAAAAATTAATTATATTTCAAAAATGGGGGTTGTACATGATATTTTTCCATGCAACTTTGGGTGGTGAATGATATTGATACAAATTAACAAACTCCATCAATATTGACAAGTTCTTCACATGTTCCACATGTTATCATTCATAAGATGTGTTTGTTTTCTATCCATAAACCATATATATATATATAAGACCACTTTGAAATGAAAAAAAACACATATATGAAGAAGGCATTGTGTGTTTTTCCCATTTAACTTTTGTTTATGGATGTGGCATAGGACCAAACTTGTATGGGTGTCCTAGTGTCATATAAAGGTTCCACATCACATGCAATATATGATATACACCATATATATAAGCATTTAAAATCTTGACTATTGGATCAAAATTAAAGTGGTTACAAATTGAAATGGTTGTAATTCATTTAATATTTTGATTGTTTGATTAGGTTTGGACAATTTAAAAAGTTTGCTTAAAACTATATGTTGCCAAAAAACAATATTGGGTGCAAGCAAGGTAAAATAAACAACTTGTGATCTTTGTAATCTACTTGTAACATAAGTGAGAAGTGACCGTAAAATAAATGTTGATATATCGATATTTTAAAATATTATTTACTTAATTAAATGATGAATATAAGCATGTTCTCTGAATTTTACAATAATGATATTGAAAGTTCTTAAGTTTAATATGCATTTAAATAGATTCTAAAATATACAACTAAATGCAAGTAGATCAAATATTGTATTTTTTTTGCTATAAGTTAATGAACCTTGTAAAAAATATTTACCTATTTTCAACTTTTGAACATTATAAATATAATATAATCAACTTCTAAAATATAAGTATGTTTGAGCACTATATTGACCTAGTTAGTTTCAAATATATTTGTTACCTAATTTTATTATATTAATTTTTTTCAAATTTTGAATTCAACTTATATAAACTAAATGAACCCCTCAATGTTTTCATAATGAGACTTAAAAAAATTGGAATATATTTTCCTATGTTGATATAAAAGATTATCATTTTAAAATTGGATTTTGCAAATATTACTTTTCTTATCTACATTTTCATGCTTGCACCTTATTGTAATTACCTTTAACACTATAAAGTTTTTTGCCTAAGGTGGGTAGACCCTAATTAGCTTTTAGGGCCAACCCCCTATTTATGGTTCATAAAAAAACATCTCCATATAACCACACAATCTCCTAGGGAGGTTCTTAGTGTGGTTCAAAATGTCCAATGATTTTTGTATAAAATTTAAAGATGTGACTTGTTAAACTATCTACATATGTAAGAACCATAAGGTCTTTTCTTGTAGTTGTTTGCTTATACAACATATCAAGTAGATAGTTTAAACAAGTTCTTTTATTTATGTAATATTGTTTGTTTTAAAAAAAAGTTGAACATAATAATTGAGAAGGTTCCCTTTGCAAAGAGTGATTGTTTGAATTTTTTAATAAACAATAGGGAACACAAATTCAGCTTGTGCTTCCTTAAGAACCTTTTTGTTCAAAGATGTTATATTGTTTGTCTTGAATAACACTAAATGTGAAGGTTTGTTTCCTAGCTGGTTGCTAGGCTATGTGACCTTTGCAATGATCCCAATTGTTTGTTGTGTGGTTTGTTTTGAAATGAAGTTTTATTGTCCCATTTGTGCCCAAAGAAAAAAAAAACTTCAAATTTCTTGTTTCATGTTGATTGTTTAAATAATGCATCCAAAATTGCTTTAATGTTATGTTGTCATTGGAGTTAAATATTCAAATTACCAACGTGGGTGGAGAATATAACTTCACTTTTCCCAAGTTTTGATTCAAGCTCTTAAATTTTTTTTCTAAGCGAAGCACTTCATTCATGGAAGTTGTAACTATGTGTTTTAGCCATTAATCTTACTTAATAATTACCAAGTGCCTTGTCTACTTACATACATAACAATTATTTTTATTCCTTCCTTATTTACTCATGATAGTTAACGCTCTTACATAATTAAGTAGTTACTTGTGTTGGATAGTATTGGGCTTTTGGTGAATCTAAGTCCAAATCAAAATTCAAGTATGAGAATAAGATCCAGTGGGCCTACATGCACCCAAAACCAACCAAGAATTAAAAATAATGGTTATACTTGTATTTGGACCTAACCTTAAAACTACATGACTTAATGGGTTTTCATGGATTTAGACTTAATTAATAACTTGTGGACTTGATGAATCTTAAGGGTTTTTTATAGGGTTTGGTCCTTAGTGGTAGGTAGGGCTAGGGCCTAGGTTTAGATAAGGTTTAGTGATTTTAGGTTTAGAGTCCTTGTCTAAGTTTTAAGGATTTAACATGATAGGTCCTAGCCTTAAGCTTAAATGTATAAAGTCATTTTGAATTGTAGCATTAAAATGACCTTCACACAAATATGTTGTGATGTTCCTTAATTTGTTCCAAGTATGTTGGATAGAGGCCCAAATAAGGCCCATGTGGGTGGAGACCATTGTTAGTTAGCTATTGGAACTTATATTCTTTATGTTTTCCCCTATAGTTACTATTGGGAGCAAGTTGAAGAACATGTTGAGAACTTTGGGAACCGATTGAAAATTTTAAGAGACACCATGAAAACACCAAAATCCAAAAAAATCAAAATCACTTGAAAATCAACTTTTGAATTGAAATAAACAAAAATTGGAACCAATTTAAACTTGAAACTAAAGGTTCTTATAAAAGTTTTATCCATTGGACCTAAAACTATTGGTCAAGAAAATTTGACCTAACCCTGAAATTGGTGGATTTTAATTTTTGAAAATATTCCTTAGACCTGAAATTGATGGGTCTTCAATTTAAAAAAAACTCCTAGACCTAAACCCAACGATTCTTGTAAAAGCCAAGAACAGAGCAACACTAATAGTTACCTACATCTTGTGTTGCATGTCAACATTTTATCAAGTTACTTTTACCAAATTATTTTACTTTAGATATTTGTGCTTCATGCATTTAATGTTTTTATAATTATGAAATATTTCAATTAAGATTAGTTAAATGCTCATTACATGTGATGTTTACCGTGTTAGATGGAAATGACATTTGCATGGGTTGATGACCTTGTGCTTGTGCATGCAATATTAGGGAGGTAGCATCTGCATGTGAATCCTATTAGAAGTTGGCCATACCGAGGGTGAATCATAAAGTTTGAAGCAACTTGTGTGATCTTAAGATAGGTTGAAGCCATACCTCAAGGGTGAATCATAAAGTTTGTAGCAACTTGTGTGATATTAAGATAGGTTGAAGCCATATCTCGAGGGTTAATCATAAAGCTCATAGCAACTTGTGTGATCCTACGATAGGTTGAAGAGTTCATTGTAAATGTGTGTTTTATTCATCTCTTTTCTCTTGTCAATCTACTATAATTTCCAACAGTTCAAGAGGGAAGTAGGAAGGTTTATGAGATAGGTTAGTCACCAAGGTGGAACCTTGGTAACTCGGCTAGGGTTCATCCACAACTGAGTCAGAACTGATTTCCAATGAATGGGTTCCCTCATGGGTGCTGAGTCACAGGGTTAGGTCACAAGGTTCATTCACACAGGAGGATGTACCCTTGCTCTTCTTCATGAAAATAATGGAGACAGAACAACATGAGGATGAGGACTGTGACAGTCTTTTGTTTGCTCCGGGTTTCTGATCTCCAGTCTACTTGTTATTTCATTGTGTACTTAGCCCATAGATAGCATCAGGATGAACTGGAACACCAGATCAACGTTTGCTCAGGCCAAAACCTTGTACTTGCTTGGATGTATTGGGGACCCTTTGTTTGAATGAATCATGGACACCTGTTTCTCCGAGAATTGTTCATAATATTGGATTTGATCTGGATTGTCAGTTGGAGGTGAGTTACTGAACAGCTATGTTCTCGATTGTGTTTGGGTTCATCTCAATTCCCATGTGTTTGGGATTTTTTTGGATGATGCACTGGTGGGTGCTGGATCACATGAACCCTCAATTCTTGTGTGCATCTTCTTCTTGGAACAGGGTGCACAGGCTATTGGGTAAAATGTAAAATCCAAAATCCCCTCCCTATTTGCAATATGCACAATTTCATGGTCAAGGTTTTGATAAACTTTGCTGGCATGGCAATCATTTTTTGGCTCTGAGGAGGGCCGCTACGCCCCTTAGCTGGCTGTTCTTAATTCACTTCTTAAAATACAGAGGTCAGTAGCAAAAATCAGCTAAACAGGTAGGTAGCAACCTTGACTTGTTACGATAGTAACCACCTTTCGCTTTGTGCCATCAACCTACTCGAGGGTCATGGGATGCATTTGGACTCCTGCAGCTCAAGTAGGCAGATGGCCTGCCACAGCATGTAACCAGGTTGAAAAGTTAAGGAATACCTAGTCCATAGTGGCTGCATCAAAATTTCCATCTCAGGCTTGTTCTTAGGTCTTCTCTTGGACATGTGCAGACTGGCCAATTAACAAATGGGCAAGGTATGAAATGTTTGACATTCGCAGAAACAGTCCTGTTGAAGGAAATGACCCTTAACAAAACATAGATCTGTTGAAGACATGGAGCAATGGAAACATGAGGTGGAGAAGAGCCTTACAAAGGACAAAGAATCCATGAGACAAAGAAAAGATCGAGCAAAACATGAACTTAATTCTATAGAAGCAAGAAAAAAATGTTATACGAAAATCTAAGAAATTGCAGAAAGAGTACATATGAAGTACATAGTTGAAGGTTCTAAATGGGTGTAAAAAGTGTTGTTTGGTAAAAGAGAGGAGCATTCCAGCTTAATCAATCAAGTCCACATCCACACATGTGACATAACAGTTGTCTGACAGACCTTCAGATATGGTGTGGATATTGCACATGAAATCTAACGTCTACTTAGATTTTAGAGATCCTTTTGAGGGCCAGTTCACAATCTTCTACTATTAAACTTACCACCCAAGGCCATTTACTTATCTCTGTAGGATTCTAAGCAACTGCAGCATCAGATCATGAGTTCATGGAATGGAATTAGTCTTAGGACAGGGTAGTTGATAGTGTTTACAAGCCAACCAAAAACAAGTGTGGGGTTTTTAGTTTTTACCTTGGTACGAGTGCAGGTGCTAATTCACCCAATCCTGCACAGTAACAAATTATAACAACCTTGTTAATATGAGCTATTTGTGATTTGCATCTTTCAGAAGTAGAACTACTTAACGATGGCATGAGAACTTTCTACAGAGACAATAATAGGGCCTGAAACTTGGAAGAATTGATGCTTACAGGGGTAAGAGTTTTCATCACTTCTCACACACCACAATGCTGCAATTGGTCTTCTACATAGACAGGAAACATTAGAGTGCATCAAAAGTATGGTTCTATTGAGAGCATAGTTTTCTTTTGAAAGAACAGTTAACATTTCGCTGAAATTGTGATGGTATTGACTCCTGGGTTGAAAAAATTAGTTAGGTATGGCTACTGTGGATTTTGCAGTGCACCTTAAAACCCTAAACCCTAAACCCACCATACAATAATATGTAATTTGTATCATCCTTCTTATTGTGTTTCTGTAAGTTGTGCAATGGGATGGCAGGTGTATGTGAGTCAGAGGGTTTTCTTTTGTCTACAAGCAGTCCATGGGCCTTTTGATGCAGCTGGGAAACCTAAATTGGATTTCTGGAGGGGGAGGCTTTTGGGATTGGAGAGAGGCACAGCTGCAACCAACAAGAAACTTGAGGCAGCAGTTCTTGCAACTCTTCAAATGGTTTTGCAAGAACTGCCGGCTCAAGTTTCTTTGAAGAGTTGGAAGCCATGGATTATATTCGCAGGGCCGACATTCTGAAATGTAGGGCACTAGCGGCTACTCCATTCTTTCACGATAGCTATGGCTACACAGAAGGAAAAGTTGCAGAAAACAAAAATCCCAACATTATGTACCTAATATCTACCTAGAGGGGAAGAGCCACCCCGCACCATACACAACTACCCAACAACGCAAGAAACCAGCAAGCGATCTACACAACACCAAACCCAACAGATGGGAATACACAACACACATCTTGCAATCACCGCACGAACAAAATGCGGTTACACGACGCAAAATCCATACACCAAAAACAAGCAGTTACACGAAACAAAGGCCCCGAACCAAAAGTATGCAATTGTAACGAGAAATCCTCAGGCAATGTGCAAACCGAAAATAAAGAGATCCTAGAAATTTGCAACAGAAAAGCAGGTTCCAATTACCGGAATCAAAACCTTTCAAGCACCACGGCGCCATTGCAATGGTTCCACATCGAGCGAGGAGGAGACGAACAAATCGGCACAAGAAAGAAAGAAGGAAAGAAAGGAGAAACGAGGAAAGAAGGCGGCCTTTTATCCCATATAGTTAACTCGCAGAGATTTGGAACCTGGACTATATATACCCTTCTCGACGCATTGCTACATACTTACCTGGGCGGGGTTGATCGGTGGTCAAGATGGCCGATGGCCTAGGGTAATCTCATCCATTGCACTTCGGACCGGATGACTCTAGCATCTTCCTACGGGGGGCATGCACGTCGTAATTTGTGGCAGCGGGGGCTCGCGTTCGCGCGGCTCCTACCCAAAAAAACCTTCAATCTGGATCATTGAAGTGAAAGCTAAATAGAAATGCTTGTAATTGTGAAGAAATGTCTCTTCACCACACTGATTCGAGCCCCGTATCTTTCTCATTTGTAGTCGCTTTTGAGTGACTTTGAGTGATCTTGAGTAGTCGTGATCCGTTTTAATTCACCCATCACCAAAAACTGAACCCTCTTGCACCAAACACCCCCATATCTTCCCCATTCATTTACTCAATCAAGTAATGTTGCAGTTTTTGCAATGTCAGAAGTGCTAGGCAGAGGGCTACAAATGTTCTTTGAGCTTCAGAAGCAGAGGAACAATGTGTCAGGATTCGACCTTCCTTTAATTTCTGAAGTGTTCACTCTCCAGCCTATCTACCCTATGTGTTGGAAATCAAAAAAATTCACCAACATAAACTTACACCTTCCATTGTATTATTGATAACTAATTGGAATTATTGATGGAAAATCTGTTATACTTAATCTAAGTTTTGCATTAGTTAGGGTTAGCAGAAATGGGTTAGTTGGGAAGTCTATTCCAGCAACTTGTGGGCAATTCAGAGGCTCCTTGATAAAGGTTGCAAATGAACCATGCATGCACAATCCCAATCTCACAGTTGCAGACACTCTGATACAGATTGCTTCATAATGGGAATCATTCTATCTTTAAAAAAATTCAACTTCAGGTTAAGAAGCTTAGAATACCAGGAGGATGGAAGCAAAATGTGCAGCCAGGAGTGTGTACCATAGTATGCAACTATTACAGGTGATCTGTCTGACTTGGATTGTGTCTCTTCTGTGAACATTCCACTGTGCACTTACTATCAATAATTTCCACAAATCAGGAGCTTGTTTGCACCTCAAAGCATGTTTATGAATACTCATAAATTGAACTGCAAGAGCATGGCAGTTGTAATCACAGATAGAGGTGAGACTCAAAAAACTGACACAAGCAACATTCAAGGCAGACACCAGTGAGCTCCACATCCTGGCTAAGTTAACCGAAGGAACATTCCCTCCCACTGTGTACCTGTTTCCTTTACTTCTTGACAGCCTTGCAGCTTACACTAGTTCCCCAGACTTTGACCACTGCAAAACATACAGAATTGGGCTGCCAATGTCCCAAGTGAGAAACCAAGAAAACCTTGAATATTATACTCACAATCTGACTCTCCAAAAAGGAGCCAAGGAGCCCAAATAGAATTTGCGGATCATGCAATGATCAAGAGCATTGCAGATTTAGGGTTGGCAATCTGAGCTTCCTTTACACAAATCAGGAAGATCTCTTAACTGTCATTACAGCACAGGTGGGCTATTCAAACTGACACAAATATCCAAGAGTGAAAAGGATCACTGAGTTTACACTGCAAAACTCCAGTCTAAAGAGAAACAAATAGTGATAGCCAGGGTCCAAGGGACATGATCTCTGCATGACACATTGTTACAATCTCAAGATGATTTCCAAAGTCTCAGAATATTACTTAGGTAGTCACAAGTTATGTATGACAAGGTGATAATATCTCCATCTGCACACATCGATGTTCCAGAAGTGAATTTGTGTCACTATAAATTGATCAGAACATGGGGCAAATACATTTAAAGACATTTGTAAAAGAATGTGAGCGTGTCCTCAATTCAAGGATTCACTTGCCGTATACAAATCTGTACACACATGCTTGCCACATGTATTCTGTGACAAAAAGACTTCCAACCATTCAACTAAGAAGGGGGTCCATGCTCCTGAACTCACACGCTCCATCTTGGCCAGAAATTTGGCTCGAAAGATGGCAACACAAATCAGAGCTCATTTGGATTATGACTGAAATCTCAATAAGACTCCCGAAGACAGAGAGTGTGAGAAGAAAACAGGCTATGAGAACTCAAGAAAACCTTTAGAGAACTCAGAGTTGGAATTCCTCAATAAATCGCGCCGTTCCTAGCCTGAAACTAAGAAGAAAAGAGAGAACTAGATCCTGGAGATTAGAAGGCAGAACCGTTGCCACGAGATTGACCAAGCAAATGGTCCTTAGCTTCGTTGATCTTGGAAGCAAGGTAGTCACTGCCGCCCGCATCAGGATGATTGGCTTGTATCACGCGTCTGTGCGCTTCTTTCACCTTCTGATGCGCTATACTCTCTCGCACGCCCAGGATCTGAGCCGCTTCCCGCCTCGTCATAACGGACTGAAATCCGCCCTGGTAAAACTTGCGAATTCTAGGCACCGCCGGTCGTGTCTTGAATGCTTGCCATGCCTGGATCCCATACTTCCCCGCCATCGCCGTCACCGCTACTGCCATCCCTGCTATCAACGGCGTCGCCATAATACCGCTTGTTGATGACACTTCGCTCATCCAGGTACTAACCTCTGTAATCGACAAGGCTCTTCTTCCTCTTCGACGTCCAAAAACACTGAAAGACAAAGCTAATTCCTCGGACGAAATATCCTTCTGGCCTACAACATACGATACTCTCCTCCTTCTACTGTTCTGCTTTAAGGGAGAAGTCCTTGTCCTTCTGACGTGCTGCTTCAACCAAGAAGTTCTTGTCTTCCTTTACGCCATCCAGCGTTCTGCTGCAAAGTTAAGGTCGCAGCCGCTTCGGTGATTTCCAGCGAATTCGACGGTCCTCAGAAACCGAATCAAAGAGTGGTGAACAAGTTTCTTACTTATAGGAAAGGTGAAGAATGCAAAGCCTTCCAAAGGCGAGAGAGAGCGGGGGACGGAAGACGACGCTGAAGGTGCGCAAGAAGTGCGACGACGGTGCGCGGTGCGCATTTTAGGGTTTCGCCTTCACGCCCACGCTACCTGCCTAACCGGACATTTGTACCCGTATGAAAACCGGTTCCATTATCATATCCGGGTCCGTAGACGTGTTTGGCGGTTTTTTTCTTTTTAGGGAACCTCCGGGGTCGGTTCGATTTTATTAAAAACTTTTTTCTAGAAGCTCCGGGGAAGGTTCGGGATTTTTGTTTTCGCCTGACCTAGCAAAACTTTGGGTTAAGTTTAATGGTCCTTTCCCAAGCATGGGGTTCTCAATTAGAGTAGAGTTTAAGATTTTTTATTTTCTTCAACAAAGAGGTTGGTCCGGGTAGTGGTTAAGATTTAGGGGTATCAATTAGTTTGTCAAAACAAATATAATTGGGTGTCACAACCAAATCGCAGCCTACTATTTCTTTGCTTTGGCAGTGCAAGTGCACACATTCAATGGTGTGCACCAACAAGTTGTGATAGAACTACCAAGAAGTGAAACCCATTGAGTCAGCTTATCTCAAGTGTAAATTTCACGCCTTTGCTCTAAGGGAAACTCAGAAAAAATTGGAGAAGCAACAAGAGGACACATGCTATGCTGAAAGAGAAGTTGAAGAACCAAGCAAAGCCAAGGTTGCAAAGAGACAACTTGAAAGCAACATAGGGGTGATGAAGGCATCTGCGAGAAAAGAGAGATTATGAGATGCAATTGTTGGTGGAGGTAATGAAGAAAGCAAAAAGAAGTTGAGGGGCAATGAAAGTGAAACCCTAAGCCCTTTAAAAAAACACCACTAAACCCTAAGAACTGGAACCTGGTTCCCAAAAAAAAAATAATGTGGAAAATCCAGTCAAGCTATTGTGCATATGGGATATCTAGCACATCTAAGGGAGCAGAAGAACGGCCCTTAGGTAGAGGGGTGGTGGGTATACCTGCCCACTTGTTGCATCTTATATGCTTGTTCAATTTCCTTCCCATGTGAATGATTTTGTGTTTGTGACTAGTAGTAGTACATGTACATCATGTTCCAATGCTTCCACACAGTGATTGTGTCATCCCTTTCCCACCCTTGCTGATATGGTGGCCACTGAGTGATAGTACAATTCTTTTACACAGAAAGAGCAACCTTAGCACATGAGATCATAGACTTGATGTTGAGTGAAGATTTGAATCTAAAGCTACTGAGGTTTCTGGATAGGCAAAGATCACAAGTTCACCATGTCCACACAAGAACTCAGCTACTAAGTACACTCAATCAAACAGAAATGAGATGCTGTTGCTAAAAGAAAACCTGTCCATGAACTCTGCATTTTGAGAGTCCTTTGGCTGTTGCCTTTGTCCAAACTTAACCTGATGTAAAAAACAATCCAGCAAATACTGGCAACTAACTGAGAATACACAAAATGTAATCAGAGGGCAGCAATCACATGGTCACCACATATGCATTCTCCAGCCCATCCCTATTGATGTATCATATTGGCTTCTCTCAACAAGAAAATCAGGTTGGTCAGTGAGTTCTGGCAAGGTCAGCTTGAAGTTCTTGACATAAACCTAAGACTCAGGATCAATGAACTCAAATGAAACTTTGCAATTTGTCTTCCCTGACTCCTGCTCAATAAGGTAAATGAAACCCATTGATGTGGCAGTATTCCATTGCTGCAATGGGTTGCCCTTAAGTGTCTCCACATGGCCCCTTCTCGTCCAGCTTTGCTGTCTCAAGAAAGGCCTCATGTCCCTTGCACACATACACTTGCTGATCATGTTCTTGACAAAATACCAATGAGCACACCATCTCAAAGCAAGAAACCCTCTTATCTTCTAGATGAGCACCTCTCAACAATTCATGCAATTTGACCATGCCTGTTGTACTCCTTCATTTTTGGCAGCAGTGTTGCTCTGACAAATCCTTATAATTAGAGAATATTGATGGCACAGCCATAGCCCTCAAGGACTCGTGCAGAAATATGGTTAGGTGTTTTGGAGTGTGTTTGCCAACTAAGTATTTCTCAATAGAATAGTTGCAACTCATGGAGCCTTGTATTTCCTGAAGATAGAGGGGCTGGTTGTTTACTAGTTGGAGAGCGTCTTGCGCATATGTTAGAGTTTGGGTTCATGGAGGTTTGTCAATGGATATGGAGGTTTGTTGTTGAGCTTAAGCAAGACAAACATGGAGGTTGTCCATCCGAGCCATACCATGGGAGATTTGTCTACACTGTGTCATCTTCTTAAGCTGATCCTGCAGCCTCTGCCTTCTCATCTAAAGCTCCAACCTGAGGACCACATTCCTTTTAGGAGATCAATGTTGCATCACCCTTGTCATGATGGCATGAGCAATTTGATGGTGCTGCAAGTTCCAAAACCCCATGGTTCTGGATCAGAATGACCAAAGAACTCATCATTATCTTGAAAAGCAAGTGCCTCCTCATCACTGCTACTAGCCCCAGGCTGGAGGGGAACATCTTCTTGCACTGTTGAAATGACATCTCCAGCCACTTGCACAATTGATGCCACCCTAACACCAAGAATTGTATCATCAAGTTTGACAGCCACATCAGTCATTTGTTCATGAACTCCTTCTACTCTTTAAGACCTTTTAGATTTTCTGCTGCCATGCACGGAGGAATCCCACTCCTGAATTTCATGAATAACCTCCATTGTGTCACTTAAAGTCCTCAGAATTTTCTGAACCCTCTGGTTTACTTGTTGTAACCTCTTCTCTGATCTGAAGGACACATTCATGCTGCTCAGATGTTTGTTCTGAGACTGCTTGCACCACTGGGGTTGGATCCACTATAACAGAAATGGACACCACGCCCTCCTGGACAGAAACAGCAGTTAGTTCTGCTTGACCTTGACCTTACACCAGGCCCATATGGCTCCTGCTGGCATGGCCAATTAAGAAAGGCTTTTCAGAAGATATCCATGAGATTGCGGAGAAAGCACTACAACAACCAGTCTTTGACTTGGGAAGCATTGTGTAAGTTACAGCAAAGTCAAAAAAGTAAAATGACAACAAGTGTGGTCATAACCTTATGAATGTCACTACAAAATATCACACCATCATCACCTTCACCATGGATAGCAGTGGCTGGCTGCCATGACTCCCAACTGACTCTATCAGCTCCTGATGGTGGATGTAGATAAGTATACAATAATCTGTGTGCTGAGTGCTCAGATAGCTGTGTGCTCAGTGCATAGCAGACTATCCATTTGCCTTTTACTAAAGCATACCATGCACAGGGTACAAATAGCAGCATATCCCCTGTGCACTGAGCTTCTGTTGCATTTGCAGACAAAATGGGAAGATTCCATCATGATGTTTGATAGCACTCAAGAGATATAGCAAACAGAAATCATCAATACTATCTTCATTCAATCTCCAACAAGCTTGTACAGGAAGTAGGCTTCATTTCCAAATGAATGGAGAGATGACCATACAATATGGTTATGGATATTTCAGATCTGACAAACAAACTAGCAACTGGTCTAGAAAACCATCATAATGATGTTGATAAGCAGTCTTTGAAACTTGGTACCAAATGACATGTGTCATACCACAATAGACTGCATAATCACTGTGTCCCTAAGCTGCTTCTTTATGATCTTTATCCTTTCCACCAGGATTGCTGACTTGGTGACAACATAGCTAGCTGTACAAAGTTTGGGTGGCTCAATAGTGTCGTGAAAAGCCACCACTAAGTTCTCAAAACTCATCAATCCATGGACCTGCTTGCCAAAGTGGCCACATTGCAGATATTAGTAGGATTAAAAACTAAATCCAGGTCCTCCTTTGCTCTCTCCACTGATCAAGATTTTCCAGCAAGCATGAAAGAAGAATTTGAAATTGAGGGGTTCGATGGTGAACAGAAACCAGACCTGATCAGCTTCCACATATGTTGCAATACACAATCAACCCCAATGCTGCACATCACCCAAGGCAAGTTTGAATTGCAGAAGTGAATTCCAACAGTGCACAACCAAATCTTTGCACAAAGATAATGTAGTCTTGGCAAGCTTTGCAGAAGAAGATCCATAGAGGACACTCAGAAGAACTCTATGGGTCCCCCAAAAACAACTAAGGACAAGTTCAAACCCCATGAAGATTCCCCAATTCCAATTGCAAATCTGGAGATTCTGGACTCCATTCACTCCACACCAAGTTTACATTCGGTCCCACATTTTAAGGATTGTTCACAACTCCAATGTGAACTGTGAGTTCATTCTTTTGGGGGATTTAATGGGACATTTCCTATTTTTAAACCTGTTGGCGTGGCTGGTTTGAACTTGCTATAAGGGGCAGAGTCATCATGCTATGAGATAAGCCCCCTTGCTATTTTGAGAATCAGAAAGAGAAAGAGTGTGCGGGTGTGTGAGAGATATAAAAGCTAAGCAAGTTTAGCCTAGGTATTATTCTATACTTGTGAAACCATATTAATGAGAGCACCAGTACATGGAAGAAGAAAAAATTGGAAGGAAGGAAGGAAGGAAGGATGCAAGTCTCATTTGAATTGCTGACACACAAATCTCTTAAGACTAGAGTGTGATAATAGAAATCTAATTCAACTACCAACAAAAAAGAACAAACTGTCAGCATTGAGAATGAGGGTTGGATCTACAAGAGGTGGAAGTCAAGAGGCTTGCAAGATAAGGCAAAATTGAGCAACATAAACTATCAATTCTAGAATACTGTTTGGTACCCTAAACCCTAAACCCACAAAATAACTTTTCTCTGTAGGGTCCAAATGTAGTAAGCATTCGAGAGTACCAGGCTAACTCAGATACTTAGCTCAAGCAATAGAAACTGGAGCAAATGCACATCAAATTCAGTTTCAGAATGCCAAGTTCAATACAGAAAGCTTTAAATCATATGAGGACATAAGCCAAATCTACAAAGGATTTCGAGCACATTCAGGAGCTTGGGTCTTGAACCGTCTCCTGTCAGCACAGTAATTGTAAGTGAGCCAGTTGTCTCGAACCCATGTGAGGTCATTGATCTGCCGACTTGCCAGCATTTGATAATCCACATACTCCCACCAGTTACTTGTATTGGCGATGCAAGGAGTTGTATTTGCATTCTGCACCTGGCATGCATCAATGCTAAAGCCTTGGTATGATGCCACAAATGGTGCCATAGTCCAATCAAGTTTGACACTTCCACCCTGTGTTGCCCATTGATCACCATTCCATATACTGCTATACACTCCCATAGGTTGCTGGTTCAAATATGGAACACCAATGTCTTCACTGTTCATATAAACCCGAATTGGTGTTTGATCCACCAAGAAACTGTGCAAAACAATCAACCCATTAGATCCTAAATTAAGAGGCCTTGAACTATCAATGTGTTTGAGATTCCTACATTATTCTTGGACTCTGGAGCTGATTATTCTAGACATCAATCTGTTAAGGATCAGATAGTAGAGAGAGAGAGAGTGAGCGAATTTGGAGAGCGGGGGCAAAGTCTTACATAATCTGTTGTTTGTTCCAGAGGACGGAATAGGAGTGGAAATCAGCAGTTGGGTCAAACCAAAGATTGATACGCTGCTCCCGATCTCCAGTCCCACTTGCATAGATGTTAGTCTGCAAAGAGTAAGGTTGCCCTGACACGTTCCCCAGAAACTCGAAGTCTATTTCATCGTGCTGCATTGTATCCGATGCCATCTGGGCATAGATTTGGAACTTGAGCAATTTAGAGATCATTTTGCTAAACCTTGTCTAGCAGTAAGTCTTGTGGACCCTATGCCAGACTTTCAAAGCCTTCAAAGGAATTGTTGCAGTTCTAAATTCAGCTTTGCACAAAACAGAGTGTGTCAACAAACATGCAGGCTTTTGTGTCCATCTAGTGGGGAGGTCACTACAAAATCTAGAAGGCAAATCCAATACAGACTGCTAAACACCAACCAGTTGGTTGTCTTAGAAACATTAGATAGCAAGTCGAAGACTAGTACTGGAAAACATCTGACTGCATGCGATCAAGATGCTGATTCAGTAATGTCAACCATGCACAAATTTGACCATAGCTTACCATGTGAGATTATTGAACAATTTTGTGTACCTTTGATCTGCATGTCAGGTGAACTTGCTCAAGAGCCCTTACAAGACTTTACCTTGAGAGTGAGTTTGAGTCTGCAAATTATATAGGCACTTACATCAAACCCTATAATATATACTACCAAAGTCTGCACCCTTCAGGTGCAGTTTAAATGTGTAGTTTATCAATCTTGCTATGAAAATTACTTGAATTGAATTAGCCTGGAGTTTTATATGGTTTTGGTTGCAAAATTACCATGTGCCAGGAGTCATAGGGGTGGGGTTTGGATGCTTACATAATAAGCAGTTACAGTACCAGCTGAATTGCCAGGGACAAGCTTGATCTGTAGTTCGATGAACCCAAACAAGTACTTGTTCTTTGAAGCAAATCCAGCAGCTATATTCAAACCCCCCCAGTACACCAAAACCCAACCATCAATTTAAGCTTCAAAATCACAGACCCCATTCATCAATAATGAAGCAATCTGCTCCTCATGCATCATGGCGAGCATAGGAAATTCTCTGAGTCCCACATTAAGGTACTAGAGAATTGGTATGTTAGAGATCTGGTCTTGAACATGTTCTTGCCAAATAGTGCACTTCCTTGCATAACGAATCACAGGTGATGCAAGAGTCTTGTCTCTCAAGGACAGAGACTAGAGGAGAGCTTTACTAGGGTTTTGAAATCCTCCAAGTCCAGTGAGGTACTACAGATTTTGTATGAACATTAGAAGATTTTCTTGCCAATTAGTGCGCATTGCCATGCAATAAATCCCCATGCAAGAGCCTTGTCTCTGAAGGACACAGACCAGGAGAGTTTTACAAGGGTTTTGAAATTCTCCGAGTCACATGAGGAAATAGAGATTTGGTGTGAACGTTAGACATCTGGACTTGAACATTTTCCTACCTTCAATTCTGAGTGCACTTTGGTGCATAATGAATCCTGATGCAAGAGTCTTGTTCCTCTCAGGGACACAGACCCAGAGAGCTTTACAAGGGCTTTGAAATTGTCCAAGTCCCATGAGGTTCTAGAGATTTGGTGTGAACATCAGAGATCTGGCCTTGAACATTTTCCTACCTTGAATTCTAAGTGCACTTTCGTGCATAATGAATCCTGATGCAAGAGTTTTGTGCCTCTCAGGGGCACAGACCCGAAGAGCTTAACAAGGGTTTTGAAATTCTCCGAGTCCCATGAGGTACTAGAGATTTGGTGTGAACATCGGAGATCTGGTCTTGAACATTTTCTTGCCAATTAGTTCAAGTGTTCGGTACATAATTCATCCTGATGCAAGAGTCTTTTCTCTTAAGGACACGGATCAGGAGAGTTTTTACAAGGGTTTACACGGGTGGTGAGGATTAGGCTCTAACGTGGTGACCCAGTTCTGATCCCCGATGAGCTCTAAAACCATGGCCCATGTTTATTGTTCACGAATGTAGAATTAGCGTAGTATTCGGGTTACTGATTTCGTCTGTTGAGGAAGTCTTGGAAGTCCCTAGGTTCCGCTCAGAAACTTCAAAGAATCGAGATCATCCCTTTAGTGAACTCATGAATCGCGGAGGGAATGATCGAGGAGACAGGAGAGAAGGAGGCGGAGAGAAAGTCTAGAAACAGAGAGGGAGAAAAAGTACTAGACCTACCGCCTTCAGGATCAAGAACCAACTGCACGAGTTGCCCACCGTCCAACATCCGGTAATGGTTCGCGTCGGCCGTCGTCTCATAGTTCTGCATGAAGCTAACTGCTCCTCCGCCTCCCTGCACCGACGCGACGGTCTCGCGGAACAAGCTGCTGCTGCTAGAGCGTGGCAGAGTACTATCGACATTATTATATTGACTACGTCTAGCTGATGACGCTGCCTGCATGAGTGATCTTGCATCAACCATGCCTGATGACACACAACAGTAGTTACAAATGACGACACAAAATAGGAACAATCGTCGAGCCAAGTCTCCACATTTATTAGCTCGTAGCTCTCCTGGAAATGCCGCCGCAGCACAGAAGAATGTCCTGCCACATGAGCACGGCTGAGCCTCACGGATCATGGAACTACAAAGCTTCCATGGGCGCGACATCGTAACAAACTCGTCCCAGATTAATAATAATAATTGAGCTGGGATCAAACAGCGCCTACCAAATTTACTTGGAGATCTTGAATCAAGACAACAAAAAAAAAGAAATTCAGTTTGATACTGGATGATCTGCAGACGTCGCTACATGTATGATCCGTGAGCAGAAGAAGAAGTGCTGAAATTATTTTCATGCAGCGCTCGAGCAAGTCTTGAGTAGTGTGGGGGTGGGTGGCTGGGTGGGTGGCTGGGCGGGCGCAGGTGTGTGTGTGTTGTTGAGACGTTGGTGCATGGGCCGGGAAGAAGACGATGCCAAGACTGGAGCACTAAGTTAACCACGTGGCCGTTAATTGAGCTTAAGGAGCGCTAATTCCGTTTCCAGTCTGCTTTTTGCCCGTTCTGCCTTCCTTTCTTTCTTGATGTCAAATTTCACATCAAGAAAGACATGCACATCATTTCACATCAAGAAAAACATGCACATCATTTCACATCAAGAAAGACATGCACATCATGCACATCATTTCACATCAAGAAAAACATGCACATCATTTCACATCAAGAAAGACATGCACATCATGCACATCATTTCACATCAAGAAAGACATGCACATCATTTCACATCAAGAAAGATGCATATCATGTCTCTTTCTTAATTAACTCTAGTATCTTGGTGGCTTCAGCACAATTTAAATTATTTTTAATTTTCTCATTTTTTCTAAAAAAATTAGATTACTATGCCAAATAATTCAAATATAAAGTCAAACTCGAACCCTAGCCCTTTCAAATATAGTGCAAGTTTGTGAGTCGAACAAGAAACTTTTGTTATTGTGGGGTAGTTTTATTATATTTATTTTGTATTTTTGGTCAATTTTTTTCAAAATCAAAATTAAGCTGTTGAAATAAAAATTTAAAAAACATATTTAATTATTTGATAGGTTATTAGTGAAGTCGCCAAGGTAATACAATTTTAGTCTATTGAGGGAAGTACGCTTGGATAATTGATTTCGAATGATGGCTAGGTTTATGAACTAAATTGATGAAGAATGCCATCTTAATTTGATTTTTTAGAACTCTTTACCAAAAAAATTATGTAACATCTTGGTGAAACTTTGTAAAGCATAAGGAGGCATGGACGAAGTAAATTTACCAAGTAGAAAGGAGAGGTGGCAAGAGGTTATCAAAGTTTTCTTTTGGAGAATCAAGTTTTGTGGATTGCAAATTTGATTAGTGAAAATTTGGCATGTAGTTGAACTAACAACAAAATAACTTTGCTTTTACTTTTGAATTTGTGAATGCGCATTTGAATTTTATCTATTTGGCAAATTGTGTGTCTCAACTTGGGGTCTCATTTCCATTGTGACACAAAATGTGAGCACTAAGATTGTTTGGTTGAGTTGGGGCTCAAGGAGGTTGAACTGCTCTAGTGTGGCATGTTTTATATCTACATACCCATCATATGAGTGAATGTAAAGATGAAATAGAATCCATGAGTTCATGAATTTAGGTCAAATTTGAAAGAATGAATAGAGTTGCAAACATGACATTACCTGGTTTAAACAAAAGTGAGTGCAAATGATTTGGTTTACTTAACACATGTGTGCCGGTCTTTTAGTGTGACACCAAAAATCATATTGTCTTTAGTGACTTTTTGTAATTTTTTGGGTACAAAATATCATAAATAATAATTTCAAAATGATTATAATATTACTTTAAATGAAACATCTTCTAAAGCACAATAAGAAAATCATGACTCCAAAAGGTGGATCAAAAGTAATTGGTTTTGCATGGTATTTTATGCTTGTCCAAAACAACATACCCTCATTGTGTCATATGAAAATATTATGTTGCATAAATCACTTTGTGCAACAAATTAGGCTATGAATAGGTAACATGTATGTGCATCTTTTGATATGTGCATTGGCCCCAATAGAATTAACAACCCATTAAATGTTTGCAAGTTGGTTGAATTGAAAAAAATTCTCCACCTTTCAAAATACCCTTTTTTTTTTTGGTAGTCTATGATATGACATTGTGACACCTCTTTATCTATTCAAAATGGTTTGTACTAGTGCTCTATAAAGTTTTCAGGCAAATTTTTAATGATCAAGTGGCATAATGATCAATTTGTTGACTTTTGTGTGGTATTTTCCTTGTTCTTTGCTGAATATGATGAATATTTGTTGAAAATAATAAAATGTATCACACATTTAAAATTTTGAATTGTGGTCCTCTAATTGATGATTATATAAAATACAAGTTATGTGGACTTACTAAGGTTATTCCTTTCTCCATTATGCCCTTCATTTTTGCAACCAACCCCTGAGTATTCCAAAATACAGAAACCATTGAATACTTATCATTTTTGTGCCACCCTAAAGTACCAGCACCCATATGCATAATACAAATCAATTGGAAATATTTGTGAAGTGATGAGAATGATTTGCTAAATGAAACCAAGGGATAAACTAATTTTGGTTCCCTAAATTAGTCAACAATTGTATACCTTCAAAATTGATATCAAATTGAGTAAATTTTCAAGATTCAACATCTAATTTTAGTGAAAGAAAAAGAAAAAACTAATGGTTGAACTACTCCCTGCCTTTGTTGTCACAAGATAAATAATGCAAGAGTTAGAATCAAATATGGTTATAATATACAACATGGTCTGTATAGATTATATATTTTTACACAAATCAATAACACATGTATAAGACATGTAAACAACACAAAACTACAAGCAAAGTGACAATAAACAAGCACATACAAAAGAAGTAAAAATAAGTCCAAAAAAATAAAAGCAAACATGTAAGCAAATAATTAGAGTTACATTGACAACACTCCAATTGGTACATCATTCACATTTTAGTTGTCAATACAAGTGAGCCCAAGAATTAGGAGAACATTACATTGCAAAGTGAAAGCACAAAATAGTAGAATGGATGTATACCTTGAGCATAATGCAAGTTGTAGCATAAGAGAGCACAACAATATTTACATGATATGTTGTAAACACAAAGGAGTCATAGTTTGATAGTTTTCATTGCAACACATTTTTAATGTGCCTCTCTAAATATTTGGAGTAGATTTTATAATGAAAATGTGCAATTAAAGATGAATAACATTTAATACTCTTCTTTTGTTATGAAATTAGTCAAGATATTAACAATTCAATTATCAATTTGGAAACATTTTTAAATTACAGAAGTTTATCACAACATTGCAATATAACAAAAGGATTAGGAAATTTTAATTTTAAAGAAAAAAAATTCATGAAATTCTACACATTAAAAAAAAAATTACAACCATATAATGAACAATATTTTTCATCAAAGCTTTCAATTTGTTTTAAAGTCATGAAATTTAAATTAAATGATACATATATAGTACATTATGTTATGACAATGTTGATGAATATGATGTTTTAAAAATTGTAAAATGCTCATCCATTGAAGATGTAGTTGGGCTAAATGTTGTTTTTATTATTTAACAAACATAAAATAAATTTATTGTTGTCAAACATGGTGTTTTAAGAAACTTCTTTAAATTGATCGATGTACATTTACATCAAGAATCAATTGCATATTATTGACCAAATTGGTTTTTAGAACAACATAGCACCTATAGTGAAAAGCAATTGAAAGCAAAACACTAAACACCACAAGTGAACACCAAAGAACAAACAAAAGCACACTGAGGGGAAAATAAAATGCAAAGCAAAAAATACAAGAGCAAACCAAGCAAATTACAACAAAATAATTCTCAACAAGAATAATAATACGAAACATAGAAAAATAATAATGAAATGGAGCCTAGTTGTGACTTTTTGTTATTTTGTTCAAATGGAAATATCATTTTTCACAAAACACCTTATATAAAAAGAATAACACTAATTACTTTCAACCTAGACACTAGACCCTACCCACCTTAAACCCTAGGTTTGATAATCACACCTAAAGGTCAACATTACCCTATTTAAGGTTTAAGGTTGGGATGGGTATTAACCTAGTTAGTTCTTAGGGTGTTGTTTCTTTCATGCCAAAAAAATACCCATTCTCTTAGTTTAACATTTTTCACAAGAGGTGATAACCTTCGATTTTCAGGCTAAAAACTTGTCACAACCTTTAACTTGGGTGCACAACCAACTTCTAGGATGAACAACAAACTATCCTTCCCACAATAAAAGGAAGTTAGGCAAAACCTTATGACAAGCCTTTAGATTTTGTTACCCACCCAACATTGGGAAAAACTTGAATAAAACAGTGAAACTAGTTACAAATTGGGTGATTGTTGTATCCCAATTTTGGAGCCCTAATGACATCAAAAAATCTCTTCAAGTTGTTATTTGGGAACCTTGCCATGTGGAATTTCCCCTCCACCTTGGTGAAGGGAGGTTGTGCAAGAGGTCCTTTAAAGGGGTGTAACGAAAAAGAACAATAGCAACAACACAATATCACTGTGTCAAGTGTCAAGTATAAATGTAGCTGATGTATTCTCCAAAAAACTCACTAGACTCAAAACAAAACTACATGCATTATTCCAAATGTAAACTAGCATGCTTGATTCTATGGCACAATTGAAGGATCAGATCTCTTCAAGTTTTCTCTCAAGAGTTATCATTGTCTTCCATTGGTTTCTATTCATACAACAACAAACCCACAGTTACGTACTATCCTTTGTACCAATAACGATTCAACCCCCAACATCCCCAACCCATAATCAGCTGAATTTACATATTTGACATGTCTATATAGTTTGTGCACTATTGAATCCAAGAAGTTTGACAAGAAATAGACGCACCCAATTGCAGCAGAAACAAACACTTTAGATGTAAAAAGATTCTGCAACAATACAAATTATCTTTCTCCCGGAGTTCCCATTACCATGGGTTTCACCCCCTTTACAGAAACAGAAATTCAATAGACGAGATTGGATATATCAAACCCAATTCTTATGAAAATCGAGCAAGCTTGTAAACCCCCTATGGTTTTGCATCATTTCTCTTGTGTCATGCTAGAATGCCGCTACATACTAGATTTTAACAATAGTCCTAAGAATTTCTCGTGCAACATAAAACAAAGAAAAACTAGAGTTCCATTATCAAGAGCATTCATCTCTTTGACATCAAAAACACAAAAAGAAATAGAAAACATATTACCAATTTCAACTCAATATGGAACCACTTTGTGCAATAGAAGTCCCACCTTTTAAAAAGTCAACACCTTCTTCCATAGATGAACACCACAAACAACAACTGCAACATCTAGAACACCACACCACACAAATCCCATCACCAAAGATCCCAAAGACTTGTCAAATCAGGAAACAAACTAAAATAGCTTCCAAGTTTATCCCAAAAATCTCCTATCATCATAATTGTGCGTTGGCACACACAATTGCCCAAACACAATGTTGAATGACAAAGAACAAAAGTTGACAAACTCCTTCAGCACAGCTGATATTGACATTACACACAAAGTAACAAATCACCGTCTCAACCCTAGTTCCCCATCACAAGGATATTTTGTTTGTGAATGGGGAATCTAAACCTTATATTTCAATACATCACATGCATTATAATTTATAACAAATTGAGTTCCTTGGTTGTGTTGCAAAAGTCTTTGCTTGAATTACATGGAAACTATGCTTCACCCAATCCCCCCCCCCCTTCTCATTCCATCAAAACAACATCTACAACAACACAAACAAATCAATAAAATTTATTCAATTCGCAAAAATATACTTCTTCTTTTTCCTTTGGTTCAACAGCATTTGTTGCACGTTCATAGA
>Ga0116227_10002767_pt1 | contig 39564 bp, 26 predicted proteins | sample S1TSphgellanicum_FD_89693 | JGI IMG/M metagenome (GOLD analysis project Ga0116227, IMG submission 89693) | Host-associated microbial communities from peat moss isolated from Minnesota, USA - S1T2_Fb - Sphagnum magellanicum MG | ecosystem: Host-associated > Plants > Peat moss > Unclassified...
AATAATTATTATTTCTAATTTTTTTTTTTGGGTTTTTTTTTTTTTTTTTGTAAATTTTTTTTTTTAAATTTTAAAAAATTTAAAACGTTTTTTTGGGGGTAAAATTGGCTACTTTTCAAGAAGATTCTTCCAACAGATTTTGATTTGTATGCTTTACTATAATAAGATTTTGCAATAAGCCATGCATGGGAATTTTTTTTTTTTTTAAGTGTGAAAAATTTCTCCCCACCCTCAATCTCAAATCTTCCCAATTTGATTGATTGAGTGATTGAGTGATTGAGTGATTGATTGATTTGTTGGTTGTGGATTCAAGTGAAACATGAATAAATTAAATTGGGTAATTTAAAGTTTTGGTAGATTTCAAGAGTCAAGACCATTCCCACCCATAATTTTTTTTAAATTAAAAATTAAAAAAAAAAGTTTGGCTCTGAATATAGCAGCATTGCTGATGGCAAAAAGGGTAGGTAGGTAGGTAGGTAGGGAGGGAGAGAGGGAGCAAGGTGGTGAGGAAGGGAGGGAAGTCTCTTCATGATCTTGATCTAAACCAATTGAGGATGAGTTTTCTTGGTTCCTCCCAAAATATATGTTTTCCAAAAATGTAAACTGATTGAGGATGTGTTCATTTGTTCCTAAGAAATCTAGGATTATTGTAGATGTAAATGGGTTGAGTATGTCTTGCTTTGTTCCCAAGAAATCTACACTTGGAATAGATGTAAAACTGATTGAGGATATGTTTATTTGTTCCTAAGAAATCTATGATTGTCATAGATGTAAACGGATTGAGGATGTCTTGCAACCAAATTTGGTGGATTTGAATGAAGTTTGCATCTTTTTGAAGAAGAGCAATTAATAAATATTACTTGATACAAACAAATGGGTGAGGAAAAAGAAGAAGAAGAAGAAGAAGAAGAGAATTGCAAAAATAATTAGATGAGGTTTTGCACATTTTGAAGAAGAAGAGTAATTGATGAATATTACTTGATGCACACAAATGGGTGAATAAAAAACAGAAGCAATTGCAAATAGTAGATGAAGTTTGCATCTTTTTGAAGAAAAGCAAAAATGCAAATAGTAGCTGAGACTTGCATCTTTTTGAAGAAAAGCAATTGCAAATAGTAGATGAGAGATTGTAATCTTTTGAAGATGAGAAATTGATAGATATGACTCTTTGTTGCAACACACCAAATGGGTGAGGTGAAGAAAGGAAAGAAAAAGTCCAGGCTTGGTGGAGCAGAAGAAGAAAGTGTTTTGTGTTTATGAATCTACCCTTTGTGTTTTGTGTATATGTCTTGTGCTTGGTAGATTTGGTATTGTGGGTCTTGTGGATTCCACTGTAGCAAGTTTGAGAACGTGGAGAATATGCTGATGCTGCTTCTGCTACTGCACCAGGAAGGAGGGGGGGGAGGAAGAATGGGCTGGCTGGCTGGCTGGCTGGCTATGACTTGGTTGTTGCAGAAAACCAAGAAGACAAAAAAAGCAGCCAGGCTGTGGTGTCGTGGGTCCCGTTTGTTTTTCTCCTTCTTCTTCTTCCCTTTCCTTTCTGGCTTGTTGAATCATCATCCATCAGGACCTTCCTTCTTCACCAACAGTAGTAGCAGAAGCAGTAGCAGCAGCTAAGCATGCGGCGTGTCCATGTTTTTTATTATCTTTTGACTTTGTTTTTTTCTGGCCTCTCCTCTCATCATTTGCACAGTAGCTTTGGCACCCAATAAATCTTTGTTTCTCCTTGAACTTTTGGATGCAAAACAGAACAGTTTCAGTGGTCCTGGTCCTGGTCCTGGTCCTTCTCCTCCTCCTCCTTTTTCCTTCTTTTCTCAATCAGAAAACCAGGATATGTAGTTGTACAGCTTTCAAACCATCTCCTCTCAGAACCTCACCAGTTTAGTTTCAGAAACTCTTTTTGAGAAGGGAAGAAGGATCATCAACAATTTCAATCTATTCTTCTTCTTTCTGCTGCTGCTGCTGCCGCCATTTTTTCGCTTTTGTTTGGGATTTCTTGCAGTCTGAAGCTTCCCTCCATTGTGCATATCATCATCATCCCCTTGTGTTGTTGCTCAGTCGTGTGGTGAAAGCTCAATCGAGGTTATTGGGAATCCAGTTAGTAGATCTCCAGCTGCTTGCTTTCTTGCTTGCTTACTTTCAGATCTGAGAAGTTTCTTTCTCTGGAAAGAATGAATTTGGAAAACATGGGTGGTGGTGGTTCCTGCTGCTGCTGAGGAGTAGCTACTCCTGCATGGAGGAATTGGAGAGAAAGCTTGAAGAAGAAGAAGAAGAAGAAGCTCGATTGAGGATGATGATGAACATTGACTGCTGCTGCTGATCCATCAAGGATTTGGAGGGTAGAAGAAAGAATCTGTGGTAGAAATTCTTGAAAACGCTACTGGAGAGAGCAGAAACAAACATACACACACACACACACACAGAAACACAGACAGAGAGAAGTTGGTGAGGAAGAGGAGAAAGAGGAATTTTTAGGCCATGGATGGAGAGATTCCAAGGCAACCAGCAATGGCATTACTGGGATGTGGAGTGTTTGCACGAGACGCGTACATCCCAATTCTACAAGCACTTCAAGGAACTCACATCACGTTGAGATTTGTATGGAGCAGATCACAAGCAGCAGCACAGGATATGGTACAGAGAGTCCAAGGGTTTGCACCAGATGTGGAAGCAAGATGGGGAGAAGCAGGACTGGAACACATTCTTGCATCTCCGCTTGTACAATGCTGTGCCATAGTTCTTCCCATCCTCTCACAACCGGGGATTGTCATGAGAGCTTTGCGAGCTGGGAAGCATGTGTTGCAAGAGAAACCTGTTGCTGGCTCAGTGGAAGTAGGGTTGCAAACCATGCACTCTTATCGAGCACTGCAACAGGATCTTCTTGAAGAAGAAGAGGCAACAGCATCAGCATCGCCATCTCCACCCATTTGGGCAGTCGCGGAGAATTACAGATTCGAGCCGGCGTTTGATGAAGCTGGCAAGCTGGTGAGATCCTTGGGTACCATGGTTGCAGTCACGGTGAGCATCGAAGTACCCATGACGAAATCTAATAAGTACTTCGACTGCGAATGGCGGCGAGATCCATCGCTGAAAGGAGCTTTCATTCTGGATTGTGGGGTGCATTTCGTGGCTGGTCTTCGCGTCATGACGGGCTGCGACATCAAGCTCGTGACCGCCATCGCTACCCACCGAGATCCCACAGTTCCTGCTCCCGATACTCTAACCACTTTGATCAGGTTTGACAATGGCTGCTCCGGTACCATGGTGATCACCTATGCTTCTTCCGTGAGCAAAGCTTGCTGGCGTGTTGTGTGCTCCCGAGGTACTGTTGTAGTCGAGCGAGGAGTGAAGGAAGGGAAGTTTGGGTATGTCGTGACTTTGCGGCCTAGAGAAGAAGGTGGTCATCAGCAGCAGCAGCCTTCTTCTTCCCAATTCTTTCCCTTCTCGGGTCTGGAAGAAGAGTGGCGAGCTTTCGTTGCTGATGTGGTCCACAGGAGCAGGAGCAGCAGCAACAGCGGTAGAAGAAGATCGGCTGATCTGCGAAGCTCTCCCAGGGAAGCTCTCAAAGATCTGGCCATTGTGGAAGCTGCTCTTGCTTCTGGATTGCATGCTGATGCTCCTGTCAGTGTCAAACCTGCTTCCATTTTATGACCCATCTTCTTAGACCCCACCCACTTCCCCCAAGTGAGCCCCCATTCTTTCTTCCCCCCATTCTTCTTGCATCTTTGATGATGCATCGAACATTTGTGAATATAGATACATACATAGATCACTCTCGCTCTCTCTCTCTCTGTGTCTCTCTGTGTGTCTGTCTGTGTGTGTGTCTCTCTCTGTGCTTTGATTGCAGTTTCACCTTTTGCCACACCAATGCACAGTAAAAAACCACAAGGGATGAGATCTAGAACACACACTCACAGCACATGATTGTCTTCAACAATCAGACCTTCAATCTCAATCTGCTTACACCCATCTGCAGCACCACAATACAAAAAACAACCATACCCCGCATCCATATGAGACAGACAGACAAGACAGACACACAGAGAGACAGAGAGACAGAGATCAAGAGGGATCTGTAAAGAGCTCCAGTTGTGGTTTTTTCAAGCTCTTTCTTCTTCACATCATGCTGTAGATACAGACGAGAGTAATGGAAAGCACAAGAGAATTGTAGTTATCATAACGCAAAGTCGTCCTCCCACAAATAAACTTTGTACAGAGCAAGTGCTCGCTGGCTCACTTCTCTGGATATGATACTCTCAAATCCTTGATCACAATTTCTATGTGTACATGTATTTGCTGTATACAGGATTTGATAATAAAACACACATACCATAGAAATACAGGGTGATTGATAGATTGTTAATAGATTCTCCAGGGTACATTGCAACTCTCTTCAAAAAAGTTTGCACAGGTCTTTGAGCAGCAATTGCATGAGTGTGGTTTTTGGATTCTTTTTTAGTGTTAGAGTGTAGACGTTTGATCGATCTGATACTGGCAATTTTGTTCAGTAGTATAATTGATTCTTATTGACTGAATTTCTTTAGCTTGCAATACAAGAACCCAAAACCCTCAAGTCTTTGGAATCCATGAGGACACTGTATGTACCTGTGAAGGTCATTACATTTATGAGCCCGGTGCCCCCCACTGTGTCGATCTCTGTCACACCCCCACCTTCCAGCTCTCATGAGCTTTCCTCCTTGTATTCAATATTAGCTAGCTCATGTGTTTGAAGACTTTAAGGTCCAGGAATTTGCTAGGGGGAAGCACTATGCACACATTTTGTATCTGAGTTGCTGTGATTTCTTCCTCAAATGTGTTTACAAGATAGCCTAATTGAACCAATGTGCCAAAAGTTAAGTTCGAAGATGATTTCGAAAACTCCATTCACCTAGCTCACCAATTTCATTGAAGCAATGCACCTTAATTCCCATAGAAACCTTGAATTTCACCTCAAACCTTTGAATGCAAGGTGATTTAAAACGATTTCATGCTTGTGGTGATTAGCATACAACCTTTGTAGCATGTTTCTAGTGACCTGAGGAACATGCCTTGTTCCTTGGAAACCTTGACTTTCACCTCAAACCTTGAAATCACTTTGAGGTGATTTGGAATGAATTCAAGGTTCTAGCAATTAGTAGACCACCTTTGTGGCATGTTTTTCATCATCTAAGGTATGCACCTCCTTCCTTGGTGACCTAGTCCAAGGAATTTGTATTACAAACTTCAAGTGGTGAAGGGGCAATTCAAAGTCATTACTTTGCCTATGATATATAATTGTTGACAAACTTGTTCATCAATTGTGTGGAACCACTAACATATGGTACTTAGCCATTAACAAGCTTGTTGGACTATGCCTTTAGGGAAGGATTATGCATTGACTTGGGTGTACATCACCTTTCATATTATAAGTAGGTGGGACCTTGAGGTTGGAATAAGGTAATCTTTAAACACACCTATACAAAATACCTAGTAATTTCCAAACTAGCTTAAAAGACTAAGCATTTTGGACTTGAAGCTCTAGGAAGAATGTAAGGGGAGGCAAATTTCACTTTGTTCTTGTGCAATTGAAGTTTGATTGTGTTTTGAATTCTTATTCTAAGGAATACATATTGTTGTGTATATAGTAAATCAGGGCTTCTAAAGTGCAATTGTGTTTAGCACTAAGTAGAATTAACATATATATAATGGCATGAACGTCAGTTGTGAATGAGGTTGTATAGTTTGTTGACTCTTGGTACAATCCACTTGGCCTATTGATTCAAGGAGATGTTTTTTTGTTTCAATGCGATTTCCAACACAAAGAAATGATGCCCAAATCTATAGATGGGTGTGGTTGCCATTTCATACTTTCAAGCATGCCAATTATGAAGAAAGATTAACTTGTATTAGCATAACCCAATTGAATGGATACAACAAAATATATATACACGTGAAGATTCCCTAAGGGGTAATTGATCTTTTTGTGATCAAGCAATATGTTGATGCTCACTTGGACACATCTTTAAATTACACTGTCATTTCACCATTTAAATTATAGTCTCAAAATATTGATTGATCTAACTTCAAATTTGACTATCTACTTGACAATCTAAGTACCTACCTAAACTTATTAATTTTAAGTATCTACTATCCTACTAATTATAAAAGTAGGTGTGAAAATATTATAGCACCCCTTCTCACATGGCTTTAGGTAAAAGCTAAACATTTGTACTATCCTATGTTGACTAAATAAATATTAAAGTTTTAAAATGTGTTGATATATCAGGTAGAAATGATGGACAAATTCACCATTTCAATTTTTGCTTTTAAAATGTCAAATCAAGTCCTTCCTAATGGCTTGGTTAAAATGTTTGCTTGTTGTGCTTTTGTAGGAGTATAAACAACACTAATTTATTTGGACAATGATTTTTTTCTAATGTAATGATACTAGATTTCTATATGTTTTGTACAGGTGTGGAACATTGGATTTTTTACTAGTTTTACGTTACTTTCGTTATTTACAAACTTGACTATTGGTCTGTTATTAAAAACATGAAGCTCTGCGTACAATGATCTCAACCAAATAATCTCTTTAGCCCCATCACTTAATGATTGGTATTTTGCTTCTATACTTGAAAATGCCACCATAGGTTGCAACTTGCTACTCCACATCAATAATGCAAACTGAAATTTGAAAATCATCCCAAATGTTGATCATCAAATCTCCAAGTCTCTTGCCCAATTAGCATCCACATATCCTGTAATGTTAGTAGTTGTGTCATGTTTGAATAAGATTCCATGTTTGGTCATTCTTTTGATATATCGCAATTCTTTTATACTATTTTCAAATGTGTTTCTTAGAGTGCTAACATGAACCTTGCAATTGTGTTGATAACATATGCAATGTCAAGCCTTGTGTGTGTCAAGAAAATGAGGTTGCCAACAAGTTGTTGAAATTGTGTGGAATTGATTTCTTCGAACTACATGTTAGAGCAAAGTTAAACTCCTTCATTCATTGGTGTTCTTACAAGATGACAATTTGACATGTTGAACCGACATGAATTCGAATCCAATGTACAATGATGTGACACCTAGCTGAGACATCTCAAATGACTTTATTTGTCACAACCCTGGCCTTGGGTTCATGACCAAGGCAAGGGCTTACAAAGGTGTGAGCCAAGAGTGAAGCCTGAGAGTCACATTTCATGCTCCTGGAAGTGTAAGAGAGCGTGAGGGAATGAACCCCCACACTCGCAAGTGAGCTCTCACTTTGGGAGTTGGGGTCCCATTGATGGATTCCGAAATTTTCAAAGGGCGATTACAAGGGTCAAAACTCATTGGATTGAAAAGTTATTTATACCATTGGAAAGATGTTGAGATGTAGATGTTTAAAATGGGCTTTCATGACTCATTTGGGTACTTAAAACATAAGTTATGGCCAAATGAAAGGTTCAGAGTCAAATTTTTAATTAGAATCCCGACCACTAAAAGTCATGAATCGCCCTGATTTATTTATGTGTAGGTGGCGTGCCACATATCATTGGAAAACTCTCAACAATAGCCACAATTTTTTTTAAAGTTCACATCAATCGGAGGTCTGCACAAAAAGTTATGGGCCTCCAAAATCACAGGAGTTCCAATTTTGGGAATTTCTTGGACATAATGACCAAGAATGCACATAGAATATTATAAGGGGGAAGGTGATGGTTTCCCCCAAATCTGGGCTGTGGTGAGTCTTGTGAATCTATGTTTGTTCGTGATTCATTTGTGCACCAAAGTGTTCCAACTATGCACTAACCAACTTATTATTTGGTTTGCATAGGTCTGCGTGAATAATTGACCCACTTGTCACTCCTCCTAGTCCCTATCCCGGAGCTCCAGCATGCCCTTCTACCCCCGAAGTGCTACGAGCCAAGGAGCGTACCCCAACTCTTTATCCTTGCATTGTTTTCATCTTGGACTCACATTTGAATCTATCAAGGAGCTTGGGGGTGCATCATTGTTAGTGTTTTCTCCAAAAACGTCATTAACTCATGATCGTCACATGTCAAGAGGAAATCATCAACATTAAGATGAAGATGACATATTGACCATGTTAAATGGAAAAGTAAAGATTATGATTTGAATTACTTCAAGTAGGACCATTCTCACACAAGAATGCATCCATTTGAAAGTACCAAGCTCTTGAGTTTGCTTGAGGCCATAAATTGCCTTCAAAAATAGACAAACTTCATGTCCTTGGCCCTTTACAACAAAGCCATGTGGTTGTTGCATGAATACTTATTCTTGCAACTTTCAATGCAGGCATGCAGTTTTGACATCAAGGTGTCGAATCATCCATTAGTGCTAAGTTGCCAATGTTACAATTGGATTGTGCCCCATTTCACAGTGGGCACAAATGTATTCTCATAGTCCATCCCATACTCTTGTTCAAAACCACGGGCTACCAAACACCGTCTTTAATTTTTCCATGTGGCCATCTATTCCTAGCTTAGTCTTGTAGATCCATTTATTGGTGATTAATTTTTTGCCTTTTGGTAAATCTACCAATTGTTAAGTACCATTTTTATGAATGGATTCCATTTCACTTTGCATTGTTTCTCACCAACCTAGGTGAGATGTTGTTTCTACATATGTAGATGGTTCCACTTCATTAATGAAAACATAATCCAATATCCTATGAGGTGGTCCTCGTAGACAAGATGATCATTTCCAATGTTGAGGTTGTTTTGTAAGTGATGATATCTCCACTAGTGAGTTGGAAATTGATGTAAGCAATGATGTGGAAGTTGTTATGGATTTTGAAGTTTTGTCACAATGTTGATGCTCTTTTGTTTAAACAGCAAGATTTGGTGCATCATGTTGAAGAGTTGTTGATCTTATTGGAATCATTGTGACATTTGATAAAATGGTTGTAGATTCCTAAACTCCTTGCAAGCCAATCACATATTCGTCAAACACAACATCTTTAGTGATGATAATTTTCTTGTTCACGGGGTTGTAGCATCGGTAGGCCTTGGATTATGAATCGTATCTAGTAAACAAACATTTAATGGTCTTTGATTAAAGTTTGTTCCTATGATTTGAAAGGACACAAACAAAAGCTAAACAACTATAAACTCTTAGATGACTTACATTAGGTTGTTTTTCAATGTACAACTCTTATAGTGTGACATTTTGATTAACTATATTAGGGCTAATGTTAATGAGATAATTTGTAGTATTCATTGCTTCTATCCAAAGAAATGTGGGTGTATTATTTTCAAGAATTAAACATCTTGCCCTTTCCAATATGGTCTTATTTTTGCATTTAACAATCCCATTTTGATGGGAATAATGGGCCATAGTTAACTAATGACTAATTTTGTGTGACGAGTCTTATAAAATGTTTTAAATTATCCTAATGTGAATTTTCCCCCTTTGTCATTTTTAAAAGTTTTAATTTTCCTATCCATAACCACTTTCATTAATTCACTATGAAAAATCGTGTCTGTCGAAACCACGTTACCTTACAATTAAAACTAAAAAATAACTCATATACAATTATTGTGCAACTTTCCCTTGAGTATTACAACTATTATGCAATTATCCCCCTAGAAATATGATGTATTAATAATTAAATTATCATGTCAAAAAATGAATTAGTTATATTATAGTTGCAAATGAGTTGAAAATGGATGTTCTATACGACAATTTATACATATCGTACATATATATGTAATGAACCATGTTTAACTTTTTCAAAAATTGAATTATAGTTACATGTGGTAATTATTTTAAAACTATTGTAAATGTGGCATTAAATTAACAACTATGTTGCAATTAGTGTACAATGCACATACATGCGATCATGCACATGTGCACATTTTCACCACCCATTATGAGATACATTTGCAACTAATTTTCGACTATGATTCCCATTGATACAATTAGTACAAGCACTATTATGCCACTACTAAAGTATTATTGGTCAACTATGTTATGATTATAATACAAATAATTATAATTGAATAAAGATACATATTCATATGTAATGTTTCGTAAAAAAATATTATTTCAATAATTTGACTATTAATATGAATAAATAAGTGTTATTCACATAATTAATTTACCATTAACCAAAAAACTAATTATTTATTAAATATTAATCAAATAAATATTTGTCCAATTTGGGGATATTTCATAATGAATTAAGTTGATTATTTAAGATAATTATTAGTTCATCAATAATTACCAATTCATTGACTAATTTATTATTTGGATACGTATAATTAATTTAGATGTGAAATTAAAAGCAATGTGTATATTTTATTAAAAATTCAATTCAATGTCCATATGGATATACAAATTTATACCTTCATGTTTTTACCAAATTCATATTTAATATTTAATATTTAGGAATGAGTTATTTTAAATATTTTATTACATGCTAATTATAAATTAATATTTAATTTACATAATTATTATGATTGAATGAATTAAATTTATAGATTATTATGAATTATAACTAAGTTTGATTCATATAATTAATTCATTAATTAATTCAAATAACTAATTGTTTTTCAAAATTTCAAATGATAAATGACTACTTATATGAATTTAGACAATTAACCATCTGATAATGGATTATGTGAAGTCAAATAATTAATTATTTGAATTAGATTAATTAATTTAAATATTATTTCATTGGTTAAAAATTAAACAAATAAATAATTAAAAACACTATTTCAAATAAATAAATAATAAATGAGTAATTTTCATATTTAATTATCATATAATCGTTAATTTAATTATATAACTTACATAATGAAAAACAAACACAAAACATGTGGGAAAATATTTTTATAATTAAAACTCAATTGCAAATCGATTTGCAACTAAGCGACAATTAAAATATTGAACCCATATGCTTTGTTTTTGAATCCCATGTTACGAATTATGTAAAGAAGGCTTGTTCTCTTATGTTTTCACATTAAAATACATGTGCCATTTTGGGATGAACTCAAAAAAGTTTAATCATAAAAGCAAAACATAAAATTTCATGGTTAATTTTGTGCTTTCATATTTATTTACCTACCTAAATAAGTGAGTATGTAAGTAGGTCCTAGGTAAATATGTAGGTATATAGGTCTTAAGACCTACTAATTTACCTACCTATGGTTATGTATGACCTACCTAACTATTAAAATATATTTTTACATTTATTTATTTTTTCAAAATATAATTAATATGCCATGTGACAATTTTTTATTATGCCGCATGTCACAATCTCATACCATCATTAATAATCATAATGGACAATGGAGATCAATATTTTGAAAAGAAAATGAATTTTATGTTTAAATTTTTTCATAGTGACATGTGTTAAATTTTAATAATTGGATGACATTTAATGATGTCAACGTGACATCATGAGTGTAATTATAATGGAGTTACATAGTAGTTGAAAATGAGTTGTTTTGACAAAGTTGCAATGAATTGCACCATATATACAATGAATGACAATTTTGCAACTCATGCAATTTGTCCATTATTATTCATGGTGTATAAATATAGTGAGTTATAAATGTCTAGTGCAATTCAAAAAATGAATTGCAAGGCCAGTTGCTAAATGACATGTTTTTTCATAATGATTTTTTGAAAGATTTAAACTTTTAGAATATTTGACTCTTCTCTTTCATGAAGTAAACCCATGTCTTTCAATTCATATCATTAGTGAATGTTATGAAATATCTAGAATTGCCTAGAAATGTATATGGTAGTGGTCCACAAAGATAATGAATGAGTGCATTTTGTATTGTCATTTGTATGGCAACAAATTTTGGAATTTCTTGTTTTGTTTGTTTTATTGTCATGCAACCTCCACAAACTTCATTTTGAGTCAAAGTTGAAAATTTTGGTATCCCATGCATTGCTCCGTATTTTGAAAATAATCAAAGACTTTGAAGGTTGAGATGTCCAAACTGCTTGTGCCACAACTTCAAAGGCATTACTCTTTTTGCCATGAACATGTTTCTCTGCTTGAAAGCCTCCAATTTGTAAAACCACTATCACAATCTCTTGTTCCAACCACTACCACTTTTCTTGGTTCCTGAAACGTCATCACCCAACATTTGGTTGCACTAAACACAACAACACAACCCATGTCTATTATTGCTCCTACAAACAACATATTTTTGGTTACTCCAAGAATGTGGAATACATCAACAATTTGCTTCATGCCTTTACAATGAGGTATAACCACATTACCCTTGCTTTCAACTGCATGAATATATCATCTTGTTTATTTAATTTTTGTTGAATCAATTTTGTTTTTGCAATAGTCATTAAAGATGTTAACATCTCCTATCACGTGCCTTGAGGCACTAGAATCCAAATACCAATTTGAATATTTATTCAAGCTAAATGAAAACATCCCTACGTCAAACACTTTAAAAACGTCTGATTAATTATATTGATGTATCTTCGTAGATATTAATGCAACGTAAAACACATTTGGCACATCTTTTTCATTCATTTCAACAATCTCCTCTTTTACTCCTTTAACAAGTTGTTCTTCTTCAACCAAGTTCACATGTTTTTGACTTTGTAACATTCTTGTAGCATAGCTTCTTGGAAGTGGACATTCCCTCTGCTAATGATCACTTTTTCCACAATTATAACAAAAACCTAATTGTTGAGCAAGTAAATTACCTTGTTTGAAATTAGATGGTTTGAACGATCCACCTCCTTGACCATAAGATCCCACATTTGGTCTCCCAACATTGTGATTGGCAATTTTTTCACGACTTGAATCACCATGAAAATTTCCAACTTTCAAGATCAAAGCTTCATTAGTACCTTTTTGAAACGTGATTCTTGTCGCTATTTTTGATGTTGTAACTTTCCAACCAATCGATCAAAGGAAGGAAACTATTATTGGCCAATGATGGATTGTATGAATCCTTCATAATTGGTAGGAAGTGCATTCAACATGACATGCAGTATGGTTTTTTCATTGATATTTTTTCCACCAATCTTCAAAGGCGTGATTATATCCTTCACACTTCAAACAAATTCTTCAATTGGTGATCCTTCCTCCATGCGAAAAATGTGCAATTTATTGAGCAAGAGTAATGTTCTTGCTATGTTTTTTTGTCTCAAACAAATTATGTAACATGGTCTAGCAAGTGCTTGGTTCTTCTTGGTCAACTATGTAACAGATGATGTCATTTTTGACCGATAGCAACAAAATTGCCATGGCTTGATTCTTCTTATCATTGATGGCAACAATCTAAGTAGCATTGTAAGTGGAGTTGTAGCTTTGGTGGATGTCCCAATGGATGTTCCAATAGACATTCCTTCAATAGTTGTTCCTCTAGATGTAGGACAAACAATGCCCCACAATTTTTCCTTCATGAAGATTGTTTTCATTTTGGCCTTCCATATTGCATAATTAGAAGACCCCTCAAGTTTATTTACCTTTGACATGGTGAACATATTATCTCCTGCCATTCCTACAATTCCTCACAAATTTTTCTTGAATGACTATACACTATTTGATGCCTACGACACCAACAAAAACAATTGTATGCAATTGATTTGCATAACATAAGTAGAAAATCACTTTTAAACAACCCAAGTTGGTTTTCAAGATTCACATAACAAATTGTTTCTCATACCATAGATTCAACAAGTGGTTTTCACAACACAAATTAGGAAACAATTCGTAACATGATAAACATCAATAATGGATTATTGGCAAAAATCACAAACAAAATTATGATGAACATAAACACATTTGCAAAGATAATCAATCATGAGCAATATTGCAAACACACTCAAAATAAGAACTTTGTTTTGATACCGTGAAAAAAGATTAATTTGTATTATCTCAATTGAAAGGATACAACAAAACAAATATACACATGAAGATTCCCTAAGGGCCAATTGATCTTTCGGTGATCAAGCAGTATGTTGGTGCTCACTGGGACACGTTTTTAAATTACATCGTCATTACACCATTTAAAATGTAGTTTCAAATTTATTGACTAATTTGATTTCAAATCTAATTATCCACTTGACAATTTAAGTACCTACGTGGCATGTATTTTTAACCAATTTGAACATATTATGAAGTCATGGGTGGGTTATGCACTTTGTCCTTTTAGTGCTATGTCTCTTGAGTGTTAGCCAACAATATCAAGTCTAAATCTTCTTTGTTGCTTCCAAAAATGCAATTGAAATTCAAAACACAAGATTTGTAAAGTGGTTTGCATCAAATGTTGGGTGGATTGTTATATATTTGTTTATTTACAACCATCATCAAGAAATCATGATGAAATGAATGGGTAGTCATGGTAGTTCATCATTGTATAAATGACAAAGGTTATTCTTTGGTAGTATGAGTGACTCTCCTAAGGTTACGACCATTCTTGGGTGGTCACACACTTTATATAATTATAATTGTTGGTTATGTGTCTAGTTATAATTGGATACATAACCACAATTGGCAAAATCTAATGACTAAAATTCGTAGATAATTGTCAATTGGGAAAGTTGTGATAACCAATAGTTTAACATAATTGTTTAACGTTTAAAATAACATAACTATAATTGAAATATGTTGAAAGGTCTTTTTTTTCTCAATATATTGAATTTGGTTATGTCATTCACCTACTATGTCTAAGATGTGATCCTTGTTAGGGTTGTATGAATTTTCAAATGAGCTATGGTGGACCATTTGCATAGCAACAAAGGCATCCACTAGCATGATATCCATTACATCACCAATGGTATCGACTACATCAATCAACATCTCTACAACCAAAAATGAACATGTGCATTATAACATCCATGTCTACTACATTAAGGTTTATATCAAATATCAATATCAAACTATAAAAACATTACACCAAACATGAATGTGCAAATGGGTCACAATGAAAGCATGATAAAGTGGACAAAAAAATTATACCAATTGTTTACCAAGAAATAATGATAATAATTTATTGTAAAATTATTATATATTGATTGTGTTTATTTAAATGATCAAAGATAAAATTAAGATCATCCAAACAAACAAACATGACAAGTTGATTACCAAGGCTTCTACCAAACAAACATGAATTGTGCCAAAGTGTTGATTACATCGACAAACATGCCAATCCCACCAATGTTCACTACTAATGTCTGCTTCTTATACATCAAATTACCTATTGTGTGCATATGCTTATAAGTTTATTTTGATGTATAATTTAAATAAACTAAACTATGAATTGTTTTAACTACAGTTCAAAACACAACGAGGTTCAACTTGTCACATTTTCAATTAACAAAATTGAAACAAGTAAAACGTTTGGTATTGTTGGAAAAAACAAAGAATCTTGAGGTAGTAAATAACTTTCATTTATACCATAATTTCAAAATTAGATATATATGAAGTAACAATTGTAACATGTATGAGGTCTCCACAATTCCACCTATATTAGGAACTGATTTCTATTTTATGAAGGTGATTTGGATAGTAATTATAATTTAAAAAATTAGAAAATATCAAAACCCATAGTTTTTTTGTTTTCTTCCACCTAGTACACCACAAAAAATATGTTGTGAACAAAAAAAAAAACATTTCGAACCAAAAAATTCTGATTGAAATTTTGATCACAATCTAGATGATGTAGATAATCTTGATGATTAGGAATTAAAAATTAAAAAAACTCTGGTTCAACCCCAACCTAGTCCACTAGGTTACATTTGGTCAATATTGATGCTGAAAAAAAACTCCACTTTCCAATAAACAAAATTTGGTTCATATTGTGCTGTAATTTCAGCTACAATCTAAACAGTGGTTATGATCTTGATTACATGCTAAAACCAAAACCAAAAAACCAAAATCTTAATTATACGTGTGATTGCAACATTTTTACATGCAAGTTCCATAAATGAATTCATAATTTTATTTCTTGCAAGTAATTGTAAATAAAAATAATAATGTCTTACATGTGATCATAAGATTATTACATGTGATTGCAATAAAATGAATTAATAAACATATATTCTACATGTAATTGTAACACTTGATCCTTCCCCCCCCCCCATTTGGTTCCCACCCATTGCCATCTAGTTCACATCCATCCCTATCAAGTCGACATTGGACCAACTAATTGCAAAGTGAATTGAATGGTCCTACTTGGTCCAAAGGTCTCAACAAGACTAACTTAGTTTTACACAACGCACTTGCACTTCATCACTAAAAAATTCAAAACATGGTTATTATTGTTACATTAACAATTACATTTGTAATCACTTATAATCCAAACGACCACACCATTTATACCACTAATCGTAAACATGCCTTTAGTTGCAAATGCCAATGGCAATTAAAGCATCCATGGCTACAAGCATTCCAAAAACACAATCATGGAGGTTATATCCAACAATCTATATCCATCAATATGGGCCAATACATTGATTTATTAGATTTAAGTTATGAAATTTATTAACTTATTATGTGTTATTACATGTGTTCATTTCACATCCGAAACCATAACACATTTTCACATTCGAAATTTAAACACTTGAGGTCAAAGACACTTGAATTCACACTTGAGAGCCAATAAGATTTTTTCACAATTGAAATGACACTTGTGTCATTGACTCAAGGGTCCACTAGTGTACATGAAATAGGGTGAAATATCTCATTAAAAAAAAAAACCATAACCTTTTAATGACATTTCAAAAATGTAATACTCCATTATATATATATATATATAATTTTATAATATTATTATTATTATTTTTTGTGAGAGAATGAACATGTACCCTATGGATATGAATATTTCATTTCTTTTTCTTTGATCTATCAACATAGAATCCAAGATGAAGATTATGAAGATGAACCATTGCTTTGGCACATTGGGCCAACCTCATGGCCAATTGTACAGTTCACTTGGCAAATTGGACCAACCATATGATTGCTCAAGGCAACTTGGAAAAAGCTTCATGACCAACCAACCATATGGTTGCCTTGGGGGGCATTTTGGTCTAGTTTCATGGGGCCAATTGCTCCCCAAGGATGTTGGGCTAACTCAATTCCTTATTTAGGGAAGGGTTGACCCAAGTTGCCCAAGGAGAGAGGCATCATCCTCCTCTATTTGAGAAGATTGAAGATTGTTGTAAAAGATTTGAACACTAGATGCTCCACTTATTGGAAAAAAGCTTCAATCTGTATGTCACAATCTTATACAGATTGAAAGCCAATAGTAGAGATATGTTTTCAATTCTTCTACTTCTTCTTCTTCTTCTTCTTCTTCTTTTTGGGTTTCTTTTGATTTCCAATGCAGAGTCCTTCTGTTGACATGCTGCAAATTCTGATCATGATGTTACATACATCACTGAACCTTTCCACATTGCTAAAACCATGAAGAATTATAGTCCAGTTTGGAAGCTCTTGTGTTGAATTGCAGTTAAAAATACATTATACAAAACCCAGGATTTGTATGAATGCTGAATGTTGGAGAACAACTAGGTAAAATTATTCATTGTAAAAGCTTCTGGTTCAGTAGAGGAGGAAGAAATCCTCTTTGTGTTCAACCAAATCTTGCAATCTGAAAACAGTCTCAAATTGCAGACAGTCTGAAAACTATCTGAAATTGCAGACAATCTGAAAACTATCTGAAGTTATCGGATAACCTGAAAACAATGTGAAGTTGCAGACAATCTTCTTGAAGAAATGGGTGTGTGTGTTTTTGAGTATGGGGTTTTTGAGACTGACTTTCATCAGAGGAACAAACTACTACATGATATTAGAGAGACCATGATTTAGAGCAAGTGCTGTTCTGTGTACAGTTCAGCCCAAAGTTTTGCAATCTTTCTGCTATAAATATAGTCTGAAATCTGCTAAACAGAAAACCTATCTTGAATTCAATTTCTAATCAGAGTCTAGTTGCCAGCAAAATTCAAGCGTGGAAATTTTATGTCACCGCCAGGGGATTTGATTCCTTGGTGTTGTTCTTCTGTTGTGCTATTTTCCCATGTCTCCATTTCAAGCAAGGTACTGCTGCTGCTGGAATTCAGGAGAAGAATACATAGTCTTGGAGATTCACAGACATTGTGGCTGCTGCACCCAGTATTAGCAATCTGTGAGGACATCAGGACATGGGCCTAGACAGACGGAGAAGAAATCTGTGCCATTCATCATGTGTGCTCGAATCGTCGAGGAAGAAAGAGACTCTGGGGAAAAGAATTTTCTGACGTGAGGTTTTGGATTTCAGATTTTAGGGTTCGGAGCGATTCGGCAGTGAAGGGTGTGTGAGAGTAGGAGCGGGAGGTTTCGGGTTTAGGGTTTAGAGAGAGACAGAGCTCTTCTTTCAGCGCATTTAGGTAACGCAAGTGTTGGAGCAAGATTGGAGAAGTGGGTATGGCGGGGGAAGCTTTGTCGAGACCGGATGGACGAGCTGGCAATCAGATTCGGCCACTAGTTTGTACACGGAGCCTTCTCTCTCGAGCGGATGGATCTGCCCAGTGGTCACAAGGTACCCAAATGTCCATGCAGAACAAGCATGCGGTTATATAGAAGAATTCAATGCAGAGTATTTTGGTTTGTTTTTATGAGTTTCTCAGGTCTTCATTTTTTGCTCTACAAATTTATTTGATCAAGTTTCTTGGAGGCTTTGCTGAAGAAGAATACAATGCAACGGAGTTTAGGGTATAAGAATTTCAGTGTTTCTGAGCTCTTCCTTCATCATCCCCCAACAATTGCTTTTATGCTGAGGAGAGAATTTTTTTGGGGGGGGGCGGTCTTTGCTGTTTGCTTTCTTTGTCTGTCATGGATAGAGAATACTACAGTGTTAGCAGCAGTCTATGGACCCAAGTCAGTCACAGGAAAGAAGGAGAATCCTGAGTATGCCAGTCTTGAAGTCATCTGGAAGCCCAAAAGTGGTCTTTCTGGTAATGTCCTCTGTTCCTACTTTGCTTTTTCTCAGATGTCTTCTCTTTCTTACTTGCAATTTTTCTTGCAACTGTTCTTGAGATACCCGGATGTGATTCTCTCTGCATCTGATGTTGTATGGAGGGAGAACAATTCAATTTTGGCTTTTTGCTCTAATCCTTGTAATTTGACAGGGAAATTTGAGAAAGAAGCAGAGCTCATTGTGAAGAGGTCACTTGAGTCTATCATTTTAGCAGCTCTGTATCCAAACTTGGGTATTTCAATCATCCTTCAGGTAGTGATCACACTTGCATGTTCTATTTCAGGAGACAATATGTAACCTTGAACCCTAAACCCTAGGCTAGACCAGGATGTTGAAGTATGCTTATACCCTCTCTACTTTCTATCTTAGATTATTGGCATTTTCCTTGAGATTCATCCAACCAGTGGTATGATTTTGTAGTTTAGTTTTCAAGTGAAGGGCCAGTGCCGTAAGCTGATGCAATGCTAGTACTGAACTAGAGATGTAATTTCCAGATTTGTGTGTTGAATTTTTTTCTTTCTATTTTGATGGGACAACATACAGATGCATACAGATTGGTAGGTTGGGTGAGCGGTGAACTCTTTTTTTTTGTTTTTGTTTGGAAAGGTGAAGTGTTTGCTTTCCATTTCTGACATACTTCTGTCCTTCTGTTTGGCTCCTGCAGGTGATCAATGATGATGGATCTGTATCATTTCAAGATCAGAAGCTAAGATAGATTGTGTCTAAGAGGATTTTTCAATTTTCCCAAGTGTTTTAGTTTGTTGAGATCAGTAGTTGTGCTATGCTCTTAAACTGGGCTAAAATAGCACTTGCAGAATTGAGAGTTGGGTGATGGAAAGGAAGAAAGTGAAAAAAAAAATCCTTTACAGAGTCCAGCTATTGGCATGTGCAATGAATGCAGCATGTGCTGCACTTGTGGATGCTGGCATCCCTCTTACCGGGCTTATTGGTGAGTTACTGCATTGATTTTTCTTATCTTGTCATTCACTCTCCATCACACCCCATGTTCATTGCTGCTGTAATTAGCATTGCAGTTGATGATTTCAGATATCTTGTTGAGTGCGAAGTTTGCAAGTTCTAATGATATCCTGATGTATTCCATATTGCAGCTGCAGTCAGTTGTGGAGTTACAGTGAATAATGAAGTGATTTTGGATCTCCTGAAGTCCGAGGAACAAGTAAGACCAAATTCACAGCTTTCAGTTCCTTGCTTAAAGTTCCTGAGTCACCAGGGTCCATAAGTGCAGCTTGCGTTGAACTGGAAAACACAGTGGTTTACAAGGACCCAGCAACAGAACTTGCATTCAGAACCTCTCTGATAGTGCAAGAACTAGGACTGAAAGTTTATGGCTGGAATTTTGAGTGCAATATTGATGTCAGTGGTCATGATGACAGAAAAATGTGGCTCATGTGTGCCTAGTATTTCCAAGCCAGCCTGTCTCCGTTGTCCTTGAATTACCATCAAATGTGGATGAAAAGCCAGAGAAACAAGGTTTCATCACTTGTGTCATGCGTGGTGCTATGGATGGTATATCTGAATTCCTTATGTCCTCTTGCTCCCACTGCCTTTCTGTTGATCCTTGTCTGTGATTTTCAATCCTATTCATCCATGTACATCACAGAGGCAGCATCTTTGTCTATGGATAGTTTAGATCTACTTAATTTGTGCTCCTCCCTGTCAACAAATTGCCTGGTGGTGTTAGGTGTCAGAAATGGCAAGATTTGAATCACTAGACTTCTTGTTTTTCTCTGTCTGCAAGAGATTTATTTTGTAGTATGAACTCCTGACTCTGTCTGGGGGATTTTCTCCTTCTAGTCTTCTGACAGTCTCTCAAGCTTAACTTTGGAATATATCCCTTGTCAATTGTCTGTCTTGTATTTCAGGTCCCAGAGTTCACTTTGAAATCAGACTGCAGCTCACACCTGTATCGGCATTAGCACATGTTGCTAGTATCAAGTATCCCTCCTCTTGGTTCTGTTCATTGCATTTGTGGAGTTGGTGAAGGTTGTTGAATAAAATGTTGTGGGTGGACAGTGGATCAGTATCTGACATGTGTTGACCAAGGACGGGCAGCCAGTGCAGAGATTGCCAAATTTTTACGAAAAAGCTTGGGGCAATCCCAGGTCTGGGCTCTGCTGTCCTTTCTGCTGTGATCTTTTCAGGTTTGATGATGACTGCTTCTTTATGAGAGTGACTTCTTTCTGTCCCTGTGTCTGGTTGCTGGCTTTTACCTTTCTTCTGTGAAACTTGCAGGGTGGGGACTGAGATGGGGAGCCTGTAATTCAAGCAGCAGGCAACTCTTTTGTCAGCGTACAGTACTTGACATCTTTGTTTGCTTGAATCATGAACCCATTCGAAACTTTTTTTTCTTCTAACATGGGCAGAATCTCCAAGTTCTGTTTATACTATGTTTCACAATTCAAAACTTATCATCATCATCTGAGTAAACAGCAACAGTGGTGAATTAGTTTAGAGTTGTAATTGGGTCTTCTTCAATTGCACTAGTGTTTGTACTGCATCAGACTCTCAGTGTGTGAGGTTTGAGCTACAGCTAGGAGAAAGCCAGAGAAACAGAACAAAGTTAGTTTACAGTGACTGAGTGCATGCAGCATGTTCCAGCAGATGATCCGATTGAAATTGCTTGTAATTGCATTAATTTTTTTGTTGTGATTTGGTTGGCATCAGAAGATGCCTTTGCAGATGTACACTTTGCAAGACCCTTGACAGGGCATTAGCAGAGCAATGGTCTGTGCAAGGTGAGTAGGTAGTTATGGCATTAGCAGGGTGATGGTATTTGTCATGAAGGTGACAACAGTTTGTATCTTTGCATGAGTGGTTTTGTCTCATAAGGTGGTTATAACCAAGCCTTTGTCATTTTACCTTTGAGGTGTGTGCTGTAGAGATTACTGTACAATCCCATAGATATTTAAATTGCACTGATTAGAAGACAGTCTTACCTTGTCCAGAGAAAACTCCAAATATGTACATTATTTGTAAGTGCCCAGAGGACAACAGCCATTGGATGTATCCAAGTTTTTTCAATGAGATCTAATACCTTTTCCTTTCAAGTCTATGCAACTAGAAAATTGTTACACCCACAAGCGTCCTTTTGATGTAGTGAAATTTGAATCAGTTTTTCCACTTATTTTACTCCAAGAGTTTCACCTTCATATATCACATTTCTTTTTCATTGACTAAATTCTATTCTGTTCTTCCAACTACTCAATGGCTCATGGCTCTTTAATTCATCAATGAAGAATCTTTTGCATTAACAAAGATGGTATTTCAGCCATCAGCAATAGGTTCTCTACCACTCCTCCCCCCTCCTCAAATCCCTGCTTCAACTAATCTTCCTCCATGCCCTTCATACACACAATTCTGTTAGGCAAAACTGTGAGCTTTTAGGTTGTCTTCTGTCTGAGACCATGAGGAAACTTTGATCAACCCAGTTCCTCTCTGAGTTTCATGCACTCCAATCTTCTCCAGACATCAATCTCTAAAGAGAACCCCCACTTCAAGCACAAATGAGAGTCATGAAAAGAAACATAGTCACTCAACACACTGGCCTGGATACATCTCTGCAATTTATGACTGCTAATGATTCAAGCTGCAAAATTGGACAAGTCAAAAGCACCCAAATACATGCACCTTGATTTAGAAAGATGGATGGAATCAGAGCAGAGTACGATCATTGTTTGACTGGGTGAAATGAACGACTGGCTTATGTTCCATTTTTCCAGGTCCACCACTACAGCAATCAGGTTGTGACCAAACACATAGACAAGGCAAAAACATTCATAATCCAAAGCACACCCACACAGACTAACTATGTGCAAAACTAAGGGCATCAACAACATATTGCAAGCTCAAAAATCACAGCACTGCTGAAAACCTCAAAGCATTGTAATAAGAGGAATTGCATTGCAATATTTTGCTGACTCAGAGGTATCTCTTCCTAGAGCTGCAACAAGTAACGAGCTTGCTCCACCATATGGCAAATGACTAAAACTTGTTCAAAGTTCACAAATAGAAAGTACATCAACATGCTACTCATCCTCTTGGCTTCGAAGACGAGCACTTCCATTTGTAACTGAAACATTTAACTGTGCTGCACGCTCCACTATGGCCTTCCTCTTCAGTGTGGAAACATTGTGTGCAATTTCTGCACTGTACTTCCTGCAATCATACACGGGTCACATATATTGAGGCAAGAAACCTAGAATCCATGTTCTTGTCTTAGTGTGCAACTGCAACAAAAATGAAACACCCACTCACAAACATGGGTTTGAAGTGGTACAAATGTACCACAAGAATGCTCTCTCTTTGAGAGTAGAAAATGATTCACCATGGACCTCATCTAAAGCCTACTAAGACAAAAATGTAGACACACAGGAGAATACAGAGAGGGTGCATGAATCCGGACTCAACACTTCCTACAGCAAGACAATTATTAGGTGAATTGCACAAAAACAGACATCAAAGTGCTGTGAAATTGCATATTCACACACAAGCTTGAACTTACAATTCAGAAGAACTACAATGCTTGTTGACAGATAGCCAGCAAAGAAAAAACAGTAAAAGCTCAAGCAGAGGATACACAGAAGAACCATCAAAGCTCATCTGGGTATTATAAGGTTCTAATTGTCAGTACAAATCCTAATCCCCACCCCATGACAATTGAGGATTGTCAAGAGCGTGTGCATCTGCTCTGGAAATCATAACAAGTTATGGTCCAACAGCATAGATATGGGCTCATACTAGGCTTTGCACTGGCAAGCATTGGACAAAACTGTGGGAATTTCCAGAGTCACCAATCCATGAAAAGTTTCCTTACCTGTTGTGCATGAGGAGGAGGTCAAGGTCCCGGACATTATGAACCAAAAACTTGACGAAACCACTTGGCAGCACATGCCTAGTCTTCTTATTGGAGCCATAGCCAATGTTGGGCATCAGTGTTGTTCCCTTGAACTTGCGGCGAACCCTGGAATCAATACCCTTGGGCCTTCTCCAATTTGTCTGCATATAAAATAAAATAAAATAAATAACATAACATAAATGGGACTGAGATCTCGTGCTGAATACAGAAATGGAGGAAAAAAAACTCAAGGAACATATATATGAAAGCCAGAAAACCAGAGATGGAGGAAAATCTTAAGCGAGAAAGAGAGAGACAGGGAATAAAGAATCATCAGAAGTGCTGAGAACTCCTCCATTCTTACGACTTAAGTGAAACCGAATGGCAATGATGACAAGAAAATAACTGGATAATGAACGAGGTCCCTCTGCAAGAAGAAGCAAGGCAGGCACCTCCTCATCCTCCTCCTCCGACAAGTGATAAAGACTCGCTAACATAACATCTTTTCCGTGCAAACTAGCACAGGATAAAAAGGTAAGCAAGGGAGAAAAGGGGGAGGACGGGGCGAGACAAAACAACGAAAACAAACCTTGACACAGATTTTGCGGTCATGCTGCATGCGCTTGAACTTCTTGATACGCTTCTTGACGACATCGCGCTTGACCAAAGGAGTAACCATTGTTGCTGTTGCTGCAACAAAAGCTGGCCCCCTTCCCACAAAATCTCACACGGAAACACACAAGTCGCCACAGCAACACAAAAAGAAAGAGAGAATTCCAGCTGCAAACCCTAGCACTCTTATTAGGGTTGCTCCGTCTGGACGACCCGATCGCGTCCGTCCTTTCATTAGCGATCCGTGTACATCGACCGTCGAATCCCCATCACAATTCTTGTGCGTCCCCGTTCATTGGGCATCACCGGTTCGCGAAATGGGTCAAATACCCGGATCCTGAGCCAAAATTTAATACCCGCCTGACATTCGTCCGACGTCTGGACCAGTCAGTCAGTGTTGGTCAGTTGTTGGTTTTTCAATACACCGGCGGGGTAGCTCAGGTTCTTTCAGAGGATGACCCCCACCCAGTTCTAAGGAGCAATCAAGTCATATAACCGGTTCTCAATCAGAATTTGATACCCACTCAACCGTGGTTGCAGGTCTAAACTCTCTACCATTCAAGTTCCGGGTACCTCATTGCCCTCCTTGCACCCAGAAAATGCCTAACCCACAACTTGAGTTTGAACTCTGAACTATGAACCTTCCCCAAATTTGAACGGTTCAGATCTTATGGACGGGGCTATTTGAATCCAAATTTTTATACACCCAAAAAAAATTTATACATCTTATGTAGATGTCAAAAATCATTTCTCCATAATTTAGGTTTGTTGGCCTTGCCTTGATAGTAGAGGCAAGGATATTGTGTTTAGATTCATTATAGAGTATAGTAGCTTAATGGATTTTGGGCCCCTAGGTAATAATAATAATAGGTCTATTTTTATATGAGGATTTTTGAAAGATGATATTTTGGCTTGTGTTGAAACTTGAGATTAGTTATTATAGAGTTATGATACCTTGAAGGAATTTGGTTTCTTTTAGAGGGATTTTTTTTTGGGAAGATTATATTTTTGCCTGGTGAAATATTTGAGTTTCCATAATTTTTCTTCTTTTGCCTTGAGATACTTTTTCAATGTAAATGGCAAGGCCACACAGTGTCACACACAACTACTTTCTTTTGTTGGCTCTCACATTTAGGATAGAGACTTAAACAGACATTTGGATGCACTCAAAATCAGGCCAAACTTTGGTATCCCTACATTACATTCTAGGGACATGTGGAGGACTCCACTGTAGAAGCATTTCGAGCATAACAACAAAACCCAAGGATCCACTTGAAGCGCTTCACCACACTAACCACCATTTTGAATTCCATAAGTTCGGTGAGTTATCCGTAGTAAAGTCATGCCCTGTTTGTTGGGCCTGAGTTGCACCCCTCATTTGATGATGCTGCTTCATCCCCTCCTGGCTGTTGTTGTGCGCAAAGTCATAATTTTTTTATTATTAACTAAGGGTATGAAATACTGAAACTCAGCATTAAATGCACAAGGCTCGAGAACATACATTTATAGCTACACTGCACATAGCAGCAGCAGCAGCAGCAGTTAGCGATTGGTTGAAGGCGTTCAGGAAAAGAAAGGACATGGCAAACTCAGTTTAGCCTAAGCACCAAATTTGCTGCTAAACTGAGTCTTTTCCTGACTTTACGGATAACTTTAATATGTTGAGCAGAGTCATCTTATGCAACGAGCTTTGCTTGTTCACTTAGTTCTCTTCTTCGTCGTCGAACTCGCCATCTTCATCAGCGCACGCATCCTGGTATTGCTGGTACTCCGATACAAGATCGTTCATGTTGCTCTCTGCCTCTGTGAATTCCATTTCGTCCATGCCCTCCCCGGTGTACCAATGCAGAAAGGCTTTCCTCCGGAACATGGCTGTGAACTGTTCGCTCACTCGCTTGAACATCTCCTACAGGCAGCCAGGCAGACAGGCAAACATATTATCGATTGATTGATGGATTGATTGATTGATGACGATCAGTGCAGCTCCTTTTCATTGTTGTTCTGCCTACCCTTCAGGGCAGAGACAGACATTATGATGCACCCACAAATGGGTCAAAAGTTTGGTATTCCTACATTCTACGGTCATGTGAAGTCCGCTACAGAAACATTTTTTCAGTACAACTAAAGGATCCACTTGGGCTTCACCGATGCTAACCATCATGTGTTCCAATGAAGTATGTGGGTGAGGAGTTGATCATCATATGTACCTGGATTGCCGTTGAGTTGCCAATGAAAGTAGCTGACATTCTCAAACCCTTTGGTGGGATGTCACAGACACTCGATTTCACATTGTTGGGGATCCATTCCACAAAGTAGGAAGAGTTTTTGTTCTGCACATTCAACATTTGCTCGTCCACTTCTTTGGTGCTCATGCGTCCACGGAACATGGCAGAGGCTGTTAAGTAACGGCCATGGCGAGGGTCAGCTGCACACATCATGTTCTTAGCATCCCACATTTGCTGTGTGAGCTCTGGGACTGTGAGGGCACGGTACTGTTGTGAGCCTCGAGAAGTGAGGGGCGAGAACCCTATCATGAAGAAATGGAGACGAGGGAATGGGACCAGGTTCACAGCAAGCTTGCGAAGATCGGAGTTCAATTGACCAGGAAATCGCAAGCAGCATGTCACTCCACTCATGGTTGCAGAGATAAGATGGTTCAGATCACCAACTGCCATGTGCAATTTTCCACTGTCAATTCACAATGTTGTTGCTTCATGATATCCTAATATCCAATCATCTTTAGGATTCAACTCTAAACCCTAGGTGAGATCCCATGCAAGGAGAGGAGCATGGGATCTCTGAGACACATTTGGAAGTAATTGCAATGCTAGAGATTGTGGTCATGTGAGAGGATGGTGTTGTTGGCAATTGAATGTGTAACACATACAAGTAGGTGTTGTGAGCTTGAGAGTACGAAAACAAATGTCGTAAAGAGCTTCATTGTCCAAGCACATGCACTCATCAGCATTTTCCACCAGTTGGTGCACTGACAAAGTGGCATTGTAAGGCTCCACCACCGTATCTGACACTTTGGGTGATGGCACAATACTGAAAGTCACCATCATGCGATCTGGGTACTCCTCCCTGATCTTGGAGATCAGCAATGTTCCCATGCCTGATCCAGTCCCTCCTCCCATTGAATGACAAACTTGGAAACCTGCACAGTACACAATTAGACTCTGTGTGAAGAAGTTCCAGTGGGTTTTTTTTCCCAAAATTGTGAGGTAGGTGGGTTCACGATAGTCCAAAAGAGTACTTAGCAAAAATGTGTCTCCAGGTTACAGAGGAAAGTAGAAAAGTTTAGGAATCATGCTATATGTTGGCAACATGCTAGAACCTACTGTCTAAATCTGGTGAATTCAAAAGAAATTCCTCATAATGTGGTGACAATGTGCCATTCTTTTTCCCAAAAAAAGCATTTATACATTTTGCAAGGGCTTCTCTTTTTTTCTGTTGCCAGGATGCAAAATTTCACCAAAAACTGGTGTGATAGTTGATTTACTGTGAGAGACAAGTGATGAGCTATGAACTGGTTCTTGCCAGCACATGAATTTTGAGGGGAGAGATGAAAGCTTTGGAGAGAGACAGATGTTCAAGAGTACCTTGCAAGCAATCACAGCTTTCAGCCTCTTTTCTCACAACATCAAGAATGGAGTCAATGAGTTCTGCGCCCTCAGTGTAATGGCCCTTGGCCCAATTGTTTCCAGCTCCAGTTTGACCAAACACAAAGTTGTCAGGTCTGAAGATTTGGCCATAAGGTCCTGACCGAACACTGTCCATGGTACCAGGCTCCAAGTCCATGAGCACTGCACGAGGCACATAACGACCCCCACTGGCTTCATTGTAATACACGTTTATTCGCTCCAGTTGCAAGTCTGAGTCTCCATGGTATGTCCCAGTTGGATCAATCCCATGCTCATCACATATCACCTACAACAATCAAAATTCATGAGAATTCAACATGTTGACAATTTTCTTATATGCAGGATAGTGACTTGTGATGTCTTGTGTTTTGAGAACTGTAGTCTATTGCAAATTGTCTGTGTCATAACTCAATGGGAGATGATGATCTGGTGCATGTTTTCAGCGAAGTTAACACTTGGGGAGAAAGAGATTGATGAAGTTTTTAATAGCTCAGCATCCACTTGTAACCACCAGCAGCAAATCATAAGTACCTCCCAGAACTTTGCACCAATTTGGTTTCCACATTGTCCACCTTGAATGTGTAAGATTTCTCTCATTCTTAGAAATTCGATCACGTCTTTTCAGCTTTCCCAAAACAAAATCCTTCCAAATTTGTGTAGAGAAATCTGGTTCTTAAACAATATTTATACACAGCACTCTCCTCAGCTGACTGATTGGCAGCACCGGGAGAAATACAGTTACAGTTGTTGCAGCCCAAAAACTCAATATGAATTAATTGCCAGAGGGGTGACGAATTCAGTTTCTGCTCAGATTGTGCAAGAAAACTTCCAAGAACCAGGCTGATAGACTATGCAGCCACAAGATAATGAATTTCAAGAAAGCACACTTATATGTAAATCATCATGTCCCTGCCACTAAAACAGTTAAACTGATGACATGAATCTTCTTTCTTATATTAACATATCTCTATGTGCAGGGCGAATTGCTTGCCATCAGCATTTCAAATCTGTTCCAATGAGTCAATTCATCGTGTTAATTAATTTTGAATCTACTGTTTCAGATCCTCCTTAATATAATATATATTCAAGATTATCCAATTCAAGAGGGATTCAAGCCCAAAACACACTAATTACCAATACCCAAAATCTGTACCAAATCAAGTCTACTAAATTTAATTGTCCTTGTTCAAAAGCAGCTGATGGTCAGGCAAACAAGAGCACCACTTGACCTCACAAACCAAACCAAAACCAAAAACTAAATGAAAAGGCGAGCAGGGTGAGAGAGACACATACTAACATAACTGAATTTGGTCAGTTAGAAACTGTTGAATGCTTAACTGAACAGTTAATGACACTGGCAGGTACATAATCACAATTCAGGTATATAATGAGTCATGCACCAGGATCATGTGTCCTCAAAGAACAAAGCAACTTGGTAGCAGAGATCCTGGTAAGAAAGTTACTTGTACATTGATACTTGAAAGTAGCAGAAACAATCCAACATTGGGATGAATATCCTTAGTGTGAAAAGAAGCAAGAGGTGAATGAAGGGAGACAAAATTTCTAACCCTGGAGTGTACAGTTTACAAATCTTTGAGATGGTTTGTGGTCTTTGCAAAGTTTTGCTCACATCTTGGGCACAAAACATGCATGTTTGAGGCCATAATTAGGGCAGAAGAAGAAGTAGAACTTGGGATATGTAGCCGCCGCCACCTCCAATTGAAGTTTTTCTCTCTACCGGCATTGCAAATGCTGATAAACCTGACATCTGATAACTGTATGATTTACTTGGAATCCAGGCATGGTCATAAACTGCACTTTCGCAACCCCACATTTCCCGCATCCAGTTGTGGAAGGGACAATGGTCTCCACGTAAAGAGGGTTGATTTCCATGCCCTTCCCAACACGCAGAATGGTTGCCACAGGTTGCAATGAAAAAGCAAGTCGATGCAGTAACCATATGCACTTTGCTGCATCCAAGAAAGCTCCAGTAAACAGTTTCCTCTCCTCTGCATCTTTGAAGACAATATTCCAGGGGAAGAGAAACCACATCTCTCTCATTTTGCGCTCACAAAATGCCAGGAATTTGGGTTCAAAATCCCGATGCTTCACATTGGCTGCATCCACAGCATCCACCAATCTCATTCGTTGAAACTCTGCAAACCGTGCCTCACATCGCTTGCTTGGGTCGATGATCAGAGTTAACCCGGTATCGTCAAAGCTGTCATTCTCAAAGCAATGGTACATTGCCTGCAAGAAACCATCAAAACTCTATAAGCTACACACAGACCTGCCTAGCATTCTTCTTCCGACCTCTTTCCAGCATGCTTGCAATTTCCATTTCAGTCAAAGTGTTCATCAGCTGTCAGGGACTGTAGCAGCGCATTTCAGTTGTGTTGCTGATTAAAAAAACTGCAAAGAGATCACTCACACACAGTTGCTAAATGCACAAACAATTGGAATTGCTCCAATGCATGTTCACATTCTGTTCTTGATGATTCAATATTGGACTTCCACAGCCAAAACACATAGGAAGTGATGTGCTGAAGAAAACGTTTGATTTTCTACCAGCTGAATAGATGAAGACTTGTTACCAAGTACCCATTGAAGAATTCAGCATGGGAACATCAATCTTTTCCATGTACATACCTTATTCAGGTTGGACTCCAGTGCATATGCAGTATGCTCATGTTTGGAGAAAGTAGCATCGGGATCAATGGCTTGAAGTGTCCTCCAAACAGAGTAACCAGAGATTTCCATCTGTTTCATAAACAATTTACAAAAGTAGCGCACTGCAACTCGTGCCCTAATAACACCCATCTCAAATAAACGGTCACGTTCTGATTGTTTGACATCCGGAGTCACTGTTGCTGGAGTCGTGTACAGTTGAGTAATCTGAGGCGACTCGGAATCATGTGAGACAGATCTTTCTTTGGCTAAGAATTCTCTGATATGCATTGCAGAGGACTGATTTTGAATTGTGGAGGATTGATCTCGCATTGGTGTTGTTGTCAGGATTGCTGGTTGTGATTCCTCTTCACTGCTTTCAGGGAATCGGTAGCTTGAAGATGATGAGGCTGAGGTCTCTGAACATGAATCAATTCGAAGGTTATGCTTCTCATGAAGGGAAGTGGTTTTTGCATGAGGCACATTTGCTGCTTGCTGTCCTGATTTCATGCAATCTGTTGCCTGGGTACAAAAACAAAAGAAAAAAGCTCAGTTTTTTCTCTTTTCTTTTGCAATCTCTTCTCCGGAGATCAAAACCATTTTTTCTGCTGCTGTTTCATAACACAGGAAAGCGCTGCTTCTTCCACTACGACCTAAACCCTAGAGCCCAAAATGCCTCAACAGCAAGAAGGCTCCAATCCTCCTGCATTGCAACTGCCTTGCATGCCAGCAAACAGCAGTGTTTTGATACCTGCAACTGCTGGAGCTTCCACTGGAGAAGGTCAATTGCTTCTTGCTTGTCCAGAAGAGCAGACTGCTGTCTCTTACTGAGCTCTAGAAGTGCAGCGGCTCGACCCTTTGCCCATGACTTTGACTCTGAGGCATCACCAACAGGAAGCCAGCAGGTGAAAAAGCTTGAAACCAGACCGGAAAAAGGACCTCGAGGTCTACAGCGATTGGCACCACTACAAACTTCATGAATGGCATCGTCACTGTAGAACATCAGTGGAGACGAACCCACTCCCAATTTACCTGCAAAATAACATTCGATGTCAATATCCATGCCAGAAAGCCCTAGAAGCTTGTAGAAACCATGAGAACAGTAGCAATGAAAGAGGATTGGAACCACCCATCCGTTCTCGCAGATCACCAAGAAAGTAGTAGGTCGCAGAAAATCTCTGCAATCTATTCTCGATCAGCAGCAGCAAGGGAAGAACATGCATTACCTCTGGGAGTGTGAAGTCCTGTTCTGTGGTCGGGAGGGTTGTGATCAATGGAATCTATTAAGGTGCCAGAAAAGCTTGTGGATGGCACTGGGGAGAAGCAGTTGTTGTGTACCCATGATGATGATTGTGGGCTTGGCTTTGCTTGTAGCATTTTCGTGCTGCTTTCATTTTGATATGGCTCCTGCAGCGACAGCAATGGTCTGAGAACGTGAGTTGGGTTTTGTTTTACTTTGACAATGCGATTCATTCACGCGAAACAAATCTCCAGGAGGCATGGGGATGAAGCTCAGAGTCTTTTAGAACCTGGTGACGAGAGCGACGAGGTGTTGTTGTTGGTGGTGGTGGTGGCGGTAACTCCTGACCCATTCTTCGGTCGTGTGCTGCCATTGCAAAATGACCCCCTACTTATCACAGACGAGATTCTCAGCTCCACAAAATCTGAGCAGTTCGGCAACAGACAGTTCAATGCCCTTCTTCTACGACCAAATGCAGTGGGAGACAAATTGAGCTTCAACTGAACCACAGCAGCAGCAGTAGCAAATCCTCGGAAGAATTCATGAGTTCATCAGAAATGAGAAGACGAGCAATCAGAATGAAAAAAGTACTTGCGAGACAATAAGGAACACAGACCCAAAACCAAAATCAACATCTACAAATGAAGAATGTCTCACAGCTTGAGCAAGCAAGCTTCTGGGCAACATTTACCACAACAACAACAACAACAACATCAAAATCAACTTCTTCTGAACCTTCCCACACACCCGAAGAGGCCAACAACAACCATAAAAAAATTTTACTCTTCTGGGCATTCACCTTCCCAGACGCCCAACAACCCAAAAAAAAACAAATCAAGTTCTTCTGAGCATTCACTTTCCTACACACCCAACAACGCCAACAACCAAAAAAAAAACGAACTTCTTCTGAGCATTCACCTTCCCAGACGCCCAACAAGGCCAACAACCCAAAAAAAAAAACAAATCAAGTTCTTCTGAGCATTCACTTTCCTACACACCCAACAACGCCAACAACCAAAAAATAAAACCAACTTCTTCTGAGCATTCACCTTCCTACACACCCAACAAGGCGGCCAACAACCAAAAAACAAAATCAACTTCTTTTGAGCATTCACCTTCCTACACACCCAACAAGGGGGCCAACAACCAAAAAACAAAATCAACTTCTTCACCGAAGTTCATGCAGCAACAAGCGACCTGAATCATGACCATCATCATCACCAAATGCGAAAAAAAACAAAAACAACACCAACAACAATAACAGAATTGCAGAAAAGTGAGCTACCAAATATCCCCTCTAGGTAAAACAATCAAAACATCATCAAGCCACCACCAATACCACCAGCTGCAAGCATTGCAAAGAGTGGAATATGATTCTACAATTGCAAAGGAAAATCAGTGATCCCCAGCTGCTCCTCCCCCACTCACCCCAACACTACCCTCCCACAACTAATAATTAGAGCTACTGGCAAGTGATGAGAATGGGAGAAAGCTGTAATTAAGCTAATTAAATGAGGATTAAGGAATTCGAAGCATTCCCGCCAAGACAGGGGGAGAAGGAGGGGAAGAAGTTTATTAGTCGTTGGGTTGTGAAAGAAATTGATGTAATTAATTAATTAGTTGATTAATTCAGCTGAAACACTTGTCTTCTGCTTCTACTACTACTACTACTACCTACCTACCTACCTACCTACCTACCATATAGCTCTTGTTTCTGCATCACTGGGAATTAATTAGTTCATCTCTTTCTTTTATTTTGTTAAATTTATTGGCATTTGGTAGTGCTTTCTTTGGGACAAATTTTGGCACACCCAATATCACCATATTTTTTTAGAAGTAGGAGGGATCTTAAGCCTAGCTCCCACTCTTAATGCCTAGATGTTCTAGGCATAAGTAAAGGATCCCTCCCCCTTCATACTCCTTGTGATCTGTGTGTCTCTCTGTTTAGGTTCATGATAACATTTGCCTTGCTGTGGTGTACAATGGGTGTAAAGCTTGCTCTAGGGTTAGGAACATTTTGAGAATGCTCCAACCCAACCCCTTGGGCTGTATGTACACTACACATAGCATGCACACCTGCCAATAGAGTGGGCATTACATGTTTTGGAGGGGCATTAACAAAAAACTGTAATGAGCACCACCGTATTGGCAGGATTGCCACCACACATGTCCCCAAGGAATTTCTACCTATACATATCACCTAACAATATTATAGGGTTCTTTGATGGTTTTTCAATGATTTTGTTTCCACTTGCCATAAACAATAGAGCCATTATGTTACCTAACAATATTATTATTATTATTATTATTATAGGGCTCAATGGGTTTTCATGATTTTGTTTCAACTTGCCCGTAAAGCATAGATAGAGCCATTATGTGATGAGCTGCTTGTTGTTCAAGGGTGATTGAAGAGGGCAATTGCAATCTAACCAAGTCTTTGGTTTAACAAGGGGTGTGTGTGTCACAAATGTGGCCTTGCCATTTACATTAAAAAGTATCTGAAGGCAAACGAAGAATTATGAAAATTCAAATATTTCATCATTCAAAAACATCATCTTTCCCAAAAAACCCTCTAAAAGAAAACCAAAATCCTTCAAGATATCATAACTCTATAACTAATCTCAAGTTTCGACACAAGCCAAAATATCATGTTTCAAAAATCCTCAGATAAAAATAGACCTACTACGTAGGGTCCAAAATGTCTTAAGCTCCTATACTATATAATGAATCTAAACACAATATCCTTGCCCTTGGTAGGCAAGGTCAACAATAAAGGATTTGATTGTGCTATAGATGTGGAGTTTTAACACAAATGGTAAGGGTTTTTTCCAGAAGATTTTGAACTTTTATTGCCACGAGGCGAGAGAAGAAACACAAACACAAGTTGATATACCTTATTATGCCTACCCACCACCCCATCATTAAGTGTCCCAAAAATTCCTGGCTTTGAAGAAGAAATGGGGTGATCTGCAGAACATTTCAGTATTATTTCATTGGCACCGTTTGTTGCTTGCTAGTCATCACCCTTGTGCAACATAATTTGTGTGTTGATATGAACCAAGGATCCCCATGTTTCAAAATTTTTTTTGAGATGCCCATGTAACACTCCGGCACCTAGAATTCCCATTTTTGGTTAGAAAATCAACAAAATTTTGTAGGGAAAAAAGTTCACTCTTGAGGGCTTTACCTATATTATATAATGTTTAACAAGGAATAAAAAAAGCAAGAGACCCAACCAAAAAAAAAAAAATCTGATTTTAAAATTTTTGCTAACTACTTTTCTTTGGTGATTAGTGATTACCCATGTTTTTTATTGTTTTTTTTCCCTTCATAGAAGCAAGATTTGAGACTTATGAAAAAGCCACACCCCTCTCCAACTAAGTTAAATAGAAGGACAAAACAAAACAAAAGACAAATTTAGGTTGATGTGCATTAGTGATTTGCATTGATTGATTGAACACATACCTCCAAACATGCATATATAGCTTACCTGAATCATAATAATAAAACTTGTAAGAAGTTAGGTAAACAACTACAAGTCTTGTTTTCTTATATTATTGTATGTATGTCCATTCATTCATTTATGGGAGGAGAAGAGAGAGAGAGAGAGAGAGGAAGAATTTGAAGAGAGAGGGAGAGAGGAAGAATTTGAAGAGAGAGAGAGAGAGGAAAGAGAAAACAAAATGACCCAAATCTTAATACAAAATGACCGACCCAAACAGCAGCAAATCATCAAATCAGCAAACAAACCCATTAAAAGGTCAAAGCTTGCAACGGTTCCTGAATTGGATCATAAATGGAGAAATCGGTGCAGGCAAAGTTCAATTATAAAGTGTGCAGCAGCAACTGAATTGGTGGCTATTCATCAGGGCAAGAGGAAGGAGGAAGTGGTGGAGGAGAGTTAAGTCAGTTAGTTGGGGGGTTAGGGAGTGAAGAAGTGAAGGCAGCAAATCACTCATTTGGCAAAGGCAGCAAATGAGAAAGTGCATTGAATACGAGACATTTAAAGAAGCAAAGTAAAGCAAATCAAAGCAAAGCAAAATATATATATGGGCGGCAGAAGATGGGTTTGTTGGTTTAAATGGCTAGTCACCTCTTGATGTAAAGGCTCACTTTGAACTGTGCTTCTTCTTCTCTCTCTCTCTCTCATCACTGAAAATGATTTTAAGTCTCTTCTCTCTCTCTCTCTCTCTCTCTCTGGACTCTGGAGAAGAGAAACCAGCAACAACAGACTTACAATTTTTTCTGAGGAATGAGTTAATGATGATTGAGTGGAGTTTGTGTGTGTTTTTGTTTGTGCCCCTTCTATCAACAACACTCAGAGTTCACACAATGTATAATAACATGACTAGTGTGTGCAAATTATGATTGTAAATGGCCAGTTTCCGGAGTTGGATTTGGATTCTTGTGTCTCCAAACACAAAACCCTAATTTTTATATCACAAAAAAGGGTTATAATTTTATAGTGACAACAACTATTCATGTTTCCATGCTGTTCCAAACCAGTGTTGTTGGGCGGGTATCATCCTTTTACTCATACCCATCAGGGGCCAGAGTGAACTCACACCCACCGGTTGGTGGTTATGTCCATAGGATAGGCTGCATTTTTTCATCCACCTCCTGACCCTGTATTAACCAACATTATACCACAGGTGGTCATTCTGTTGATAGGATGGGCTGCATTTTTTCATCTGCCTCCCCAACCCTGGGTTAACCAAACATTGTATCACACTCAACATTTTTTAGCAACTAACTTTAACTTCGGTTTTTTTTGGTCATTTTTTTTCCCAACCTTGACCTCCACATTACCCTACCACCTAGCTACCTTATTGACCTACCTACCTTCTATCTTTTCATAATTGAACCATTACCTCTCGACAAAACTTCTATGTTTTCTTAATGAAACTTTTTCTCTTTTTTTTTTGACAAAACTTCTATCTTTTCTTAATGATATTCTTCTTCTTTTTTTGACAAACTTCTATCTTTCTCTAATGAAACTCTTTTTTTTTTTACAAAACTTTTATTTCTTCCTAACTAAATCCTTATCTCTTTTCAAAGGGGAAAAAAAAAATTGTCTAAATTTTTATCTTTTGACAAAACCTTTTTTTTTCATGCCTAAATCTCTATCTCTTGGAAAACCTTTCTATATCTTGGCTAAACCTATTCCTTTCAGCAAAACCTTTATCTTTATTTAGCACAAATTTTGCCTATTGACAAAAAAAAAATTATTTATTTCTTAGTTAAATATTTATCTTTTAATAAAACCTTTATATTTGGATAGTTAAAATTTTACCTTTCAACAAAACCTCTTTACATCTTAGCAAAACTTTTATATATCAACAAAAAAATTATATTTATTAACTAAACCTTTACCTCTCGACAAAACTTTTATCTTTTATTGGTTAAACCTTTACCTCTCAACAAAACCTTTATGTTTTCCTAGTTGAATTTCTACGTCTTGAAAAAACCTTTTTATTTGTTGGTTAAATGTTTTATTCTTGAAAAAAACTTTTTTATTTCCCGATTAAACCTTTAATTTTTGGTAAAACCTTTTTATTCTTAACTAGAATTTTATTTTTTGACAAAACATTTGTACTAACCCACCTGCCTACCCTCCTATTTTTTTTAAAAAGGTTGTTTTGCATTTATATATGTTTGTATAATTCTTAAGGTTTATGGCATCTACCATTAGGATTATAAAGTTTAATGTTTTTTGGGGGGGTTAATTAATTTCAAACTCGAAGGCTAATTTGTCCCCGTGTTAATGTTTGTTCATTTGAATTGCTTCAAAATTCAAAACATAATTAGTTATTATAAAAAATATTTATTTTTCATTTGTATGGTTTACATTGGGATGCCGGTCTTATGTTCTAAAATTGGTTTTGTATGATGCAATACCTACACACAAAGACTTATAAAAACCACATGATCATCTTATATTTTTGGAGGAATTAATTTCGTCCATGTACCCATGTTGGTGATCATGCTATTCATTTTGTGCTTGTTGCATTACAAATTGGAATCAACAAGTTGGCCAATGTTGTTGGTGTGAATCTTGGACAAAATGGAAGAAATGTGGTTTTGATGAGCAAGTGTGGGTCATCGAAAAATATGAATGATGGAAACATAGTTGCAAAGGAGGAAAGGAATGGCATTGCTTCTCCTTGTGTTCTTGTGTGTAAGAAAATGTTTATGTTTTATTATTATAAAAAAAATTATTTCCTTATTGTCAACATACTAATGCAGATGTTGGTGTTGGAAGTTGAGTTGTGAGTTGCTTGGTGCCAAACTTGCGTGACAAGGAACACAAAGATTAATGGTTTGGTTGGTGATGGGCTTTTAGGTGTTTGGTGATCTGATTAATGCAATAGCTAACTTAGAACTTCATTCAATTTGGTGAAAGAATTTATTTACAAGTGATTTTGATAGTTCAAGGTCATGGGTGGTGCAAAAAATATTATTTCGTAATCTTTGATTTTCATGATAATCAAGGTATGTTCATTTTTTTGCAATTATGTGAATTCACCTAGAGACTATAATGCTAAAACATTGTAATTGGTTACCAAGTAGGCTTAAACACAATGAACTTAAATGATGTTGGTCTTCATTCAATTGGTTATTTTTTACAAGCTTGGAAATTCAACCCATTTTCACTTCTTATAGATGGAGGAGCCATTATTGGAAACAAATAATTTGAATTTGAACACATCAAGATTTTTTTCATGTTCTAGTTATTTTCTCTTCTTGTGTTGTTGAATGAAACCAACATGGTTTTGTTATTGTTGATTAAATCCTCTTTTATTTTTGCAAGTTGCTTGGCATTTACACTAGAGTGAATGTCCATCAACCATCAAACCATCAAACATTTTAACTTGGAAACACAACGTAAAAGTCTTTTTTTATCATTGTAGTTGTTTACACATTTAGTTTATGTATATGAAATCCTTCAAATCCCTTTGCATGAATCTTCTTCCTTTTCAATTTTGTTGATGCAATTACCAATTTTTCCATCAACCAAGAAATAAATAATTTTTCTAGCATTAAAGCTTTGAGTGCATGCCATATGTAATCTTTCATATACTTAATAAACACTTAAATCTTTTTCTTCCCTTTTAATTATGTTTGTGTAATCAATATGTTCCATCAATTGTGTATTTCCATCCTTAATAGATGATACCCACATCGTGGGCTCTATGAGCGAAATTATTTTCGTTTTTGACCACCTTTTGACCTAGTTAACTTGAGTTGGGCTTAGGGTCAAAATGTCAAAATGTAAGCTTTGGAATCCTTCAATAATATTTTCAAGCATAGAAATTCTTCAAAGTTGTACTTTGGTAATAAATGGTTTACGCATTTTGGGTGTGCTAGTGGGTTCTCAAGATTTTGTCACACATTTTTTGGATGAGGCTTTATTTTAAGATGTGACACATATCGATGATCTTCTTATACTAGTGGGTACCCGTGACCTTCGAACACTGTGAAGTCCCCCAAAAGTGAATTGGGGGGGGGGGGGGGGGGGAAAAAAAAAAAAAAATTATCAAAATTATTTGTTGGGTTTTGGGGGGGGGGGAAAAATATAAAAAAATTGTTTAACTTTTTTTTTTTCTTTTCGCG
>Ga0116227_10002768_pt1 | contig 39559 bp, 36 predicted proteins | sample S1TSphgellanicum_FD_89693 | JGI IMG/M metagenome (GOLD analysis project Ga0116227, IMG submission 89693) | Host-associated microbial communities from peat moss isolated from Minnesota, USA - S1T2_Fb - Sphagnum magellanicum MG | ecosystem: Host-associated > Plants > Peat moss > Unclassified...
AACGCGGGATCGCGAAACTGGCCCACTGCCACCAGCAATGCGACATTGCGCGCGCCGGCAGCGCCCCCTGCGAGAACGCAAAGCAGGACCGCCGCGATCTTGTGCGGTATTGACTTCATTGACTTAAGGTCCCCATCCCGCGGCCGGTTCTCCATTTCATTGTACACGGCTTACCGCTCCATTATGCTTTCGTCATAAACATCGAGAACAATGTAGCCGAGCATGCGTTCCACGACCCCTGCACTTCTCGCTGCACTCATCGCGCTGGCGCCCTGCCTCGCGTGGCCGCAATCCGCCGCCCTGGTGCAAACCTTCGAAGATTTCGAATCGGCGAAAGCAGCCCACAAAACCGCCGACGCGTTGAAGTACGCGCAGGATGCGGTCAGACAAACCGCAGCCTCAGGCGACAATGCGGAATTGATCGAGCTGCTGCGCAACGTCGGCGACTACGCGCAACAAGTGGGCGAGGACGCACAGGCAGCTGTTTTTTATTCGCGTGCGCTCGAATTGCAATCCGCGCAGCTGGGACCAGATCATCCGGACTTGGTGCCCGTGCTCACCGCAATGGCCGATCTGGCCGTCAAGGATCGGCGCTATTCGGACGCAGCCGCGCTGTTGCTTCGCACGGCAGCCATCGAGCGCGCAGCCTTTGGCGATCATCATGAAAATGTCCTCGCTACGTTGAGCAAGCTGCACGATGTCTATCTTGCCGACGGCAAAACGCAAGCTGCGGCGGACGTGGCGGCGCAAATGCGCACTCAGCCCGCCCCGTCCCGTGCCTTGCCGAACCGCCGCTATGTGCTGAAGCAGGGATTCGCCACCGTGCGGGTGTATTACGGCACCAACCGGGCTCCCAGCGGCGATCCGAAGCCCGCGCAGTTCTACGGCAAAGCTCGCGGCGAACTGCAGTACGGCTATCTGGACGTCACCATCCCGCAGATTCACCAGGAAGCGCAATTGGAGACCCAGCCGCGTTGGCTCGAATACACCTTGTCGACCGACCCGGCCAGCATGCGTGCGCACTACGTACTGCTCGATAAAGTCGTGCCTTTGCCGCAAGCCGAATTCGTTCGCAGTCTGCGCCAGCAGATCAATGACACACGGTCCAAGGATGTGTTCATTTTCGTTCATGGCTTCAACAATAGTTTCGAAGATGCGGCGCGGCGCGTGGCGCAACTGGCCTATGACCTGGATTTCGACGGCACACCCATGTTGTACAGCTGGCCCTCGCAGGCCAGCGCCACCGCCTACGCCGTCGACGAAGCCGCGGTCGGTATCAGCGGCCGCCGCATGGCCGACTTCCTCGAGACGGTGGTCGCTCAATCAGGAGCCCAGCGCATTCATCTCATTGCGCACAGCATGGGCAACCGTGCGCTGATCGAGGCGCTGCAGACTTATCTTGCGCGGCGGGCTCCGGAGAAGCGGCAGCATATATTCGGCCAAGTCGTACTAACGGCTCCGGATGTGGACCGCGACTACTTCACCGATGCCATCCAAGAACTGCGCGGTGCGGCCGACCGAGTAACCCTGTACGCATCCGACAATGACTACGCCCTGCGCAGCTCGCAGTTCATTCACGGTGCGCCGCGCGCCGGCACAGCGGGCGATGTGATCGTCACGCTGGCGGGTCTTGACTCCATCGACATGTCGGCGGTACCGGCCGACGCCCTCGGGCACAGCTATTTCGCGGCAAACTCCGGCGCCATCTTCGACATGTTCCGGCTGCTATGGCGCGGTGAACCGCCGCCCCAGCGATGCGGTATGAGCAATCACAAGTCAAATGGTACGCTCGTTGTCTGGTCGTTCAATTCCGACGCATGCAAAGGCGACGATATGTTGGAAGCGGGAGTGATGCTCAAGAGATTTGGGGATCTGGCGCGCGATCAGGTGATCGCAAACATCAAGACTCTGACGGATCCCTCGCAGCAGGCGGAGTGGAAATTGGTGCTCGCCAAGCTCGATCGCCTGATGCCGACCATCAACCAGCCGGGGGGCGCCCCGCCCGGAGGCGCGGCAAAATGAAGCGGGGTCGTTCGCGCCTGCTGGCCGGCGTGCTGTGCCTGTCTTTGTTGCAGATGCAGGTGGCGCTAGCCGCGAAAGACACTGTCAACGTGCGCGCCTACGTGAACGACACCTGCATCATCGCCGACGAACCCTTCTTTCTGCCGGCGGCGCCCGCATCGCCCGCATCGCCCGCGGCGCAAAACGGCGACGCGCAGGAAAGCGCGAAGTTTTTTCCGCTGCTCGGTCTGGTGATCGGCAAGTTGGCGGAGTTATTCGTCAATCACGAAATCCAATCCAAGGCGAATCAATATAAATCGGGCGTGGCGCGCAAAGATACGCGTTACGCGATCACCGAACAGACGAATCTATACCGGGCGGATTTGGAGCCCGTGCCCACACTCAGCATCAACGCCAAGTTGGGCTGCATGACCATCGTCGCGGGCAATTTCAAACCGGAGGCGACCGACTGTACCGCGGCCTACATCCCGAAGGAGTTGGCGAAGGACAGCATGAATTTGCCGCAGGAGAAATGGCGCACCATCCGCACCGATGATTCGATCGAGAATCAACTGCGCAGAGCGAATATTTGCATCGACGGGAAAGCGCGGGCGGTCTATGAGGCGCGCTTTGAATTTTCCAGCGACGGCACGGCCTATCGTTTGAAAGACGCCGGCTATCGCATCGACACGCTGTTGACCACCGACAAACCGGCGGTGACCCGCAATACCTTGTACACCCTGAAGATATCGACGCCCGGGGCCACGGATCAGCAGGAGGTGATATCCAGCGCGTGGGTGGACATCGGTGCGGTCAAGGCAGGCTCGCGCTCGCAAGGCGCGGCCGGCAAGGAGGTACTCTGGCTGCGCGTACCGCCTCTGTCGGTGGAGGCCCGGCGCAACTACGAAGAGAAAACCAAAGTTCACCAGGAAGTCATCGGTGAAATTCAGGCACTGCAGCGAGCCCACACCCGCAATCAGCGGCTCTTGGCCGGCTTGGATCAGCGCATCGCGCAGGCCGGCAAAGACCTCCTGCCAGGCTTGAAACAGGAGCGTACGCGCATTGCGGTTCAAGACCAGTCGCAGTCGGCCGAGTTGGACGCGCGCAAGGCGGAGTACCAGGATCTGCCGCGCTCGCCGCTGGAATTCATGCCGGTCACCATCGAGATTGGCGTCACCGAGACCGAATCCGAGAAGAAGTCGCAGGTCGCGCTCGCCGAGATCGTGGGGGGCAACAGTGACTTGGTCGCCTCGGCCGTGGGCAATGCAGCCACCGGATTGCTGTCGAAGTCAGCGTCGAGTGGGGACTTGAAGACAGGATCCGACCCCGCGGAATTGGCCGGCGACCTGGAACGCGCGCGCGCCGGCTACTACGATGCCTTGGTCGCCGACAAGAGCGCGATCGGCGACGCGGAAAAAGACCGGACACGGCACAATCTGCTGGCGTCCAAAGAGAAATACAATGACGCCCGGCGCAGCCTGGGCTTGGAGCAAATTCAATGAACCCGCTGACTTTGGCCGCCCTGGTGGCCGCTGCGATGCTTGCCGGCGCCGCGGCCAACGCGGCCGACGATGAGAATTCGCCGCCGGTGTTGTCGAACAAGCAGATCGAACAGGCCTTGACCTCGCCGCCGGCCCTCACGCGGAGCTTTACACCGCGTGGCTTGGCTCGACGTCAGGCGAGCGAAACCGATCAATCGGTCAACCTGAACATCCCCTTCGAGTTGAACTCCAGCGCCCTGAAACCTCAGGCTTCGGAACAATTGAAACAGTTGGAATTGGCGCTCACGTCGGATGCCTTGGGAAAGGATCGATTCGTGGTCGCGGGGCACACCGACGCCAAAGGCAGCGCGCAGTACAACAAACAATTGTCGCTGCGTCGTGCAGAGGCCGTCAAAAACTTCCTGGTCGCCAAGGGCATGGACCCCCAGCGTCTGGACACGATCGGATATGGATCGGACAGGCTCTTGGATCCAGACCGTCCGCAGGATTCGAGCAACCGTCGCGTGGAAATCCGCGTGATCGACGCCGCCTCGCATTAAATGGCGGCGTCGCTGCCTGCAGCGCTGCTCGACTCGGCGTGCGAGCCGTATCGGCGTGCCGGCCGCTTCGCCTATCATTTTGCGCGCGGCAAGCTCGGATCCGATCCGGTGTTTCGCGCCATCCTGGAACAGGGCTTGTTGACCGGGCGATCACGCCTGCTGGATTTAGGCTGCGGACAGGGCCTGCTGGCAGCCTGGCTGCTGGCCGCACAGCGAATTTTCGACGCCGGCCAATGGCCGGCCGGCTGGCCCCCCGCTCCTCGCGCGGACTTCACGCGCGGCATCGAACTGATGATGGGAGATGTGGAGCGGGCCCGCACGGCGTTGGGCGAATCTTGTGAAATCGTGTGCGGAGACATCCGCTACGCCGACTTTGGCCGCGCCGATGCCGTGGTGATTCTCGATGTGCTGCATTACATGGATGAGTCTGCGCAGCGCCAAGTACTGCAGCGTGTGCGCGCCGCGCTGCCGCCGGCGGGGCTGCTGCTGTTGCGAGTGGGCGACGCGGATGGCGGGTGGCGATTCCGCTACAGCCAATGGGTCGACAAGGTGGTGATGTTGATCAGGGGCCACTCCCTGGTGACTACGCATTGCCGCGGCATAGGCGACTGGCGCGAGCTGCTTCGCGATTGCGGTTTCGATGTGGATGCGACTCCCATGAGCGCAGGAACGCCCTTCGCCAATGTGCTGTTGATCGCGCACGCCCGCTAGCCGGGCGGCACCGACCAGCTACTTGCCGCCTGGCTTGTATTCCATCGCGTAAACGGTTTCGACATCGCCCGTCACCGAAGTCAAATGACCATCGCGGCTGAAGTTCAGCTGATACTCACCGCCCGATGACCGCCACATCCGCCACGAGGGGGAGTCCAAGGTGACATTCTCATTGCTCAAGGGATACCCCACGGCGATGATGCACTGCTCGCGGGTCATGCCTTTCATCACCTTGCCGAGGCGGATGGCTTCCTGCACCGTGGGGGCGAATGAAGCGATTTTTGGGCGGGGATCTTCATTAACGATGACTTTGCGCACGTAGGCGTCCAAGGCTTCCTGTTCGCGTCCGTAATCGTGCCCCAAATCCATCGGTTTACCGTCGATCCTAAGGTGAGCACGGTTACTGCCGTAGCCGGTCACCTCGATCGGAGTGCCGGCGGCAATGCTCGGTAATTCCGCGTAATTGCTGTCGCTGATCCAAGTCTTGGAGTAGTGCAGTACGCAACAGGCATAGCCCTGGCGAGGGTAGGAAGGAATGCCGTTGGCGTCTGCCACCGGCGGTTCGGGCTTGGACAAGCCCACCGACGTCATCATGTCTCTGAATATACCGGCCTGCGCCCCGCCGGCGCCGAGGATAAGTAGTCCAGCAAGCGCCATCCGTAGGTGCGTGTTGTGGTATTTCATGTTCATCCCGCCCGATATGGGGAAAACCGAAAGGTGAGTGACGCAAATGATGCCACCAAGTCCCGACGCTTCGCCAGCGGCAAATAAAACGGGCGCAATTATGTGAAGGCGATTTCAGCGAGCGGTAGAAGTCGGCGGCAACCCCTTATACTGCGCTCATGCACCTGGTTCGTTCGGCGCTATTGGCTTTGCTGATGCTTGGATCGGTCGCTGCGGCAGCCGAAACTCGCATCGCCCTGGTCATCGGCAACAGCAATTATGCCAGCGGTCCGCTGCCCAACCCGGCCAACGACGCCCAAATGATGGCGGACACGTTGAGCAGTTTGGGATTCGAAGTCATTACACGCCGCAACGCCGATCAGAACACCATGAAGCGCGCCATCCAGGAATTCGGTTCGCGGCTTGAAAAGGGCGGCCCCGCCGCCGTGGGACTCTTTTATTACGCCGGTCACGGCGTGCAATTGAACGGACGTAATTTCCTCATCCCCACCACCGCGCAGATCGATCGCGAGGGCGATGTGGAGATTGAGGCGGTGAGCGCAGATTGGGTCATCGAGCAGATGCGCTTTGCGCGCAACCGGCTCAACATCGTCATTCTGGATGCCTGCCGTAATAATCCTTTTACTCGCAGCATGCGCTCGGTCGACCATGGATTGGCTACCATGGATGCGCCGGCGGGCATTTTGATCGCTTATTCGACCGCTCCGGGTTCGGTTGCGATGGATGGCAATGGCCGCGACAGCCCTTATACGGAAGCGTTGAGTCGGGCGATGCGCGAACTGCACGAGCCGGTCGAGCAGGTGTTCAAGAAGGTCCGTGTGGGCGTGATGGATGCGACCGCCAATAAGCAGGTCCCCTGGGAATCCTCGTCGCTGACCGGAGACTTCTATTTTGCCGGCGCCAACAAGTCGGCGGCTGGAGGGGTGGCGGCCAACGTTTCGGCGAGTGCCGCCGTATCCGAGCCCACCCCTGTGACGGCGCAGACCTCGGAGGACTCGAACAAGGAATCTTCCGGCGGATTTGGCTCGCGCCTATCAGCCTGGTTTGGTTTGAATAAGACCCCTGAGTCACCCAAGCCGGACCCTCCGCAAGCAATCAAGGCCCCGACTGGCTCCTCCGGCAATATCATGGTCGCCTCTGTGCCGGCGGGCGCAGTGACGGGCGCGCGCGCCTTGGCCGTACTGCAGTCGCTCGGAATCGCCAGTGCCGACATGGACGCCGCACAGAATTATCCGCAGGCGGCCGTGCGCCAGCTGCTGGAGCGCAGCCCGCGCCGCGTGACGGTGGGTAGCTCGACCAAACAGATTCAGTCCGCGTTGAGCATGTGCCAGAAGCATTCCAACCGATGCTCATTGGAGATGTTCAGCGACGAGAAAACCCGTGCCGTCTCGCTCGAGCCCTTCGAAGTCGACGCCTTGCCGGTGAGCGTGGCACAGTTCCGGCAGTTCGTGGATGCGACTCACTACCGGACTGAAGCGGAAAAAAACGGGTTTGCTTATGCCTTTGGAGATCAAACATCGGTACCCGGCGGCAGTTGGCGCAATGGCATCGGGCACGACATCTCCGACGACACGGCCGTGGTGGGTGTCAGTTATAAAGACGCCCTCGCCTACTGCAAATATAAAAATGAGCGCTTGCCCACCGAAGATGAGTGGGAATTCATTGCCCGCGGGCCAGACCGGCACACCTTCCCGTGGGGCGAGGACACCTCGCTCGCGCTGCTAAAGCTGAACACCGCCCCGCACGTGGCCGATGGCCCCGCGGAGGGAATCGGCGGACGCTACCGAGGCCTGTCGGGTAACGTATGGCAATGGGTGGATACCGAAATCAACGGCCGTAAACTGCTCAAGGGCGGATCGTGGTTGGAGAGCAATCCGGCTTTCAAACGCGCCGCGACGCGACGCTACGATGTGGCCGATCGCGCCGACGAGGACAGCGGTATTCGCTGCGCGAAATCGACCGCCGCGTGGCCCGATGCAGAGATCTACGTGGCGCAGCTCAAATGACCGCGCGCATGCCACTCCGCGCAGTCGCCCCCACCTGGTTGATGGGCCTTACCAACTCGGTGTTCGGCATGTACGGCGGCGTGATGGTGATAGCGGTGCCCCAACTGCTGAGCGCCCGTCGTGTGCCTGAGGGAACCATTGCGGCGATGACGGCAATCATGCTGACGCCGGGTATTTGGACGGCTTTGGCCAGCCCCATCCTCGATGTGCGATTCAGCCGGCGTCAGTATGCCGCGGCGACAGCCGGGTTTGCCGCAATCCTGTTGGCGGTGGCGCTGCTGCATCTGGACAATCTCTTGTTGGCTGAAATCTGTCTGGTAACCGGTTATTTTTGCGCCAATCTCAATCAAAGCGCCATCGGCGGCTGGTTCTCAGGGATCACCGCGGCCGAACACGAAAACAAGCTCAGCATGTGGATGACGATCGGCAATCTGGGCGGCTGCGGAGCCATGGGAGCTGCAGCCGCGACGCTGATGCTGCATTTTCCACCCGTGGTCGCAGCCGTCTTGTTGGGTGCAGTGATTTTTCTGCCGACCACCGTGTACTGGTGGATATCTGCCCCGGGCCCTGATCGGCGCTTGGCCAGCGACAGCTTCCTGCAATTTTTTGGCGAGGTTGCAAGCTTGCTCAAGCGGCGCGAGATATTGGTCGCCCTGTTGATTTTCGTGGCCCCCGCCGCCACCTTTTCACTGACCAATTTCCTGGCCGGGCTTGGCGCCGACTTTCACGCCAGCCCAGGGTTCGTGGGAATCATCGGCGGGACTGGCGCGATGCTGGGCGGTATTGCCGGCTGCTTCATTTTTCCATTGATCGACCGATGGCTGCCGCTGCGAATGCTGTACCTGACCATCGGTTTGTTGGGTTCGGGGTTCACGCTCTCGCTGCTGATGCTGCCGCACACGCCAATCGCGTTTGCTGCGGCGTTGATCGGAGAGAACGTGTTCCAAGGTTTGGCCATCACAGCTTCGATGGCAGTGGCCTTCGAAACCATTGGCCGGTCCAATCCCCTGGCCTCGACCACCTTCTGTGTGGTGATCTCTGCCTTCAATGTGCCGATCTCGTACATGCTGCTGGTTGATGGGGCGGGGTATGCCCTGCACGGCGTCAACGGCAGCTACATCGCCGACGCGGCATCAGGCTTAAGCTCAAGTCTATTGCTGATGGTCTTGCTGCTATGGCTGGGCAGGCGCCGCGCCGTCAATGCGGCGCAACCCTACGCGGCGGCGTGAGCCTCGCAAACAACAAGCCGGCCAACAGACCCGCGAGCATTTGGCCGCCCAAGCCGAGCGCTCCGCGCGCTCCGAAGATGCCCACGGTACCCAAGATCATCCGCAGGGCTTTGAACAGCACCAGGATGGCAACCGCGCCGGCAACGCCGAAAACCAGCGTTCGCCTGCCGCTGAAACGCGCCACCCGACCGGCCAGGAGAAATGCAATCAGCAATGTCATCGACGTCACCGCGCCGTAGCCGGCCAACATGCCAACCAAATCGTGGGCTGCCCAGCCAACGCGATCAGAGAAAGGAATGTTGGCGGGATGTCCGCCGTCGGCCATACCTGCGGCATTAGCCCAGGCTCTCTGTACAAAAAAAGAGTGCGAGGCGGAGCCCGCGACGATCATCAGCGCAACCGCGGCGACAAAGGCCATGATCCGGCGTCGCATCCTCGAGCCTCCCGTGTTGTGATAAGTATCCTAACGGATATCTCAATCAGGAGGTTTCTACGCGAGCCATCATTTTGGTTTTCACCGCCACCGCCCCGGGTGTCGCAGCGCTGCCGCCGGCGCCGGCACCCGCACCGATCGTTGAAAAAGGTTACTCGGTGGTCGAGATTGCCCAAGGACTCGATCATCCTTGGTCCATGGCCTTCCTGCCTGATGGTTCAATGCTGGTGACCGAACGGGCCGGTCGACTGCGCATCATCAAGGATGGCGCGCTCCTTCCCCAAGCGGTCAGCGGTGTTCCTGCCGTGCACACCGGCAGTCAAGCCGGTCTTTTCGACGTCGTGCTGCACCCCGATTTCGCGCACAACCATCTGATCTACCTGACCTATGCGTCGGGCACGAAATCCGCCAATGGCACGCAGGTGGCCAGGGCGCGGCTCGACGGCACGGCACTGCGCGACGTGCAGGTCATCTTCAAGGCCACGCCGTTGAAGGACACTGACGATCACTATGGCGGCCGCATGGCGTTCTTGCCCGACGGCAGCTTCGCGCTCACCATCGGCGAGGGCTTCGAGTATCGCGAAAAGGCGCAGGACTTGAATTCGGACTTGGGAAAAGTCGTGCGCCTGAACGGCGATGGCAGCGTGCCGCAAGACAATCCATTCGTTCAACGAGACGGCGTGCGCCCGGAGATCTATACGTGGGGCCATCGCAACGAACAAGGCTTGGCGTTCGATGCGCAACGCGCACGGCTGTGGGAAACCGAGCACGGCCCACGCGGCGGCGATGAATTGAACATCCTCGTATCTGGCGAGAACTACGGTTGGCCTGTGATCACCTACGGCATGGACTACTCGGGCGCCTACGTTTCGCCCTACACGCAGCGCCCGGGGCTGGAACAGCCGGTCATCTACTGGACTCCTTCGATCGCGCCCTCCGGCCTGGCAATTTATCGCGGCGATAAGTTTCCCGCATGGAACGGTGACCTGTTCGTGGGGGCATTGGCCTATAAGCATTTACGCCGTGTGCATCTCGACGCGCAGGGCGCTGTACTGGATCAGGAGCAATTGATGCACGACCAGCAGTGGCGGATTCGCGACGTACGTGTCTCGCCTGACGGGTATCTGTATGTTTCGACCGACGAGGACGACGGCCGGGTCGTCAAGCTCGTGCCCGCGCCCTGATTCTTAAGGACCGGTCTTGCTGACGATCGTCGCTTGGGGATCTTTGGGTGGAGGATTGGGTTCGACCGGCATCACCGGCAAGTGGTACACGTCCACCTTGGTCTTGGCTTCCTGCTCCTGGCGCTGCTTATCTTGCAATGCCCGCAGTTGCTCGCGGCTACGCTCGAAATCCTCTTGACGCTTGGCTTCCTCGGCCGGCTCGTTCTCATGCTCTGCCGCAAGGCGCTCGATGGCGATACGCGCATTGAGACAATCCTGGTCAGTGCGGGACTGCACAATATCGCGGTTGCACTTCATCAACACACCGTCCAAGGTGACACGATCATCCATGAGATCGGACACCGTCATGGGTGGGATGCGATGTTGCCTGGGGCTGCATGCCGCGCTCGCCGCAATGGCGGCGCCAAAGCACACGCAAAGGACGATGGATTTGATGGCTTTCGGCATACAGCTTCCCATGAGCAATGTTACCGATACTGAGGCCGAACGCGGCCTTACGCGTGTGACGTGTCTCACGGCTTTAACATCTTCCCGCATCTCAAGTGCGATACAACGCGGGTTTGACCCCGCCTGAGGGCATGTGTAACTTGCCCCCCATCATGCTGTCCGCCAAACCTGCGAAAGACCCACTTCCCGACTTCGAATCTGCCATGCGCGATTTGGAGCAGTTGGTCGAGCAACTGGAGCAAGGTGACCTGCCCCTCGAGGAATCCTTGGCCGCGTTTGAACGTGGCGTTGCTTTGACACGGGCCTGCCAGGCTGCCCTGAAGGACGCCGAGCAAAAGGTCGAGATTTTGCTGAAGAAAGCCGGTGAACCCGCGGTTGAAGATTTCACCCCCGACGAATCCAAATCCGGTTGAACGGCACGCGTGAGGGCAAACGGGCGCTCAAAACCGCAATTCCGCCGGTCGGTCGATCGAATCCATAGATAGGTGCTAAAGACCGAATAGCGCCGATAGTCTAAAATACAGACCTATCATGAATACCGCCGTGCCCGTCAAGAAACCCAAAGTCAACGCCGTGGAGGACGTCCAAGGCCACGCCGACACGCGCCGCATCCCCATCAACCGCGTCGGCATCAAGGAAATTTCTCATCCCGTCAAGGTGAAGGATCGAGCGCGGGGCGAACAGCACACCGTCGCCAACTTCAAGATGTACGTGAACCTGCCCCACAATTTCAAGGGCACTCACATGTCACGCTTCGTCGAGATATTGAATCAACACGAACGCGAAATCTCGGTCGAGTCATTCGGCAAAATGCTGGTGGAGATGACCGAGCGGCTGGCTGCCACTTCGGGTCACATCGAAATGAGCTTCCCTTACTTCGTGATGAAGAAGGCGCCGGTATCGGGCGTGGAAAGCTTGATGAACTATCAAGCCACGATCTTCGGCGAGCACACCGACGGCAAGACGGAGGTCTGGCTGAAGGTGGTGGTTCCCACCACCAGCCTGTGCCCTTGCTCGAAGGAAATCTCCGATTACGGCGCCCACAACCAACGTTCACACATCACCTTGACCGCCCGCTTGGTGGAACACATGTGGCTCGAGGAGCTGATCGACATCGCCGAACGCGAGGCCTCATGCGAGGTGTACGGCATCCTCAAGCGTCCGGATGAGAAATTCGTGACGGAGCGCGCCTACGACAACCCCAAATTCGTCGAAGACACGGTGCGGGATGTCGCGGTGGCCTTGAACAAGGACAAGCGCGTTCGCGCGTATATCGTTGAATCGGAGAACTTCGAGTCGATCCACAATCATTCCGCATATGCCTTGATCGAGCACGACAAGGAAGCGGTCTCTTAAGGACGGGCGCTTTAGGAGTTGGCGGCAATGCCCCGTTCGGCGCTCTGCAACCGGCCGATCATGCTGCGCAGGAACACCTGGTTGAAACGCAGCTGGCACTCCGCAGACACCTGTTCCAACAATGTCGAACTCACCTTCATGACGGTGACCGGGCCAGCGGCGACGATGGTCGCCGTGCGCTTCGCGCCGCGCACATAGCTGGTTTCGCCGAAGCAATCGCCATTCTCGAGATAACCCAAGGCTTTGGTCAGGCGCTGCACGCCGCAGCGGCCCTGCACGATGATGTAGAACCTGTCGTCCATCTCGCCTTCCTTGACGATTTCTTCGGCATCGGCGTAATCCTGCCAACTGCTGGCGCGCAACACCTCCCAGATTTCCCCGTGGGAAAATTCGTGGAAGAATTTCAGTTTACGCAGCAGGCTGAATTGCTCCTGCTGATCGATACGATTGTACTGGGCACGTAATTTCTGGTGGACGCGGGTCAATTCGGCGGCAAAGTCCAAGCCGGTCTTGTAGCGCTTCTCCGGATCCTTCTGCAATGCCATCGCCGTGACATTTTCCAGCTCTTCGGGGATCTCCGGGCGCAGCGTGTGGATCGGCGGCGGCGTGGCGAATACGATTTGATGCAGCAACTTCTGCAGGTTGCCGGCCCGAAACGGGCGGTTGCCGGTCAGCAATTCGTACATGACGGCGCCCAGCGAGTACAGATCCGAGCGGTTGGTCAGCTCGATCGACTGCACTTGTTCGGGAGACATGTAGGAAGGGCTGCCGGCGATGCCTTCGATGCGTGAAATCTCCGAATCGGCGACCAGCGCGATGCCGAAATCGATGATGCGTACGTCGCTGTCCAGCGTGAGCATGATGTTGCTGGGTTTGACGTCGCGGTGAATGACGCCGCGACTGTGTGCGTAATGCAATGCGCGCGCGGCCTTGTAGACCAGTTCGACCACATCGTCGATACGCAGCAGGTTGTCCGGCCGGCAGTAGGCCGCCAATGTGCGCGCACCGTGCACGTGCTCGGTGACGATGTAGCAGTGGCCGTTTTCCTCGCCGGCGTCGTAGATCGGCAGGATATTCGGATGCTGCAGCATGCCGACCATATGCGCTTCCGACAAAAACATCTTCCGCGCGATGCGCTTGCGATTTTCATCGCCGGTGGCATCGACATTGTAGACTTTGATCGCGACGTCGCGGCCATAGTAAGGATCGTGCGAAAGATAAACGACGCCCGTACTGCCGCGTCCGACTTCATTGATGATGACGTACTTGCCGATTTTTTCCGGCAATGCATTTCGACCCGGATGGGCTTTCGCGAGACTGTTGGATCGAGTGTTGCTCAAGGGTGACCGTGCGCTGCGCGAGCGTGTAATCGAATTCAATGACGGGAGAGGATACTGGGGTGGCCCCGACCAAACTGTGATTTGGGTCGAGGCTCAGCCAAAGTGATCGTAGCCGCTCGAGCGCGGCGCGAAGCTTGCGCCATCGAGCAGCCAGGATATTCCCGCAGCGGCGCGCATTTCGCCGATTATCGACAGCGTTAAGTTCAATCGTTGCGCTTGCGCTTGGAGTGCGACATAACGCGCGGGCGCGACGCTGAACAATAATTCGTAGTCGTCGCCGGCGCTGAGAGCCCACTCGCGCGCGGTGTGCAGATCGACGACGGCGCGCAGTGCCGCGGACAAGGGCAGTTTTTCGATCGCCACGCTCGCGCCGAGCCCGCTGGCTTGTGCCAGCTTCGGCAGATCGCCAACCAACCCGTCGGACAGATCCATTGCCGCGCTCGCGATGCCGCGCGCCGCAATTCCCATCGCGACACGAGGGGTCGGATATTCATACCGGGCCACCAACGTTTGCACGTCATGCTCGTGTCCGAGGATTTCGGGAAGCGTCTTGGCGTAGGCCAATCCCGCGCCGGCATCTCCCAACGATCCGGTGACGACCAGCAGGTCGCCAGCCTTGGCGCCGCTGCGCAGCAGCGCGGAATTGTGCGGCACGTACCCTAAGATCTGCACACTCACCGTGAGAGGGCCACGCGTGGTATCGCCGCCGACCAGGGCCACTTGATGCGCGTCGGCAAGATCCAGCAATCCCGCCGCAAATCGCTCCAGCCAAACAGGATCGACACTGGGCATGCTGAGCGCCAGCGTTGCCCAGGCCGGTGTGGCTCCCATCGCGGCCATATCGCTCAAGTTGACCGCCAGCGCGCGATGACCAATGGAGCGCGCATCGGTGCCCGGGTAGAAATGCCGACCCTCGAGGATGGTGTCGACCGCCGCTACCAGTTGGTTCCCCGGCGGCAGGTCGAGCACGGCCGCATCATCGCCGATGCCGAGCGCAACGCCGGCTCGCGAGCCTGACGCCGGGGCAGGCCGCGAAAAGAAGCGTCTGATGAGTTCGAATTCACCGAGCGCAGGCGCGGACAAGACTTACTCCGCCGGCAAGCCGTACTCATGCGGCCGGGACTGTTGCGCCGCGCGGTCCAACACGGCATTGACGAACTTGTAGCCGTCCGTCGCGCCGAATTGCTTGGCAAGCTGCACCGCTTCGGCCAGCACCACGCGATACGGCAACTCCGGACGCGACTCCAATTCGTACAGACCCAGCCACAACACTCCATGCTCGATGGGATCGAGCGCCGCGGGGGCGATTTCACAGAGCCCGGCGAGGCGCCCGTCCAGCGCATCGCGCTGCGGTGCTATTGCGGCGATCAACTGCTCAAAGTACTCGCGATCGACTCGCTCAGCCTCGGGGTCTGCTGCGAACTGCGAATGCACTTCAGCCAAAGGCCGCGGGTTGATTTGCATTTGATAAAGGGCTTGCAGCGCCAAACGACGCGACAGACTGCGGGCGCGGTGGATCGAGGCGCCCTTTCTTGCGGTCACTTACGTGTCCAGTCGACGCAGCAGATTTGCCATCTCGATCGCGACCATCGCCGCATCGGCTCCCTTGTTGCCCGCCTTGCCGCCGGCACGGTCGACCGCCTGCTCGACCGTATCGGTGGTCAGCACGCCGAAAGCGATGGGAACACCGCTCTCCAGCGCGATGCGCGCGATTCCGCCCGCGCACTCGCCGGCCACATAGTCGAAATGCGGCGTCTGGCCGCGAATCACCGCACCGAGGGCGATCAGCGCTTCGTAGCGTTTCGAAAAGGCCAGCTTGCGGGCCACGATGGGGATGTCGAAAGCGCCGGGAACGCGCACGATTTCCATCTGCTTATCCGTGACGCCGTGGCGCCTGAGAGCGTCGAGCGCACCGCGCACCAAGGGTTCAACCACGAAGTCATTGAAGCGCGCCGCGATCAGCGCAAAGCGCAAATCTCGAGCCAGCAGCTCCCCCTCGACGACCTTCGGCTGATCATTCGGCACAAAACTTCCTCTGCTTCACAACGACGTCCAGTATAAGCCGAAACTTGAGGGTCAATCCTCGCCGTCGACGTATCCGGTGATTTCAAGATCAAAGGCCGCCAAACCCTGCAGTTGCTTGGGCGCGCTCAACACGCGCATGCGCTTCAATCCCAAATCCTTGAGGATTTGCGCACCGATGCCATAGGTGCGCACCACCGTAGCGCCGCCGTGATGTTGTTCAGGCTTGGTGTCCAGCTGCCTGACGCTATCCATGAAATCACGCGGCGACTCCTCCGGGCGCAGCAGCACCACCACTCCGGAGGCCTCGGTAGCCACGCGGCGCATCGCGGCGCGCAGCGGCCATCCCAGCTTTTCGCTCTTCACGCCGATGACGTCGCGCAAGGTGTCCTTGATATGTACCCGCACCAGCGGCGGCAGCGCCGCATTCAGATCGCCCTTCACCAAGGCGATATGCACGGTCTTGTTGACGTGGTCCTCGTAGCAGCAGAGCCGGAACTCACCGTATTCGGTGTCGACCGCCTCATCATAGATCCGCTCCACGGACCGCTCGTTCTTCAATCGATAGCGAATCAGATCGGCGATGCTTCCAATCTTCAAGCCATGCTTCTGGGCGAACAGCTCAAGGTCGGGACGACGCGCCATGGTGCCGTCATCATTGAGTATTTCCACGATCATCGCCGCCGGCGAAAATCCCGCCAGGCGTGCCAGATCGCAGCCGGCCTCCGTGTGGCCGGCGCGCGTCAGCACCCCACCGGGCTGTGCCATCAGCGGAAAGATGTGGCCGGGTTGGCGCAGATCCTCCGGCCTGGCTTCGGCCGCCACGGCCGTGAGCACGGTGTGCGCGCGGTCGTGCGCGGAGATGCCGGTAGTCACGCCCTCGGCGGCCTCGATCGACAGTGTAAAGTTGGTGCGATGCGAAGAATCGGTGTCGCTCACCATCAGCGGCAAACGCAGCTGGCGGCATCGTTCTCGAGTCAGCGTCAGGCAGATGAGGCCGCGGCCGTTGCGCGCCATGAAATTCACGTCCTCGGCCCGCACCCGCTCGGCCGCCATGATCAAATCGCCTTCGTTTTCGCGATCCTCATCGTCGACGATCACGGCCATTTTTCCGCGGCGCAGATCTTCCAGAATCTCATCGATCGAATTGAATCCAGCCATAAATCGCCTCAAGCGTCAGTTTTTGTCATGAGTCTTTCCAGATAGCGCGCGATGACATCGATCTCGATGTTTACCTGGTCGCTGATTTGCAAATCCCCCAATGTGGTCACTTCGCGAGTGTGCGGAATGATGTTCACATCGAAACGCCGCGCGGCGACATTGTTGACCGTCAAGCTGACGCCGTCGATGCAGATCGAACCTTTGGCGGCAACGAAGCGCATCAGCGCCGGCGGCAGTTCAAAGTCCAGCCGCCATGAACGTGCATCCTGCTGCATGCCACGCAGCAACCCCACGGCGTCGACATGGCCGCTCACCATGTGGCCGCCCAATTGATCGCCCGCCCGCAGGCTCGGTTCCAAATTGACCCGCGAACCCACCGCCAGTTTTCCAAGCGTGGTTTTGGCCAGCGTTTCGCGCGAGATGTCGGCGAAAAAACTCGTGCCTTGCTTGCGCGTCGCGGTCAAGCACACGCCTTGCACGCAGATGCTGTCGCCGATGCCAATGCGGTTCAAGTCCAGAGCCGCAGCATCCACCGCCAATTCGAGATCGCCGCCTTTCTCGAGCATCGCGGTAATGCGACCTGTGCCCATGATGATGCCGGTGAACATTCATGCCCCCTTACGGTTCAGAGTCAGGCGTACATCCTCGCCGATACGGCGCACATCGCTGAACTCGTACGCCGCCTGCGCGGCTGCACCGAATTGCGCTCGCAGCAGCGGCGCCGCATCCGCGCCGAGAAACTTGGGTGCCACATACAGCACGCATTCATCGACCAGATCACGCACAGCGAAAGCGCCGGCGAGCGTCGGGCCGCATTCAAGCAACAGCTCGTTGATTTCCAGCTGGTTCAAAGCCTGCATCACGGCATCCAAATCCAATCCGCCCGCCGCACGCGGCAGCCGTTCGATCCGGGCGTGACCCTTGGCGGCGGGCGGCGTGTCGAGTGCGGCAAAAATCAGTGCATGAGGGTCTTTGAAGATCTTGGCGTCGGCCTCGCACGAGAGCGCGGTATCGAGAACCACACGCAGCGGCTGACGTACCCAGGGTCCGTACTCGAGCCGAACGTCCAATAAAGGATCATCGGTGCGCACCGTACCCGAGCCGGTGAGGACGGCCGAGCTGCGTGCTCTCAAGGTCTGAACGTCAGCGCGGGCTGCTGCTCCGCTGATCCAGACACGCCCGCCCGCAGCCGGTGCGGTACGGGCATCGGCAGTCATGGCCATTTTCATGCGCACGAACGGGCGGCCGCGCTCGAAACGCGAGAAAAACCCGGGGTTCAGCCGGCGCGCCGCATCGGCCAGGACTCCGACTTCGACGCTGATTCCCGCCTGCTGCAGCCGCTCGAGGCCGCCGCCGCAAACTTTGGGGTTCGGATCGAGGCTGCTGCAAACCACCCGCGCCACACCGGCTGCGATCAAGGCATCGGCGCAGGGCGGCGTGCGGCCGGTATGACTACAGGGCTCGAGCGTCACGTAAGCGGTGGCGCCCTGTGCCGCCGCTCCCGCGGCCCGCAGCGCCATGACCTCCGCATGCGGCCCGCCGGCGCGCTCGTGCCAGCCCTCGCCCACGGTCCGCCCGTCCTGGGTCAAGACGCAACCCACCCGGGGATTCGGGTCGGTGGTGTACAAGCCACGCGCAGCCAGGTTGAGCGCGCGCGCGATGTGCTTCAAGTCGATCGCGGCAGGGTTGGGACTCATTTTTTTTCGGGGCCATCGCCCGGCAACAGCGGTAGCTGATCCTTGTTCGGTTCGCGACGGCGCCGGTGGCGGCGCAGCTGTTCGATCTCGGTGCGAAATGCATCGACATCCTGAAAGCTGCGGTACACCGAGGCAAAACGGACGTAGCCCACCTCATCGAGGTGCCGCAGCTCTTCCATCACCATCTCACCGACGCCGCGCGAAGCGATTTCGCGCTCGCCCAAACTGCGCAGCTTGTGGCAGATGCGCGCCGCGGCCGCTTCGATCGCTTCTCTGCTCACCGGACGTTTTTCCAGCGCTTTTTGCATGCCGAGCAGCAGCTTCTTCTCATCGAAAGGTTCACGGGTGCGGTCTCCCTTGACCACGGTGGGCAGCAGCAACTCCGCCGATTCGAAGGTGGTGAAGCGCTCGCTGCAAGCCAAGCATTCGCGGCGTCTGCGGATCTGCCGCCCCTCGCCGGCAAGGCGAGAATCGATGACCTTAGTCTCCGAGTGTCCGCAAAATGGGCAATGCATCAGACCTTCTAGCGGCTAGGCAGCGCCCCGCGCGGCCATAGCCGGCGCTCCCAGCCCATAGACGGGAAAACGCCTGCAAATCGCGATGACCTGCGCACGCGCCTTCTCGATCGCTGCCGGGTCGCCCATGTGATCCAGCACATCCGCGATCCAATGGGCGAGCTGCTGCACTTCCGGCTCCTTGAAACCACGGGTCGTGACCGCCGGCGTGCCAATCCGCAAACCGCTGCTGATCGACGGCGGCCGAGGGTCGTTCGGCACCGCATTCTTGTTGACCGTCATGTGTGCGCTGCCCAGTGCCGCATCGGCATCTTTACCGGTGATGTTCTTGTCGATGAGATCGACCAGGAACAAATGATTGTCGGTGCCGCCGGAGACGATCTTATAGCCCCGCTGTTGCAGTACCTGCGTCATGGCTCTGGCGTTGGTTACCACCTGGGCCGAGTAAGTCTTGAATTCCGGCTGCAAAGCCTCGAGGAAGGCCACCGCCTTGGCGGCGATCACGTGCATCAGGGGACCGCCCTGGGTGCCGGGGAACACCATGGAATTGAACTTCTTGTGCAGATCGGCGTGCGGGCGGGCCAGGATCAAGCCCCCGCGAGGTCCACGCAGGGTCTTGTGCGTCGTCGTCGTGACCACATCGGCAAAGGGCACCGGATTCGGATAGACACCGGCGGCGATCAGGCCGGCGACATGCGCCATGTCGACGAACAGATACGCGCCCACCGCGTCGGCGATGGCGCGGAATCGGGCCCAATCGATCACGCGGGAGTAGGCCGAGAAACCGGCGATGATCATACGGGGTTTATGTTCTTGCGCGAGCCGCTCGACCTGATCGTAATCGATGAGGCCGCTATCGGGTTTGATGCCGTATTGAAACGCCTTATAGAACTTGCCGGAAAAATTCACCTTGGCGCCATGTGTGAGGTGGCCGCCATGATCCAAGCTCATGCCCAAAATGGTGTCGCCTGGATTCAGCAGCGCAAAGTACACGGCGGCATTCGCCTGCGAGCCGGAATGCGGCTGCACGTTCGCATAAGCGGCTCCAAACAGCTGCTTGGCGCGCTCGATGGCCAGTGTTTCGGCAACATCGACGAACTCGCACCCACCGTAATAGCGCTTGCCGGGGTAGCCTTCCGCATACTTGTTGGTGAGCACCGAGCCTTGAGCTTCCAATACGCGAGGACTGGCGTAATTCTCGGAGGCAATCAGCTCGATATGATCTTCCTGCCGACCGCGCTCCTGCGCGATGGACTTGGCCAATTCGGGGTCGAAACCTTCAATTTTCATCTGTGGATTGAACATGTTGAAACTCCATGGATAGCCGATAAGTGTAGCCCATCCGGATAGCGTTCCCTAGCGAGTCATGCATGCAGTGACAAGTTTGGCCGAGTCACGGATAATTCTCGGCCGATCCCCACCGCGTTCTCGCTGACTTCACAGGTATCGCATGGCTCAGTTCATATACACCATGAACAGGGTTGGCAAGGTTGTGCCGCCCAAGCGCATCATCCTGCGCGACATCAGCTTGAGCTTCTTTCCCGGCGCCAAGATCGGCGTACTGGGGCTGAACGGTTCGGGCAAATCCACGCTGCTCAAGATTATGTCCGGCATGGACAAGGACATCGAGGGCGAAGCGCGGGCACAGTCCGGTATCAAGGTGGGGTATCTGCCCCAAGAACCTCTGCTGGATGACGCGAAAACCGTGCGCGAGGTGGTCGGCGAGGGGGTCGGCGATGTCCAGAGCCTGATCGATCGCTTCAATGCCATCAGCGATAAGTTTGCCGATCCCATGTCGGACGACGAAATGAACAAGCTCATGGAGGAGCAGGCCAAGATGCAGGACGCCATCGATGCGGCGGGCGGATGGGAGTTGGAGCGCAAACTCGAGATCGCCGCCGACTCACTGCGTCTGCCGCCGTGGGATGCCATGGTCGGCAAGCTGTCCGGCGGCGAGAAGCGCCGCGTGGCGCTCTGCCGGCTGCTGCTGTCGAAGCCCGACATGCTGCTGCTCGATGAGCCTACCAATCATCTCGATGCGGAATCCGTGGCTTGGCTCGAGCACTTTTTGGAGGAGTATCCGAGCACAGTCATCGCGGTCACTCACGATCGCTACTTCCTCGACAACGTGGCCGAGTGGATTCTGGAGCTCGATCGCGGCCACGGCATCCCGTGGCAGGGAAATTATTCGTCCTGGCTGGAGCAGAAAGGCCAGCGCCTGGCGCAGGAAGAACGGCAGCAGGACGCGCTCGCCAAGACCTTGAAGCGCGAACTGGAATGGGTGCGCACCAACCCGAAGGCGCGCCAGGCCAAGTCCAAAGCACGCTTGCAGCGATATGAGGAACTGGCCTCCCAAGAATTCCAGAAGCGCAACGAAACGAATGAGATCTACATTCCACCGGGAGAACGCCTGGGCGATCTGGTCATTGAATGCGCCAACCTGCGCAAGAGCTTCGGTGATCGATTGCTGATCGACTCTTTGAGTTTCAACCTGCCTGCGGGCGGCATCGTGGGCATCATCGGACCGAACGGCGCCGGCAAGACCACGCTGTTCCGCATGCTGACCGGCGCCGAGAAGCCGGACAGCGGCGAAATACGCTTGGGTCCGAGCGTGAAACTCGCCTACGTCGATCAGTCACGCCAGGCACTGAATGACAAGAACACCGTCTGGCAGGAAATTTCCGGAGGTTTGGATCTGATCAAGGTCGGCAACTATGAGACCTCCTCGCGCGGCTATGTCGGCCGCTTCAATTTCAAAGGCGTGCAGCAGGGTCAGATGATCGGCGAACTGTCGGGTGGTGAACGCAATCGCGTGCACCTCGCCAAGGTTTTGAAGGCCGGCGGCAATGTGCTGCTGCTCGACGAGCCGACCAACGATCTGGACATCGAAACGCTGCGCGCCTTGGAAGAGGCGCTGGTGGCATTTCCTGGATGCGCGGTGGTCATTTCGCATGATCGCTGGTTCCTGGACCGCATCGCCACGCACATACTGGCCTTCGAAGGCGACTCGCAGGTGGTTTGGTTCGAAGGCAACTATCAGGAATACGTGGACGATTTCAAGAAGCGCAAAGGCGAGGAAGCCGCGCAGCCACATCGAATCCGCTACAAACCACTGACGGGCTGAGCATGAGCATCTACATCACTCCGCAAGATGAACTGCATGTCGAGTACCAAGGCATCGCCCTGACCTGCCCACACTGCCAGACGCTGACTCACTTGACGCCGGTTGCTGTGCCCAAGTTTGACGACCTGAGCCGCCGCAAGCCCAAGCATGTAGGCATCGTTTTTCGCTGCGACACCTGCGGTGAACCGATATTTCTGAAGTTCGCCGCCAAGGCCTATACGGCTTTGCGCGTCGAGTTGGCGCCCAATTACACCGAGATTGAACGCGCACGCGAAAATTTTCCGCTGTCGTATCTACCGGAGGAAGCGGAAGGACTCTTCAAGGAGGCACTCGGCTGCTACGCCGCATCGTGTTTCAACGCCTTCGGCGCGATGAGCCGCCGCACGGCCCAATCACTGTTTCGAGAATTGGGCGAGCGCGGCAAGCTGGAATTGTTCGACACCTTGCAGGAAATACGCTCGCTGGCGGAACTGGACGACGAGACCTTCGCGGCGCTGCGCGCCGTGCTGTTCGGCAACGACAATGATCCTTGGCCGCATCAGCCGGAACTGAACGCGGAGCGCGCCGGAATTCTGCTCGAGGTCATGCGCGATCTTCTGTACCAAACCTTCGTGCGCAAAGCGCGCTTGATGCAGGCCGTTTCGTTCAGACGCTTCGTGGCGGCGCCGCAGGCGGAAGCGGGCTGAAGCGCACTGCGATCAGCCGGATCGCCATGAGGTTCGCCGGGTAACAACGTGCTTTTAGTTCACGAACACGCGCGCATTGCGGAACAGTCGCATCCAGCCGCCATCCTCACCCCACTCGTGCGGCGCCCAAGAGTTTTGCACGGTGCGAAACACCCGTTCTGGATGCGGCATCAACGTGGTCACGCGGCCATCCACGCTGGAAAGTCCCGCAAGGCCGAGCGCCGAGCCATTGGGATTGAAAGGATACGTCTCGGTCGGCTGATCGCGGCTATCGACGAACTGCAAACCCGCCAGTCCGTCAGCCAGCAAAGCGGCAGCGTTGGAACCGGCTTCGAACTCAGCCTGGCCTTCTCCGTGCGCTACGGCAATCGGCAACACCGACCCCTGCATGCCTTGCAGCAACACCGAGGTGCAGCGCGGCACCCTCACCAACGCCAAGCGCGCCTCGTATTGCTCGGAACGATTGCGCACGAAGCGCGGCCAGCGCTGCGCACCCGGAATCAGCTCCTTCAGCGCCGACATCATCTGGCAGCCGTTGCACACACCCAGCGAGAAACTCGACGGGCGCTGAAAGAATGCCGTGAATTCCTCGCGCGCGCGGGAATTGAACAGTATCGACTTCGCCCAACCCTCACCGGCTCCGAGTACATCGCCGTAAGAGAACCCGCCGCAGGCCACCAGTCCATGGAAACGCCCCAACCGGATCCGCCCGCTCAAGATATCGGTCATGTGCACATCGTAAGCATCGAAGCCCACGCGCGTGAACACAGCGGCCATTTCCGTGTGACTGTTCACGCCCTGCTCGCGCAAGATCGCGATGGCCGGGCGCGCGGTGCCGATGTAGGGCGCCGCGACATCTTCAGCGGGATCATAGGTCAGACGCGCATGCAGGCCCGGATCTGCATCATCGTGGAGGCGAGCATATTCCTGGCGCGCGCACTGCGGATTATCCCGCATCTCCTGCATGCGAAACGACACCTCGCTCCAGCGCCGGTGCAATGCGGCGCGCGACGCGCTGTGCAAAACCTGTCCGTTGCCGCTGATGCGCACGCCGTCGCCTGCAATCGGCACTCCGATGTCGCGCGCGAGTTCTTCAAGCCCATGGCGCTTGAGAATCTTCAATGCTTCCCCAACTCGCGGCGACGCGATTTGCAGGACCACTCCCAACTCTTCGGCAAAGCAGGCGGCAATGGCATCGCCACAGGTTCCGAGATCGATGTCCAAGCCGCAGCGGCTGGCAAAGGCCATTTCCAGTAAGGTGATGAGCAGCCCGCCATCCGACCGATCGTGATAGGCGAGCAGCAGATTCGAATCCTTCATCTCGCGCAGCGCTGCAAACAAGGCACTCAACAGGTCCGGGCTATCCAGGTCCGCGGGAGCACCGCCGGATCGCAGGTGCACCTGCGACCAACACGAGCCGCCGAGGCGATTCTTGCCGGCCCCCAAGTCGATCAACAGCAACCGAGAGGGCTGCGACAAATCCAGCTGCGGCGTCAACGTATGCCGCGCGTCGCCGACCGGCGCAAAGGCGGAGATGATCAAGGACACCGGTGCGGTCACCACATGTTCGCCGGTCTCATCCCGCCAACGGGTTTTCATCGACAGCGAGTCCTTGCCTACCGGGATGGTGATGCCAAGCTGCGCGCACAACTGCACGCCCACGGCGTGCACCGTGGCATACAGCGCCGCATCCTCGCCCGGCTCGCCGCAGGCCGCCATCCAGTTCGCCGACAGCCGGATATCCTGCAGATGCCGGATGTCGGCCGCCAGGATATTGGTGATGGCTTCGGCCACGGCCAGTCGCCCCGAGGCCGGCGCATCGAGGACCGCGACCGGCGCACGTTCGCCCATCGCCATGGCTTCGCCGGTGTATTCGTCATAGCTGCTCAAAGAAACTGCGACGTCGGCGACGGGCACTTGCCACGGACCCACCATCTGATCGCGGCTTATGAGTCCGCCCACGGTTCGATCGCCGATGGTGATCAGGAAACTTTTGTCGGCAATGGTGGGCAAGCACAGCAGCCGATCCAGCGATTCGGGGAGCGTGGCGCCGTCGGTGGACAAGGCCGTGATGGATTTTGCGATGGATCGTACGTCGCGCGTCATGCGCGGCGGCTTGCCCAGCAATACCTCGATCGGCATATCGACCGGCGCGGCATTCGATTTCGCGTCGGTGACCCGCAGATTGCCATCGGCGGTGATGTCGCCCACCACGGCATAGGGACAGCGCTCGCGCTCACAGAGCGCAGCGAACTGCGCCACGCTGCCCGGCACCAGCGCCAGCACGTAGCGCTCTTGCGCTTCGTTGCACCAGATTTCCATGGGCGAGAGTTCCGACTCGGCACTCGGTATTTTGCGCAGATCGATGGTGCCGCCGCGGTGACTGTGCGCAATGGCCTCGGGCAAAGCATTCGACAGGCCGCCGGCGCCGACGTCGTGGATCAACAGAATCGGATTGGCATCGCCCAATGCGATGCAGCGATCGATCACTTCCTGGGCGCGCCGCTGAATCTCAGGGTTGCCGCGCTGCACCGACGCAAAATCCAAGTCCGATGAACTTTGTCCGCTGCCCACCGAGGAGGCCGCGCCACCACCCAATCCGATCAACATCGCAGGGCCGCCGATCACCACCAAGGGCGCGCCCACCACGACCTCTTTCTTTTCCACATTGGGCCTGCGCACGCTGCCCAATCCCCCGGCAATCATGATGGGCTTGTGGTAGCCGCGGATCAGTTCTTCCATGCCGTCTCGCTCACAGCGCTGTTCGAATACCCGAAAGTAGCCGCAGGTGGCGGGCCGGCCGAATTCATTGTTGAAAGCCGCGGCACCGAGCGGGGCTGCGATCATGATGTCGAGCGCGGAGGCGATGCGGTCCGGTTTGCCGGCATCGATCTCCCAGGGCAATCGCATTCCCGGTATCTTCAAGTTCGACACCGAAAATCCTGTCAGGCCCGCTTTCGGCCGCGCTCCGATGCCGGTGGCACCCTCGTCGCGAATCTCACCCCCGGCTCCGGTCGCAGCACCCGGGAACGGCGAAATGGCGGTGGGATGATTGTGGGTCTCCACCTTCATCAGAATGTCGATGGGCTCCACGCAGCCCGCATAGCGCAAGGTCAAAGGATCGGCAAAAAAGCGTGTGGTACGGGCCCCTTCGATCACGGCGGCATTGTCGCGGTAAGCCGACAACACGCCGGTGGAGTTGCGCACGTGAGTGGCGCGAATCATCGCAAACAACGACATCGGCATCGTCGCACCGTCGATGATGAATTCCGCATTGAAAATCTTGTGGCGGCAATGTTCGGAATTCGCCTGGGCGAACATCATCAATTCGGCATCCGTGGGATCGCGGCCCATGGCCTTGAACGCCTTCACCAAATAATCGATTTCCTCGCCGGACAGGGCCAAGCCCCAATCGCGGTTGGCCTGCGCCAAAGCCTCGGCACCGTGCGCGCTCACAGCAACGCTGCGCAGCGGCCGGGCCGGTCCTGCGTGAAACAATTGCGTCGGTTCATCGACGTCGATCCAGACCGACTCGGTCATCCGGTCGTGCAGGTGCGCAGCCAGTCTTTGCAGATCGCCGGCCGACAACCCGGTGCTGCTGCCGATGCAATACAGGGCGCCGCGCTCGACGCGAGTGACATGGCTCAGGCCGCACACATGGACGATGTCCGTGGCCTTGCTCGACCAGGGTGACTCGGTGCCAACGCGCGGCGTGACCAACACGCGATGACCGTCATGCAGCGCCGCGCCGTTGGACAAGGTTTCGCGCGCACCATAGGTCAGTAGTTTTTGAAGGACGCCAAGATCAGTAGCGCCCAACGGGTGCGGTGCATCGATAAAATGCATCCAGCGCGATGACAACGAAGTGACCCGAGGATCCTGTGCACGCAGGGCGCGAAGCAGTCCGTCGAGACGAAATTGCGACAGCGCGGGCGCGCCGATAACGCTAAACATAACCTAGTCTACAGAAGCTCAGTCTATTTTCGCGCGTTGCTGTCGCCGCCCGGCGTGTAGATGGGCACGGGGAATTGCGACACATTGGAACCTTCCAACGCGACGATCTTGCTCACCCCCTGCTTTTTGACTTCGTCGATGCGCAGCACCGAGTGCATGGGCAGGTAGGTCCGCTTTACATCGTTGAATTCCGCCTTTATCTTCTCTTCAGCCGGGTCCACGACCACGCTGGAACGCTCCCCGAAGACCAATTCCTCGACCTCAATGAAGCCAAACAGGCTGCCGTGACTCACCTTTCGGGCATAGATTTCGTAGACCTTTCCCTGATTGACGAACAGAACTTTAAAAATGTGACTCGCAGCCATTTAGCAGGCTCCAACCATTGGTAATATTTCGCCATATTATACGGGCACTTAGCGCAAACCTTGCGACCCGCTGGAGGGAATGAACAATGGCCCTGCGCTTACGCGTCGTCAGCGAACACTCAACTCGCCTTGGATCAAAAGCCACTAAGGTCTTCGGCGTGCACGGCGGCTCCATTGGGCGCGCCACTGACAATGAGTGGATTCTACCCGACCCTGAGCGTTACCTCTCGGGCAAACATGCGCGGGTGGACTTTCGGGCCGGTAGTTATGTGCTGGTCGATACCAGTTCCAATGGCACCTACGTGAACGGCGCCCAAGTCCCCTTGGGCAAGTATCACGACTATTCGCTGCGCGATGGTGATTATATCCGCCTGGGCGAGTACGAGCTATTGGTCAGCATCGATAAGACCAACGACTTTCCACCGGATGAAAGCGCCATCGTTGCCTATGACGGCGAATCGCAGAGCTCCGCGGTTCGCAAGTCCACCGCCGATGATTTAGGTGCCGACCTCGACTTAAGCGAACTGTTGGAGCCCAGCGATCTGGTCGTCAATTCCGATTCGGGCGTGCGTCCGCGCGACGCTTACGGTCAATCGGTGCTGGATGACGATTCGCCGGGAACGCCATGGCACATGATGACGCGCCCTCTGAAGGTCGAGGCCCCGACCCCGAAACTCGAGAACTCGTCTGCCAGCGGCTCTGGACTGCAGTCATCGTCCGCAGCGGCAAAAGCCCAGGCCCCGGCCCTCTATGAAGGCGACTTCGACATAGGCCTGGCGGCATTTTGCCGCGGCGCCGGCATCGAGCCGCGTTCGATCAATTCCGAGGCGCGCGGCGCCGTGCTGCAACTGGCGGGTCAACTCCTGCGAGAATCGGTGCTGGGATTGATGGATCTGAACCAAGGCCGCAACGAGTTTCGCAACAAATTCCGCATGCAGCAGCCGCCCGCGGATCCGTCCGAGTCGCCGTTGAACTTCTCGCGTGGCGTCGATGAAGCACTGGTGCGCCTGCTCAATACCTTGTCGACGCGCGCAGGATCGGTGGAAGCGCTGCGCCAGAACTTTCGCGAACTGAAGGCGCAAAATTCCGCCACATTGGTGGCGATCCGCGCAGCCTTCGAGGAATTCCTGAGCCGGGTCGATCCAAAAGACTTGGAGGAGCGTTTCGAGAAAGCCGGCAAGCGCGGCGTGTTCGGCGGCCAGGGCAAGACCAAGTATTGGGACCTGTACGCGGAACTGTTTGCCGGCTTGGTGCAACGGCCCGCGGACGGATTTCCGCACCTGTTCACGGAAGCCTTCGCCAAGGCCTTCGAAGCCAAGATGCGTGTGCTGGTGCCGCCGCGCAGAACCAGCTTCGGCGCCGATCGCGACGATCCTGACCTCTCCAGCAGTCAGGTCGTCGGCGAACCCTGATATAAGGGCACATGTCGCGACTTCGGGATGGCTCATGCGGCTGCTGATCGTGGAGGACGATGACATCGTCGCCGATGCCATCACGCGCGGACTGGCCGCGGCCAGCTACGCGGTGCTTCGGGTGACCAGCGCCGAATCGGCGCAAGCCGCGTTGGCCGATGAAGAATTCGCCCTCGCGGTCATCGACGTGGGCTTGCCGGGCACGGATGGCCTGAGCCTCGTGCGCCGCATACGCGGGATGGGGAAAACCCTGCCCACTTTGATCCTGACGGCACGCTGCACCTTGGCGGACAAGGTGAAGGCCTTGGATCTGGGCGCGGATGACTTCATGAGCAAACCTTTCGAAGCGGCGGAACTGGCGGCCCGATGCCGGGCACTGATGCGACGCTCCAGCGGTGCGCTGAATGGCATCATCAAGTTGAACCGCATGAGCGTCGACCTCCTGGGCAAGCGGCTGCTCATCGACGATCAAGAGGTCGAACTGACCGCTCGTGAATGGCTGGTGCTCGAATGCCTGGTGCGCCGAGTCAACCTGATCGTACCCAAGGAGCGTCTGCAGCAGGCGATCGCGGGGCCGGATAACGACAGCACGGCAAATGCAATCGAAGTGCATGTGTCGCGCTTGCGTGCCAAATTGGGGGACGCCGCGCTGATACGAAGTCTCCGCGGTTTGGGATACCGCCTGGAAGAAGCCAAGGCGATGACCAGTGATGCGCCGTGACCTCGATTAGTCGCCGGCTGATTTTTTGGCTGGCCGTTCCCTTGATGCTGATGGCCTCTACCGGCGCCCTGGTGCACTACTTCAACAATATTGCGCCCGGCGTGATCAGCAGCGACCGCCGACTCAAGGACGCGGCAAGCGCCATCATGGCGCATATCGTCGTCAAGGACGGCGCTGTGACGCTGGACCCGAACACCTCCGCGACGCCCATGCCGGCAAAGTCCGATTTCGAGTTTGCCATTCATGACACCGCGGGACGGCGGCTGGCCGGAGATGCGCAGGTACTGCCCGTGACGATGGACGGCGACGCCAGTCAGGTGTTCTCCATGGCGCAACTGGATCACCGCACCGTGCGGATGCTGACCACCCGGTTCGATACTCGCAGCGGCATGATTTTCATCACCGTGGCGGATCAGCGCTCCGGTAAAGACTCGGCGGCGCATTATGGGTTCGTCAGCACGCTGCTGTGGGACTTTGTCCAGCTCGATGTGACGCTGGTGCTGGTATGGATCGGGATCCATCTCGCGCTGCGGCCCGTCAAGAGATTGCGCGATGAAATCGCGATGCGCTCGCCGCTCGACCTGCGGCCCATTGTGGAGACCACGGCGCCGCGGGAAATCGCACCGGTGATTGTCACCTTAAACCGGCTGTTTGCCGCCCTGCGTGCAGCCACGCAATCGCAGCAGCAGTTCATCGCCAACACGGCCCATCAATTGCGCACGCCCATCGCCGGGATGCAGGCACAGTTGGATGTGTTGGCGGCGGAACCGGCGGCGCGGCCCATCCTCGAACGCCTGCATACGTTGCAGGAGAGCATTCGCCAACTGGGTCACGCGTCCAATCAATTGCTCACCCTGGCGCGTGCCGATCCCACGGCCAATCTTGCCGCCAAGAATCAGCCGGTGAACCTAGGTCACCTCGCAGCCGATATCGCGACTCGCTACTTCGACCGTGCCCTGGCAGCCAACATCGACTTGGGTGTGGAAGTCCAGGACATCTCGATTACCGCCGACCCCTCGTTGCTCGACGACTTATTGAGCAACCTGGTCGATAATGCCTTGAAGTACACTCCGGCCGGTGGGCGGGTCACGCTAAGTGTGTCGGCGCCCTCGCAAAAGGCCCAGGTTACGGTGGAGGACTCCGGTCCCGGGATACCGGAGGCGGAGCGCCAGCGGGTGCGCCAGCGCTTCTACCGATTGCCGAATTCCCCGGGGCATGGCAGTGGCTTAGGTCTGGCCATCGTCGAGGAGATCGCTACCCTATATGGGGCCACCCTGACCATCGGCAACGGACCGGATGGCAAAGGTGCCCGCTTTACTGTGTTGTTTCCTTAGCACCTGGCGCCCAAGCGGCCAGATACTGCGAACTGACTCTCAATTTTGCAGTTTGCGGTACTGCCGCAAGTTTCGAGCAAGACTGCTGCCTTAACCTTCGCAACCTATGAGAGCCTGCATGCACAAATCCCGCGGTTTTACGATACTGGAATTGCTCATGGTCATTTCGATCGTGGGCATTCTGGCGGCTGTCGGCACGGCCTCATTCAAATACGTGGGAACGTCCAATCGCATCACCAGCGAGATCAACGGGCTGCTCGGGGACATGCAGTATGCACGCAGCCAGGCCATCAAGACCGGTACCTCGGTCACCATCTGCCCTGCGAATGCCGCACTAACCCTGTGCGCCGGAAGCTCCACGTGGACCAACGGATGGATCGTGTTCCTGGATTTCAACGGCAACGGCACGCTCGAACCCGCTACGGATGTCATCATCCGCACGCAAAAATCGATCTCCCCCGACGCCTTGGTCGCCAGCGTCGCGACCTTTCAGTACGTGACCTTCAACCGTGAGGGATTCGGATCCAACACACTGACCGCTTGGTCCTCTCTGAGCCTCGACAGTAATCCGGTCAATCCTCAATGGCGCCGTTGCCTGGCGGTTTCCGCAGTGGGGGCATTGGCGATTGAAAAAGGCGGCGATACCTCGCCGACGACCTGCTGATGGGGGCTATTCGCATGAAATCGAAACACGCAGAAGGCTTCAGCCTGGTGGAAGTCATGGTTGCGCTCATCATCTGTTCCTTCGGCTTGTTGGGACTGGCCAAAATGGAGTCCCTGGCGCTGTCCAGCACCAGTGTCGCTGGCGGACGCTCCATCGCGGCCATCGAAGCTTCCAGCATGGCGGCCGCCATGCATGCCAATCGCGCCTACTGGGGTACTGCCGTCGCACAATCGGTGACCACCGTGAATCTGGCGTCCGCCGCGACGATCTCGCCGGCTTGCACCACCGTCGGCGCCTGCACCGCGCAACAAATGGCCAATTATGACGTGCAGCAATGGGCCGCCTCACTGAAAGCGGTGCTGCCAAATTTTTTGGGCATCATCACGTGCACGACCACCACGTTGCCCGTCACCTGCACCATTACGATCAAGTGGGCCGAAGCGGGCGTTGCCATCAACTCCGAGCAGACCAACATCTCGAATCTGGCCGTACCCACCTACACCGTGTTCGTGGAGCCCTAATCCATGCTGCACCCATCTATGCGCTACCGATGCCGCCGCTCGCCAGGGTTCACGCTGGTCGAACTGCTGATCGCCATTTTGATCGGATTGTTCCTGGCGGCCGGTTTGGTCACGATGGTACAGGCGATGAAGCGCACCACCGCCTCGCAGACCGGACTATCGCAACTGCAGGACAACGAACGGATGGGCATGAGCTTGATTGCCAACGCAGTGCAATCGGCGGGCTACTACCCCAATCCCTTGGTCAATAGTGCCTCCACGTTCTTCACGGCATACTCCGTGGCGCCGGTGGTTCTTGCTGCCAGCCAATCATTGACCGGTTCAGCCAACACCACTGCGGCGCTCGGCGACACCATCACGCTGCGCTACACCACGGCGGGCAATGACAATGTATTGAATTGCGCCGGTGCCACATCAACCACGCAGAAGACTTGGACGGCCACATTCAGCATCGATGCCAACTCGAACTTGCAGTGTTATTTGTACGATGGCACCAACTACACCACCGTGCAGTTGGTCAACGGGGTCACCAAGCTCGAAGTCTGGTACGGCGTGCAGACCAACGGAGGCTCGCTCTATAACTCGGCGGACACTTATCTGGCGGCGGCCTCCATGACAGCCGCGTACTGGAACGCGGTCAGATCGGTCAAGATCAGGCTTACGTTCAATAACCCGCTGCACGGTCAACCGGGACAATCCAATGTGGGGCCAACGGTTCAATTCACGCGAGTGATCACGGTTATGAATTCGACAGGGGTCGACACATGAAGACTCGCCCCATGAGTTCAGCGCGTTTATCCGCGCACTCGCGCGGCATGGTATTGGTCACCAGCCTGTTATTGCTGGTGGTCGTGACCATTCTTGCCGTCGGCATGTTCCGCAGCTTCGGCGTCGACGAGAAAATCGCCGGCAACGTGCGCGAGAAGCAAAAAGCTTTGAATGCCGCGGAAACCGCCGAGCAGTATGCGGAATCGTGGTTGTCACAAGGACTGAATACCAGCGCCATTACCTGCACCACTCCGATGGTGGCCTCGAATGTGGGCCAGGTGTGCGCCAACACCATGAGCTCGCTGGGCATGAATCCGGCGGTGATTCCCTGGACGATCGGGGGCGGCCCGGTGGGCGTGTACTACACGCCAAGCGACGGCACGAACACCCTGACGACCAGCGGCACAGGCGGTTACTACCTGCCGCCGGCCTACTATATTGGCCTGCTCGGCTCGGCAACCGCCAATCGCATCACCACCACTTACTATCAGATCGACGCAGTGGGCTATGGCAGCAGCCCTGACACCGCCGCGGTGGTCGAATCGACGTACACCACGACCAGCAGTGCGACCTGTCTGAGCTGCCAATGAACATCAAACCCTTTTTTAGGTTGAGTACATCACTCATGAATGTAAAACACGCGCTCCTCGCCACCGTGGTTGCCTTCGCCGGCTGGATGCCGCTGCAGGTGTCCGCGCAAACAAACTTCACGGAAAACTTCACCAGTAACTCCACCACCAATTCGTGGACTTTTTTGAACGGTGCCTGCTTGACCGCCGGAACCACCACCGCCGCCACCACCACCAGTCCGGGTTGCGTGGGGCTGCAGTACTACATCAACAAGGAAGGGACGCCGAACTTCCTCGGCGGAAATGGCCCGGTTGCTCCGGCCACCACCTTTTCGTTTCCGGACCCGCTGAACGGCGGTGCTTTGCGCTTCACCAACGTCGGTAATGAAAACGGCGCCATTCTTTCGGCCTTCAGTTACCCCTTGAGTACTCAAGGGTTGCAAGTCTCCTTCACGACGGTTACTTACGACGGCAACAGCGGCGGCTCGGGCGGGGACGGCGCGGACGGCATCAGCTTCTTCTTGCAAGACGCCTCTTTCCCCGCCGACGTCGGCGCCTTCGGCGGCAGCTTGGCCTATACCTGCTCGAACGCCAACAATGACGGAACCATCAATCCGCTGACCGGCTTGTCGCGCGGCTACGACGGTCTCGAAGGCGGCTACATCGGGTTAGGCATCGACGAGTACGGCAATTTCTTGAACGGCGTGGTCAACACCCTGGGCGAAACCGGCACCACGGCCAGCGGCGACAACACGGCCACCGGCGGCGGCTACCAACCCGGACGCATCGGCTTGCGCGGTTCAGGCAGCATTTCTTGGTCGTCGCTGAACAGACAGTACCCCACCTACTATCCGTCCAGCATCAGTCCGTCCAACAGGCTGGCCGCGGTACAGCAAGCTTGCCGCACCGGCTTGGTCTCCAATTGGTCAACCGGCGTCCAGGTCCCTGTATATATTCCGTCGACCACGACTCCGATGCCGATCGCCATTTCGCCGACCAACGCCGCGAGCTACACGGCACCGCAAATCGCACCGACGTACGGCGACTACTTCGCGGTGCCGGCGGGCTACAAAGTACTGCCCACGAATCAGCCCATCGCCAACGAATCGGCCGGCTACCGCAAGAATGCCATTCCGATCACCTACAACTTGAAGATCACGCCGGCGGGCCTGTTGAGCCTCTCGTACAGTTACAACGGCGGTGCCAATCAGGCCGTGATCACGAATGTGGATATCACCCAGAAAAATTCCGTCACCAACATTCCTGCCAACCCGTTGCCCGCCAACGTGCGCTTCGGATTCGCGGGATCCACCGGCGGCAGCCGCAACGTTCACGAAATCATGTGCTTCCAGGCGACGCCGTCGGATACGTCTTCGAGTTCGGCGGGTTTGAACCAAAAGCAAACCGCCAAGGTGCAAACCGGGTCGCAGGTTTATTTCGCGTACTACAATCCACAGACGCTGGCGGGATCGGTGACCTCGCAGTATTTGGTCACGGATGCTTACAACAATCTGACCATCAGTCCCACCATCAACTGGGATGGTTCCTGCGTGCTCACGGGTGTGCCGGTTGGCACCAATTGCGACACCACGGGTCCTGCGGGCACCGGGACGCCACTGAGCCCGCCTTCCGCTCGAGTGATTTTCTCCTGGAATTACGCCACATCTTCATCCGCGGCCGCGCCCATCGCATTCGAGTGGACCAGCCTGTCGACAACCGCACAGGGGCTGCTCGACACGGGCGACACCGCGCCGATCACCAACACCCGCTTGAACTACTTGCGCGGTGACCGCAGTCTGGAACAGGTTCCCCTCTCGACCACCACATTCTCCGGTCTGTATCGCGACCGAGCCAGCGTGCTCGGCGACATCGTGGATTCGAGTCCGACCTGGGTCGGACCGCCGCAGGCCGGCTATCCGAATGCCTGGTCCGATTTGATCCATCCGACCGGTGACGCATACCCGGAAAACTCCGGCGAAAGCTACGCGGTCTATGCAGGCTCGGCGACCGGAACGGGTGCGCAGCCGGTGGAGAACCAGCGCACCAACGTGGTGTACGTCGGCGCCAACGACGGCATGCTGCACGGCTTTCGTACGGGTTCGTACAACGCATCGGGCGTGATCAACGAAACCAACAACGACGGCAAGGAAGTGCTGGCCTATGTGCCGGGCTACATCGTGCAAACCATCCAGGGCACCAACGTGGCCCGCAACTACTCGGATCCGCAATACGGTCATAAATTCGATGTGGACGCCGCGCCCGGCGTTGGCGATGTGTTCTATTCGGGCGTCTGGCATACCTGGCTGGTCGGCGGCTTGGGACCCGGCGGAAAGGCGATCTATGCGCTCGACATCAGCGATCCCGATTCCATGTTTGCAAGCGAGGGTTACCCGAGCACGGTGGTCAAGGGCGAATGGAGCAACACCAGCATCACCTGCACCAACAGCACCACTTGCGCGGGCAGTCTCGGCAACACCTACGGTACCCCCGTGATTCGCCGTCTTCACAACGGCCAATGGGCCGCCATTTTCGGCAACGGCTTGGGCAGCACGAATGGCGATGCCGGCATCTTCATCATGTTGATCGATCCCAATGGCAACTCGCCCACCTTCCTGTATCTCACCACCGGTGTCGGCACCTCAGCCAGCCCGAACGGCATCGCCTATGTGGCGGCGGCCGACCTCGACGGCGACCGCATTACCGACTATGTCTATGCGGGCGACATTCAGGGGAATCTGTGGCGGTTCGACTTGACCAGCACGTCTACGGGCAGCTGGGCCGTCACGCCCAATCCTGTGTACCAAAACAGCGGTCAACCGATCACTACCGCGCCGGTGGTCGTCGCGACGCCAGGCACGGGAGTGTATCCGCACGTCATGATTGAATTCGGCACGGGACGCCAGGTACCGCAGAGTCTGATCAGCGCCGCCACTTACCAGACCTCGCAAATGGGCATCTACGGGATTTGGGACTGGAACATGGCTGCATGGAATCTCCAATCCTCGACTAAGTTCGCCACGCCTGCGACCGCGGTGAGCCAGCCCGCGGCGCCGACGGCATTGATCAGCGGCACGACTTCTCTGGTCGCCCAGACCATCAATGCGCCGACCGTGGCAACCGCCGCGAATACCGGCAGCAATTACCGCACCATCAGCGCCAATCCCGTGTGCTACGCAGACGTCTCGGGATGCAGCAGCTACGGCTGGTATATGAACCTGGTATCGGGTTATCCGAATGCCACCGACCCGGCGGTGCCGCAGAGCACGCCCGCGGTGCCGACCGCCACAACCGTGTATGAGCAGGTGGTGTTCAATCCGGTACTCGCCTTGGGAGCCTTGATCGTCAACACCACCATCCCGCCGCAAAACTCCGCGACCAGCTGTTATTCGTCCGGCGCGTCCGGCTGGACCATGGCGATCAACCCCGCCACCGGCGGTTCATTCGCGAGCTCCTTCTTCGAAGACGCCACAGCCAACCACAATACGCTGAACGTCACGACCGGCGGCGTGAGCACGCCGGTCAGCGGGCTGGCATTGGGCGGGACGGGCAGCTTCTCGACGGTTCAGTACCTCACTCAGTACTACGGCATCACGCAAACGACGACCTCGCCTTTCATCGGTGCCATCAATCCGCCCGGCAACCTCAAGGGTAAGCGCGTCACTTGGATTCAGAAGCGGTAGAGGAAAGCCATGCGCACACACAAAGGATTTACGTTGATCGAACTGGTGGTGGCCATGTTGATCGCCGCGATTCTGGCGGCCGTCGCCATCCCCGCCTATTCGAACTACGTGCGCAAGTCTCATCGCACCGATGCCAAGAATGCGCTGCTGGACATGGCGAGCTTGGAAGAGCGTTTCTTCAGCACTAACAACACGTACAGCCAGTCATTTGCGGACTTGGGTTATGGAAGCGCAGCCAGCGCCATCAACGTCGGCAGCAACTACTACTCGGTGGCTCAGCCGAGCGTCACAGCAGCCACACCACCCACCGCCACGACTGTTGGTTTACCGGCAACCTACAGCATAACGGCCACCGCCATCAACGATCAGTTGAAAGACACCTCTTGCCGTACCTTCACGGTTACCTCGGGCGGCGTGCAAAGCGCCACCGACTCTTCGGGCAACCCGGCGACCACCTGCTGGTAATCCCTGCCCTCAGCATCTCAACAACGATCATTTGTGGGTATAAGCTTTAGATTATACTAAGAATTCATAACTCTGAACTTATAAATTGATAATATAATTTAAAGATTATATTATGCGATGCATGGATACCTTATTCCTGCAAAGCCCCTCGCAGCTTTCCCTGCATCTGAAGTCGCTGCGCAAGTCGCGGAACATGACGCAGGTCGAGATGGCCAAGCGATTGCAGATCACCCAGGAACGCTACTCCCAAATCGAGCGCCATCCTGAGCTGATCGCCACCGCTCGGCTGTTCGAGATTCTCGCTGCGCTCGGTGTGGATGTACTGCTCAAGATGCGCAAGTCTGAGTCAAAGCCAACGCCGACGGCAGTCCGGGGGCGCGAGGATTGGTGAGCACGCTTGGTGTGTGGATGAATGGGCGCTACGTGGGCGCCTGGCAGCAGATGCGCGGTGGGCGCGACCGCTTCACCTATGACAAGGACTGGATCTCCGATCCACAAGGTCGGGCGCTGTCGCTTTCGTTGCCAATGACCTCGGACGCCGCGATCGCGAGCGACGCGGTTGGCAATTTTTTCGATAACCTTCTGCCTGATAGCCAGGGAATCCGCGAGCGCCTACAGGCGCGATTTGGCACGCGCTCGCCGGGCACCTTCGATCTACTGCAAGCGATCGGCCGCGACTGCATCGGCGCGGTGCAGCTGTTGCCGGAAGGAGAGGAACCACAGGGTTGGGACAGGCTCAAAGTGCAGCGTCTCATGCCCAAAGAGATCGAATCGATTCTACGGTCGGTACCGACGGTGTCGGCGCCACTCTTGAACGACACCTTGAACCGGGATGACTTTCGCATCTCGCTCGCAGGTGCACAGGAGAAGACCGCTCTCACCAAGATTGGCAGGCATTGGTACAGGCCGTCGGGCTCCACCCCGACAACCCATATTCTGAAATTGCCCCTGGGGCTGGTCGGCAACCGAAGGCTCGATCTGTCGCATTCCATAGAAAACGAGTGGCTGTGCGCGGCGCTGCTGAAGGAGCTGGGATTACCGGTAGCCCACACGGAAATGGGCCAATTCGGCGATCAACGCGTACTCATCGTTGAACGCTTCGATCGCCGCTGGCAAAACGTCGGTGACGGTGATCCGCATCAGGCCAGTTTCAAGCCACTTGGCAATACTTGGATCGCAAGGCTTCCACAAGAGGATTTTTGTCAGGTCACAGGCCGTCCGCACACGGCAAGGTACGAGAACGAAGGTGGCCCCTCAATGCGCCAAATTCTGGATGAGCTCTCACGCGCCGAACATCCCGCCGCGGATCAGCGGACCTTCATGCTGGCGCAGTTGGCATTTTGGATGCTCGCAGCCACCGATGGCCATGCAAAGAATTTCTCGATACACCACCGCCGTGGGGGCGGCTTCGGCCTCACACCTCTTTATGATGTGTTGTCCGCGTGGCCCGTGGTTGGAAAGCGCGCCGACCAGCTTGACCTTCACGAACTGAAACTGGCGATGGCCATTCGGGGTAAGAATACTCACTATAAAATTCATGAGATTCAGCCGCGACATTTCCAGGCGCTGGCCCATAGGTACCCGGATGCCGAGGCGTGGCCGGCGATGATCGAATTGGCGGCTCGCGTCGAGACCGCTATCGATACGGTGAAGAGAAGACTGCCGCAAGGATTCGCGACGTTGGTATGGACGCCCCTATGCAAAGGCATGATTGCCCAGGCGAAGTCCCTTCTGTCGCACGCGGACGCGTGACAATGAAACGCCGCGACGAACGCGGCGTTTCAGGTCTCAACAGGGCACAAAGCCCGTCTTATCTCGCGCTATACCCTCGCCCTTCCACGCACGCCACCATGGCGCGCTGATAGTCCGAGCTGTTCTGCGCCACTTGTCCGGCCTGCTGAGCAGCCCACTGCTGACACTCGGCCTTATCGGTGGCTTGCTGCTCGACGCTCTGGCCGTTCTTCGGATACATGAAGATCTGGCCGATCGCACCCTGAGACGCGCCCTGCGCGGGATCCGCACCGGAAGCCGTCCCATCGGCGGGTGCACCGCCAGGCACCGCCGCCGAACCGCTGCTGTCGGTAGAACTGGTCACCGGCGGCGGGTCGGTCGCTACATAGCCCTCGTAGGAGGGATCGTAAGTGTAGTAAGCGTCATTCGCGTAGTAGTAGGGAACGCCGCCCCACCAATACGTGGCATAGGCCAGCGGCAGGACCGGCAAGAACCAGGCGAAGCCGGGCCCGTACCAAGCACGGGGCCAGTAACCACCGCCCCAATACCCGCCGCGCCAGTAAGCGCCGGTCGAGTACCCATACCCATAGCCGCGGCCGGCAAAATGACCGCCCGCATAACCGGGGCGAATGGCTCCGCCGTGGTATCCGACGGACGAAGCATGGAACCCAGGAGCATAATGCGCCGTCCCGGCAAAATGACTGCCACCGGCTGCCGCAAAATGAGCCCCGCCGCCCG
>Ga0116227_10002769_pt1 | contig 39556 bp, 27 predicted proteins | sample S1TSphgellanicum_FD_89693 | JGI IMG/M metagenome (GOLD analysis project Ga0116227, IMG submission 89693) | Host-associated microbial communities from peat moss isolated from Minnesota, USA - S1T2_Fb - Sphagnum magellanicum MG | ecosystem: Host-associated > Plants > Peat moss > Unclassified...
CTATCTTTTTTCTTTTTTTTTTTTTTTTTATTTTTCCTCTCTATGTAAAAACCCCTTTGTTTGGCCTGTTTTTGTGTGTTTTTTTTTTTTTTTTTTTTCCAATTTTGTCATGTAGTAGTTAGTAGTCCCAGTGACAACCGTCCACAAGAGGAAGAAAGAGCCAAATTTAATTAGGGGTCAGAGAGGCGGACCGTAGTAGACATTTTCTACAATCCTGTTATGCAACCTCCCAGAACCTTGTGTCTAAATATGGCAACTTTTTGAGTTTCTCTCCTCAGAATAGAAATAAAAGGCATCTTATAAAAAAAATCTTGCCACAATAAAAGAAAAATTTGTTGCATAAATGCCAAATTTCCACACACAAAAATTTGGGCTCAACAGACCACCACCAACTTGCCCTAAGTGGGCTCCATGCCTTCTAAATGAAAGTGAAATATTTCACCATGCAAAAATAAATATACTGTAGCCTAGGGTCAGTTTCCAAATTGATAAAAACGAATAATTATTTATTTTCAAAAAATGAATCCGTTTATTGATTTTGAAAAAAATATTATTATTTTCATCCTCTACTGTAATATTGTGATATGAGTAATGAAATTATTCAGAGTGTAGTCTAAGATAATTAGAATGATTTTCAACCTTTCAACTTCATATTTTCACAAAAATTTCATTTCGTTATTTTGAGGATTATTTAATGACGGAACTGACCTTAGGGTAAAAGGTAATCTTCAAAAAAATCCTCTAAAAGGAACCAAAATCCTTCAAGATATTTATACCTCTGTAACTATTCTCAAGTTTCAACACAAGCCAAAATATATCATCTTTCAAAAATCCTCATATAAAAATAGACCTATTATATTATTATTAGCTAGTAGGGGCCAAAATCCATTAAGCTACTATACTCTATAATGAATCTAAACACAAATATCCTTGCCTTTGGTAGGCCAATAAGGCCAACAAACTGGTATGTAGAAGTCTGGGGGGGGTCTGGGGGGAGAGGGGGTTGGAGTGGTGTTGGTATGCATATGACCCCGCACCAACTCACTCCCAACCGACCCACCTCCCCCCAACAAATTTAGCTTTTAGAAATGTATTCTTTGATCATTTATAATTTTAGAGTCTTATCCGACTGCAAAGTGCTGAACCCATCAAGGACACCACAACAACAAATGAAAAAAGTGTCCTTTCCTAGGCTACCCCAAACTTTAACCTATTGGAACCCTCTTTCTTTGGTTAGAAGCCCGGATGTGATGACAAATTCTAGTCAAGTTACTCGGTCCTTCATGTATAGGGTTTTGCCATCTTATCATTCCACCAATCCGACAAATTCTAGTCAAGTCACTCGTCCTTCATGTATAGGGTTTTGCCATCTTATCATTCCACCAATCCGACAAATTCTAGTCGAGTCACTCGTCCTTCATGTATAGGGTTTTGCCATCTTATCATTCCACCAATCTTAACATGCCATTTATCTATCCTATGAGGATAATCTCGTAGGGCACAACTAATAGGGAAATTTTTAAGACATTATTATTTAACTGAATATTATTATTTTGGGAGGACCATGATTCCGTGTCTTTTCTTTTTCCCCCATTTGTGAAGTATGTGGTGGGTTCAGGATCGTGGTGGGCACGAGGACTTAGCCAAATTTGGCTACAGGTCAGAGAGGGAAGTAGATAAGTTTAGGATTCCTCCTATAATTTGGCTATTTGTGGGAACCTATTCTCTAAATATGGTGAATTTAGATTTTATTTTTTTTCCCCCTCATGATGAGTCCACTTGGACCCATTTTTTCAAGGAAAAAAACCCCTTTGTACCTTTTGCATCGTCCTTTTTCTTTTTCTTTTTTCCCCCTTCAGGGTTCAAAAAATCCCCCCCCCCCCCCCCCCCCCCCAAAAAAAAACATTGATCATGAGTTTCATATTTTTTCACTTTTTTTCTCTGAAAGAGGCCCTGATTGAACCCATTACTAGATGATAGAGTGGCCTCCCAGCCTACGAGGTTTGACGGGTTCCTTTCTGGAACGGGCTCTGCTGGGCCCTTTCCCTAGTGCACGCCATAGCCTAGGGTCAGTTTCCACATTGACAAAACGAATAATTTTTTTCCCAAAAACTCAATTCATTTTTTAAATATGAAATTATTTGAATTTTCTATGCTCTATTTATGATATTGTCACATGAGTAGTGAAATTTTAGTGAATTTTATTTTAGGATTTTATTTGGATTCATTACATTAATTACCTTTTTAAAAAAACCATTACCATATGCTCTTGAAACCCCTTTCCATTTAACTTTTGATTTACACTATAAAAATGCTTTGAATAGATTTTTAATGTATTTGAGCAATTTGATTATATTTTGTTACCTTTTGATAGGATGTTTGAAATTTCATGTGATCATTTTTGAAATACCAATTGCATAATTATTCTCCTTCACATTGAAAATGTGTTTGTGCTTGTGTAAACATTTTTGTTATCACACACTTAAAACCATTTAATAGTCACATAGAATGTGTAAGGTAAATGATGAAATATTTATCCCAACCCTTGCCTTGCGTATAGGGTAAATGTAGATCATTTACATTTACTTGATTTCGAATTGTTTTAAAACCTATTTATTATATTAACTAGTTAATATATTGTTTGATATTTTTATTTACCTTACCTAGATTATATATTAAAATAGATATATATTTTTCAACATTAGTTACCACAAATGTTGGGCAATTTTAAAATAATCACCAAGTTTGGTTTTTAGAAAAGCTTGTAAAAATCAACATGGTTTTTTTTTCCCTCTTTTTAATTAATCCTTTAAAGATCTAAACAAGGTTACAAAATGCTGGGAAAAATAATTTCAATTGGTTTTCAAAATGCTAATTCTCACACATTTCATCTTGATTGGTTTTCACAAACTAATTAACAAAATTTCAATTATTTTTAACAAAAAAATAATTTTAAAAATAAGAAAAAAAAACACAAAATAAAAAATATATAAATCATTTTTTTCTTCCAACATTGTATATGTTCGCGACTTCATCATCATGTTCAAATGAACATTTTAATTTTTCTAACTCTTTTTCTAAGTCTAGATCCCTTTCAATTAACTCCACCAAATTGCAAAACGATTTACAATGAACCCTAGGATCATTTGCTCACAAAAATCAACTTTAAAACATTTTCTGGTTGTAAATGACATCTCCTTAGGTTAGTAAATATGTCCACTAAAAAAATATCCTTTTGTCTCAATTGTGATTTTATAATGCATAGGATTTACCTAGCCAAAAAACCAACAATAAAAAACAAGGCTTTATATTTCCCCCACCATTGAAAAAGACATTTGATTTCATTCGGATCCACTTGGTAACATCTAAAAATTAACAATTTTTCAATGACAAGTTTTTTCATTGCTTCTTTTGTGTTGATAATCTATTCAAATATATGAAATCTTCATCAACTACTTGTTCTACATAACTAACTTTAAATTATACCACTAGATGTAAATGATGATAACACTTTTAAAACATAAAATACAAATATTTCTTATCATATTCCTCAACAATAGTGGCACATTCTTCATGACCAACAAAAGAGGATACTAAATAAAAACTTTTAAACTTAAGGTATAACATCAAAAGCAACATGTGATGAATTTCTTTTCATAATTTTTTTTTAAAAAAAAGAAAGGATTCCAAAACATCACAAACTTCCCTTTTGATGTTGGAAGCAAACAAAGTCATTTTCCAAATCTACAATGTGCTTATTAATAAAGCTTTGCAAGGTTTCAACAACAATTCAAAAATAACCCTAGAATTCTAATCATTGTCAATCAAATTGGTTTGGGCTAGTGGGTTTGTAAATTTTAATTTAATTTTAAACACATAGTTATGGAAAATTGCAACACATTAGAAAGCAACTAGTTGCCACTAGATTGGTTCAAAACACAAGCACTCATGACAAGAAATAGTCAATCCACAATTATGTGCCAAGTAGGAAGATGTGGCACTATCCCACTCTTTTTTACAATATTTTGTCTACTATAGCAAAAGACAATAACATTTTTGAATTACAAAGCCTCTTGGACATAATGATTTTGATAACAAACATGCAATCAAAAATATATATGTAACGTTAGAATTTATAACTAATGCAATTTTTTTAAAAATCAAATAAAAAATTTTAAATAATAAAAGATTTAAAAGATACCTTGTCTTCATTGGAATATTTAATTTTCTTGGGCAAATATTAGAATTTGCACAAGCCTTTTTCCATTCCTATCACTATTTTCCATTTTTTTTATGCCAAGTTATCTAATTTTGTAGTCTTGATTAAAACAAATTTGAACATTTCTTGTTAGTTATAACATATTAGCACACTTTAAAGAAAGCATGATCAAAACAAATACTTTGAAAGCCTAAATCCAAATCTAAAACTTGGCACCTCACAATAAATTTCTGTGTAATTATCATAGTATTCAAATTTGATCCACCACTTTTAACATAGGAAATGAATTTTTTTTCAACCCATATTGATTAATCAATGTTGTCAAATTGTTGGCCAAGGCTTAATTATTAATTTTTGTTGCCTCAAAATAAACCAATAGTCATTTGTTTAAGTTATCAATCAAATCCAAGGAAATGAATGACAAGAGCAAATAGATCATGTGCCCCTTAGACATCCATAAGTCAAAACTTGTTATTGCAAAAATGTAATTTGCCAGTTTTGGTAAAAAAATATTTATCTTTAATTTTTCCCACTAAGTTAAGAAATATTTTTTGGAATGAAATAAACTTGAGGACATTAGTGTAAGACCAAATGTTTGAACTAGATTTTTTTCACAAACTACAAGGGCAATTGATTCTTTGCAATCAAGGGGCCAAGGTCTTGCAAAAAACATATATTGCACATCATCCTTTTAAAATATATATTTGACACTAATAAAATTTGGTATTGCATTACTATACACATTAAGCATTTTTCTCATTGGTTGCCTTTCCACATTTCCTTTCAATAACTATTGATTTTAATCTTTTGAATTTTTTTGCAATATTGACGTGGTTTACATTGACATGATTTTTTAAGTAGTTATTCCATAGGTCTTGTAATATGTTATTAAAAAAAAATCTTTCTTCAATGCTTGGATTAGGTACATTCACAAGATTGATGTAAATAAATGATACATCTCAAGATTTGAGGATTCCTCTTTCAACAATTTTCCCATCATTAACATAATAAAAGGTCCAACACAGTGAATTTTTGTTATGCCCTTTCCATACTTTCCTTGAACATTTCATTTTTTAAAATTCATTTGCATTTTGTTTTTTTATTTCCTTCTTTTTTGTTATTTTTTGTTTGGAAACTTAGATTATTTTTTAATCCTTCCACAATTTCTTATTCCATAGTTGTGTCATTGAAATAATTTTCATTTCCAATTATTATTATGTTTTCATTTTCATTTTGACTACATCATTTTCCATAAGAAAATTACACAATAGGGTGGAGAAATCAAAACAAATGTATGTCTTGCCAAATGATTTATGCATTAGAAATCAAATTTTAAAAATTTCAAGCATTCGCAATGAAAACAAAACTCATTTTTCTCTCCTCTTTTCATCATAGAAAAAGAAGATGCAATGTACAAAATATAATGTATGAAAAAAATAGCATAGTGTATGAAAAATAACCCTACACACAACAAAGAAACAACTTGAAATGATTAGTATACAAAACATATGTAAATAAATAAAAACTTCAAACACAAATAGATGCAAAACCAAAACAAGTAAACAAACACAATGAAACACCTCAAACAAAAAACAAACAAAGGAAAAGAAAAAAAACTTAACTTGAAAAAACTTGAGCTTGAAGTTTTTTTGAAAAAACTTGAGCTTGAAAAAACTTGGAGCTTCAAGCTTCTTTTCCCACATCTACACAAGGTAGGGAGGAAGGGGGGGTACCAATTTGAAATCAATGAATCAAAATGATGATGAAATAAACAAGAATGAAATATAAGAAAAGCAACTTATCTTGAACAAAAAGATGAATAAAAGTGTGATGAAACAAACATGAATAAAAACATGAGCATGATAAGACATTCAACAAGAACATAACAAAAAAGGTAGGAGTAGGAGTGTATCAAGATTTAATGTGACAAGTAGCAACACAATGTTTTCATAATGTTCAAATGTCTGTTAGGACACAATGTTCTGTTTATACATTAACGTTACTCAATGTCACATCAAAATAAAATCAACTTAGGTGAAAACCTAGGTCGGGCTACTTGGGGCAAATTTAGGGCAACTAATATTTGTGTCATTCAATTAATTGCCTTAAACCTTGTGATAACCAAAATGACATTTGATTGTGAGAGTCCAATAATGATAAAAAAAAAATTGGCTCAAATTTGGTCGTTGGATCAATGGTGCAAATTGAACCATTGTCGATCAAACAACCAAAAAAATTTCAAGTGACGACCAAAAATATTTCAAACAACAACCAATTTCTTTTCGAATGGTGACCAATTTCTTTCAATTGTTAGATCAATGGTGGAAATCAATTCACATCAATTTGACAATTGAAACTTTATGGGTGGTAACTAAAAATTTTCTAAGCATAGATTAAAATTTTTGTTTAAGCGATGACCAATTTTTTTCAAATGCTTGACTTGATGATCAAAACATGAAATGATCAAAAAAGAATTGATTGCCAAAACTTGTCCAAAAAAAGAATCACCATCAAAACAAAATGCCAATGTTTGACTTGAAGAATGAAACTGACACATTTGGATGGATGTCAATTGACGACCAATGCAAAATGGGCACATAATGTCATTTTTGATAACCTTGTAAAAACATGAATGCAAAAAAATGAATAAAGGTGCAATGAAACAAATAAAAACAAGACATGACACAACAAAATGTAACAAGATGAAAATTAAAAGAAATGTGACAAGATGAATAAAAGCAAGAGCAAGACGAGATGAGCAAAAGTAAAAGTGCAATGAGATGAACTAGAATGATGGTGACAACAAGCAAGAACAACACCACAACTTACAAGAAGTGACAAGTAAAAAACAAAAGAGAAGATGACAAAATAGGAGAAGGAAGGGAAAAAAAAATGTGACAATGCAAATCACAAAACAACAATGCAACAAGCTCACAAAAGATAAAACACAAAAGACAAAAAAATTAAAGTGAAGCCCCCAAGATGAGTGGGAGTTTTTTTTTATCTTCATGGAGAGGTGCAAAGCAGAAATAACCATTGAGTAAACCCTATTCTTTTAATTAACCCTAACTTGAAACCCTAACCTTATTTTATTTTAATATCATGACAAAAATGGGTTTTCCTCCAGGCCCATTCCATAGTACAAACTCTAGTGTGATATTTTGTCCTCTTTGGTTTCTTTGGTTTTCTCATAAACAAAATTTTTGTATCCTAGTCAAACTTACTCTACGGGTTGAGTCTATGTTACAAATTTTCCTTAAAACAAATTAACTCACTAAGGTCTCTCTTTTTCTCTAGAAACACCCATGTGGGGTTAGTTGGGGACGGGGAGGGGCGGCCCGGGGGTGCATGTACTTTGCTTTACTTCATTGCACGACTTTGATTTGTCCCTTGTTTTAGGATTCAAGCTGAACTTTATTCCAAAGTGTGCAGGAAGGGGTTGGGAGGTTGTTTTTATCTTTGGGTGTGGACCCCTTATAGGGACCTGACTCCATGCACAAAAAATCATGACACCTAAAAGAAACACGAAGACCAAAATTAAAAAAAAACCTTGAAATCAGGGTCCTGTAACCAAAGGAATGACCAAGAAAATAATAATAATAATAATAATTATTATTATTATTATTAATACATATAGATATATATTAATATATAATGGGTCATGGAGTGGGTTCAGAATTATTCTTTACTACTTTACCCAGTAATGCTAGAGATAAAGCCGTGTGTATAAAGTCCAGGTTTGCATAATTCACGGATCATTTTTGACTTTGCTTTTGTGAGTGCATCCCAACTTCACCGCCTTTAATTGGGGCTATGATGTGCATTGGGTCATCAAGTTAAACTGTTTTTAGAACATGGGGGGGGGATTGGACACGACTCCACCCGGCCCACCCCCAACACCCCCCTCCCCCAAAAGACGCAAAAACATTATCTCTGCACCAAAACTTATTGTCCTTGTAAGATGAAGGACAAAGAGTGACCTAATTCATCAAAATAAAACAAATTGTGAAGTGGAGATGACACGTCTGTTCCCAAGCTGCGAAAAACAAAAAAAAAACACGTCTTTTTGGGCTTAATGTATCCATGCAAGGTACACGACTAAAGTGCCGATAGCGTGTCAAAAGAAGCAATTTCTAATATAGGGAAGTGGAAATGACTCTTGAAGATTCACAACACGTCTTTTACATGGAAAATACAAAATTGAGCGCAGGTGGAATGAAAACAATGTTATACGGAACTAGTGGGACATGTGCCGTTGGCCCATGTCTAAACCCATTACAAAATAGGGAAACTCATCCGGTGGCCGTCATCGAGATGGATGAGGAGACGGATGATGGGACGGATGACAAGACGGATGAATGGAAAGGACGACCACCCAAATATATTATATAAGTAAACACTAGAACATGATTGAGAGAATACTCATCTCTTTAATAACCTTTTTTTTTTTTTTTGGCAAGTCAATTAGGAGTTAATGTGGCTACACAACTTTGTCTTCAATTACCATAGGTGGCTAAATTTTGTGCATGAGGTGGATTTGAACTGATGGCTTTTGAAAACTCTCAAGTGGCTATGATGGCGAGTCAATAATTCCAAATGTCCATAGAGTGGTTACAACCAAAATAATCATGATAAAAAAAGCAATGATCACACATGGGTTTAAAAGGGATTACATTTCATGACATGTGAATTTTAAAGGACTACATTTGGTGACATGTAGTCATGTGCACAAACAATATTTGCATCATACATAACCTTTCATTTACACAAATAGAATTTACATGTAATTTAATGTTTAATAAAATTTTATTATAATTTAAAGTAAATATAAAAATATCATGTGTATAAAAGTAAATAATCATTCAAGTTTCACAAAATTATTAATTATGTGTCATTACTTGATATGTTGTAAACTAGAAATTTGATCTACATAGAAATAATAAATTACATGTATTAAACATACACATAATTTATTACAAATTTATATTTCCAAACTTGAAGTGTGGAAGATATTGAATTTTTAGTGAATTTTGTTGTTGAAAATTCAAATTGATTGTGTTCACACTTGGGGCCAACATAGGTTATGTTATCTATCCATGAAGGAGTAGTTTGTTTTGTTTTGTTTTGTCATAATGAAATTTCCCAAACCATAGTGTTTTAGGCTATGTTATGGGACTTATCATCAAAAAGTTCTTAATGAACAAAGGTGCACCGACTTGGTGTAGAATGTTTGGAGTTATGGTGTTTTATTTAATTTCAATGAATTTTTAAAAATAAAACCAAGATTGAAATTTATATTGAAATTTGGGGGTGTTCTTGGTATTGTTGGAAAACCCTCACCAAATCTGATTTAATAGAGTTGATTTTGTAATTTTGATACCTAAGATGTGAACAATATCATTGAATTTTTAATGGGTATTGTTGTTGGAAACTCAAAATTTTTGTAAAAAGGGGTTTGGAAGGAAAATCCAATTGAATGCATTCACACTTAGGGCAATGATACATGGTACATGAATGTTTAATGAATTTTTATCACAATTTTGAACAAATATTAGGGTGAAAATCCTTTAAGGTGTACCACATAGGACAAAAAAGGTTTAGTCCTTACTACAATCCTTTTTTATCTTATAATTTGATCCCCATAAAAAAATAATGAATCAAAAGTTGTCAAATTTTTTTAAAAGATTATATTTTAGATTATTACAATTCTAAATTCCATCATAATCATTCATAAATGTGTCTTTACATGGTAAAAAATAACTAAGTAAAATAGACAAAAAATTGGTGACGTGACAAGATTTTGGTACACCTTAAAAAATTTGCACCCATTAAGATATCATGTGTATAAAAATGAATAAACATTAGAGTTTCACAATATTATTAATTATGTGTCATAATTTGATATGTTTTAATGATCTACATAGAAATAATAAATTATGTGTATTGAACATAAACATTATTATTAACATATATTTCAAATTTTCCTTAAATTTTATTCTGAAATTAAAGTTTAATATTTATGTGCACTTTATTTACAAGTAAAATTTACATGTAATTTAATTTTATCATAGGTTAATATTAATATTAAAATATTACATGTATAAAATTGAAATTACCTATTAGTCATTTAGACTAGTTAGCAGAAATAATCATAACAAAATTTCAAACAAGACTACATTTCATCCATCCTCTAATATTTTTTATCATCCATATATACATATGTGTTGATGGTGTCACCAAAATAGTTGAACACAAGTCAATGTCTTGACTTTATACCAACTAAAGAACCTTATATGCCAAGAATATTTTGAAATTGGCCCTTTAGTTGAAACATGTTTCACACTATTTACTAACAAAGTTGGATGTTCAACTTGGAAACATTGTTAATGTCGGGAATATTCAACAAATGACCACTCAATTGAAAAAGGCTTTGAATTATATACCAATATAGTAAACAAGTTAACTTAATTGGTACTTGTCATAATTTTATTTTGATCCAAAAAATTAATTTGCATTTGTTTAACTATTGTAAATGTCATGTAGTTGAAAAATTTTGGTTAAAAAAAGGGGTTTTCTACAAGTGGAATCTTCTAGAGCACCTAAGAGGGAAAAAAAAGAAATAAAGAAAGAAAGAAAATAATGAAAGTTCAAGAAAGATGAATGAATGAATGAAACATACCTTGAGCTTGGAGGTCCCCTCTTGAATAGACTCTAAGACCTTTGAATTGTCCTCCCCCTTTTCCTCCTCCTTTACAAAACAAGTCACAAAAGACTTTAATATCTATGGACAACATTACTTATATATTCCTTCACACATAAAACCTTTTTTTAAAAAAAAAACCTTAATTCTTTGTTTGTCATACCAAAAGTTGAAGGTTTGACTACTTTGTACTCTTGCCACAGCCCTTTCCAAAGTGTTTTGATCTAAGTTCCTAAGGTGGAAAACAATCATTTTCTTTATAAATTCAAATCTTGTAACATAGTCCACGTGACTTTTATAGAATTAAACCCTCATTTACCCTCGGAATTGATTTTGCCATACTTCCACAGACTCTTCCATTTCCTAGGAGAAATCAATTTTCTTTTTCCTTTTTGACTCTTCAATTTCCTTCACATATTAAAAAGTTTTGGATGTCTTAACACATTTGATGTTCTACATCTGCAAATTCCAAGAAAAATATCTAACATTGCAAAAGGTTTTTTACATGTTGCTTGCGAACCCTCAAAGGGAGTCCTTGAGTATGTTTTGGTGCCATTGTGGTTTGGCATCTCATTGCTTTTGTTGGCACCTAATTGTGTCCACATCAGCTTTTTTTCTTCTATGGAACTATCTTTGCATTTTCAATTAGTTTTTGCATCTCAAAAATAATTTGTGTTCCTCTATCTATAAGATATTTATATTGTATGGGATTCTATTGCTTTTGGTTGGAACCTTTGGTGTTATGTGACGGGTTGTTTTATGAAAGGACCCAATGTTAGAATTATTTTCATTTTTTCCATGGAAAACATTAACATCAAAAATTACAATAATTATAGTCGATCAACACAAAGGGGTTTCAATCATTGAAAATGGATAATGAAATTTTATAAAAGAATTTGTTAGGTCAAAAAGAAAAAATATACCAATAGTTCATTAGAACAAAGTAAAATCTAATTATGTTTGCCATCCCAATGAATTAGACTATTGGAGGAGGGTGTGATGCAATGGCTAATCAAATATTATTTAATACAAATGTGGTAGAGCTATTAAATTTCCTCCCAACTTTGGACATACTATCAAACATTATTTTGTGTTGGTAGGAATGATCATAATATACATTTAATGCAATCTCACAATGGTTGTTACTCCATTTTGAATATGGAACATTAACCTTGTCATTGCATATATTCTAAAACAACGTACTATCCCTTAGGTATTTCCCTATTAATCAAGAAACAATTATGATTTTTTAAATGGATAATATTTGGTAAATTTATGGCCTTGGGTTCTTCCCAATGTTGTAGACCAGCTAATTTTGTAAACAAATTACCTCCTTTTCTAGTTGTAAATTTTCTTGTTATGATTCTCATGTTGTCGTTGGGTTTTTATTATAGCATGGGGCCAATAAACATTATAGAAATGCACAATCTTTTTGCAGCCCTGACCAACTATTTATATTGGGACCAACCATCCTTGTTGGATTCCTTACACAAGATTTGATTAGTGGATTCTATCTTGATTCACACGCTTCATTTTTGCATGTTCAACTTTTGTATTTCAAACCTACAGTGAGTTCCCCTAACACCTTCTCTTTTAAGTTTTTAGAATTCTAATATGAAATAATTGTTGAAAATCATATATTGTTTTTCCACTAGTTGCCTATAACATATATCATTGTCCTTTGTTTGATATTGCTTTAAAAGTACATCATGTGGGCTATGTAGGTTCTCTTACACATTTCTCAACATTCATTAATTTTCCCACATTTCATTGAAAATGATTATTTCCAAACAATTATCATATCGCCAATTGGCGGTTCTCTTTCCATGACCTTCAAAGTCCACATTATGGTGCACTTTGAATTGATTTGCATATTTTCTTTACAAAGGTCCTCATTAAATGTCCTTCTAAAGGGTTTCCCAGAACTTTTTGGGAGCTTTTATTGAAGTTGGTCATCACATTGAAGTTGTATTCCAATGGACATTTTTATTCCCTCTTGCTCCATCATGTTATGCCAACCTATTCCTTCACAACAACTTGCAATGTTTTCCTAGTTGTTTCTTATGAACATCTTGTTTGTTTTTCATTTCTTTTCGCATTGCTTGCATATGTTTTGCACCAAATATGTCTTCACTTTTCATACTACAGGTCGACCTGAACTAACCATCTTAGTAGATGGAACTAATACAATTGTGGTGTCTGAAAACTGTTTATGTGCTATGTTTGATTTTAAATTAGGATCCTTGCATATCTCCAAGGATGTTGCATAGGATGCAAATAACAATGTTTCCAGTTCAATGTATTAGATGTCAACTACCACAACTCAAGGATAGGAATGGGTGGTGAGCTTTGGATGTTACAAGGTTGTGGATGATAACGTCCTTATTCATTCCTAGGAAACCATCTTGATGGCAAAACTACTACGTCTATGGTCAAAGCTAGAATTGCGGGAGGAAACATAATGGAAGACATTAACGATCTTGATATTGACCTCCAACCCTTTGACATTGTTCCTTTGTTCATGTTCATTAACTTGTTTGGTTTGTCATTTGGGGAGGACATGCCATCTTAGGTGCATGGTTTAAAAGCATGGTATGCCCATGGTCTATCTATCCTTTGGAACATGTGCTTTCTTGGTTGACATCAAAGCTTTCCTCATTGATCGCGTTAGTTCACTCGGTTTTTAATTGTTTTTGCATGATGTTAGTAACAAAACATGCCTCTAACAAGTTGCATAATTTGGACTATGACAAGATTGCAATTTAGATTGTTTTTTTTTGCCCATGACATTCAACAAAGACATATTGTGTGAAATGCTTTTAATGTCCCCTAGTAACCCCTCTTCATCATGGATGCAAAACATGGAAAAAAAGTATGATGGCCATGTTTGGTCTAAGATGATCACAACCAATATTAAAAATAATTTCAGTTTCGGTTCCAAGAAGGCTCAATGTTTGGGTCACTTGTGTTGTGTGCATATCAATTACAATTGTTTAATCCATTTCGGTGCTCAAAATGAAAATCCTTGGGTTGGAGAATTGGCCCACCCGCAATGAAAAAACATGTCGTCCCCAAACCTTTAAGTTCGTGCTTTATTTACAAATTATGCAATTTTCCTTCGTTCTTTGTCGACCTTTGTAAAGGTTGAATTTATTATGTTGTGCACAGACTCCAGTCCATTTCAAGAGCTATGATTCACCTCGGCATGCATCTCCACCTTGTTGTAGATGGTAGGTGCAGATAAACTATGTATGATTTTAAAAAGTTGATCGAAAAAGAGGTCAACTGAACACCCGATGCCAAAACATTTGCCACCTTTTTGAGCATAAGCAAATCCTCCTTAGCCAAACATCTGTTCTAACGCGCTCCCACGTCCCTAATTAGCCCCAAGTTGGGACTAAGCTACTCAAGTTGCGGAATTGTGGGGGACTCGGGGCACACTCCCAGCTCTCAGCATTAAAAGGGGTAAAAGGGCGTGCTGAAGCTCTAGGATGGGACTAGGAAGAAGTGACAAGCTATTCACTTATTCGAACCTGCATCAAACCAACCAACAAGTTGATTAATTCACATTCTAGAGCACCCTTGGTGCTAGGACAAGCCACGGGCAACTCTGGACTCACTTGACACACCACGGTCCGGACTCGGGGGAAGCCACCACCTTCCCCCATATAGTATACTATGCGCCTCTCTGCGGCACCCACATCTGAATGGCTTTTTGTCCGGGGACACCCAAGGAGGAGTCCCAAAACTATCCCGGTTTGGACTCCTGGGACTTTGAGCGACCATAACTCTTTGTTCAGACCTCCGATTGGGATGAGGTTTGAAGAAAAGTTGTAGCTCTCCTTGAGAGCTTTCCAATGGTGTGTTGCACTCCACCTGCACGCACCTGGGTTGGGTCGATTCCCGACTTTTAGTGGTCGGGAGTCAAATTGTTAGCTTGACTCCCGGCCCTTCTTTTGGCCATAACTTGTGTTGCAGATGTCCAAATGGTCCATGCAAGGCCATTTTCGATATCTACACTTCAATATCTTTCCCATGATATAAAGAACACCCCAATGCGAGGTGTTTTGACCCCTACAACCGAACTCTAAAGTTTTGGGAGTCCCGGAGGACTCCCAAGTCCCAATTTCGGGAGTGTGAGTTTCATCCTCTCACTTCCCTCAAAGTGGGGTTATGACATGTTCAATGATAGTAGTGACAACAACCTCAAGCTTGTCAATAGTGATCAATTTGATCAAATTCAAGACAAATTCCTTGTCTTGAGCTTGTTGAATGTTCAAAATTTTGTTGTGTCATTCAAACATTGTCCGAATGGAGGCTACATTGACAACATCCTTGAATTGAAGTCTAATAGTTGTTACATATCCATGAATGTTTGCATTTTAAGCCAAATTTATGGTTATAAGGTCACCATTTTCAAAATGTCTATCAATGGGATTGGGAGTAGAGTGGCGTTTGTTATATGAATGTAGCCAGGCGGTAAATTGGAAAACTCTTGGATTATGTTTGACCATGTCATGCATGTCATTGCTTAGACAATGATGGCTTGCCATGTTTATGATCTAACTTATTGCAAAGTCATGACCATTGCAATTTGTGACATGCAATAAAAAAACACCAAAACACAATAGATCATGTGGACAAAGCTTAACAACACAATGCTTAAGCACATGTATCTTTAACTAAACTTTAAAGGATTCATGGAAGATGTCTAGTTCCTAAGCAAATTGGAATGTTGTCAGAATTGATTATGGTTTTGGGGATGCCACTATCAAGATGCATAAAAACACATTTTGGGTTTTGCGAGTTACTTTTATGACTATGCATTAATAAAAAGGAAATTTGCGACTAATGATTAATGACTTGTTAAACCCATGTCATTTAGTTGCAAAGGATATATAGTCGCAAATCTCAATTGTCTTATCAACTAGAATTTTTTAATTTTCTTATAATATTGAAATTCCATGTCATCATTGACCTTGAATGTTTGATGTGTAAAATGCATGCCATGTTAACCTAGTTTATATACTCAACTAATAATTACAAAAGATGCTTTGATAGATGGATGACATGTGTCAAAAATTTTTAAACACATGTTCAATTATGAGTCATCACACATGAGCAAAAGTCAACCTAACTTAGCCTAATTAGCCTATGTTAGGTAGTTTAGGTTAAAAACAAAATTTGGTCTCCTAGCCTAAGTATCCTAGACTAGGTTACCTAACTTAAGTTAAGTGGCTTATGTATCATAAATTACAAGAATAAGGACTTGAACCTTTAACCTCCATTTTGGGGTTCAATTCCTCATCCATTGCACAATGACATTTTTATATATTAAGTCTATTAAGCACAAAATTATAAAGATCAAATTATTAAAAACAATTAGCTTCAAATTAAATTGAGTCACCTTAGGTTGACATAGGTCAACTTACCTACTACCTACAACCTAACATAAATTAACCTAGGCTTCCCTAGGTTAATTTAGGATGAATTATGTTAACTTAGACTACCAACAAACTTAGCTTAGGTTAACTTAGGTCTTTTTATGCTAAAAGTAAATTAACGTACTTTAGTTTAACTAGGACTACTTAGGCTTTAGGCTAAATGTAGATTAAACTAGGGTAATTTTAACTAGGTTGAACCTAAATTAAACTAGGCTAGACCTAGGCTATTATAAGGTAGACCTAGACTAAACTAGACTAATCTAAACTAGACATATATTAAATTAGTCTAAACATGGCTAAACACCTTTAAACACAATTATTTAGGCTAAGCATGGTTGAAAATTGTTGATGTATATACTATTGTTAAATTTATATAATTTATATTTAAAATAATAATTTAATAGGCTAAACACCACTAAACAAACATAAATGAAACTAAAGATAATTTTTATGCTAAACATGGTTAAATAATGATATATTAAGCTAACTTTGAATATTTGGGTTATATTTGGTTAAATTTGAAAAAATTACGATAAAATTCACTATTGCAACAATACATGGTTAAATATGGCTAAATTGTGATAAAATTATAAACTAAACTAGGTTATTTAAACTAAATTTGGCTAATAAAATGATTGGTCTATGTGATTGTAATCATTTTTAAGTCATTTTTATTAATTGCATGAGTCATAAGACTGATTACTAATTGTTAAAAGCATTTTTAATTTTTTCCTTAATGTTGGACATTATAGTTGTATAGGACACATCACAAAATACATGTTTTGACATTATGAACACTTTTACCAATAAATAAATACAATTTTATTGAAATTACTTTCATGAATCATGAGGTTGATTATTAGTTGTAACACCTTGTTGGCATATAACATGCCACCACATCATCATCATTAAAAATTGAGTCATATTTTTGAATTTTTAATTTTAAGTCATTCAAATATATTAATATAAATATTATGACTATGTTGATAACTAGTTGGTCACAAAAATTACTATGTAGTCATAAAGGACATTAAGATGCCACATGGCATCATGGTTTTGTAACTATAGTCGACATGAAAACTTGTTCAATTTGTGGGTAAATATATTATTTATATTAATCCTTGTACATGGCAACCTATGACAACCATGTTCAAGTTTTAAAATAATCCACTTTATATCAACATTACTTGTGAGGAAGTTGTTTCAAGCATGGTGCTGATATGAATGAACTCTTATTGAAAAGGGCCCACATTTCGAGGGATGTTTCCAAGCTTGTGACAATTGTTGCCAATTATGCTTTTGGATTCTCATTCATGACATGAATTTCTCATTTGGAAGGTGAAGAGGTGTTTGGTTTTGCTAAGCGTAGCGCCAACTGTTTTCCAAGGGTAGATGATGAGTCCCATAGGCCTAACTATGTAAATTTTTTCTTGTCCATGTGTGGCCATTCTCACATGTCAACCCAACACTATCAAAGATTTGCATGTCCATGGGTTGCCGCATGTTCCACAAAGTATGTATCTATATTTTCTCAAGGTGGGATAAAGGTTAGTGAAATTATGTGTGGGGATGGCTCTAACAAATTGATTGGTGCTCTCTTAGCTCTACAATGCAATGTTATGTGTTGTAAACAAATATAGGTGTCAAGTGCTAGGTGTTCACAACTGAGACCCCAACTCCATGTTATTTTGGTTTTTGGGTCCAATTTCAATTTGGAGCTCTCGAGCACCATAAGGACTAGTTTTGTTTAGATAATGTCAACTCTTGTGTGGGTGGGTTTGTGTGAAAGTACATTATTGCTAGGTTGCACCTATCGATTGTATGGCTGGTTCAACATGGCTGGGTTTTTGTTTGATTTTGAAAGTAGGAACAACCTTCAAAGTTTATTTAAAGGTGAACCTTCCACTACAAACAATCGCCAAGTTCTTTCAACATGCACATAAAATGTAATTAAACATGTAGATGCAAGTAGTTGGCCCACATTTCATTGTGCCAAGAAGGTGAGAAGGCCTTCAATGTTTAAATTAACACAACAACACACCAACAACTGGGAGGTCAATAAATTGTTTAGTCTTGGGATTGTTCTGCCCCTTTTATATATCTAGCTTCTTGGGTATGGATGAATTTACAACATATTCTCCAACCAATACAAAAGGCATATATTTGCATATATTTCATTGTCATGTCAATAGCTTTTCTTGGGCAGACGTGAAACATGGGTGCAATGGAAGCACATGTATCATATTCGACAAAACATAATGTATTGTGGGCAAATTGAAGAGTTCATTCATTATCCCATGTGGCGTTGGGACAAGGTTTAACATTTGTTAGCACGTGGTAAAACATGTGAAAGCCAATGATATTATAATAAAATTAGATTTGCTTCAATTTTTGTAGTGCCTATTTCATTTTCACTACATAGTCCAATATGTGTATACAACTATAATTGGCCATGCTAATGTTAGTAGAAAAGTTCAAAGGATGAAGTAGGAAAAAATAATTTCACGGTGTAATGAAAATCATTTATGAAATATCTTATAGTTTTATCATCCTTGGATGGGCTAATCATTTTTGTTATGGTGAATGCTTCAAAGGTGGTATTTAATATTCAAAAGCCCCCCATGTTTACGCTACAATTCAAAACCACCATCTTAACAAACAAATACCTCCCCCCAAAAAAAGTTTGTGTGTTTTGAAGCTAAACCTTTGTCCATGTGGTAGAATATTTTGCACATTCGCAAGGAATTCTTTGCTATGTCGTAAAAAGTACAATCACACGGCATGCAAAGATTCGTAAAATATTTGATGATGTGACATGGAATATGTTATAAAGATTTTTAGTTGCTCACTTGAGTCCATTCACCCACTCACCACTCATTGTTGTTACTGACTCGCTAATGTCATTGGTCCAATGCCAAAATCTAAGATCGACCTTTCATTTTGTTATGATGTTGAACAATTCTTGACACCCAACCAAAAATTCTTGAATCTTGATTTTTAGCTCTATGAGCTTTTGTTTTTGAAAAAATTAAACAAAACAATGAAACTACAAGAATTACAACAATTGAAAATTGGATAGTGACATTGGAAACCCTAAATTGTGAAACTAAAACTTTCATGTATAATGGCATATTGGAGATTGTTTAGAATCTATATTAAAGTTGGTTGTAGTGATAACTTACAAGTTCAACATAAAAGCTTGCAAGGTGAGCCAATTCGAAAGTCCAACAATTTTTGTTGGAGCTTGGCCATAGACAATAATATGGACTTTGGATTCTAAAGTTGAATCCCTTCATTAATCTACATTGCAAGATCTTGTACACCATATATTGACTCTAATGTTCCCCAATGCCCATTGCCACATAGTCCATAAATCCCAAGTTACAAGATTAAACCATAAGCTCTCAAAATTTATTCAATTGCCAAAAACAAATTTACACAATGCAAGCAATTACGTCACTAGTCCTTTACATGGAAAATCCTTATCCACATAAAGTGCTAGTGAATTTTAGGTATACCAATATCGCCTACTACTGACAAAATTTTAGGTTTACATAGATTGCATGTTGTTGGTGACTTGTTTTCAAATGTAGAAATAACTATGGTGAAAAATTCAGTAGTAGAGTTTGCAATCCCGGTGAACTAGTGACTAGACATGGGAGACAAGGTGGTGATGTAGAGGTTTAGGGTTTAAGGATGGTGGCAATGTTGCCATTTGGTGGTAGTAGGATTAGGCGATTTGGGCTAGATTGTGACCTTCATTTGATAATGAAAGTGTTGTAGACCCTAATATGGAGTTGCTTGTTTGCAATCTTTCACAAAAATAAAATAAAAATCATCACACCTTAGACCACAATGGATGATCACAAAATTGCACTTTGCAAGGTCCAAGAATTAAAGGGTTAATTCTTTTGGCTTTCAAAAATTGGATTAAACAAGAATCTCAAGGCCTTGCTCATCAAAGGGCCATGATGTTTAGTGCAATAGAAGGCAATGGTAGGTGGTTTCAAATAAAATGGAATGCAATATTTCTTTTGCACACAGAAAAATGATGTCACCAATTTTGTGTGATGATGGACCTAATTATATTTGTATGATTTTCAAATTGTAACTATGTACACTACACCCATGAGTATGAATTCAAAATTTGAAAGAGGCAAAAATATGAGTATCTGAACCATTTGCATATGCGTGTGTGCAAGTTGAATATTGCTTAGAATAAGTATTAGGATGGGTGCCAACATGAACCATCTGCTTGTGAACATTGTAGTGAGTGGCCTAATGCTAAAATTGAACTATAGACTATAGACACTTGAAAAGATTATAATTGTTGAATTTATTTGGTGGCAAATTGGTAATGGCATATCAAAGTTCCCTGGTCACTCTCCGAGATTTGATTGGATTTATTGTTGGATGTTAGATTGGATTATTTACACTAGAGACAATTACCACTTTGTAAGTGATAGTCAAATGGAATCCATAGATAGTAGGATTTAAACTAACTAAAGCTAGGGCATCAGCCAAAATAATTTTGATCACCTCAACCTACAACATCCTCAACATATCAACTCTAGCAAGTATCAAGATGAACCCATTTATGGTCTTAACCTATTGCTGAAAATACATTAAATCGCCATGTATATACTATATGAAGGTTGGCCAAGATCTAAGGGTGGTCATTAGGTGAAGAAACAATTGGAGGTAGCCATGAGTCCTAGCCATTGTTGGGCAGGGATAGGCTGGAACCCTAATCTAGTATCAAAGAACCGACTAGACTGGTATGACCTGAGGCAATACCATCCTTGTACCAATACCTGCCCAGTGCCTGGCAGGGACAAGGGATCTGAGGAAACCTCAGGGTTATGCTGGAAGGGGAGATCCACCTATTTTTCTATGTTCCTGCATTTCCATGGAGGAAAGAAGAAGAGATGTTTATTGGCTTTGCCTACCAAGGCAAGGATATTGTGTTTAGATTCATTATTGAGTTATAATAGCTAATAAGGGTAGGTCTATATTTAAATGAGGATTTTTGAAAGATGATATTTTGGCTTGTGTTGAAACTTGAGATTAGTTATAGAGTTATGATATCTTGAAGGATTTCGGTTTCTTTTAAAGGGTTTTTGCATGCTGAAACATTTGAATTTCCATAATTCTTCTTTTGCTTTTAGATACTTTTTAATGTAAAATGGCAAGGTCACAGTGTGCCACACCCCTTGTTCTCATTTGAGAGAGGAGGTTCCTGTAGTTGTGGGTTCTCCTAAGAACACCCTCAGGCTCATGCGTGGCTGGCCCTCCCTCAAGAGAACCCACTCAGAAAGGAACCTCCACCCCCCTCCCTCCCTCCCTCCCTTCCTCCCACAACTAAGTCCTAACCGCTTGCACTCTTGGTTTGATACACCCAGCATGTCACCATGTGAACAACAAAAAAAATGTTAGTCTGACAATATTGTTCCCTTCTGAATCATTTCTGAGCACATGGAGGAAGAACAGGCGACTGTGTTCTCCCCTCCAGACCTCTTGGATGGTGTGGTGGGGTGGAGTGGAGTGGTGGGGGAGAGTCTGGGGACATATATGTGTGTGAGTCTTGATAAGATCAGGACACTTTGAAAAAGTGGGCAGTTTTTTCTTAGTTTAAAATGTGATGAATACATTAATAAAACAGCAATGGGCGTAGTTTAATGGCAGACTATATGTCTCTCTTCCTCTTCTCAATTACACTAAAGTCAAGCTTACATTGCAAGATGAAGGTAGTTGGGAAATGGGCGTAGTTTAATGGCAGACTATATGTCTCTCTTCCTCTTCTCAATTACACTAAAGTCAAGCTTACATTGCAAGATGAAGGTAGTTGAGAAATTTACCACGAGAGCGCGACTAGCTCAGCTCTCTCCCTTCTTTGCTTCTTGCAGGCTGCACGGCTATTGGCCTTTCTTTGGCCTTCCCTTGTCTTCGGGGTGATGGTTCCTGCCATAAATTTTCATTGAATTTTTTGTCGTTACAGAGTTGAGAAATTTTATTGTAGGTTATTCTTGCTTGCTCTGAGTTGGGGGAGGGGGGGAGGGGGAAGGGGGCTGAGAGTGAACCAATATCTAGAAGTGTGCCATGATGGATGAAGTGTCAATGGACAGAAAACATTTTTGATTAAGTTTCTAGTTCCCTGGCTGGTCAGGGTTTTTCAGTCATTGTTTTTACTACATACCTACTAGCATCCCATTAGCCTTAAACCCTAACCCTACACACTAACCATCTAGTAGTCATTTATTATCTAACCTACCAACCTACAAGATCTATTTTTAGAGGATAGGTCACCAAGGTGAATTCCAATGTCAACTTTGCTTGGGTTTCATCCAAAAGTGAGTCATAATGGGCTTCCAATGGATGGTGCACTATTATTGACTATCCCTTCTCTATATCCAGTCGCCCTAACTGTGTTGGTTACGGTGACTTGATCTAGAGTTGTTCACAGGTATTTTAGTCTAACCCTTCCTTGGTCAACAGATCAAAGAATACATACCTTATCTATAAGGTAGGTTTGGCACTATTTCGCCTAAAAATATAATAAAGTGGGGCCAATTGGTTTGACATATACCCTAAATTTTATTAGGGTTAGACATTCAAGACTTGAGTTTTTTTTCTTCATTTGGCAATGTTGGGGAGACCTAGCTTGGGTGAACAAAAGAGAGGAACAAAATTGTCACAAAAAGCTCATACAGAACTTACGAGGAGGAGGTATTATCATATCACAAGATTATCGCCCTCAAGTTTTTGTAATTTGCACATAATATTCAAGACCTTCAACTCTTGGTTTCCAAGGTCATTCTTTTAAAAAAAACTGAATAAAATTTCTTTGACAACCTTCAATATGACCAATAAAATGGGTGTACACAAACATTATCACTCTTGAGTTTTTCTGTAAGTTAGGCACACTTTCCCTTCAAATTATTCAAACAACTACGTTATTTCCATGAGGAAAGCAAACTATTAGGATTATTTATCGAAACTCAGCTCTGCATGCAAATTCCAAATTATTTGCATGGAGAGCTGAGTTTCAATTGAATCTGGGTCAATGAATATGTCTAAAGCACTCCCCTTCAGTATGCTCCACATCAAGACATTATGTGGTGTACTCCCAATACCATTACTGTATTCCAATTCCAAGAAGAAACTGGCCAATTCCAAGGTGATGAAATAGTTTCTGCACAGGAACAATCAAAGGCAGTAACATTTTTAAGGTGGTAAATAAGCTATGGGTCCTCTATGCAGGTAGTACAAAAGCATTGCATGCTTCTTTTTTTCATTGTCTGCGCTTGGCCCAATCTCTCTTTGTCTCAAAAAAGATGGATGATGTACAGACACAGTTTGGGTCCTTTTTTTTTTTGCATGTTCTGGGCTGGCAATGGGCGGCACTATGTACCCATTACAAAGCTCATATCGTGCATAATAAGATCCAAAAGTGTATCTGGGCAACACCAACATGTGTCTGGGCACCACCAAACACACCTTGGACATGCAAATGGACAATTAGAAAGAAATAGATCACACTTAAAATATTGTGCACGGTTATTTTCCCCAACCCTCAATAATGAACATGAAATATAATTGATAAGAGTACATTGATGATCAATTGAATGTCATCACATGGGTGAATCATTGTGATTAATAACCAAACTCAATTGTATTTCTTCATTAACCCTTTTGGAGAGCATTATACATATCATGTGTATATTTCCAGGTTTACTCTAATTCACTTTTTGAAAAGCCTAACCTTCATTCATTCAAATTATAGTCTACATTGGGAAGTATTGATGGAGCTGCTCTTAGAGATTCTAATGAATGTTGCACTTTTGCAATGAAAACAAATGGGTCCAGTGTTAATTATTGTGTAAGGGTGGGTTGTTGTGATGGTCTAAAGGGCACGAACCATTTCCAAGCTTTTTGACACTTCCTCTAGGGGTGAGGGAGGAGGAAGCATTCAAAGAAAGTACACACAGGTTGCCAGAAGAAGTACATCAGGCTCTGTTGACTCTCTAGTAGAGACTTATTGGGTTGGTGCAAAGTTTTGCAAATATAGAATTGGTCATGGTATGGGTGCGTTTAAGTTGGTGCAAAATCCAGTCTATTTTGTACCCCCATACAAGGAGGTGAGAATACATGGATCTGTTCATGAGAAGCCTCTCTGGAGTTTCTTCTGAATGGCAGATCCTGTTGAGAAGGTAACAAAGTGCCTTCATAAGCTGCAAATCTACATGCTAGACATTTGTTATTTGTTGAGAGCACTGCAACAAAAGGTGTCCTTCTACGTCAAATGATTTCATTGAATTTTGAGTGAATTCACTGACAATTGTTGTGGTGAACAGGGACCAATGAAAAAACAGTGAATTATGAATGGGGACTAGTAAACTGCATCCGCATTTTGTAATAGTGGAGTAAGGATATCTCCACCCATGGCCCCCTATTCAGACCCCTATCAATGTTTACCAAATCCAACATAGAATGTAAATTATTTCCCATCCTCATCCATAAACTTATATATATAAACTGAGACTATTCAATTAAGCACCTACTGTTGATTGGTCTAGGTGGGCTGCTATTAGTTCCTTATTTGCAGTCTCAATTTTAGTTTTATGGGTGGGGTTGAAAAAAATAAACAACTAAATTTGGATGTGAGAAATATTTTTGCAGGGTCACATACTCAGCACCGCTGAAATAATGCTCTAAGAGAGTGAACCCCATTGGGTAAAACCAAAATGTTGTTGTCTGGTAATGATGCTATGTAAAATGTGTCATGTTCCTTTTTATTTTGTGGAAAATAAGAAAATTTTATCATTGTAATTCAAAAAATTTCTCAAGTGCCACATCTTTCACACATGCCTTCCATATCCAAATTCCTTAAGGTTGCCAACCTTGATCAAGAACCAATTGGTGTTGGAGTGCTCCTCTCGGGTCTTAGAGCGATATTTGACAAGAATATAAATTGCCAAGGGTTTAAGAAATTGCAACAAAATTTTGAGATTAACTTGAGTTAAATAATAATAATTTTACCACTATGGTAATCTCGAAGTTACCAGATTTGGCTTATTTGGAGATATATTCCTTGTCATGGGCTATCACAAGTCTCTTGACTAACAAATGTTGGTAGGTTGTTGATTTTAGGCGAGTTTAGGTCTAAGTTCTAAATCAAATTCTAAAATATTTAGACCAAAGGGTCAATGTTTTGCTAAAACCATCATTGGATGGGACCAAGCAATTGGTTTATTTTAAGAAAAAGAATTAGAACCTAAACCGAGGGTGCTTTTTTCTTTGAAACATGTTAAGTTCCCTTGGTAGGTAAGTACGACTTTTAAATTTTTTAATAAAACCCTAACTTTTACTGTTCATGTAAGTAGTTAGTTTTAATTAATAGTACATAATTAATATTACTTCATCTCTATCTTAGATTAGTTGAACAAATTAATACTACACCATATATATATATATATGCTTAGTTGTGTGCAATGGAGATGAAGTTGGATGGCCACAGGGAACCAGCACCCACCAACACACCATCTACTGGATGCCCATTACTACTCAGTTGTGAATGAACCTCAAGTGAGTTAATATTTGGTTTCACCTTGGTAACAAATTCTGTAAGAAATAGGTCTCTTATATAAGTAGGTAGGAAAATAGGTAACTATTAGGTAAGTAGACAGTTTATACATATGTAACGGCTGTTTTTACTACCTATTAACAATAATAGAAGGTAGGTAATGAGTTCTTAGAAGGTAGGTAGGAAAAAAAGAAGCAACTGAGCTAACCACTATGGTTAGCTAGGCAACTGGAACCCAACAGAAAATTGTTTCCTGACCACTTATCATTCATCCTTCATGGTGCATTGGTGGGTGCTGATTCAGCTTGGCCAAGTTGGACCTGTTCTTAAATCACACCAAGCTCTAGTTTTGTTAAGAAAAGATGAGAACTAGGGGCTAAAACATGGCAAAATTATTTCACTAAGGGATACTTTCTGTTTTTTTAAAAAAGTATTCATAAATTTATCTTTAAAATATTGAATTTATAAATATTATTTATTTCAATGATCCATGAGAGGGAGTTCTTTGATTGTCTTAATTGTGTAGTATTGAAAAATCACATGTTTTAACATGCATTTGAAAAAAATGTGAATGTAGGAAACTACTCGTCACAATTCTACAACCACGACAGATGCCAGACCTCATCCTTTTGCTGCAATGCCTCCTTTCCCCCATCTTCTAATACTTCCAAAATGGAGAAAGCGACAGATATTCCAGCGGGCTCCAGCCATTCAGCCAAAAGCTGATGTGATCGTCCCAAAACCCTAAAAATTAGGGTTTTTGTTCACACCACACTTCACAAAGTAGGCACATCCCTTTTACCACAAATTTCAGGTCACACATCATGTGACCTTTGGAAGTTTGGAGATCAAGCATCATTCATGTTAGTAGTTAGTATCCATAGAGAGGTGAGAATCCAATTTATGATGCCAATTGGCATGTCCACCACGTTGCAATGATGTGATCAGCCCACCTTCTTCATATTCTATGATGATATCATATTTATTAACAAACCTGAAAAATAAGAGAGAAAGGGGGGACATGTATGTAACCTATTGTGATTGCAATAAAATGGGTTGTAATTTACAATACTCTATTTTGGAGTGAAAGAAGTTCCAAGTAGTGATACTTCGTTAGTGCAAAGAAGTCTTCACTTTGAGATGTCTGAGATGTGGTACATACAACTTTGGGTAGAAGCATACGCCATTGTTTTCTGGGAAATTCCCACAGTAGGTAGTATTGGGCAAAGGCTAGATTGAGGTTCTATGAGGGTACATGCATATGCTATTGATGTGGAGCATATGAGTACAGGCTTCAGATTCACCTATGACCATAAATTCGAATTCAGCTGATCAGCCAAGCATTCTTCACAACTTGTGCAGTCAAAGATATCATTGCACAATTGAGAAAGCTACTGACTTATACGTCAGCAAGCTAACTGTGACAACAATCATATTCATTTCCTTCTGCAACTGGTGATCACAACACTGCCAAATCTTCTCTTCCTGGCATATGGATGGATTCTCCTCCCTTTACTGTTGTATCACAAGCAATCGTGTGTTTTATGGCTTAGTTTGGTTCTCTGTTGTGTAGTAGTAACGAGTTGACAACCCTTGGACTTGCATATGTACTGTTGTATGCGATTGTCAAGAATCTTAGAACCAACAAGAGTGGAAGTGGAAACCAACAAATTTGAATGCAGCAGCCTATCCTTCAGCAAAGGGAAAGAAGTGGGTGAAGAGAGAGAGAAGGTGATTTTGCAACAAAGTTCAAGCAAGCAATTTGGATCCATATCCATTTTGCATCTGGTTCCAGTAGCCCTTTTCTTTGGTTCAAGTACAACCTGTTTGGATAAAGAGATCTGAAGGAGGTAAATTTTGCATCCATGGATCTTGGAATGTGGGACAAGCAAGATTTGATAGCTTGCCATCTTCCACGCAGGTCTCTGGGAGCTTGAAATGGGAATGTATGACAAAGGCACGTTAGTGGACTATGGAGGGAATCATGCTGAGTCTTTCCATTGTTGTTGATCTTGTGACAGAAACTCAGCATGTTGATTAATGTATGATATTGACCTCCACCCACAGGCAGGCGCTCATAAAGGTTAGTAGGAATGTTATGGTAGTTGGCAACTGCATACATGTTGCTTCTTGCTGCTGAAAGTTACTGAAATTGCAGTTGACTGTTACTAATGTTTTATGTCAATGGGATGTTATGGTACCTATTCATCAACTCACATGTTTTTTTTGCAGTTGAAGGTCACTGAATATGTGTAGGATTGTCACAGTTATTCAAGCAGCTCATGTCTTTTTTTGTTTAAAGGTCAGGTCTTCTTTTCCTTTCTCTTTGTTATTCACTGATATGTTGTTGGATCTGAAATCCCATTTTTATTTTTCCTTTGGTCACCTTTCAATTCTATTGAGATTGACTTGAGGAGTTCATGGTGGAGAATAATGGAGTTGAAAATACCACACACCCTGCTTGGGAAGAGGATGCATCATGTATGAGCACTTCTCCAATTTCAGACAGATTCCTCCTCTTGTCACAGAATCTGTAGATTTTTTTTTTCTGTCAGTACCTGCGCGGTACCCTCAAGCACCTGTGTATGGTTTCAAGAAGAAAGTGAGATGTAACGCAAAAGCTGACTGGAACTAAATCCATGTTGTTCATGGGTTTTAAGTAATTTGAACCATAGACATTTGGGTGGGTATTGTCACCCAGAGCAGATAGAGTGAAATGGGTGTAAAAGTTGTATCCAGTAAAATAAAGAACTTCCATCCATTCTATCATAGTCATAACTTGAGAAGTGCACTCTCTCATTTGCTCTTCCTTTGGGCATACATGGCCAATTATGCAGTAGACATACACTAATTTTAGTCTTCTACACTCTGGCCCTTGACTCCATCATAAATCTACTAGGGTCTTGGAGGTAGTAGGAGAAAGATCACTGAAATGAGGTTCATAACTTGATCAATCCAAACTTGAACCCTAAAGTGGTGGGGAAAACAACTCTAAGCTAACAGTGCTGAGGTATTTCTGTTCACCTATTCCTGGCCTATTTAGAACTTTTGTGTTCTGTTCACATGACTGCTTGCCTGTGTCAGATTGTCACCTGACCTAGGTCTTTGGTGTCTTACCCACAGATACTTTCAAGAGGGTTTTCCAATGAGAGCCCACTGATAGTCCTCATCAAGAGCCAAAACCTAGTAATCTCCAGTCACGGGAATCAGAGGCAAGAAAGGGCGAACATAGAATCTGACTTTGAACTTTGCATCTGCACTGGAGGGATCTGCTTTCCATGCTTTGCCATGAATGTAGCTCCTCTTCCCCTTCACCCAAGTCTCATTCAACAGACTGATAGTTTGTTAATCCAGTTTCAAACCATACGTTGCTTGAGTGTTGGTGCCATTCTTGGGTTGAAAATTTGATGGCATTGATGCTATCTCATACAACCTTCCAAGTCATCACAGAGGGTGTATTCTCCTAACTCCTTGTTTTGGGCCTCTTTTTCTACATGCATATGGAGGTGGTAGGGTGGCTGTGAGGTGAAAAATACCATCTTGCTGGATGTGGTCAGATAAACCAAAGCATTCTGGGTAATTGGTTTTTATAACTTAGGGCTGATGTCTAAGGTCTGAAGTATTTTGTTGTTAGGCAACTATCTTGAAGAAGATCTTTGAAAAGCTCTGTCATTCTTGTTATAATGATTGTGCTCCTCACATTTTATTGACTCTAGATTTACTATTACTGATGTCCATTGTGTAATCATCTATTCCCTTACTGGCTAGGGTGCAGACTTGTTTGTCACTGTGCAGATTTATTTCTTTGGTGCAGGGACACTGCCCAATGTCTTCAGTGTACTGCCATATTCATCAACAGCACCAGTACTAGGTACCAGTCATGCAATCTATGGTGCAATGGCGTTAGGGCCTCGGTGGTAAACTTATGGAGCAAATCAGTCCCTGACAACTATGATGAGGCATATGGATTTATGTGTTGAGATATGTTGCACTTGCGACTGGTAACAAATATTTTCAGGAACTTTGTCTTTGATAGTCATCATTGATGTAGGCTATAACAGCAGCTTAGTTATTCAGCTAGTTCTGAGGTTCTGCCAACTTCTTGCTACAATTCCTGAATTCAGCTCCAGCAAGGACAATTGAGTGCCTCTCAAAGTCTCTCCCCATTTGTTTTCAGATTCCTGCCTAGTATTGGTGATCAGTATGAACGGTGACATGTGATTTCTTTTCCTCAAAGGACAAAATGGCAAGATCAAATCCAAATCCCTACACACACAGAGATAGGAACTGTATGGAAGAGCACATGCCTTTAGGTTTAAACTAACCATGGATCTTTGAATTAAAGCTTATGCCTTGTAACAAACCATCTATAGTTTCTTTGTAACATATTGGGAGGTCAGCAAAGCTAGTTTTGATTGACAGGTCTTCAAAGCCAATGGGAGCATGAGGAGCATCTTGTACATTCCATGATAACACCATATTTGCCAGATGTGAGATTCTGCATCTTCACTTGATACGAGTTCCCAGTACCACTTTTACGGGTACAAAACAGAAGTAAGCAAAAGTTTGTGATCTTTCTATCAACAGTTTTGTTCTTATGTCTGTTCACCATTCCCATCTTTCCAATAAGAGAATACTTGCTCAAGCATGATTATGTTCATCAATGCTGTAGGAAGTTTGAACCTATGTTGATAAGGTTTGATTATTATAGATGTACGATACTCACCTGGGTACCCAAACAAACTTGAAAAATGGGTGGCAGAGTTGGTGCAAAATCTGTACCACTTCTGGTCTCACCAAATCAAGGGAACATGTGCATGTGCACATACATGCACATAGATTGTTATGAAATTCCACATTAGCCTTGAGGAGTAAGAAGAAATGTGAGGACGGAGGCACATCTTGAGGGTGTTTTAGACACAGGCAATTGGCAATTTTCTTGTTGGTTTGTTTGCTTTCTGCCTGGATACTCCGAAGGAATGTAAACAAGAACGCACGTAATGGTGCTCTTCATGTATCAAGCACTTCCATTCTGGAACATCTGGAATTTGAAATTGGTAATTACTATAGGTTTCGTAGAAACTAGAACAGTTTGGGGGCATGGCTGATGATGGTGGTGGCAGGATATCAGTGGAGTTGTTCCAAAACCTCCGTTGCATCGAGGGTTCTACTACTACTACTATTGAGTTATTGTCATCTGAAATGGCTGCTGCAAAATCAAAGGTTCTTCCACTGTTACAAGAGCAGTTGTTGCATATACAAAGGTATAAGAGTAACTGTCATCTAGAGGTAGAGAGAATTGCATACATCTCCTGAACTCTTGATGGAAGAGAATAACAAAACAAAAAAGGAAACCTTCCTGCTGCACCTGGTAAGTAAAGAAATCTTTCTTCTCATGTTCACTGATTGTATCCAACTAAAGCAAGAAAGCCATCCTAAAGTAAGGATAGTCTTAGGGTTAAGGTTTGAAGAGTTTCAGACAAGCACCAAATAGAGAATTTCAAAATCAAAAATTCGAAAACGAAGTGATTTTTGAGAGTTTCAGTTTGAGCCAAAAAGTGAAAACCGAGAAAAGAAAAAAAAAAGAGTTGAAAATCATCAGATTTTCATATTTGGTTTTGTGTATGTATGTAGCCAAAAATATGGAAGGATGATTAAAGATTTGTACTTCATATAACTTGTAGAGAGTCAGTTAACTGCATGTAATTATTTTATTGTAATGTAGAGAACTTGTCTTTGGGCATGTACTACATATGGAGCTTACAATATGCAGGTCAGCGGCAGCAAGCAACTCCAAAGAAACATGGAAGCCAACGAGGCTCAAAAACCTGAACTAATCTACAGACATTAAGTTAGCCACTTAGCAAAATTATGGCCACTGACATCACCATGTTTAAATTATTGAGTAGCATATTTAGAAATTATCATATATGTAATTAGCAATTATTGCTCACGGGCTGAGCTGCTGCTCCGGCATGCTGCATTGATATATTGCAACTTTTCTACCCACCTGGAACGCTCTGACCTGCAGTCCAACAAAACCCACCGAGATAAATTTAATTAGTCCTTGAACACCTACTCCAAATGATCAGCACAGAATAATTAACTCAGGTTACAGAGTTCTAAACAACTCTAGTTCTCTTGCTTTTTAATTCATTGAAGTTCTAGATACAGCAAACGACTCAAGTTCCTACAGGCTGAGAATAACCAAGCAAGAAGCTATAATTATGTTGAGAAATATATTGTGTGCATTCTTCATGCGCAGCAGCCCTCTCTCAATATTTAGCACATCCAGCGTATACTGTTTAGTTTCTCCCACATCCCCACCCATGAACCTGAAAAGATCGACTGTACAAAGTGAGAGACTGTGTAACTCTCACCACCTCAGACAACACTATAGTTGGCCGATGAGAAACAGTCATTTCCTGTTACAGGTGCCCTTGCAGGGCACTACCAACCTGTGTATTCTTAGGAGCCCAAAGAAGATTCACAATGGTTTTTTTTTGTTTTTCAAAAAACCTTCGCACAAAATGTACTGTAAAGGCCATTTCACTGCTGCCCCTCAGTGTTTTTTTGTCTTGGCGAACAGGGGCAAAATTTCACCCTCCTCCAGGGAGGCGCAACTACCACAACAGGAGTGTTTAACTCCGATTTGCTAGACACTGCTCCACCCACAAATAATAAACCAAGACTGTTGTACAAAACCTACTCATAGCAAATCACCTGGATCAATTAATATATTTGATCAATCAAGACGTGGTGTTAGACTGCGCACTAGTTTTTGTCAGCCTCATATATATTGAGCAAAAAAGAACGTTGCGCAAAAGCCATTTTGCTGAGCCTGTGTTGCAAGTTTCTACTGATATTCATCCAAAACATGTTGTGTAGCGTGCCTGTGGAGATGCTCTAATAAGAGCGCTTATAATTAGAGGGGGACTTTCAAAGTTCATCAGTTTGGATTTCATGGTGATGTAGCAACTAGCTTGCAAAGACTTTATTTGATTTTTCCATGCAAATATATAATATATTATATGCAAGTTCATCTAGACATATAATATATAGTACCGTCGCACTGAGCTCCGGGAGGGACAGCAAGGCCACATCGCTGTGGAATTCCTATGGCCACCGGGAACTGCACACCGAATTCCTTGGCTGTTTGCGAAATCACCAACGAACACAGACACGAGACGCCCGTGGGTCCGCTCCCCAACGATGCTATGGAAGAGCAACAGGCCACTGAAGGTGTCGTGGCTTGTTTGGCTGCATCAATGCACGGCTCTAAAGCTGTTATGTCACATGCTGCTGCTATGGACAGCTTGTGATCGTCGTCCTGTACTTCCTGCATCCCCAGTCCCAGTCCCAGGAGCAAGCTCAAGCTCATTAGACCAACAACACCTATCTGCACAACTGCAGTCGACAACTTATAATACTTCCCCATTTCGACTCTTGCAGCTCAAGCAGCTCCTCTCACACACACGCAACTCAAGGCTCTCACAGCTCAAACACTCAAGCTGATCTCACATCTCTTGATCCTGTTATATAACGTACCTATAGACCAACCGACCGCTCTAGTTTATTGATCTTGATCTATCTATTGATCATCAATCGTGACATCACATTTATAGTACTGATGCAGTCAAAAACATTTCTACAGGTAATTTGAAGCTTGATCAAGAGCACTGCAGTTCAAGCTTTGCTCCGGAAATCAGTGAAAATTATCAGCCATGATCAATCATGTTTAAACTGGATCTACATCACTGTATGAAGCTTCTTGCATCAGGTTTCAAGAGCAGTAGTTAGAGCAGCTCCACCCATACGCAGTATGTATGTGGCTCTTCAAAAGAAAATTGGATGCAGGAAAGTCAAAACATGGTGGTTTGGCTTAGCAAAATGGTTTTGACCTAGCATTTTTACACAGGATGTGTGGAGGTTGGTCAAAGGCATGTGAGCAAACCCTAACACCTGCTCTTCGTTGGCTAGATAGTTTGATTGGTCAAGGTGGGCAGGGTTTTTTTTAAAAATTCATGAGGTAGGGTGGATTGGCGATCGTCCACAAGAGGATTTAGCCAAATCTGGCTACATTTCAGAGAGAAAAGTAGAAATTTATTGAAACCCTGCTATGTACTAGCGAGTTGCAAGAACTATAGTCTTAAAATGGCAATTTCAACTCTATTTTCCTCGAAAATGTGGCAAATTTGGTGGATTTTATCTCACAAAATCCTTTTGTAAAAGTCACAGGCCCTTTTTATTTGTAGGCGAAATTTCGCCTGTAAAGAAAACGCTGAAGGTGGGCAGTAGTCTCCTACCTACCTATTTACAGTCCCAATTTTGTTTTGATGGGTGGGGTTGGAAAAAATAAAATTATAACTAAACTTGGATGTGAGAAATATGTTTGCAGGGTCACGTATATATACTGAGCACCGTGGGAGATGCTCTGATACATGTTCAAGCTTTGAAGAGCACTGCAAAGAGCTTTGAAGTTTCCAGTAGCTGCGTGTTAAGTGATGAAATCAGCCATGGTGATCTGCAATGGTTTGAACTGGAGCTATATCACATCAGGAGCTTGTTGCACGTTTCCATATATGGATCCTAGCTGATATGCAGATCAATCTGCATTGTATACTTTCGGTGATGATCGGTTGCACCAAAAAAAGATTAGAACTGCAGATTGTAACATGATCTTGTAGTGAAATTCTTCAATTGAAAAATTAGATATGCAGTCTCTTCAATATCAATGTAGGTGTTGGTCAGCTGCTATCAGCAGCAGCAGATGCATAAATGTCTTAAGGTACATTTATAATCAGGATAGCATAACAGGAACTAGGAACACCGAAGCACTAGTTATTAGTCAGAGAAAATTTGATCAGTTGCAAGGGAAATTAGTTACAGCTTTGTGTATATACCTATTTGAATTCTTCAGTTGAACCCCCCTCCCCATTCATATTTTGAGAATCACAAAATTTGGCTAAATATTCTTATGGATGATTGCCACTTAAGCAACATCACAAAATTGAAAAAAAAAAAAAAACTGCTCTACACTTTACAATGTTTACAGCATTCCACTATATATTATTATACATCTTTGATGCTAGTTTCTGGATGTAATTTGAAGACTTTTAATTTACTTGAACATTTTCTGGATTGATAGTGATGATCGGCAGTGAAGTGATGTTTGGCACTTCTTTGCCAAATATCTATTTATTTTAAAAAACAAGGTTAGGCAGCTTCAAATTGAATTTTCCGGAATTCAACAGTTGTAATAGTAATCCAATGGTTAGGATGTTGGGACAGTAATGTGCTCATACTTTCGCATCAAGTTGGGAGTTGATCCTCAACAAGTTGAACAAATGTCAATTAAAATATTACCTTTTCTTCAGCTAGACCTTTTGCAAATTATTTTATGTCAAACAACATCAGTTGTTGTAGGTAAGGTGTGTCTCTTCAATTGAGAGGTAGTTTGGGAACTTATGTGCAATATTTTGGAGTCTGGTGAAATTGACTTTGACATCATACCAACAACAGTACTGATATATATATTATTGTCCCCAGCAGCTTGTTGATGATCACATTTTTTTCTCTATGGCTTTTTGCTTTCCTTTTCTAGCTTCTTGTTGGAGTTGTACCACCATTTAATGTCACCAAATCATTTGAAGCTCAATGCTGTGTGTTGCTTTCAGTAGCTGTGTGTGTGTCTTCTTCTGCAAGGATTACAGGATAGTGGTGTGTAGTTTTCACCAACACATCACCAACACCCACTACCCATTATCATCAGCACATCACTGTGGATGGTCTTACGTACTAGATGAGGGGCTACCCAGCCTATTCCGGTTCCCAGCAAGCCCTTATCTAGAGCCTGTTAGTGGAAGCTCATGGGTGTGATGGGTGCCAGAATTAGGAGTACTCGATCCAACATGTTTTTTTTTGGGGTGGCGAATTTTCGCCATGTTAGAGTTATCCGCAATGTCAGCATCTTTGGCCCTGCTTTCACCCCTATCCCCTCGTTCAGTGGTATTCACAAAGTAATGAAAATTTATTAAATCTCAGTATGAAATGCTGAAATTCAGCATTTAATGCACAAGGTTCAAGAATAATTATAGTAGTTGTACAGGTAGGAGTAGTGAAAATATATGTAGCAGCAGTGGATGCGCTCAACAAAAAGGAAAGACTGGATGAAAGTCAATTTACCACCAAAATTTTTATTTTTAGTTACGCATTTGATGCCCTATTATGCTGAAACTGCCTGTTCTTGCCCCTTATTTGTGAAACTTTATGGATAACTCTTATGGGAAAAGAAAAGGGCCCAGCAACATTAACAATGTTTTTTTAAAAAAATAATGAAATAAAATTTCCAGCTTTCAAAATGAAAATGAAAATCGCCATTCTCGCTCCAGAAGATAGTCACAATACAGAATTTTTTAAAAAAAAATTACTGTCAGATTTGGCTAAACCTTAATCATTGCTCGTCCAGCAACACCACGAAACTGGATCAATATGTTAATATCAATTAAAATCTTAATATGCTGACTTCGATCAGGGGGTATTTTTTTCCAACTAGGTCCATTGGTGAGGATCCTCAGCTTTAGTTAGCATTAAATGGTAACTCTGTTAGGTGGGCCTTACCATTTTTAAAAAAGTGCTCCTACAAGTGGCGACCTGGGAAGTTCCTAGGTCCAGATGTGGCTATTTTATTTATTTTTATTTCCAAAAATGACGAAAATTTCCCTATAACTCAGAAGTTTTTTCATTTTCTAAAAATAAAAACTCAACAAGTTTGTGAAATTTGGCCACCCAAAAAAAAAAACCAACCACCTATATCAACTACATGCCTAAACTCCAAAGAGAAAAAAAAAAACTTGCACGTTTGAAACATGTTCCAAAAGTAATGACATGCTTAATGCTACCCCCACCTTCCCCACTTGATCCCCAAATATATTAATCATAAAATTGTTTACTTGATTTTTTTTTGAAACTAACATGTCTAACCCTAAACATCACATGACCAAAATGAGGACTTTTATGTTACATAAAGTTTCCTTTGAAATTTCAAAGGAAGGCAATCAATGATGGAACAAAATGTTGTTGCCATAGTTGTAAAGTTATTGTCATCCTTCACAAAGACAATCACAAAATGTAACAAATAAAACTTTTCAAGCAAAGATTGCAAATTGCCTAGCCATGCAAAACCCAACTGTTTCTTGCATTTGAAATAGTTACCAATAGTAGCACATACATGTTGCCTTTGAACATGAACATAAATTGAAGCTTGGAGACACAATTGGCGCAAATGAAGAATTAGACAAAACATACAAGTTCATATTCTTTATGGGGTGTGGGCAAATAAAAGTATACAATTTGACTACCTAAACATCCACTTGTCAAATTGACAAAAGATAATTTTAAAACCCATGATTAAATCATTATACATTCAATGTTCATCAAAGGCAATATAACTCTTCACTATTCTGTATTAATATTCAATTTTCTAATTTTAAAAATAGATTTTTCAAATAAATGCAAATAATTTTGATTTTACTTAGTTTCAAATGTGTGTTAAGTATGTTCTAACAAAGAAAAAATACAAATTTTTAATGATGTACTTAATGTACAATGATCTTTATATCTTAACTTAGCAAATATCTATTTTATTATATTTATAAATAAAAAATAATTTTGAACATCATATTGATCAACCAATTCCAAAAATAATTTTATATTATTTTATATTTTTCAATTGTTGTATTTAACTTTTGAAAAACTCAATGGAATGAAACCATTGTGCATTCCATTGAGTAAATCTAACTCAAGAACCCTAACAAACATGAAAATGCATATATGGGCACCTTGAACCCTAACTATTGGATATGAATGTGCACGTACATATATAGGTAATGGAAAACTTCCTTTAACAAATATGATTAACACAATAATCCACATCTGGGAATCTTTAAAACCCTAAGAAATGGATACAAACAACAATTATTTACATAAACCTTGGGATATGACTAGAAATCAAATATTAGCTGGTATTCATTCCATGGGTTACATCCATATTTGTCAATAAATTTCTTTCATATAACTAGACAACATTGGTTTGAATTGGTATTGGGCAGTTACATTACAAGAACCATTGGTTCTGTATCTAGTTAAATATATGTTAATATAACCCATTTGAAATTGTCATAAGGCAAAGCCATTTAGTAATAATAAGTTGTTTATTTTCCCCATGGTTAGTTAATAATGCCAACAATTTTTTTCCTATACCAAATATTCAACTCTTTTGGCTTTTGTTAATTGTTGAAAATTAGATAATAATTCGATTTAATTTAAAATATTGTTTGAAACCATCATCTACATATGCTCACAAATTATTATTATGTTTTGTTGTTTGAACTTTGGAATTTTTCATTAGTGTTGTCCCTCAAGGCTTGGATTGTTTTAATGTATTTGCTTGGAATTTTGCAATCTAATTGATTGTCCTAAAGTGGATAAAAAAATGTTATGGAACTCTACCTACCAATTTTCCCTAATTCTTTTATGTTTGAGTGCAATACAGTAGCACCTTGGTGGTTTCAACACAAATTTTCACCAGTAAGAAAAAAGGCTGATGGTGTCAAACTCTTGCAAGCTTTTCTTGAAAAGGAAGATCTATGATCAAAAAGCTCAGTCACTATAATTGATGAAAAGTCTAAATTCCATACTGACTTTAGAAATAAAATTGAATCCAAGCAAAATCTTGAACATACTTTATTTAAAGGACAAAAAAGCCAAATCTGAAAATATTGCTCCATGAATGGGATTATTGCATTGAAAGAAAACACTTACTTGCCTTCAGTAGCTAAATCTTCAAGTTGAATGCCTTTGTGGGTCATTTACAATGTGTTTATCAAAATGACATTACTTTAAAATAAGATATCTATGTATATCATTGAAGATATAAACACTTAGAAAATAAGTTAATCCCACAAAAAAAATTTGACAATATTTAATGAAAATTTTCTTGGCATTTGAAAGATAAATTTTATAAAAATTTAGAAAATGAATTATTCCCACAATAAGTTTTTGAAAACATTTAATGAAAATATATTTAGCATTGAAAATTGAAGCTGGTACCCGTATCGAGTCTCTTAAAAACATTTCATACCAGCCTGGTCTGGGTATTAGGATCCAATGCTGATTTTTTGGCTCGTATGTGATATACCCGGTATGAAGATCCATATAGCCATGGTATTAAATTGCCATTATCTCAAGTACCTACCATGCGGCTATTGGTAGAAGGCTGGTATTTGCCTCAGGTTGTACTAGTCTGGTCCAGTTTCTTTTGTTTTTTTTATTTTAATAATTGCTGATGTGGCTACCATTTGACTACTCGTGATGCTAATTGTTCCACCTTTGGAAAATATTGGAGGTTTTGCAGGTGACTTTTGTTTTTAGAATGAGGATTTGATGATTTTTTTCTGGGGAGGTATAGAGTTTAAAGTGATGATTAATTTTTCTTCACCAAGGCCACATTTTGGCTAGAAGCTTTTTTCATTTGGACACTTTCTAGCTACCAGCAGGTCAATTGTGAAATAGCTTGTAAGTTATAAGTGATAACTTATGACCCATAAGAA
>Ga0116227_10002770_pt1 | contig 39555 bp, 27 predicted proteins | sample S1TSphgellanicum_FD_89693 | JGI IMG/M metagenome (GOLD analysis project Ga0116227, IMG submission 89693) | Host-associated microbial communities from peat moss isolated from Minnesota, USA - S1T2_Fb - Sphagnum magellanicum MG | ecosystem: Host-associated > Plants > Peat moss > Unclassified...
ACCAACGGAGTATTGTTGGAGTTCTTTGCATTTTTTTTTTTTGTTTGTGGGAGGGGGGGGGGGGGGGGAGTTTAGGCCTTCCTTCATTGATTTGACGTGTTGTCCTTGTTTTTTTAGGATGTTGGGCTTTTATCACTCCGACATTAGTCTTTCATTTCCAACAATATGATCACCTTATTCTTCTTCATGTGGTGGCACACGTAAAAACTGGTACTTATCCCTTTCAAGTCGCATTATGGAATATTCGTGCAATGTTTTCTAAGGTCGTCTAATCACATGTCTTATTTTTCAAGAATCTAATAATGTAATTTTATCTTTAAATGTAATCTTTTTTGATGGACCAATTACACGAATAGGAATTTATTTCACTTTTAGTGGATGCTCCTTTGGATGTTATGCGAACATGTTTTCATTCTTATGTAGGTCGAGTAGCAAGGGCTTGGTTATTAACTTGTCCTAGCACCTCTTCATTCCATTTATCTTTCACCCATTTTTTTATAACACTTTATATTTGTCTTGGTATACCACATCCTATGGTTCCGCATCTTTCACGATGCCATGTGGTCATATCATCAATGATATGAGTATCCATTTGCTACAATACCCATGCAAGAGTGAGCTCACTTACAAAAAAAGATTTTTCACCTTTTCCCCTGCCAGACATGAAAACAAATTGATATTGTCATCACCAAAGACAATTTTTGAACCCTAACGAATGTTATCATTGCTAATCTGACTCATACAGATTTGGTGCAATGTGCTTTGACAACATTAGCACATGCAACGATAGTTGCCGTTCAAAACAAAACACGATCCTACACAGAATGAACATTAGGAGATGATTTCATTCCCCTTATCATAGAAACCTACGATTGTTTCCATCCTCATTTTGATTCCTTTTTTACTTCTTGTGTACATGCATGTATAGCTCACCATCAACAAACCTCCTTGATACCTTCGATATTTATATCTCATTATAAGCAATGGGTGTCGATAGCCCTACAACATGTGCAAGCCATCATGATTGTTCAACGGGCTGTTAGCTTAATCACAATTCTTCATCCTCTTCCACACATACCTACCAATGCATTTTCATCACTAGTTAATTTGTGGCATAGGATGCCCTTTTAGCATTACGTCTTCCACTTCATTACTATTGTTTTGATGGTTTTAGTTTTACTTTCATGTGTTTACATTTGCATTGACATGCCTTGTACTTTTTGTGGATGGATTTCCATCCTCATTTATATATATAAGTTTTTCTTCTTGGATGTCTTAGGAGGCACACATGCAAAAAACAAGCTTTGAAATCAAAACTCAAAAATTTCACCCTAAACCCTTGCGTTTTTCCCCTTTGTACCAAGTTTGTCCCAAGTTGCATGAGTCACCCTATCATTTGCCCAAACATAGGGTGTACATCCCAGGTTTTTGTTTTTAGTTTTGGACATCCTTGGGTTTTAGTACTTTATAGATATCTTTAATAGACAAACAAAATCACAATCATTCAAATTCTACGAGATCTTTGCTTTGGATAAGGACTTAGAATGAGACAATTCTCGTAATTCAAAGTCCCACATCCGCATTCCCCACCTCAAGTTGGCCCTTCATTCCCAAAATGGCCCCCTTCTCAATGGGTTTAGGGTTTAAGGTTTTTAGGGTATAACAAACCTTTTCCTCTCTTTCATGGGGAGGGATATTTCTGCCATAATAAGGTGCCCTCCAAATACAGTTAGGAAATTTCTCCAGGTGCCCCCATGGGCTCAAAAAGGGTTTAGGGCTAAGGATTCAGGGTTGTCATAATTAAGAACCCTTAACCCTTAATTGGAAACCCCTTTCACACGAGCAGTTCAATACTAAAATTGTACCTCTTGCAAGAATCTTCATGTGTGGGAGGGAGTTAGGGTTTAGGGTTTTAAGGGATGCTAGTGTTAAATGTTCTGTGGGTGGGTGTTAGGGTTTAGGGTTTTAAGGGATGCTAGTGTTAAATGTTCTGTGGGAGGGTGTTAGGGTTTAGGGTTTTAAGGGATGCTAGTGTTAAATGTTCTGTGGGAGGGTGTTAGGGATTCAAGGTTTTAAGGGATGTCACTGTAATGCTCTGTGGGAGGGGAGTTAAGCTTTAGGGTTTTAATGGACGCCAATGCAATGCTCTGTTGGAGGGAGTTAGGGTTTAGGGTTTTAAGGGACGCCAATGCAATGTTCTGTGGGAGGGAGTTAAGGTTTAGGGTTGAAGGGACAGCAGTGCAGTGTTCTGTGGGAGGGGGTTAAGGTTTAGGGTTTTAAGGGACGCCGGTGCAATGTTCTGTGGGCGGGACTTAGGGTTTAGGGTTTTAAGGGACGCCGGTGCAATGTTCTGTGGGAGGGAGTTGGGGTTTAGGGTTTAAGGGACGCCGGTGCAATGTTCTGTGGGAGGGAGTTGGGGTTTAGGGTTTAAGGGACGCTGGTGCAATGTTCTGTGGGAGGGAGTTGGGGTTTAGGGTTTTCGCTTTCTTCATCTGTTTGCGCGAGCGCGCGTGCATGTGCGAGAAAGAAGAGAATTCTGAGGCCGTTGGCCTAAATTGGAGATGGCGAACTCGGTTGCAGCAGAGGTGGGGCGCAAGAGCTTCACATTGGCGGGGCTGCAAGCAGCAGCTCGGCAGTCGCAGAGTCTCCTGCGACTTCCAACGTCTCTGCAATCGGCCATCTCTGCCTTTCTGGGAGGTGTGCAAAGCTGCTTTCTTTGAACCTCGTAGTCGGTGTGGTGTTTGTGTGTGTTTGTTTGTTGCGGACATTTGTTCTAAGTGTCCAAGGTCTCCCTTTCTTCAATCTTCGTATAAGGGCACAATTATGAGGCCACAGTCTAATAATTTCTTTGATGATGATGACCTTTTTGCAGACATGCCCTCACGAGAGCTGAAGCAAAATGTGGTGCGATTATCAGGAGCAATGCGAACGCGGAAAGGAGGAACGGTATTGTCTGTTGACATGGATGCAATAGAGGGTTCAGATGATGCACAGGTAGCGGTAGAGGAGTACATGAGCAGGAACACAGTCCGCACTCGCTTGAGTAAGGATATAATCTCCCAAGGAAAAGGACCCTTGCGGTATGAGTACAACGAGAAGACCACAGCCGCATATGTTGCTGCCCGGATGCCAGCTATCTATGGTACTAACTACCGTGTTTTATCAGAGGTTAGTGATTTTTCTCACTGTCAAGGTCAATCCCTGGCAAGATTTTCCACATGGTTTAGTAGATTAGGTTTTTCTTATGTTTGAGGTTAATGGTTAGGATTTAGGTTTTGTAATATTAAGTAGGATTTGTGGAAGTAGTTTCCGTGTGTTTTTTTCTGCTCAAGAGTCTGTGCAATGCATTGGAAGCAAGATTCAAGGTTCTTCCATGTTTTTTCTGTGAATTCATGGATGGTTTTCAATGTCCAATACTTCACAAAATTGGCTCTCAATAGATCCATCTTTGTGAAAAGTTGGGTGGAATTGTATAGGTCTCATTGCGACTGCCAAACTTCAATCCATCACATGTGCTCGACTTTGGTTCTGGGCCTGGCACAGTTTTATGGTACTTCTCCAGAAGCATTCAAAACACCTTTGCACATGATGTGGCCGTTAGTCTGTGCTGCAGCTTTTCACCATCTGAGAGTGCAGCATCCAATGTGCTGTCAGTGTGCTGTCAGTCTCTAATGCTGCTGTTGTCATGCTTACCACACACTGCAATGCACAGAGTGTAGCTATATTTCTGTTGTTTGCTTATTCTAATATATGACAACCACAGGGCATTGCAGGAGGTGTGGCCTGGAGCAGTGGCTCATGCAAACCTGGTGGAACCATCACGGGCTATGGCACAGGCTTGCCGCAGTCTTTTGCAAGGTAGCTCTTATTAGTCTCTTGTTGGGAATGGAAGAATCTATGGATGTTCTAGAGATTCTGCTGAAAATGTTCTCAGTCTTGTGAAGAGCTGCGTGGCACTCTTCTTGCAGTTTGTATGTGTTGTAGTTTTCTGCTCAATTGTTGCAGGCTACTTGCACCAAATGCTCCTGGTCAGTACTGTTTATACATGTCAATCATTTGTTAGACATTGTATCATTGTACTACTATTTCTCCACTCATGGAGTCATTGTACATTGTTATTGTGGGACAAGGTGCTGAGCAACTACCTCTCATCAAGTTGCATCCAAGCCTCTCGCTTTTATCACGCAGTCTAAAGAAAACTGATCGGCAGCATGATCTTGTCATTTCTGTAACTATCCTGTACTTTCCTTTTGGCTTTAGTCTTGATGGAATTCTACTGAAACCCACTTTTTGGTTCTTGTTCCCTTATAGTAACTAACTGCTCCTACAATTTGAGACTATGTGGACTGTTTACATTCTTTTTCTTAGTTGTGGCTCTGTTTGGAATTGCTGGAAGTCTTATGCATTAGGAGAGTTGGTGACAAGGGATGAGCGTATCTCTACTGTGCGCCAGCTTTGGTCTCTCACGCGAGATCTTCTTGTGAGTTTACAAACTGGAAATCTCTTGTAATTAGCACATCAGACACAAGGTTCTCAGTTGCCATCAAAGGTTTCATTTGTATGCTGAAAGGTGTCAGAGTGGAAACTGGAAAGCAACCCACAGGATCATTAGTGCCAGACTTCTCTTTGTTCAGCTGTCATTGCCTCGATGAGAATTGCTGGTTATGGAAGTTGGCAGTGTCTTGACTTAGTTTGATCAAAATCCTGTTCTGATCACCTTTGAGATAAACAGGTGTTGATTGAGCCAGGCACCCCTGAAGGATCAAGCTTGGTGCGTGAGATGCGCACCCACATTTTGCAAATGGAAAAGAAGGTACAGCCATTAGCTGTTCTGGAGTCATCCCTTGTTGTAAAACAATAACCCAGTTTGCCAATATACCTTGTTGCAGTAGCTTGAATGAGGATACAATTTTTGCCTTAATTCATGGCAATTTACTGCCTGATGACAGTATTCATTCATTTTGTGTTTGATAAACAGAAACTACGACGATCTGCTCAGAGTCAAGAGCAGGCTCCTGTACCAGGGACACCTGATAATGAGGCCAGCAATTCAACAGGAGGAGGTCTATCACTCCACACTGAGTGTGGTGTGTTTGTGGTTGCTCCTGTAAGTGCAGACTTGCATTTATGGCATTCTTTGGGCTTTCATTACAGGCATCAGTATAATCACAATTAGTGGTTTGCATGAATACTCTATGATGGTTTGCATGAATATTTGACACCATATTATGTGTGCTTGATCTGGACTTCACAGTGTGCACATGATGGTGTGTGCCCTATGGATAAGACTGGTCAATGGTGCCACTTTAGTCAGCGATTAGAGCGCAACTCTGCCCAGCGCATCACCAAGGTAATCCCTCCTGATATTTGTGGAGCTTGCTCCCTTCACTTTGTTGTTTTGTGACCCTACTTATTGCACAAAGGGTGAGGTGCCTGGTGTTAACTCTTGTGACATACATGCCAGATTGTTTGCCAAACTCTGCAAGTTAGGTAGTTTTTTATTGTGCCTTCACAAGTATCTCAGCTGGCTATTTTACAAGTGTTTTGGCATGATTCTGTGCAGAGACATGGTACCTTGCCACTTCGTGCATATGAGGACGAGAAATTTTCCTTTGTAGTGCTGCGTCGTGGTACTCGGCCCCAGTAAGCTTCTTCAACTTGCAAAGCCCTAGCATGTGATGTAGAACTGGATTGAAGCACATAACTGACACCTCCTTTCCTTTTCCAGGACACCGTGGCCTCTGGATTCAGTAGAGATTTTGTCATCACCAGAACATGAGGCTGAAAATGACATTGAGCTTGAATACACTGATGAACTCGAGTATGCAGATGAGAATCAGGATATGGATTCAATGGTTAGTGAAGGGGACCTTGATCATGAATTTGAAGAGGAAGTTAACTTGGACAAGGATGAAGAAGAAGAAGAGCCAGAGCCTTTGGAGGAAGTAGCAGATTTGGGAGCTGGGTGGGCACGGATTGTACGGGCACCTATTAGAAGGGGGCGCCACACTGTCTTAGACTTGTGCCGTGCAACTGAGAGAGATGGGTCACAGGGGGCACTTAACCGTTTGGTGTGCTCACGAAGAGGGAAGTTTGCTGCACTTCACCCACAGGCTCGAAAAGCACATTGGGGTGACCTATGGCCTTGCTAGATACAAATCCAGCTCATAGACACCAATACACAATGGTGCTGTAGTTCTTTCAGTTTGGAGTTCTGTTTCCAGGGAGAATGAAGGCCAAAGTTTTCTGATCCAAAAGCCTGGGTTCTTCGATCATGCAATTCACAGCTCCTTTTCAACAGAGTTCAGTGCCAAAACTGCTATTCATGAGCCTCGTTCTCCAGCTGCAGATAAATATTTGCTACAAGTGAGATCATTATTACTTGGACTGTGCTCTGCTACCAACCTGCATCTGGCTGGCTAAACACGTTCAGTTGTGCACAGGGCAAGGTTCTCCAGCCATCAGTGATGCTTGTGACTCTGTCACATTCCTTAGCTCTTGTGCACCCATGCTGCTGCACTACAGAGCATATTGAAATGATGCATCTGATGGCAAGAAGCTGGAACTTCATTCTTTTGGGGTGAGGAGGAGGGCAAGGCAGATTCTGTGGTGAAGATGTGGAGCCCGAAGGAGGCAGTAGCATCTTCTCTTGATGCAGAGTGGAGGAGAAGCCCTGTGTACACATGGTTGTGACCACAGTGCACAGCATCACTATCAAGTCAGCACCAATATCAAGTCCGATATGAGGCGCTTAAGGGAGATGTGGGTCACTCTTGTTGGTCATGTTGAGGTAGTAGGTCGTACTCTCTTTCTTTCATCTTGTGCATCAGCCTATTGGTGATTCACTCCTTGGTGGTAGAAGGCCACTGAAGCACATAACTTCAGCTGCGATGAGGGTAAGGAATGAGGCCCACACTTTTTGATGTTGTCTTGTTTGCATTTTACTGTCATGCTCATTGCAAGCTTAGGAAAGTATGGGACTGCTGAAGGGTGATCCTATCAGCTGCTTGAGGATAAGAATTCATGGGTATGGATTTTGATGTTCCACGTCATACCTCAAAATCTGACTTCTAGACATCACATTCATGAGTTCTTTGAAACATGGCAGTGAGAACTTGTATTTGTGTTCAAGGAAATCCCCATATCATGTGTGGTCTCCTTGAGGATAACTTAATCAAAGAACTTGACGCCAACAATCCAGTCAAGATCTGTGATTTCAAATATCTGTGATATTTGTAATTGAAGTAATTGTTTACTTTTGGGCAGTTGTGAAAGATTCTACAAGGTGATCTGTTTTTAATCTTGATGACCTTCTGCATGAGTGTGTTGTTGGTCTGTTGTTGGATCACCTTTCAACAAGCTTTTGCTTTTGCATCATTCTCCATGCGCAGAGGGTGCCATCTATTTCAAACTTTGTCCATTGAGTTTAATGTTTTTGCGTGTTGGTGTAATTTCGAACAAATATCTACACAATTTCCAAATCTTTCATTCATCTTGAAATGTAAAGGAGAAGTTTTTTTTTTAAAACTATAATGGAAATAAGTTGAAAAAAGAGAAAACCATAAATATACATTTCAAATTTGAAGCAAACAATTTTTTTCAAGAGTTTGAGCTTTTCCCAAAAGACATGAACTCCTATTGAATTTCTTTTTCATCCAATACTTGGGCACTTGGGCTCTGCATTGCTTCACACTTAAAAAGTCGGGATATTGGATGAACAGATCTTTCCTCGGTTTTTCAATCAGTTGCCTTACGCAGGAGAAGGGGGCAAATCGTTGCAAAAGCTGGAGGAAATCTGTTCATCTAATTGGATGAAAAGAATGGGCTGACAGTACGTTCCTGTGGTACGGATTTCCGACATGGTTTTTCAAGAGAAGGGAAAGGAGAGAGCACGAATGCGAGCGAGCGAGAGCGATGGCGATCCAGCGAGCATGAAACTAGAATTTGTGAATGTGGGTGCAGGGGAAAGGAGTTGGATTCTGATGATTTGTATGTGATTAGTGCAAGATTTACTCAATTTTTTGGTTATTGAAACACACACATACACACACACACACACACAAACTGTCGAGCACCGTTTAGGTCAGCAATGTCTTCTCAGGAGCTGGTGAATTTGGACGAGTTTGAAGCTCTGGCCAAGGCCAAGCTGCCGAAAATGGCATTTGACTATTTTGCCTCCGGTTCAGAAGATCAGCATAGTTTGAGAGAGAATCGGAATGCATTCTCTCGCATCAGGTAATAATCTTCTTGCAGCAGCAACAACAACAACAACAACAAGATCCAGTTGGTTGGTTTGTTACAAAGTGGTCTTCCTCTCTCGTGTATTGTTGTCTTCTAGGGTTCTTTGATTTCCCCACACATTTCTCTTGAAAGATGATCAAAGCTGCTCCTCTTGCTGTTGTTGTTGAAGGACTGTTGTTGCAGTTCCTTTGCAATTCCAGTGCTGAATTCTGACATTTTCCCATTTGCAATTTGGAGCTTTTATTGTTGATTAGAGCTGTCTGCCTTTGTAGACCTGATGACGGAGCAATTGAAAACTATGTGTTTTTTTGGAGCAGGTTCCGGCCACGAATACTTGTGGATGTGAGTAACGTGGACACATCAACAACTGTTTTGGGTTTCCGAATTTCTATGCCCATCATGGTGGCCCCAACAGCTATGCACAAATTAGCAGATCCCGAAGGTGGCTTGAATGAATTTTTGGTTGTATGAATCCTTGGGTTGTCTCAGTGATTGTATGTATCACAGATGATTTCAGTCTGGTGATTGCTCCCTGATGAAGATTTGCAATTGAAAAAGTGGCAAATGGAACTTGTTGAGGGGTGGATGTTTTGCAGGTGAAGTTGCAACAGCAAGAGCTATATCAGCTGCAGATACAATCATGGTATTTGCTCAAATCCCTTTGTTTGCTGGCATTTATGCCCTTACTCTGGATGCTTCTTTGGTTGCTAGTCTTTGTATTCTGGACACATGTACACACCAATTTTGTGTCTGTTCACATCATCAAAACTTGAATTTTATATAATCAGAACACTCAGAAGATTGATTGCTGAGGATTTTGTTGTGAATATGGAGCTCTTCTGGGTATGGTGAATTTCTTGGAAGATATATTTTTTCTTGAAAATCAAATGCCTCATCAAGTAGACATGCAATCATGCAATTTCTGGATGGATTTGTGTACATCACTTTGTAGCATGCTTTGAAATGCTTGGACCTGATCATACGTGAACATGGGCATGGGATCCATGATCAAATAACAGACTGCATTGCAGTTCACATCTCTACAGTCCTAGTGGAGACTCTGTCTTGACACAATTCAGCTGACTAGATTTTCATGTATCGGGTAGTCATGGCATGCCTGACAGGTCTTATGTCCCAAGCTTTCAAGTGGAATTGGTATTCATGGGGGTTATGCAGATTTTGTCGTCCAGTTCCAGTTGCAGCATGGAAGAGGTTGCAGCAACAGGTCCAGGAGTTCGGTTTTTCCAGCTTTATGTAAGCTGAAAATCCCCTGTGATTGAGAACTTGTCCACATGGCTGTCTCAAAATGCAGAGAGGGGAGGACACCTTCAAAACTAGTTTACACAATGCAAACCAGAGAATGTGAGTTAGAGAGAGTATACCAATCTATCCTGAGTTGTACAAAATGTGATACTCACCAACTGGGACTTTGCACTCTTTACTCAAAATGATTTATCACTAAGACAAAACTGCAACACAGATGTATGTGGCACCACTGATCCTGTAGTGATACAGGTTATAGACCCTGTGCTGGTTCACTTTTCACACTACTGGGTCCAGTTTGTGATCCAGTTGTGTGGCAGTTTTTGTGACAACCCTCAAATTTTTCACTTGTCAAATTCATTGAACGAACAGGTTTACAAGGAGAGACACATCACCACACAATTGGTGCATCGGGCAGAGGATGCAGGCTACAGTGCAATAGTGCTGACGGTGGATACACCACGACTTGGCCGCAGAGAAGCAGACCTCAAGAATAAGTCTGTATTTAAATTGAGCCAGAGTCTGCAGACACCTCCACAAAACCACCCTGCCAAAATGAATTCTGAAGTTTTTGACAGTTGAAAGCTGTTGGTAATGCTAACTTGCTAACCTTGGTAGGCATTGTGTTGCTGCAGGTTCAAATTGCCACCTCATGTGTCCTACAAGAACGTGGAGGGCCTCCTGAATGTTAACAACTTGGAGAAGGTGAACATAATCACCACCCACCTCATCAAGCTATGGAAGGAGTGAGAAGATCATAGCTCATGAATTATCCAAGAGTCAGTGTCAGTTTCTGTGAAGGTTCTGACACATTGGTGGTTTGACAGACCAGTGATTCTGAACTTGCTGCATGGGCAGATAACCTTTTTGACAGATCCCTCAACTGGAAGGTGGGTTTCCTGGGTTCTTGCAAGGGGAGTAATTTTTCCAATTTTTCTTCAAGGAGAAGGAACATGGTCCAATGTGTAGATACCATGTCTTAAATCACCTCTAATGCATTTGCACCAGAGGCTAACACACTTGCACCACTGGCCCTAGGGTGTGGACCTGAATTCCAGATTCTCTCAATTGCAATCCTGGTTTTTCACTCCTATAACACAAGTGGTATCTTCAGGATGTCAAATGGTTGCAAAGCATTACCAAACTGCCAATAATTCTCAAGGGAATTCTGACTGTTGAGGATGGTAAGTTCATGTGCCACAGTTCTGTTTGCCTACTTACATGGTATAAAGTTACCTATGTCTGCTGTTTTCATATGGTGTACAGTGATAATTTTCCAGAAATTTACAGTGGCTTACTTGAGTAATCATGGCTGGCACATTTGGAACATGCCTGCAGCAATATTGGCAGTGCAGGCTGGAGCTGCTGCCATTATGGTTTCTAATCATGGAGCTCGGCAACTCAACCATGTTCCTGCTACAATTTCTGTACTTGAGGAGGTTTGCCTGACAGACTCTTATCTTTCTCAACTATGATTTCACAGGCAGGTTACATCCGCTACTGAGTTTGCTCATATGGTCAAATAACCATCTGATAAGTTGGAAACATGAAATGTAGATTGTGAAGGCTGTGGGTGGGCGAGTACCCGTCTTTCTTGATGGAGGAATTCGTCGGGGCACAGATGTCTTCAAGGCTCTTGCGCTAGGTGCATCTGGTGTTTTTGTAAGTGCTCATTAAAGTTTCCAGGAGAGCTCCTTTAACTAAATGGCAAAAAAATTGCACATTAAAACCACTCACGCACTGCATCAGATGTCTGGTATTTGTAAGATCAGATGACACATCACTCTTGTGTTTAGCTGATTGATAGATGTCTCAGAATGCTTAATCAAGATGATTCCTGACTGTAAACTGCCCACAAGCAAAAATACTGTAGAGGTGGAATGGTCATCAAAAAAGGATCCACTTGCCTTGTTTGGGATCTATAATTAAAGGGTGAATCAGAGTCCTGATCAACTAAGTTTCTGACTGGTCTTTGGAGCACAGGTAGGGAGACCTTCAGTATTTGGACTTGCAGTAGACGGGGAGGCTGGGGTGAGAAAGGTGCTACAGATGTTACAAGATGAGCTGGAGCTCACAATGACACTCATGGGTGTCTGCTCAATCAAGCAAATTCGTAGGAATCATCTTCAAATTGGGCACGAGCATCACACAGCCATCAATTCAAAGCTTTAGTATGTGTCCCAGCAGCCGGTCTTGCAGGAATTAGGGGTTGACCAGGCTCAGACATACCATAATAGCACACATCCGTGTAAAAATATAAAGTTTCATAAATTAAATGTTGAGTAAAAATTAAAATTTTAATTAGTTCCACAATATAATAGGATTATGTTCGTTTTCACAATCCAAATATAACTTTGGTATATAAGGTATGTATGAATAATAGGTATTTTTAAAAATTAAGACAAATATAACATATGTATTTGATAAACTTTAGGTATCAATCGCTATTTTATGTTCAACCAATAAGATGAAGGGGGTAAATTTATCATCTTGTCATATATCATATATTGAATCCCAATAACAAATTTGGAATGTGAATCAATATGATTTTTTTCATTTTGTGATGGTTGTCATGCACACCAATATTGGCACCAAGATGAAACTCACCTGCAAACACATAAGAATTCAAGTCCAAACATAAAAAGGAAAGCCATAGACATAAAATCTATGCATAACACAAAACCTACCAAAATTTATCATCTTGTAATACATCATATATTGAATCCCAATAACAAATTTGGAATATGAATCAATATGATTTTTTTCATTTTGTGATGGTTGTCATGCACACCAATATTGACACCAAGACGAAACTCACCTGCAAACACATAAGAATTCAAGCCCAAACATAAAAAGGAAAGCCAGAAACATAAAATCTATGTATAACACAAAACCTACCAAAATTTATCATCTTGTAATACATCATATATTGAATCCCAATAACAAATTTGAAATGTGAATCAATATGATTTTTTTCATTTTGTGATGGTTGTCATGCACACCAATATTGACACCAAGACGAAACTCACCTGCAAACACATAAGAATTCAAGCCCAAACATAAAAAGGAAAGCCATAAACATAAAATCTATGCATAACACAAAACCTACCAAAAATTATCATCTTGTAATACATTATATATTGAATCCCAATAACAAATTTGGAATGTGAATCAATATGATTTTTTTCATTTTGTGATAGTTGTCATGCACACCAATATTGACACCAAGACGAAACTCACCTACAAACACATGAGAATTCAAGCTCAAACATAAAAAGAAAAGTCATAAACATAAAAACCTTACAAAAACAAGAAATTTATGCATAACACAAAACCTACCAAAACATGAAAACTATGTTGGGAATCCCAAATCACCAAAAGTGATTTGAGATGACATTCCATGGGATTTTATCCCAACATCGAATATTTTGAATTGCATTTGAATATCAGCACTTGGGTCAATCACTATGACTAATCAATTAGAATATTAATATTATCCTTATGGAAAACACAATAGTTTATAATGCCATAGTTAGTTTTCACATTATTGCACTAATATTATTCCAATTTGGTAATTCAATCCCTTGTTGGAAATGTTTTAAAGGTAGATTGAAGCAATGTAAAATATATGGGTGGCCTTTTGTAGATTTTTTATATGCACCTACAAACAAATGAAAAAACATGAGCAAATTTTTTTATAAATATATATCTAAGGAGGGTGAGAAAAACCACTCCAAAAGTTATTTGACAAGCTCACCTTTGTTGGACAATAAAGTAACCCAAATTTTTCATAATTGGGAAAAGCTAATTATGAAAATCTTTATCCTCATGACCAAATATTTGAACATTTTTATTTGCACAATTTAGTTGATAATCCAATTATTTTGTTGATTCCACTCACAAAGACATGTTTTTTTTTTGAACTAATTTGAGCATGGTGCTTGGATTGAATAGTGTGAACCTCATTTACAATTAATTAGAATAAATTTTGGAGTCATTCTAACTATACCATGGGACAAAATCTTCCACCAATCCAACATTCATCCATTCACCTTTCATCAATCCAACATTCATCCATTCACCATCCACTATATAATTTTTGTTTCACCTTTAATAATAATAATTTTTTAAAAATCATACATTGTTTGGGACCTCATTTTGTTCAATACCCCAATTTTGGTCACACACATTAAAAATGGTCATATAGGCAACAATCTCTTCAACTAACGATGCATCCACACCTAATAATTAATTAAGTGTTAAATGCATATTAAAACAAAAATAAACATATTTGATGTCCCACACCTCATGTTACAAATACAACATGGCATCTAACAGGCAATAAATGTGAAAATGTTATTAAAAAATGTGTTAATGAAAATAACAACTCGTGTTAAAATAACATTAAAAATATAAATAAATAAATAGACTAAAATTGTAATGTTAAATTAAGATGCAACAAATTAAGCAAATAAATTGATGTTTTTAACAAATTGAGAATATTTTTCTACACATTGCTATTTATGTGTTGGAGTTTCTATGCATCCTTTCATGCTTGAGTTTTATCATTCTCTATTTGAATGCTGTATTTGCAATATATTTTATTTTTGCATTTCTCTATAAGCACATAAGCGGTTTCACAATTTTCAATGTGATTTGAGTTTTTTTTTGTGTATCACTTCACACTTAATTTGTTTACTCTTGAAATCGATCTTTTTCTTCTATATATGATATTATATTATTACATTTATTTGTAATTTATAATTTGAATATCTTTGATGTTTTATTTACAATAATACATGTTTAATCAACATTTTGGGATCAACATAATGTTTAAATGACATTATTAAATTAATAATCCTTTAATGTCCTTTAAATGACATCCATAAGGATGATAAAATATTCAACATCCATGGAATTTGGAAACACACATGGTGGTTGGTTACCATGGTCAAGAGTCCAAGTGGGTATAGTTCCAGTTAGCTTGCAGGACAGAGCCAATGAGTGAAAAAAGCATCCAATTGGATGAGACTATTTTCGTAAATGAGTGAAAAAATCATCCAATTGGATTAGACTATTTTCGTAAATGAGTGAAAAAATCATCCAATTGGATGAGACTATTTTTGTAAATGAGTGAAAAAAACATCCAATTGGATGAGACTATTTTTGTAAATGAGTGAAAAAAACATCCAATTGGATGCGACTATTTTCGAAAATGAGTGAGAAAATCATCCAATTAGATCAGACTATTTTTGTAAACCAGTAAAAATATCATCCAATTGGATGAAACTAATTTTCCTAAATAAGCATAAAAACTCATCCAATTGGAAGAAACTATTTTCCTAAATAAGTGATAAATCATCCAATTGAATGAAACTATTTTCCTAAGTGAGTGAAAAAAATCACCCAATTGGATGACACAATTTTCCTAAACAAGCAAAAAATCATCCAATCGGATGCAACTATTTTCCTGATTAAGCAAAAATCATTCAATTGATGAAACTACTTTCCTACATAAGTGAAAAGTCATCCGATTGGATGGAACTATTTTCCTCTAAGTGAAAAAATCATCCAATTGGATAAAACTATTTCCTTGAAATAAGTGAAAATTCATCCTACTGGGTGAGACGATTTTCCTAAATAAATGAAAAATCATCCAATTGGATGAAACTATTTTTCTAAAGAAGTGAAAAATCATCCAATTGGAGGAAACTATTTTCTGAAAGAAGTGGGAAAAAGCATCCAATTGGATGAAACTATATTCCTAAAGAAGTGGAAAAAGTCATCCAACGCGATGAAAGTATTTTCCTTAAGAAGTGGAAAACAATCATCCAATTGGATGAAACTATTTTCCTAAAAAAAGTGGAAAATCATCCAATTTGATGAAACCATTTTCCCAAAGAAGTGGGAAAATTCATCCAATTGGATGAAACTATATCCCTAAAGAAGTGAAAAATCCATCCAATCCGATGAAATTATTTTCTTTAAGAAGTGGGAAAAATCATCCAATTGGATGAAACTATTTACCTGTGGAACGGTTTTCCTAGAAGCTCCTATAAGCGCGCGAGAGAGAAAGGGAGAGGAGCGAGGGCAGGCGCCGGGGGTCGGGGGGGGACGGCGAGCTAGCCAGCGAGCACGATACTAGAATTTTGTGATTTGTGGGTGTGGGGGAAAGGAATTCGGATTGTTATGATTATGTGGGATTAGTGCAAAAGAGTATTCACAATTGTGTGCATTTCATATAGATGTGAGTGGTTGGCGTGGAGGAGCAAAGCAGAAGAATTGACGTTGGAAGCAAGTGAAGAGAGGAGCATCGAATTAGAGAAAACAGAACAGACAAACAGTCGAGAACTGTTTTTAGTCAGCGATGTCTTCTCAGGAGCTGGTGAATGTGGACGAGTTTGAAGCTGTGGCTAAGATCAAGCTGCCAAAAATGGTTTTTGACTATTTTGCCTCGGGCTTAGACGATGAGTATACTTTGAGAGAGAATCGGAAAGCATTCTCTCGCATCAGGTAATAATCTTCTTCTTCTCTGTAACAACAACAATAACAACGAGATCCAGTTGGTTGGTTTGTTACAAAGTGGTCTTCCACTCTCCTGTATTGTTGTCTTCTAGGGTTCTTTGATTTCCCCACCTACTTCTCTTGAAAGATGATTACAGTTGCTCCTCTTGCTGTTGTTGTTGAAGGAATGTTTGTTGCAGTTCCTTTGCGATTCCAGTGCTGAATTCTGATATTTTCCCATTTGCAGTTTGGAGCTTACATTGTCGATTAGAGCTTGCTGCCTTTGTAGATCCAATGATGGAGCAATTGAAAACTTGGAAGCTGCTGCTTATATGGTTTTCTTGTGTGCAGGTTGCGGCCACGAATACTTGTGGATGTGAGTAGCGTGGACACATCAACAACTGTTTTGGGTTTCAGAATCTCAATGCCGATCATGGTGTCTCCAACAGCTCATCACAAATTGGCACATCCTGAAGGTGGCTTGAATTTTTTTTCTTGTATGCATCCTTGGGTTGTCTTGGTGATTGTATCACAGATTATTTCAGTCTGGTGATTGCTCCCTGATGAAGATTTGCAATTAAGAAGGGCAAATCGAACTTGTTGAGGGGCGGATGGTTGCAGGTGAAGTTGCAACAGCAAGAGCTATATCAGCTGCAGATACAATCATGGTATTTGTTCAAATCCTTCACTTGCTGGCATTTATGTGAACATGCATGCAGGATCCATGATCAAATAGTGGACTAGATTGCAGTTCACATCTCTACAGTCCTGGTGGAGACTCCCCTCTTCACACAATTCAGCTGGCTAGGCTTTTGTGCATCGGGTAGTCATGGTTTATGTCCTGAGCTGAACTGGAATCGGTAATTATGAGGGTTATGCAGATTTTGTCATCCAGTTCCAACTGCACCATGGAAGAGGTTGCAGCAGCAGGTCCAGGGGTTCGCTTTTTCCAGCTCTATGTAAGCTGAACATCTCCTGTGATCAAGAACTGTCCACAATTTGTCCTGGCTGTCCAAAAATGCACAGAGGGTGGGACACCAGTTTAGACAATGCAAACCAGAGAATGTGAGTTCAAGTGAGTATAACAATCTGTGCTGTCTTGTTTATACAAAATGTGATACTCACCAACTGGGACTTTGGGCTCTTTACTCAAAATGACTCTTATCACCAACACAAAACTCCAACACAGATATATGTGGCAGTGCTGATCCTGTAGTGCTGCAGGTTATAGACCCTGCCCTAGTTCACTCTTCACACTACTGGATCCAGTTTGTGATCCAGTTTTGTGGCAGTTTTTGTGACAAACCTGAATTTTTTTTTGGTCAAATTCATTGAGCTTAACAGGTTTACAAGGACAGAGACATCACCACACAATTGGTGCGTCGGGCAGAGAATGCTGGCTACAGTGCAATGGTGTTGACAGTGGATACACAACGAGCTGGACGCAGAGAAGCAGACCTGAAAAACAAGTTTGTATTCAAATTGAGCCCGAGTTTACAGACACCTCCATGCAAGATCACCCTGCCCAAATGGACTTTTGACGTTTTTGATGGTTCAAAACTGTTGGTAACACTAATTTGTTAACCTTAATAGTCATTGTGTTGCTGCAGGTTCAAATTGCCACCTCATGTGTCCAAAAAAAATTTCGAGGGCCTCGTGAATGTTAACAACTTGCCAAAGGTAAGCATAGTCACCACCTCATCAAGCCATGGAAGGAGTATGAGGATAATAGCTCACAAATTGTCCAAGAGTTGGTCTCATGAGACTCTTTATAAGATTTTTGAATTTCCAGACCAGTACATGACTGATTCTCTCTGTGCTACAAGGTTTCTCTTAAGTTTCTGACATGTTGGTGGTTTGACAGACCAGTAATTCTTCACTTTCTGTGTGGGCAGATAACCTTCTTGACAGATCCCTCAACTGGAAGGTGCATTTCCTAGGTTCTCTCAAGTGGAGTATTTTTTCTGACTTTTCTTCAAGGAGAATGAACAATGGTCCAATGTGTATGAACATGAACCATGTTTTGCATCATCTCTAACACACTTGTACCAGAGGTTATCGACTGGCCCTAGGTTGTGGACTTGAACTGTAGATTCTCTCAATTGCAATCCTGGTTTTTACTACTGTAATATACAACTGGTATCTGCAGGATGTCAAATGGTTGCAAAGCATTACCAAACTGCCCATAATTCTCAAGGGGATTCTTAGTGTTGAGGATGGTAAGGTCCTGTTCCACAGCCCTGTTTGGCTACTTATGCATGGTATAGATTTTTCTGTGTTTGCTATTTTTATATAGTGCGCAGTGGTAATTTTTCCAGAAGTTTATGGTGGCTTGTTTGACTAATTGTGCCTGGCACATTTCAAACAAGCTTGCAGCAATACTGGCAGTGCAGGCTGGAGTTGCTGGTATTTTCGTTTCAAATCATGGAGGTCGGCAACTGGACAGTGTCCCTGCTACAATTTCTGTACTTGAGGAGGTTTGTCTGGCTGACTCTTATCTTTCTCAATTGTGATTTCACAGGCAGTTTGCATCTGCTACTGAGTTTGCTCATATGGTCAAATACCCATCATGAAATGTAGATTGTGAAGGCTGTGGGTGGGCGAGTACCCGTCTTTCTTGACGGAGGAATTCGTCGGGGCACAGATGTCTTCAAGGCTCTTGCGCTAGGTGCATCTGGTGTTTTGGTAAGTGCTGATTAAAGTTTCCAGGAGAGCTCCTTTAACTAAGTGGCAAAAAAAATTGCACATCAACACTACTCCCTTGCACTGCATCAGCTGTCTAGAGTATTTTGTATGACCAGATGACACAACACTGATGTTTAGCTAGTTGATGCTTAAACAAGATGATTCCTGAATGTAAACTGAGACCATTAAATCCCACAAGCAAAAAATACTGTAGAGGTGTTATGGTCATCAAAATGGATCTACTTGCCTTGTTGAGGTCTACATATAAAGGGTGAATCAGGATTCACAATCAACTAAGTTTCTGACTGTTCTTTGTGGCACAGGTAGGAAGGCCTTCAGTTTTTGGACTTGCAGTGGATGGGGAGGCTGGGGTGAGAAAGGTGCTACAGATGTTACAAAATGAACTGGAGATCACAATGGCACTCATGGGTGTCTGCTCAATCAAACAAATCTATCGGAATCATGTTCAAACTGAGCATGAGCATCACACAGCCATCAATTCAAAGCTTTAGTATGTGTCCCAGCAGCTGTTCTTTCAGGAATCAAGGGTTCAGCAGGCTCAGATTTACTGTAGAGGCACATATTTCTGTGCTGCAGCAACTAGACATTGGCTCGAAGAGAGCTATATGTGTCTTGTTAAAGGCAACATGACCTTGAAAACCTTTCCAAACTTTGGAGCCATGGAGTTCAGGGCCTGGCACTACACACATTTGCAGAGAGATGAATGGATCTCTCTGAAGTAAGAACATTCCTCCACCATCAGTTCAAGAAGTATTGTGCATTGTCGCTGCAACCTTGTTTTGATAATGGCTGAGTTGCAATACTCCAAATTTGCAAGCTGGTATATCTAGTTGCACAACATCAGGTTCTAGACTTCTTCACATAATGGTAGATCCATGTACAAGCACAAGTCTCATCTTTGTTTTGGTATCAATGGAATAATCTTCAGCTCAGCCACAAGGCCTCCATATCTTCCAAGAGTTTGACATCTAACATATCATCCGGGTGCTGCAGGGTTGCCAGGATTCACAATGCTAATCCTTGACCTTATGGGAGACTTTATTATTCATTTTGCACATAAACCACAACCCAACATGTTCTTTCTCCATTTATGTTTCTGCTCATCTATATTTCTGTGAGTAACCTCCAACTGCTGAAAATCTGATTTACTTAAGACTTGGTAACACGAGGGGCATCTAGTGGTAATGGATCATAGCACAACACTATCAAAATTTAGAAAGTCACTAGTTTCTTATCTTCATATAATGTCTCATTATATAATTCATCGAGTAGTTTGTTAAGCTTATGTGTTTGTTCGAACATTTGTTTGAGCTTTTAATGAGATGTCCTTGGATCTTGTTATAATAAAACATTGTGTATTGTGATGGCGATTTCATAAAATGCTTCAAATTTACAAACCATAATCATTTGATAGATAGATTGTTGAAAGATGTTTAACATAATTTATGATGACATAATTTATAGCATGGTGTTTATCAATTTGTCATGCAACACTTGATGAATGCGTTAATGAGAATAATTCCATGAACTAATAATGGTGGCAAAGAACATAGAACTTCATGATTATGTAACAAATTATGTAATCTTGATTTGTCAAATATGGTTCTACGATATTGGTTTTTATATATTTTTAATTTTATAATTATGATTGAATTTTATGTTCATGGAATTTTGAAGCAACAAAATTTTATTATAATTTGCAAATAGTTTTTATGAGATTCATGTATTGATAACTTCAATCAATGCAATAAAATATGTTTATTCTCTTTGGGAAGATGTGGAACAATGGGTGAAAGAAATGTGACGATTGTGCAACAACACTTAAAATTAGGTGAACAACTAAATAGGATAGATTTTTTATTTGTTTTAAGTTTTTGACATGTTAGATTAGTGAACATTGATTACACGATCTAACCAAATTTGGCAATCATGTAAACGTAACAATATTACCTAACGTTATAAATAAATAAATATAAAAATAATTTTATATATATATAGTTTGATTCTAATTCCTTTTCAAATCATTTGTTCATACATGAATAATTAAACCTAGATTTTTTTCACATTAAACATTCCACCAAGAGAACCATGACTCTCCAAAAATTAAGAAATTGGCATTTAGGATCAAGTTTCAAAACTTTTATGATAGAAATTAGGTGAATTTTTCCTTTAAAATTAAATTATATCAAAATGAGGATTATCTTATTATTTTAAACTAGGTATGAAATTAATCTAACCAATCAAAGACTTGATGTATATAAATGTGGTCTCTTATTGATTTCCAATTTCATACACATTAAATGTTTTTAATTTTGAAAAAAAAACTTATAAACAATGTTTCTATGTTATAATTAATTATGCAAAGCAGGGCAATAATGACAACAAAATGCAAGGCTTTTAATTCTTTAAATGTTCAATTCTCAAAGGATGGATTACTAACACCATCATTGTCCATTGTTATCCATAAGTCAAATTCATTTATTAAACGATGTATTGAATAACATTTCACTATTGATGAAACAATAATTACATGTCATAATTACATAAACAATGAAAAGGAAAAAAAAAGTTTGAAATTGAAAGTTGCCAAACAATGCTTTAAAATATTTGCACATGAAATAAAATTTGAGTCAATAGAAAAATGAAATTTTAAACTATGATAAAGTAAATAAATTGTATGTTATGTGAAATGTAGATGTCAAAAATATTCATAATGATCAAAACCTTATGGATTATTACATTTCAAATGTCCAATTTTAACAAAAAACTTACAAGATTACAAATGGTTAGTCCTTTAAAAAAATTACATTCAAATAATGAGAATGATTTTTATTTTGAAGATAGTTGAAATTATTGAAAGTTTTATCATTCAACTAAACTTTGAAAATTAAGAACAAATTGGTATTTATAATTCAAAAAATTGAATCGACATAAAATGTTAACCTTAAGTTTCTTCACTCATTGTTAAAATTGAATAATGCATGAATTTTAAAACAACTCCCATTTCCTTTACAAAGTTCTTGTTGGATTTCATGTCGGATGCAGATTGTAAAATCGTAGATAAAATTTGAAATTAATAAGCTTCAAGTTGAACATTCATTTCACAAAAATATTGAATATTTTGTTGGAAATTATGTAAAGTTCCAATGAATGTGATAATGAAAATTTACATTGTGATTCATCAAAATACATGATAATTTGAAAAAAAAATATCACCAAACTATCATATATATCTGAATTTATAAACCAAAGATCTTAACAATTAACATGAATTAAAATTTTTATTATGTAATACTTTATAAGCTTTCATTAATTACATTTTCTAAGAATTTCTACCAATCATTGTTTTACAAGTTCCTATCGACTATGGTTCTAAAAACTTATATAAAATATATATTTAAAAAATTTCACCAACTTTCTTTTAAAATTTTATATTAATTATCCTTGTTAAACCTTTTGCCAAATGTTTTTTTTAATCATCTATTTTTAAAATCATTAACTATGTCTTTTAAAAACTTGAATCAATTATTTTTATTATTTTAAATTGCATTAAAAAAAGGTTCTATCACCTTTTTATATAATTTTTTTGTCAACCATATGTTTTAAAAACTTCTATCAACTATCCTTTTAAAAAATTAATTAATTAAGTATTTTCAAACCTTTAAAGTTTTTCTTTTGAATCATTTAAAAAAAAATTCTAATCCTTAATGCTTATCTTTGTTTTTTTAACTTATCAAAATGTTACTTCAATTCAATTTTTTTCAAAAATTGATATAATTTTCATTATTGACATCACATGTAAATATCAATTCACATTCATTATGCACTTTGATTTTAGTAAGAAAGGTTATGCTTATGAAAGTTTAAAAGAATTTTGGAAACAAAAATATAATATTTAACTTCCCATTTTTGTCATTGGTTTTCGTCAATTTAAGTATTGGATTCTTAAACCTTAAGATTATTTACTAGTTAAAGTTTATTGGTGTATTTAATTGATACCCAAATTTTTTATATTATATATGTTGTTTGAATTAATTATATATTGTTGGGGACCACCTTATGTTGTAGTGGTATACTTAGATAATCATGAAATCATAATTTTAGTCTTGTAGTCATGCAAATTACTACAAATGATTATACTTACTATTGATGGTCAGATATGGTTAAATCTCCCTAGCAATACTTGCCAAATAATTAAAACAAAATAGATTCAAAAAAATTTAACTTAATATTTTAATTTTTTTTAAGGAAATATTCTTTTGAAATATTTTTTTTTTCCTTACAAAATTTGTAAATGTTGAATTGATTTTGATTTTTTTTTTTGTTTGGTAACAATGTTTATCTTAAATCTGAAATTGATTGGAATTACATTTATGCAAATGTAATGTAACAACCCGATCAATTATCATGTGCTCTATTTGTTATTGCTTATGATGTTGATGTTGCGTTTAATTTTAATGTACAAAAATTAAAGTATGTGGTCTTTAAAATGAGATAACATTTGAAAAATTACTTGAATGCCAAATAAATAACTCCTTTTCCTAAAATATGATATATTGAAAATATCTTCTTTAAAATAATACATCGAAAACAATCTTATCACCATAAAAAGGTAAGCCTCTAGTTTTCTTGCTTTAGTTTTCTTTTCTTTGAAATTACCCAATATTCTTTGTAGACTTTCACAATAATTTATTTAGAAACTCATTTTTAGGAACCTTATCATAGTCTTAAATCTCAAAAGCATTAGCATTGTGTATTGAATTTTTCCCTTAAGCAAGAAACCTAATACAAAAAAAAAGGCTTAGGCAAAAAATGATTTGGTGTTTTCTTCACAAAAACTAAGTGTTTTTTTTAAAAAATAACCTTTATTAAAAAAAAATGGTCGAACATTTTTTCATGCTTATACTATTGTTATTCTTTCCATGTTGCGTTCACTAATTATGTGATTAATGTTGTAGGTGAATCAATATTTTGAAATTAATGTGCCCAACAATCGAGTGCTTGAGAGCAATGAACCATCACATTATATCTCTCTCTTCCTTCCCCCTCTTTTCATATTTTATTTTTTCTAAAATTACAATAATAAAAAATATGTGGATAGGATGAAGGGGAATGCGAAAATGGTTGTGTACCAATGTGGAGCCCTAGTTATTTAAAAGACTCTAAAAAAACACTTGAAATGATTTGGAAATGGCATATTTATAAAAATTTATTAATATATGCTTTTATAAAATAATAAATTTCATCATTTTATTGAACCATTTCCACTCAAAATGTTAAAGGACTGTTTAGTAAATTACATAGTAAAATGGGGACATATTTTTGTAATAATGTTAGCACAAAAACATCATTATCATCATTTTTTCACATGTTTTTTTTTTTTCTTTTATCCACTGCATAAATTTTTCTATTCATTTTTTTTTTTCCCACATATTCTTCTCTTTATTTTTTAATATTTCATCTTCATCAACATTTTTTTCACTTTCCTTTTAATTTTATTTTTTCAAACTTTATTTATCTTTTGAACTACAATTGAATTCATTGCACACCAAAATAGAGGGCATCCATTCACATTTACCCATACATTATTTATTAAAAATATATTTTTATGTCATTTCATTATTCCATACTTTTTTATGATATATTCAATCATAAAATCAAGATGTACATTTCATGAGATGTATGCTCTTTTCACTCATTCTTTACATTCAAACACTTGAAACAACAATGAACCATTATTAACACTCAAACAATCTAAATATGTAAACATTCATATTGCATTCAAATCAAACATATAACATTTAAGCTTTATGAATATGTATAAATATTTGTGCATTCAATTTAAATATGTAATCGAATTTCAATGTTCAATTGGAATATCAATTGGAGATTAATATGGAGCATGTGTGATAGTTGGTATGAGAAAAATGTTATGTTATCATCCATATTCATATGTCATAAAATTATGATTAATAGTTTAAGATTGAATCATTCACATTTGATAAATCACATGATGAATCATTAAATGAAAATAAGAAAAAATAGTTTAAAAAAGTTATTTGTTATTTTTTTCAAAAAATTAATATTTAAAATATTTGTTTGAAGTTTTAATGAAACATCATTTCTGAGGCACAAAATGATTTTAAATTTTTTATTGCAATTGTTCACAACAAAAGATTTGCTTTACACAAAAAAATTCAAATTTTTTATAAATGTTGTGAAGGGGCAAATATGAATCCTTTGATTTGATAATCCATGCAATAATTTTGTCACGATGATAAATGTATTAATCACATTAGTGTATTATAGCATGACATAAATGCATGTCATGACATGACATGATATAAGGTGGGATGTGAATAATATGACCATGGTTTAGCACAATGCACCAATTAAGGCTTAAATTCAATAATAAGTATAGTTGCCATTATTCACAAGTTCAATTACACACATGTTTTATATTTGTTTGTGAAATTCTTACAAGTTAAAAAAAAATATAGAACAAAGAAAACACCCATTATTTAACATCATTAATCTTAGTGGTATTTTGGAAATATCTTTATTAAAATCCATCATGTTTTTAAATTGGAATGAAATTGATGTATTCATAACTTATTTGTTGAATATATTTTGCATGTCAAGAACATAATAAAAGCTTCTCATGCAACTAATTATTTTTGAAAGTTTTGTTCTAATTTGATGAATTATAGATTTCTATGCAAATTAAATGGAATGATGTATGTTTTGTAATGATTACAAATTACATGGTGTGTTTTTATATGTGCTTTTTGCAAGGTTGCTTTGTATCCTTCCATAATGTGGTTTCAAATTATATTGATGACATTTTATGGTTTGACATAATTTGCATAATTTTTCATAGTTGTGATTCATTTATTAGCTTTGGAATGTTTAATTTGTCATTATAATCACATGTTTTAAAATCAATATGTAAAACTTAGATGTTTGTATGAATGTTTCGTGTTAACAAAATGTGGTTGTGTCAAGGATAAAACAAATATACAATTTGGAAAAACTATATGAATTTGACAAATAAAAAAATCGACAATGAATCAAAATTAAATGATTTTATTGCTTGAATAAAACATGATGCAAGTTTTAAAATGATATGGATTAGAAGTACAAAAGCCATAATGTGCATTGATGAGATTGAAGGGTGACGCCTTAAAAATATTTTCCTATATTATTTAATAAAACCTTTTAGAAATTCATCAACCATCTAAAAAAATTACACTAGCTAAAATTTTTATAATTTCTTATTAAAAAAATTTCTAAAAGCTTTTATCAATTGTTATTTTAAAACCTTTCACCAATCACATCTTAAATTTTTTTTTTTGTCTTTCATGTCCTCAAAAATATTTTATCAACTATTGTTTACAAATTTTCACTTACCACATATTCTAAAAGATTAATACATTATAATTGACATTTTATTATAATTTCTTACAAACATTTTGTTTAAGTTTCATCCCTAAATTGTTATAATTTGTAATAAACATATATTGGATCTGAAATTTTTATTTATTCAAGGTGGCAAAATTGGAACTAATACTACAATTAGGTAACATTTCCTTCCAAAATTAAATTTTAAAATTATTTTGTCATGTGACAATAATTATCATAAATAAAACATGCATCTTCCAATACCTAACATTTTTCCACTATAGTTATCAAATGTTGTGTGAAAAGGGGGTTACAACTCAGGTAGAAAAATCCACTATCCTAGCAACACTTGTAAATGGGACTCTCCTCCGTGTGAAAGGGGGTTACAACTCATGTAGAATATCCACTATCCTAGCAACACATGTCAATGGGGCTCTCCTCCGTGTGAAAAGGGGCTACAACTCATGTAGAATATCCACTATCCTAGCAACACAACATGTAAATGGGGCTCTCCTCCGTGTGAATAGGGATACAGGCCACACGTGTTGGCTTAGTGTTATTCTCACTGGAGGGGTAAGTAACAGTAACAGTAAATTTTATTTATTTACTTATTTACTTGTTTTTGGGGTTCTGGGTTTTTGCAGCAACGGATAGTTACGAGATTAGTAACTAGTACGTTACTAGTAAACATACTAGTAAGTTGGGGGGATGCCCCCCCCCCCGCGTGTTGTTGTTACCGTTGCTGGGCTTCTGCTTCCTTTTGCTCTTCCTCGCCTCGCGTGCTCTTCTCCTCTTCTCGCTCACGCTTCTTCTTGTCATCTGTTTTGTCTTCTTCGGGACGTTGCCCTCTCCTTCATTTTTTTCTCTTTGTTTCGTCGCTTGTCACATGCCTATGTTGTCGCTCTAGAAACTCTTTATTACTGCCTTGCTGTGATATAAAAAAACAAAGAAGTGTTCGTTGTAGAGAGACGGAGAGAGAGAGAGAGAGACACACACACACACACACACACATACACATTTGGATGGTGGTGGGGTTAATGTCTTGGTGATACGGGTGTGTTGTTGCTCTAGAAACTCTTTGTTACGCTCTTTCTGTGACATAAAAAAACAAGGAACTGCTCGGTGTAGAGAGGACATAAAGAGACGTAGAGAGACAGAGACAGAGACACAGAGACAGAGAGATTTGGAGGGTGGTCGGGGGTAATGTCTTGGTGATTCGGGATAAGGGTTTTGTTGAGAATGCTAGTTGGTTGAGAATGAGTTGTCAAGAATCTGCTGCACTGCTGGGTGCTTGAAGAAGTTTCTGGGAGAATGTTGAATGCTCGGTTGCTCTGAGAGAGAGACAGAGAGATAGAGAGACGACTGCTTGGTTTGTTGACTGTGGGACAAGGGTTTTGTTGCATTTCGGGACAAGGGTTTTTGTTGAGGATGCTAGTTGGTTGAGAATGGGTTGTCAAGAATCTGCACTGCTGGGTGTTTGAAAAAGTTCTGGGATAATCTGGAATGCTCGGTTGCACTCTGAGAGAAGCGGCAGAGAGACAGAGACAGATATGATGGGTTGGAAGATGATCCGCAAATCTTAGAAAGCGAGAGAGTTTGAGGAATCTGCATTGGTGCATTGGCGCACTGGTGTAGAGGACGGATAGGCGAGCGTGCAGGTGGGTCTGAGTGCATCGCGCTTCATGTCATTGTGCCTCCTCTCGTTGCATCGCCGTCTCTGTGTTTTGGAGATACAAACAGGAGCTTGAGGGTTGCACGTTTGTGTTGTTTGGCTGTACGGCATTTGGGCTCATGGGTGGGGAATTCTCTGTCCAGATTGGAGTCGAACTGCTGAGGTAAAAGCGCATGGTTGGAGGCTGGAACAGATATAGCTGGGGGTGGGAGAGCGAGTGGGGGTCGATTCCCGCATGTTGTAACGGAGAAAAAAGAGAAGGAAAAGGAGGAGGAGGAGGAGTACGACGAGAACAAAAGGAGGAAGATGTGGGGCATGATGGAGCATGAGTCACGGCTTCATCAAGTGCTGCATTTGTTTGAGGATCCGGTACTGAAATGCCGAAAGCAGTATGTGGAGCAGTACGTTCACTTGCAAAGGTCGCTGAATGAATTTGTGCAGGCAGCTGTGCAGCAGCTGCTACTACCCATGTCGGTAAATCCGTGCTTGGAGAAAGTGCAGCTCGACATTCCTCAGTCGAACTCAATGGATGCGAAGGCTGACAAAGAAGAAGAAGAGAAGTCTGTTCGGGTTACACGAACTCGAGCGAAACAAGTTGGAGAAAACGTTCCTAGGAGAACACAAGAGAGTACCACCCCTCCACGCAAGAAATTGAAAGCTCATAAAGAGAATGCCCACCACCACATCTTGCCAGCCTCTGAGAAGCAAGAGGTGATTCCACTTGAGGATAATCCTCATCAAACACCATGTAAATCTGGAAGGGAGTGTGATAATTCGAATGGTGTAGCTACATTTTGTGAGACGCCATCTTTTGGCCATAAACATAATACTGTGGAGAGCTCTGAAAAGGTTGTGGAGAAAGACTTGGAGAGGATGAACAGCTGCTTGACCTCAGAGCAGGATGCTAACAACAACAGTGCAGATGGGTGCTGTTCATTTGAGTTCTTACCAGTAACCACAGGTGACCACGCCCAAAAGACCCCTGTTCTCAGTGCAGGGCTGCGGCGGTGCAATGCCCTGGCTGAGGAAGATGAGAAAGAAAATAGGAAACCTCATGTACTCCTCCACCATCACACACCCAAGGAGAGCTTTTTGTCAAAATCAATGAAAAAACCTCTCCAAACAAGTGTGCAGCAGCAGCAGAAGGTGCTACCAGAGAATGCAAGGGGAAAGATGGTCCAGCCTGCTCAAGGTAATTCTTTTTCCCTTTTGCAAAATCTCTTGTGACTGCAAAACTCCTTGAATGATCTTTGCACAGGTTCTCACAAAAACCATGTGCAAGTGAATCCATGGCTGTGTCAAGGATTTTCTTCAAGCATGCTTTCCTTTAGTACCTTGTGGGGGTTTTCTTATTGGGGTTTTTAGGATTCAAGCCAAAAGAAAATGATGTTTGGATGTGGAATGCTTCTTTGTAATTCTTCTTCAGCCTGTAGTAGTGCAAGACCTATGTGGCTATGATGCCATAAACCATCACCTGGATGCTGAATGAATGGTTTTGTTTGATTTTCCAGAGAAAAAAGACAGCAGGTTTAATGGAAGGCCACTCTCCACAAAGCGAGCAGGGAGGCAATTGGCACTGGATCCCATTTCAAAGATGCAGCAATGTGATGATGCTTGTCCAACTCCAGAACTCATTGCAGAACTGGCTGATCCCAATAGCATCACATCCTCAATAACAAAGAGGGGAATCTCACCCCTAGTTAATCCTTTCTTGGATGTAAGATCGCTGCTTTTGCAAGATGAGGCAGTTGAACTTGAGACCCCAAAGCAGCATCATGTCACAATTGCTTCAGAGGAGAAGATACTTGCCATGAGGTCAACCCAAGAAGAGAAATGCTCAAAAAAAGGATTGATGGAGACTGTCAGTTTACAAAGCAATGCTACAGACTTGGGTACTGAAGATCGTCTGTCAGACTGTATCTCACTGTCCGTGGCTGAGTTTCAAGCTCTGACATCTGACATCTGTGGAAAAGGAAACTTTGACAAGACAGTTGCTCCTGAACTTGAAGAAAAGCAATTTGGAATCGAAGGTGCAAATGGTTGCACCTTTCAGGTTTCAAACTTGGTCACAAAGGCAAATGAAGAGATTCCATGTGTTGAAATCGAGTCCTATGAAATTTCTCCCTACAAAGGATCATCTGACGAAGAGGATGAGGAGGATATTTATGATGAAGATGATGATGATGATGATGATGCACAAAAGCCCATACCTTTGTGGGCCAGGTACACCAACACTCTTAATCTGATCTTCAACATACCTTCAATTTTCTGAGGTAGATTGGATGTTGCAACCACCGACCTTTACTAGATTATAGAGACAATTTGTAGTGTGTTAATGGTAGTTTTATCACTGTTGGTCCTCTCAGGCTTATAAGTATAGGCCTCTAACAAAGTGCTGACAAGTGAGTGCAGGAAGGAGAATTTGATGGCCGAGATCTTAAGGCTACAATACACGGACCCTGATACAATCTTCACAGCGGAGAAATCATGCAGCTTGAATGATGGTAAGTTATGACAATTCTACTTGGGTTTTTCTTCTGGATGATTGCAGACCTGAATTTGTAGTAATATGGGTGAAATTCTTCAGGGCTCATTGAGAACATGAGCTTTCAGGTCCATGTGTATTGTCATGTTTCTGCAGTTTTGCAAGCACTCTCACTCAGTCCTCTATTGCTCTCTTTGTTTTTGGACAAATAGTCTGATGCTATGAAATCTTCTCTGCAGTGTTTGGGACAAAGGGTTCCAAGAAGAGGCCAGACTTTGTAAGACGAGGCAGCAGTGGCAACTGGCTTTCTGATAGTCTGACATCAAGAGAGGAAACGGAGTACAAAGTGAGCATGGGCTATGCTTTACCAGCAAAGATCCATTAGATTGACTTTCTGATGAAACATGTGAAGAGAAGAAAGAGATAGGGAGGGAGGATATGGAGTATGATGTGAGCACGATATGGAGTACATACAAGCAAAGTGAGCACAACAGAACCAGATTCAAATGCTCCTCTTACTTCATCTCTTTCACCCAAAACATAAACCATGTCTATTGCTAACTGATTTTACCTCAAAATTAGAGAAGAGGGTCAGTCATCTTCCCCCTCTTGTTGGTTCTTCAGATGATGATGCTGCATTTCTGGATTGAGGAGGAAGAGGAGATCATTTGAATGATCCTCTGATCCTCTGCAAAGAGGATCAATCAATACACCATTTGATTCTCATTAGATTTCAATTAAAATTCACATTCTTTGTTGCAATTCAAAGAGACAAAAACAATTCTTCTCATAGCCATAGCTGTAGTAGTGTGATTCTTCTTCTCTTCAGACTCAACCAGCACAGTACATTCTTGTCTTGAATTCACATTCATTGTCATATTTCAAAGAAAAACATGCTTCTTGTTGTTGCAGCAGTTGGACTAAACATGCTTGTTATTGCAGCAGTAGGAGTAGGGATAGATGCATGCTTGTTGCAGCAGCAAGCAGTAGGGTAGATGGGTGTTTGTTATTCAAGATGAAGGAACATAGCTGCAAAGAATCTATTTAGCACAGATATATGCTGCTCTACTATTGCTCTATGTTCATTCTATTGCAGCTTTCCTTCAATAATCTATGCATCTATGTTCTTCTTTTCTTTACCTTCAGTCTATATGCAGCTAGCTAGCTTCATCTTGAAGCTTCTTCTTCCTCTTGATCTCTGGAGAAGCAACAAGCAACAAACACCCATCAAAAAAGTGTGCACCTTCGTACAACTTCCCCTTCATCTCCTACAATGCCCATCGGCACAATTGCCCTCTGAAGATGCTTTCCCCACGATACACTGATGCACAGTGAACATAGATGGAAGACTATTGCTAAGTAGAAGGATGCAAAGACTAGAAGCCGATCGATTCATCATTGTAGTCTTGTTCTCGTTCTTCTTCGTATACTTGATGTATCACTTGTTCGGACACTCTCTTTGTTGTTGTCGTAGTGGAGGTCGAGCACCGATACATAATTGTCGGTAACAAGCGACAGAAGAGAGTTCCGAAACCCTAATCGTTGCAATCACAGCGAAGCTGCTCGTGTCGAGAAGTGCTGCGGGGCTTTGGAAGCTCAAGGAGGAACAGGAAGATGGGTTCTTTTTCCAAGCCATGCCCTTTATGCTGAAGTTGGCCGATACGGAAGTCGATGGAAGAAGATCCGGACGAGAGGAAGGGCGCCAACAACTTCGGGAAGCACTACTTCCAACGGAAGAAGACGCATTGAAAGCCAGCGGCCTGGGCTAGAATCCTCCTTGAAACCAACCGTTCGGCTACTGGAACTTGGAAAGAGAACAAACAAACAAGCACAAGTTTGTGATGGACCTCACGCAGCAGCAGCCCTCCTTACGACGATGAGATCTCCTCCTCCTCTTCTTATTCGGCGCACCGCTAAAGACATGGTAACAGACTTTCAAGTCTTCACTCTCATAGTTTAGCTTGCTTGGTTTGTTCTTTTTTCTCTTTGACTGAATTCTTGGGCGTCAGTCATGGCTTGAGGTACAAGTGAACTTGGCTCTTGTTGCCATGCTTTTGTTTTCTTGGAGATGTTTGAAGGTTTCCATTGAGTAATTCCATCAAGTTTTGAGAGGACTTACACTTTTTGTGGCGACATCGTGTGTGTGTGTGTGTGTGTGTGAGAGAGAGAGAGAGAGAGAGAGAGAGAGATTTCTCTTTGACTAACAGCTTGAGCGTCACGCTTGTATCCATAGCTCGGCTTTTGTTGCTACTCTTTGTTTCCTTGGAAATCCTCGCTGGATCTATCTATGATCTAAACTTTGAGACAAGGATCTAAACTATAGACTAGTTGTTTTACCAAGTTCCAGTTTCGATTTCTTTCTCTTTGGCTGACAGACAGCTTGAGCATCACCACGCTTGTAAACATAAAACTCAGCTCTTGTTGTTGCTATGCTGCTTGTTTCCTTGGGGCTGATTAGATCATGAAATCCTCAATGGGATGTTATGAGATGGAACCTGATTTTGTTGATGGCATTGAGTTTTGTGGTTCCTTCTCTCCTGGTTTCCACAACCTGTTCTCAAAGTTTAGGCTTGCATTGGCATAGTTTGTGTTCCTATCTTTTGAATCTTATTGTTGCATAAACTGCACAGTCTACTTGTTTTAGTTTACCAAGTTCCAGTCTCTAGGGGTGTGCTCATGGTTTGCTTCTAGTAATCGGCTCTCTCTCTCTCTCTCTCTACTACACATACTAACAAATCACACCCATGAATTGCTGGTATTGCATACAAGCCAAGCAATGGGGTGATTTTCAGGGTTTTTCCCTTTCTTTCTAGATTCTTCATAGTTTTTCTCTTTCAAAGCTGGCATTGTGCAGATGGTTCTCTCCTTTTCAAAAGGATTTCTGTAGCAGAGGTTGTGATTCATCTGGGCTGCTTCGAGAACCAGTTTGAATTATGGATACAAAACCTTTTGAATTGAAGGTTTTGCATGATGACCCTAATCATGCATTTGTGTCTTTGTATGCAATCTTGCCCACATCGCTATGCTTGATGTACAATCAGATATCTGGGCTTATGCCATGAAACTTGATTTCTTTCCCATCATGTAGCACCAAGTTTTTGATGGGTGTGCTTGGGAATTGCCATGGCAAGAAAACCATATGTGGAGAGACTGGCCTTGACCACAACTTTTGCAGCATGATGCTCCTTATGATAGATTCATGACATCATTGACTTTCTCTCCTGTGGATTGGACCAGCAGGAAAACAATAGCAATGTATTGATGTTGACTCTCTTTTCTAAGTTGATTTTGTGATTCTGTTGATGTCTTAATTAAGTACATGACTGTTAAAAATAAGAGACCACAGAAGGAAGGGGAAGAGACAGAGTTAAAATGGAATTAATAGTCTAGTTCTGTTCTTTCCAATTGTGCAGTCTGAAGTTGGGAGGGAAGGCCATATTTTGGCCTTTTCTGACTTTTATATCCCAGAGTTTAAGCTAGAATGGACCAAGACTGTGCCAATCATCCATTTTCCATTGATTACATGACATGGGTTTGGCAAACACTGATAGAAAGAAGACAAATTTATTGAATTTGGTCTTAGTAAAGCTTTCGAATGTGTAATATCACACTGAATCTCAAGTTATTACAAGGTTTCACCATGAGTAGATGCATTCTGGTTTTTTGACTCAAGAAAGTGTTCAAAATCAGGTTTGCTTAGCAAAGAGACAACTTGTTTGCACTTGTATCTTTCCTGCAGGTGTTGTTGATGCACCTTTCAAATCTTGCAAACCATTTTGTGAGGCTATCATGAATTTTGTGCAGGGTACTTCGCTTTTCTTTCCTTTGGACATGCTCTACTTGATGATGCTAGGGTTACTGAGTTAATCACCATAATTAAATGCATTCTGATTTTTTTCATTTCACGAAAGTGTTCAATGTGTTGAATTGCTCAACAAAGCCACAACTTGATTGCACTTTTGTCTTCCTGCAGGTGTTGTTGATACACCTGCCACATCTTGCGAACTGTTTTGTGAGGCTATGATGCATTTTGTGCAAGGTACACAACCTTTTTTCTTTCCCTTGAATATGCTTTACACGATGATGCAAGGGCAGCTGAGTTTGTAATGCATAATCTACAAAGCAAGCTCAATAAATGGACAAGAGAAAAAACAAATACAGAAAGAGAAGATAAAATCCACTATACAGAACTTTTTCCAGATTATAGGTTGCAGCCATCTATAGGAAGCAATGTAGAGATCAAAATACAAAGTTGAAGATACTGTTGTTGGTGTAATAATAGTCCTTCAAATAATAACAAGCACTCATGCAAAATGTTATGACACCAATGTAAGTGGGAATATCTAGTCATTAATATGTTTCAAGCATGGCAGTCATGCAAAATGTTATGAAAAGTGGGAACGCTCAATTATTAATACATTTCAAGGTTGTTTTCAGAGGTCAAGTTGTGATGAACCAGATGGGATGACTACCTATGGACACATGAAAAGTAATGGAAAACAACAAACGTACCAAAAAGGTTTGATACCACACCAACATTCCAAGCATCAATTGCAACTAACTTCCACAATATGTGGGTGTTCAAGCATGTAACTAACAGGAGTTGATGACTTGTGGGGGGAATGGAAGCCTCATTAATGTTGGTTGCCCTTGAAATAATAAATCATTTGTTTCTTACCATAAAATTGATTAGATTTTTGGGTTGTTCAAAACCCCAAGAAATGATTAGTTAATTATGTAGCAACATTGTTAAAATGAATTGGTTTAGACAAATGTGGTTTTGCAAACACTAGTCATTTAACAAAACAAATTTGAGGAGAAATTTTTTTGATGAAACATGCCCAAAGTATGCAAGGTTTTATGTAAGATCATATATGATTCAAAACACATGACTATTTAATTAATAATATGTAATGCAAGAAATGTTTGATAGAAGTCATTTAGACAAGTAATTCTAAAGTGCATGATTAATCAAGTGTTATCAGAAGTCAACCTTGATTCCTCATGTGCATGTAATGTTTAGAAGGAATTTACAAATTCTATCAATTTAATTATTGTATTTACTATATGAATTGTTACAATTGAAGTTTCGATTTTCATGGAAACAATATATTCTACATCCCTAACCATCTGAATCATCCACATTTAGAGCGCATTTCATGACTAAATAATCAAATTATATACACTAAGTCCACCAAGTGTTGTATTTGAGAGCATGTAGTTCTGCATTTGGTGATCAACTGCTGAAGATGGATGGGTAGCAGGACACTGGGCAAGAGCAGATGCACCATTACTTCTATAACGTGCAACAGGAGCTCATGCGGCAGAGTGGCAGTGTGCCTGGCTACACAGTAGGGATGATGCCAGTCCCAGGTTCTTCCTCCAGCTCTGGCACTAGTGGATTTGTGCCCTCAACTACAGCACCAGGGGTGCCGATTATAAGCCACCCTCCAGCCATTACGTATCGTCCAATCCGGCCTTCAGATCTGGAAGTTTTGCAAGAGATCCATGAGGCATTGTTTCCAATCAAGTAAGTTGGTAGCTGATACCTATCACCACTTGTCTATTCTCAATCTGCATATGCTGTTGGTGTCTTCAGTTTGCTTGTCTATCTCCCTCTTGACAAGCAATGGATTCATTGCAGAATGAGTCCTTTTTATGAGGATGTCATCAGGATGTGTTTCTAAATTACTGAATAACTCAGTGATTGCGTGTACTGTAATGTCTCGCTTTAGTTGTAAGTGTTAAGGAGTTCTCCCTTATTTAGGTTAGCTGCTTTTTATTGGTGCCACATCTGAACATATGATGCTTTGAATCAGGTATGAAGCTGAGTTTTTTATGAATGTGGTCCATGGCAAAGGGATCATATCATGGGCAGCTGTGGACAGTAATAGATCAGATTTGCAATGTGATGAGTTAATCGGGTTTGTCACAGCACGTGTTGTTACTGCAACAGAAGGCGAGGTGGGTTATTTTACTCAATTTCGCCTTCACCTTAGTGCATTGCAGTTTGGACTCTTGTTAATCAGCTTCTACATTGCTGAAAAAGGACAGCAGCAACTATTTCTATGCTGCTGAAAGTTTTGAAAAAATGTTTTCAATCTTGAACTGTGTTTTCTCACTAGAAAAATTGTTTGCTCAATATTTGCTTCAAATATACCAGATCTGAAAGAATTTGCAATATGTCCAGGCTGAGTACATCTTTGTCCTCAGACTTTTCTGTCAGTCTGTGCTGTCAGGTAGTATTTCCAATGTATGTGATAAGTCATGCTCTGGATAAATAGGTCAACTGCAAAAGATCTGTAGAGGAAGAATGTCATGTGTTGTCGCAGCTGTCATGACTCTCATCCTTATATTCTCAAATCTTTAAGAATATCCATTGCCAAAGTGAACAGGAGGACACAGAGTAAACTGTGTCCAAAGGGTTTGTCAGGGAATGGGACATAGTAATGTATCTCCTTGTTTCTGAGAATTTTTTTGGGTAGATTCTTCTGTTTGTAGGTCTGAAAACTGTTCTAAAGCATATTGTCTGTAATCACAGATAGATGGAGCAAAAAGAAAGTTTGATATCTTTGAAGAGGGCCTTGCAACAGTGGATGTATGGAATATTGTGCCAAGATACTCTGCCCATAGTTTTGTTCATGAAGACTAGACTAGCAATGAAAACCAAGGGATGCTGTAATATTGATGCTACCTTGCATGATTCTGCAGCACAAGGCATTGTGAGAAAATGGATGGCTAGGTCATTTCCAAAAACCATTCCTGTGGTTTGATGTCTATCATGATGGTCCATGTGCTGCCTGCATTTGGATCCTAAGTATGTTGGTGCAAACAGCTGAATGGGGAGGCCCAATTTTCATGGTGGTGTGTAGGAGTCAGACATGCTGGGGTATGAGATGCTGAAGACTGAAAGGTCACTCATTTACATTCTAACTCTTGGTGTGATCAAGCCATATCGCAATTGTGGCATTGGTACGAAGCCTTAAACCTTCAGCTACATTTTGTTTTGTTGGTTAGGCAGGGACATGTGGCATAACTGGAGAAAATGATTGTTAAGCTTTATCCAGAGTGGCACTCTTCTCTGGTAATCATAGAGCTGCTTATTTTGCACTCGTCAGCAATCCAGACACTTAGGAAGTTGGTAATACCTAGGGAGCTCTTGTGTATGTTGGTGAGCAGTATTGTAACATAAAATTGAGTGGCAAGGCGACTTGCATGTTGCACTGGGTTCAAGAATCTTTGGATGTTTCTGTTTGTTGGTTGCAGCATCTGCACTGGTGTGGGAGGTGATACACTATGCATCTCGCATCTCAACTTGTAGAGCAGTGTATCTGCATGTGATATCATACAACCAGTCTGCTATACATTTTTATCAGAAGAACATGTTTCATTGCCTGCGAAGGCTTCACAATTTTTACTGCATTGAAGGCCGCTATTATGATGCTTACCTTTATGTATATTATGTCAATGGTGGACGCTCACCATGCTCTGCTGTGTATCCTCAACACCTGAAGTACGGAGTGCTTTGTCTTTCAGTTGATAATGTGCTGTGTTTATTGCAAAGGCAATGTCATACCCTGTAGAACTGTGACTCCTTAACTGTCCTTGTGTCAGTGACCTTTTGACAGTGTTCACAGGATATGTCCGGAGTTTCTTCACATCGATGGCATCAAGGCTCTTCTAAAGCCAAGTGTGTAGGATACTTTGCAAAGCTATGAAGGAGTTGGTGCACCCACAAGGCAACCCAGGGTACATCATAAAGAATTGGAGCTGAAGATCATGAGTCCTGTCCACCTTGGACCTTGTTGAGCATGTTGGTGTAAACATGGGATTCATCCACACCCTGTCATGGGTACAACCAAACTCTAATGGGTGGTATGGATTGATGAAAGAATTAATGAGTTGCAAAGTATCAACATTGAACAAATGGACCAAGCCATGGGTTAGCCATGGTTCTTACAGGTAATTTCTTTACTATGTAGTGTATGTCATGCTGCTTTGAGACATGCTCGTATTTAATGACCAATTGTAGAGAGCTAAATTCTAGGTTCTGGTTTTTCTACTGTGGATGGAACATGTGTTAGTTCTGTTCAGTCATGCTAATGTATGCAGTCTCATAGCCCTTCTCAGCATCTCAGTCTGTGTCCTGCCATCTTTTGCTATTCCTTTTCTTTCTCTTTGGTATCTCTTTTGTGAATGGAGCAAAATTGAATTGTAAGAGTTATAGGATGGATATTCAATGGAATACAATGGGTTTGGACTGGTTAGTAATGTTTCTTCATTGTTTACTGTACCAATGTGACTAGTTATCGGGTTGGTTGTTTGCTAAGGCATTGTAGCACACCCTCTGTAACGAAAACCCTTTTTTGTTGTTCCGTAAATTGTTTTCTTATTGCTGTTCTGGTGCATCACTAATTTCACTGGTTTGGTATCTAATGTTTTCTAGTCTTACATTGCTGTATGGAAAGCCTAAACCCAAAAACTGTCTTGTAGGATCAACAGCGGTTCATTTTGTGCAAGTACTAAACTAATGTACAATTGACAACATATCCATTTTTCTGTGAGTTTCTATCATGTAATTTGTATGCAAATCATTTATCCTCAACATCAAATCTAACATCAAACCCTAAAATCTAGCAGCTGAAAAATCCAGCCACCTGGGTGGAATTGAGCTTGGAGGTGGAAAACTGTTGAGGAGACAACCACAAAAGGGTTCTTGTGACAACATCAGGAAGATCTAATGGTCAAATTACTCATTGTAGCTTGAACAAAAGTTGCCAAAAAAGGTTTTGAAATTTTGCAGTTGAAGTTGTCATCAGATTGTAAAGCATCATCGCATTTTAAGGGACGCCGAAGAGTCTTCAAAAAGGCATGGATTTGTGCAGCAGCTTGCAATAATAGTGAGATGCCTTTCTTGGTCGTGGGGATGCGTAGAAATACAGAAAGCCAGCAAAGGCCACTTTATGGGCTTCAGTTCGGACACTACTGAGGCCACTTTTGTGGTCTCAATGTTGCTTCAGGAAATTGATCGCGCTCCTGGTCGGCTCTTCTCCTGAGCAATGTTTTTGTTTTTTTGTTTTCGGTTCCGGCGAATTTTAACACCGCGGCGACAAAAGACAGAAATCCATTGCGAATTGAACAAGGGGGTTTTTTTTTTGGGGGGGGGGGGGGGACAATTATACAAAAGTTTTTTTTTTCAGAAGGTTCTTTTCGAAGATAAAAAGTCTCCTTTTTTGCAACATATGTTTTTTTTTGTTCCACAAAACCCGCAGTGTATCCAGAA
>Ga0116227_10002771_pt1 | contig 39544 bp, 120 predicted proteins | sample S1TSphgellanicum_FD_89693 | JGI IMG/M metagenome (GOLD analysis project Ga0116227, IMG submission 89693) | Host-associated microbial communities from peat moss isolated from Minnesota, USA - S1T2_Fb - Sphagnum magellanicum MG | ecosystem: Host-associated > Plants > Peat moss > Unclassified...
TGATCCGGACGCGGATCGTTTTCAGATCAGTATTGCGATAATAGTTGAGGGAGTGCTCGCCGACCAACACCTCTGCATCGGGAAGAACTTGTTCGATATCTGTCTTGATATCGGCCAGCGTCTCCTTGCTGAGACCTTGGTGAAGCTTGATAGTGCGACCACCGCTCTTCAGCTTAATGTTATAAATCTTGCAGTTTGTGCTGAAGTACTTACGATAGATCCGGATGATCTCTGCGACCCGAGGATCTTTCGATTGAACCGCTTTGTTCAGACGAGCCTCTTCTTTCTCCTGTTGGATGAGGTCTTCCCATTTGGTCAACAGGCTCTTGGCTAGGGTGAGGTTGCCGGCAAACGCTGCGTTGGCGAGCTTCTCACGAACTTCGACAGTCTTGCTCATCTGAATTCTCCGTTAATTGCTTCGTTATGTCCTTCTTATAATGCTTCTTTTAATTTGTGTCAACTATTATTTTTCTAGTTTAAACAAATTTTCCTGTGCATCGCGAAGAATGAGATAGGCATTGGTTTGCCAATCTGGTTCATTATCTGTCCATACATTTCCGGGAGGGATAACTTCACCTAATGCATTATCTACTGCTTCATCTAGGATACGAATTTTTTCTTGTAATGTCTCATATTCTTTCCATGCATCACATATCGGGCAACCTTTCTCATAATCAGGGCATTTTTGTCCCCACCATTCAGTGGTTGCTTCTTCGATTTTATTTGGTTGGTTTGTCATATTTTATCCGCAATAATAAATTGTCCACCCATGATAGCAACATTCCATCTTTGTTGACAACCGCAACATTCGATGTTCATGGATGCGCCTGCCGTAGGGCCCTGGATAAATTCTTTTGAACCACAACACGGCATTCTACCAGAATTAATTCTGATAGGTCACTGACTACAGGATCATAAATGACAGGTACAGGGTTATTTGAATTTTTTGATTTATTCGAAAATGATTTTAACCATTTAAACATTTTGTTTCCTTTGTGTTCGTTGATGAACTATTTTATCCACAGACAAATCGCAATAACAAGCAAAGATAAAACAATTGCATGGGTTGCTGTCCATGTTTGTACTTGTTTTGCCTCTTGCCACAATGCTTTTTCTGGACCACATAGCTTTGGAAATACCCATGCTTGCTCGGTGTTCGGATAAAGTCCGGAGTTAGGTATTGGTACTCCACCTTTTACAAACCCCATAATCAATGGCTCTTTGCAGTATGATTTGTTGTCCTTGATAGAAACCCTGAAGAACCGGCAAGAAGAACAAGGATATGCATTGATAGGGTTTTCGTCAAACTCTTTCTGGCGCGCAATCCTATCATAGGCTTCTTTCTCAAGTTCCGCCATACGTTTTTCGCAATCAGTCACGATTTGTTCTTTTGTACGTGCAACCATTGGTTAATCACCTTTTAAATCTTCAATTGCATCTTCTGCAATCCAAGCTGCATCCTCATGGAGATTTGCAATATATTGGAATTCCTGAATTGCTTTATTAATTTTCTGTCGCATAGAAACAATAACATGAATTGCCTCTAGCCGACTACTTAGGTCATCGCCGTCGCGAAGTCTTTCGATTAGATCATCCATTCTTATCTCCGTGTGCAACTACAAATGATTTGATTTCTACAATCCTCGTAGGACTCATAGTTGAGGAACATGAAATATTTTCGAGCAATGTCAATGCCTCATCCTTTACGCCCCTGGTTAAAACCAATTGTTCCTTTGCATCATCGAGTTCCATAAAAATTTCACCCTTGATGATCCTTGCCATTTCATTTACTGCTTCTTCAGGATCATCCGGACATCCTAATGCCCCGTTGGCAATATGATTTGCAATGGCAATATGAAAACTTTCTACTTGTTTCTCTAGGGATTGTAGGGTGTTGATTGTTTCAAGAATTTTTAATTTCTCTTGTTCCGCTTGTGCTGAACAATTGCAATCTCCACTGCAATAATCAAAACATGCTGATGTAATATTTGTCGCATGAATTGAAGCATGTTCAGTTAACCATTTAATTAGATCATCCATTTTTATTTCCTTCAAAATTCAGGCGATAAGCAACAATACGTTCTCCATCTACTGCATGTTCGGTCCATGCCAACACCCATTCTCCTGCTGTAGCATTACGGCAAATAGAACCATTCGACAAAATTACATCAACTTTCGCGGAAATTGAAACAGGTCGCATAGTTCCGATATGGGGCACAAAACCTTCCGGCAATTTATTCATGCTTTGCCTCCATGCTGCGTGAGGAAGGCACGTGCGATCTGTTGGCATTCTGCATGGTATTCGCCCATGTTCCCGCCACGGTCTCTGGCGATGCGCTCCATCCGCTCCACCACCTCATCCTTCACGCGCTGGGCGGCGGTGAGTTTATCATTGGCGGTTTCGATGGTCCGGGTATCGCGGTCTACGATTTCCAGCAGTTCTGCATTGCTTTCACTCAAGCGTTCTACTTCAATGAGGAGATCCTGAATCGAATCCGCAGCTTCGTTAGGAAGGCTAGTTTGTTCAATTCCACCGAAGGTGATTACTGAATGTCGCAATACATCAGCGATAGCTTGTACCTTATTTTTGTCAAAATTGTCCATGATTATCTCCTTGTCAACAGAGTTGATATATTAAAATGATTGGTATGTCAACTAAAATCTATTGCTGGCAAAAAGGAAGCACCTCTTGGGTGCTTCATGCGAGACTGGAGCCGGGAATGGGACTCGAACCCATGATGTCACTTTTAGTTATTCCGCATTACAAAAGCGGTGGAATCGCCTCTATCCGACCCCGGCATACTATATTCTACTATTATTTATCTCTTATAACATCACATATTTTAAAAATCAAGAAAAAAATTGCCATATTATATAGAATAAATATTAATGTAGTTCACGGGATTGCAGTCCCCAACTACTCTGATATAGAAAGGAAAAACATCAGCATGAATATTTATACCTGCAACCAATGTCCCAAATCATTTAAAAGTCCTGTTGCACTACGATCACATATTAACTGGCATAATCCAGAGTATGCTAAAAAATCCGGAGCAAAAACTAAACAAGAACTAACAAATCTTAGAATGACAAGCATCAATGGAAAACTCAGGCGGCAGGAAAAATATAACCTATCTCCACAACATTGCATTCAATGTCAATTATTATTGCCGTATGAATACCGACATAACAAATTTTGCAATAAATCATGTTCCGCTTCATACAATAATACTAATAGAAAACCTAGACCAAAAGAATTAGTTCCGGAAAAAATGTCATGCAAGGTATATTCATGTAAAGCATGTGGACAATTTCACCAAAGCAACGAACATCGAAAATTGTGTCCATGTGGTTTGAGTGAAAAATACAAATCCTTTAAAGGATTGCAATTATATTTTGATTTAAAAATAGACAATATTGGTACTAAGCAATTCATTCTTGATTTCGAAGAATGCAGAAAAAAAGCAAAGAATTTATATTCAACTAATTCTCTGCCTTCACTAGCTACAGTGGTAAATCATCCTGATAAAACAGGTGGAAACATAGGAAAATTGATTAAAAACCTAGATATACAATTTGATTCTCGTGGCACATCCCACAAAAAATCGCTACTACAAGAAAGATCATCCCCCAACGGTGGGCCCACAACATATAAATCAGGTACGTTTCAGTATCAATCAAAAAAATATTACTATAGAAGCAGTTATGAACTTAAGTTTGCAAAAAAACTAATGTCATCTGATGTTTCGTTCGAAATGGAATCTGTGAGGATAGAATATTTTGACTCAGTAAAGAAAACACATCGAATAGCAATACCCGATTTTATCATCGGTCCTGACATAGTAGAAATTAAAAGCAATTTTACTTATGACCAACAAAATATGATTGATAAATTTGAGGCATACAAGAAAATGGGATATACTCCGCATTTAATGTTAGAACATCGATGTGTGGACGTACATACAGGAGAATTGATTAAAAATCCAAAATATTCCTGTTAAATCCGACCAACCTTTCCATAAAGTTCTGCTGCTCTCGAACGCATTTCACAGGGACAATAAGGTTCGCCATGCCGCGGACCCATACATCCACATGCTCCGCCGCTCTTCCAAGATAGAAAAGTGCTTTCGAAATTAGTTTACAATTTTACGAACTTTGAAATCCTTAAGTTTGTAGGATCCCTCGTAAAATTTCTCGAACCACTGACGGGCAGTTTTCCAGGATTTGGATTCAATAGTAGCTTCGATCTCGTAGTTGAAACCATTGTTCACCAAGATGTCGAACTTAGCCATGTCAACCTCTTCACAGAATCTCGTATGAAGGCATTTCGATGCATTCGGCGAGCAACTGGTCCTTGGCACCGCTGATGGTCTTGAATCCCTCAACGCAGTAAATCTCACCCTCACAGATTGAAAGCAGTGTAACGGGAGCGTCTGCACGTTGGCCATATTCGGCTTCAACGTCTTCGCTCATACCGATCACGAAATGTTCCATCTTTAATCTCCTTCTTGTCGAGATTTGTGTATGACATTTTGGATAGTGTGTCAACCATTTATTAAAATTTGTTTCACTGTATATCCAAGTTCAGTCAAAACAATCCCGTTGGGCCAATGGTTTCTTGCGTAAGCAAGCCCCTTGTCAATGAGGGTGTCATATGTGCCCGAGCAAATACAGTCCGAAGCATATTCATCTTTGTTTCTAGAAAGTCCACACTTACCATAAATAATTGTTTCATGTTCCACCTTTGTTAATTTTGAAATAATTTCGGTAATATTAGACATGGCATTATTTCTTTTTATTAAATTTACCGAAAATAGCTTGATGAAATTCTCCCATGATATAAACCAGGTGAAGAAGCAATCCGATGATTATCATGCTTCCTACCAAGATAACACCCAACGCAAGATTACTAACCACTATCGTCATTTTTCCTCGTCCCGTTCTGCCCAACTGAAATATACATCGCCTTTCAATATAACATCAGGAACTCTAATACTGTGAAATCCACGGCGTTCAAGTTCATATTCAATGTTGCGAAACCACGGATCCTCGCAATAAATTCGAAGATATGCAGCCTTGTATCCGCCAGCACAATCTTTTACGGCATCCTTGATGCGATCATCTAGATCGCTTTCATAGTCATTATTTGCGTCATTTGCAGTGTACATATGTGCCTTTCTGGGTGAGGTGATTGTAATACATGTCAATTCTCGGAAGTCGAATGAATAAGAATATCATTGCGATAAAGGAATGTCGGATACAGCGTTTGATTCCTATCTTCACGCTTTTCTAGAACGCTATCTGCCCACTCATATGCCTTATCGTCCGAAACACAAACCTTAGTATACTTCACTCCGTCCACATCAAAAATGTAGTGTTGCTTTTCGTTGTTCATATACAGTCTCCTTCTTGTTGAGATTTGTATATGACATTTTGGGCAATGTGTCAACATGAAAATATTAGCGAACATTTTCGGCAAGGCTTGATCATGGGTGCATAACAACCATCATACTAATTGCTGTATAATAATGGTTGCATTTGTTCCACGAAACAATTTTTTGAAAAAATCAAACCTATTGATTTTGGAAGGGCGTATCAGATTTGCACTGATGTGGTCTCCATTAAAGAACTTCGGATTTGCAGTCCGACGCATTCGACTACTCTGCCAACGCCCCGTTATGTTACATTTGCTTCATGATTGTAAGCAAGCTAGTATCGTCTAACAGCTTGTCATTCCCATCAAACAGAGATGCTGTATCGACAAGTGTTCTAAGCAAACGCCTGAACTTGTCAAATTCTCCTTCAGAATCACATGTCACGACATATGTTAGAGTTTTTGCATCCATTGCTATATTCATCATGTTGTTTCCTTATGTAAGCTATTTACGCATAGCTCACACAAGCAGAACAATGCGATTTCTTAGCAGTATATCTACCTTAACAGAACCTGTCAAATGTATTTTTCGTAATTGGCGTCATTAATTCGTTGAAACGCCGATACGAATCAAGCTTAGGAGCAATGTGGTCTAATCGAACACCATACCCATGAATCAGATTAGAAATACTTGCCATTGCAAACGCCGGAAATAGCTCTTCTGGAATATCTTCATAATTGACAGGAAGTCTCCCGATGTATTTTTCGGGCTGTTCAGTTTTCAAGGTATCAAACATTTCTCGAAATTCGCTTCGATTTTTGCATTTTACATTGAAATTTTCAACAAAATGCTTCATCAGAGTTTCAGCAGCTTCTGCCTTTTCTCCTGAGTTTTTGGCATGAACCACTCGATCCATCATAGCAAATGCTGTTTTAAACTTATCCATAGTAAAGATCCTTTAAGTTAAAGAGTGATGTCCCCGTCATTCTTTGCTTAAATTAAGCCAAATTTTACTATTCCCATAACCATGTAGAATGAGTAAAATCCTTTCGATATACCCTAATCCAGAATATATAGAAATCTCGTGTACCAGTTGAATTGTCACGCCAAATCTCACTCGTTCCAAAAAACTTGCGATTCGGCATTACTCTATTCCATCTGATATCATAATTTTTCATTCGTATTCCTTAAACTCGAAACCAAAAAAGAATTTTCTTTGTGTCATTAACACGTTGAAAACCTAACAGTCCATTTTGTCTAGCTAAACACGTCTCAGTGCAGAGACACTATGATAACTGCTGTATTGCAATATCGTTCCCCGGTATGAAAGTTGTTTTACCCAAATTTAAGCTTAAATTCTACCTGGAGTTTCGGACACATGATTTCGTAGTTACGCACATCGTTAAATTTCAATTTGTCAATATGTTTTACGCACCATTCCCATTCCTCTTTGGTATTATATCTATAACCAAGCAAATAATAAAATTCGTTTCCATGTTCGTTGATCAATGCTGGTCCATCTTCGTTATGAAGGAATTTACTACCGCTACTAACCTGGGTTTGGTACTTAGTCTGGCCCCATCTATCCACTGTTTTTACTGAGACTCTTTTCATGATAGTAGAGTTTCCATAACAAATTCCTTCGAAGGTTCGAACTTGTACTTACGACCCATTTTACGAAGAATGCCCACAACTTCTTTTTTACAAGCATCTGAAATAATAGTCCAATGTTTGTAAATACGAAAAACAGGAATACCATCCTTTTCAGATGCGTATTTCCAATCTCCCATAATACCGAAATTTACATTGGCTGTTTTTTCTGCATTATTTTCTGCCGCCCCATATTTATTATGCAAAAAGCTCTCGGCTTTTTCAAAAACAGAAAAACTTTCCTTGCAAGTATATGCAAATCGGACAATCTCAATGCCATCAACCATCTTAACATCATTTTTACGTGCATAATTGTAAACACCCATTTGAATTTCCTTTCAGATTAATGTGTTTGCTTTATACACAGGAATGGGCTGAAAATCAACCCATTCTATGCCGTTAAGAAAATTAATAAACATCATCTTCATCTAGACCGGGTTCAGGAAAAACTCCCCATTCACGACCAAATAGAATTTCTAGATTTTTTGTTACTTCGAAATCCACATACACTACCTCGAAATCATCATGTTGAAATTCAGTATAGTCCCAAAATTCATTTGTTCCGAAATAATATTCACCTTCAGAATTTGTTAGCTCTTCAAAAAATTCATTCCATTCTTCATCTGTGTTGAAAATTTTGAATCCATTGACATCAAATTCATCTGCCCAATCTTTGCTAAATTTAACTAGTAGTGCCATAAATATAATCCTTTATTTGCTAGAACCAAAAAGAAAATGACATAGCCATGTTAAACCAACTGCTTGCCAATATGTAATTGAATGAATACCATCAATAGTTGAAACTAGTGCACTGTTCCAAATAAATTCAATACACCAACCCACGAGCAATGAACCAATAATCATTCCTAATAGTGCCGCACTAATGTCCATGGCGTGATTCTTAAGTTTCGATAGATAATATCTACCTGTGTAAGATTTGAAAATAGTTGTATTGTTAATCATTTTAAGCTCCATCATATACTTATCCAAACTTTAATAAAAATTCCAGGTGTTTCTTTTCATCTTCAAACATCATAGTACCATAATAAAATATTACCCCGTATTTTTCTCGTACCCAACTACGAAACACAATGGATTGTTGTGGATAACCAAACTCTGTTTTGAATGATTGCAATAATTGTTCAGAAAATTTTGATGAAGGTTCGATTATTATATTTTTCCAACCTAGTGGCGTATAAATTCTTCCAAATTCTTGAACAAACGCATCCTGCTCTAAACCATCAATTGCGTCATGCATCAAATAAAATCCTGAATCATCGCACCAAGTAGCGGTAAAGCGCCTGCCAGAACCATCGATGATTAACACTAATTTATTTCTAGGACATGAATCCATTGATTGCCAATTATCATCCATTAAAAATATATCCTGCAATTAAAAAAATGGATGAAATTCCAAAATAAAATAGAAAATACACTATCAAAATTGTTACAGGGAATGCCCACCATTCATTTCTGTTTGCGAAATAACCGGCAATTTTTAATCCTATACATGCGATAAGGAAAACGCCAAGGACGGCAAGAAATGTGGACAAAAGAAATAATAACATAGATACATTATTACAAAAATCTCAATGAAAAGTCAAGCAATAACTTTTCATTAACATTAACAAAATTGAATTCAATTATCCATTCTTCACTCGGTCCAGTCATATATCGACTGCCGTGCATAACATATGGTGTAGAAATTTGTGGTAGAGTCGAGCGCAGGCCGAGCCTAGCAATAGAATGCTTGTTAAACCATTGTACCATGACATTCCATTTTTCAGGAGAAAGATTCATGTGTTTAATATAAAAATTCATCCTATCCAAACCTCATTACAAATTCTAATATAATTTTATCTTGCTCGGGTATATCGTAGAACATAAATTTGTCAGATGATTCTATGTATTCTCCGCAGTGTGTTACTTCATAAAGTATTTCAATGGTCCATCTAGGGATTTTATTTTTAATTTGTGCTTTTTTTGTTTCTGGTAACCAAGACATTTCTTCGATGCCACGGTCAATAAACCATTTTACCATCAGATCAAAATCACTGGGAGTGCTAGAGGGCAGGATACAATATTCAGTGGTCATGTAAACCTCAATATAAAATCAGCTATTTCTTTTTCTGGTACATTGTCAGTAAACATGAATCTAGTTTTTCGTTGGATATCAGGGCTATACCACGGGCCGGGAAGCCAATCATAATATACACAAATTTTGTAAGCTTCATCTTCGACAAACTGATACTCATCTAATTCATAATCGTTAACTATATGAATGTCATGGTTTCCCATCCATACCAAGATAAGATCAGTCTTCAAATTCATAACATCTTCGGCAATATCAACTATCATTGAAATTCTTTTGCTTCTGCGAATGACATTTCATCCATAAGATTGATTTCTGCTTCAGTTTCTATCCAAGCTCTGGCACCACACTTAAGATGAGAACCATCGTAAACCATTTTTGACGGACCAAGAATTTCTACTTCTCTTGCATACCGAGTTTTGCCATTCATTTTAATTGTATAAACAGGTCTATTGCCACCATCTTTCGCGTTAGTGGCAATATGTTGTCTGTTTACATGTATAATTTTTTTAGCCATCAAGTTGTTCTCTTGCACCCCGTTCACCAGGGATACGAGGAATAGCTTTTGCATGTCCATCATCACCAATATGAACAAACACATAGACTGCTTCACATACTTTTGTTTCTATACCAGTACATCCTGCCATTGCATACGCACACACTTTGGTTGTCATACTTGATCTACCGGTCTTGATAATATCAGCATAGATCACAACTTCATCTCCTACTTTTACAGGAGCAAGAAATTTAAAACCTTCGACTGCCACAGTTACAACTCTGCCTTCGGCCCTGCGTTTACAAACTGCCGATGCAGCAAGATCAAGATGACCTAGCAGCCAGCCCCCGAAGATATCTCCGTCGGGATTTGTATCTGCTGGCATTGCAGTTAGAATTCTGACAGGTTGTCTGGTTCTAATATCATGAGACATGTTAATTCCTTAAACTAAATTTTTCAAACAATCGGTGTTCCAAGGATTGACAATAATCAAACCCGTATGCTGAATTTTCTATATTATCAAGTAGGGTTTTGTCAAGATCATCAATATGATTTTGGTAAATTGATTGTAATCCAAGTGCAATTGATGCGGTTGAGTCAGTATCTCCGCCGAAGGCAACAGCATTCACCAATGTTTCATGCATGCTATCGGTACGCAATAATACTGACAATGCAGCCTTAGCAGTCATAATGCCATCACATTCTACTTTACCAATCCATTCATCATGTAGATTGTAACCCGGAACATGATTTTCAATTCGTTCCACAAGATTTTCTTTTGGAATTGCCCGCAATAGATAATGTGATGCCAATGCAACAATCACGGAAGAATCAATCCCTTCTTTAGTATTGTGCGTGATTGATGCCTGCATCGTGGAAATTTCTTTAACCATTTTCGGATTACATAAAACACCCAAAGGAATAGATCGCATAGCTGCACCGTTCCGTTTTGATGAAGGATTGATATTATCAATTAAATCCTGACCAGTTGTTTGGTTCAACAGAAATTTATAAAATCCCTTTGCATATCCTACTCTAGGATCACGCCCAAAACAACTTACGAATGAATTTGCAAAATCAAGCGCAGAATATGTGTCATGGTTCAAAAGAGTTTCGGCAACTGCAATACTCATTTGAGTGTCATCTGTGTATTGTCCGGCATCCAATGAGTTGCCAGAATCATCACTCGCCATATGCAAAGGATGCTTGAGGTAATGCTTACCATCATTGTCTTTTAGTCTGGATTCAGTGAATTCAAATCCTGCACCATATGCATCACCAATCATAATACCTTTAAACATTTTAATCTCCTATCCATGCCTTAACATAAATTCAGTGTACTTGTTTTCATCATCAATGCATACATCAAATTTTTCCGGATCATCTGCTCTGATTTTATTGTATGCTCCATAATAATCAATTTGTTGTTGGAATATCGTTCCCCAGTCATATATTTTCGGGTGTTTTTTTCCTTGGTAGCCTTGTTGGGATATGTAATAATCGCTGAATAATTTACTAGCGAACCTATCCCAAATTTTCTTGTCAACGATCATTCAAACCTCAAAATAAACTCGGCTAGTTTTTGCTGATCGGTTACTTTATACTGATATCCTGCTATACATAACAAACCGTATTTTCCGAACAAATAGCCGTCTGCAAATTCCGTGCCCAGGGCCGTGCTTCCGCCTTGAACACTCTTGTCAATCAGATCAACATAATAGTTGTCCCAAGAATTTTCCGGCATTATATATTCATTCATTACCCAAACCTCATTATAAATTCTAGGTATTTCTTTTCATCAGCAATTTCTAATGACAAACAATTAATCTTATAATGGTTCACATGGATGTTATATTCTTTTGACCAATCAAAAAAATCATTTACACCATTTTGAGGTACTTTGTCATTAACATATTCTATAAAATTGCCCCAAATTTGATACGACACTTTCATTATCCAAACCTCAGTGCAAATTCTGTTGCAATGTTTTCCATATCATCAGGAAAGCGATATTCGGTTGGTACAGCGTTTTCTACGTGAACATATCTCCACCATGGTAAATTTCTTTCTTCAAACCATTTCATTCTATTGGATCCATAAAGCTGATTCGGATTAATTTTTACAACAATCATACCAAATTTCCAATAAAATTTAACAATTTTTGATACCATGGAATTTTAGGTTCCCAAAGATATTTTTCTTCTCCGCATAAATCAGGAATTGCCTTGTATTCTTTATAAGTATGAGCATCATATGATAGGGTATAATTATTAACGTTAGGTAATCTATATTTTCTGCCGTACCCAATAATCAATGGTTGCGTACAATATGCATTTCGAATTGTTGATGCAGTAGGAGTTGTTTCACGCCATTTACAAGTTGCACAAGGGAATTGAAAAAACGGATCAATTTCCTTTGCTTTTTCAACCTCATTTTTCTTTTCGAATTGTTGTTCTAGATCACTGAGACGTGTTTCACATTGATCAAGAAATTCTTCTCTTGTTCTCATATAATCACGTGCAATTAAGGAGTACGTCTTGATATCTATTGGAAAATTTAGCAAACATTTCGCCGTTGATTAACTCATACGGTGCCCTGATGTTACAAAGAACAACACGCATTACTAACACTGGATATATAGTAGCAGAATCTTCAATCGAAATATTATCAATGCAGAGACCTGAACCAAAAAATTCTAGAATTTCATTCTGTTCTTCCTTGGTGTTTTCTGGATTCGGAAACACATTACACATATAAGAAAGCAGGTTGTCTACTTTCTCAGTAACAATTTTTTTCCCATCTAGCGTTTTTGATGCATAATATTGTTCAGTAACATCCTTAATATCCGAGAGATATTTATTTACTTCATGAAATGCTTCTTCATACATAAGAATTCTCCTAGTTCTTAAGAAAGGGCTTCCCTGATTTCTTTACGATATGCATAGAGGACGCCTCGTCCACGCATTACCATTTCATGAAACATCTCTTTAGTGTAGAATTCAGGATCCCATTGACCCTCTAATCCATGACATGAACAATGCGAGCCTGATGCATAACCAATTTTCCCATCATCTGTAATCCAACAAACAGTTGCCCAACCATCATAATTGCCGCCTTCATATGATGCAAAAATAACATTGGCTGGTTCAGGATCATTCATGTCAAATTCATATTGAACATCTTTCCAATCACCAAATCCATCATAAACTGCCATATTAAATTCCTTTCAATATATGATTTTTCTATAACAGATTTATTCTGTTCGTCCTAGTGCTAAATTGAGTTTTCGAATTAATTCATCACAATCATCTTCGGTTAATTTGAATTCCCAACCATTCATACTGCATTGTAGGAATCCATCCGATTTTAATTTATCGTCAGAAATAACAAAACTATTTTCAAAATACCGCGGACCCAAAGAAAAATCAATATCCATGTTTCTTAAACCAATTAACAATAGTTAACCAAATAGAAAACTTCTGCGGCATATACAGAGTATAAAAATTTCGTTTTGTTTGCCAAGATCCACTGGAAGTCTGGTTGAAATATTCTTGGGTGATTTTTCCGTCATCCCATTCTGTTTTTGTCCATAGAAAAACATCATACGGAGCATATTTGATATCAATCCACATTTTTATTCTTCTCAATCGCATCAATAATGCCTGCAGTACAAATCATTAATGTACCCGACAATAATAAAATACACGGGACAACAATATTACTTCCTCCAAGCAGCTTTGTTGCAAGCAGTATCATTCCTAACCCCATGACCCAAAACAACATATTTATGTTCCTTTAAAATATCGAGTAAAAATTTTCTTTGATCGACGAAATGCTTTGTCATAAAATTCCGTTTGGATTACTCCCCAATCAGGTCCGCGTTTATCACTGTGATAATGTTGGGTAAATTGCCATGAAATTTTTGATGCATATTCTTCGGCGGCGGTATGTGCCGTTCGCCATGTTTTGCCATCTATTTTAATTGATCTTGTAGGTTCTACGTTGAATTTTCTAAATGACATATATTTTCCTTAACCATATTTTAACAGGAATTTGGTAAATTTCTTCTCATCTACTACGTTATAGATCCATCCGCCTGTACATGCAAGTCCATATTCAGTTTTCATAAATTTGTCGGTCTCGACCGCGGGATGTTGGGCATCTGGATCAACCATTAAGTCAATCTTATCCCATACCTGAGGTTTAATGGCATATTGTTTCATATCAACCATATTCTATCATGAATTTGACAAATTTTTCTTCATCTACGATTGTGTACCCATAATCGTCATCTTTTTCATCAACCATAAGACCGAATTTGTCCAGAATATAATCGTCTGTTGGTGTTGCACCAAATTTCCTATTTGGATCCACGATTTTATCAAATTTATCCCATAATACATCAGGCATAATATATTTCATTTGATTATCCATATATGATTAAAAATAGTGAGAATTTCTTTTCATCGGCAATTTCATAATCCCACAAATGTATACCTTCTCCGTTTAACGGCACAATGCCATATTGTGCAGTAATATAGTCATCGACCATTTTGTCACCTGTTTGATCATATGAAATACCATTAATCTGCATAACAATGTGTTTAAGTTCTAACCAAAGTTTGGAAGGCATTGTATATGTTTTCATGTCAACCGAACCTCAATACAAAATTTGCAAATTTTTCTTCATTGATTACGTGATATACAATATATCCAGCTTCGACCTTGTCAACCAAAAGACCATATTCATCTTCTATCCATTTATCAACTTCTTCCCATTTAATGGTTATCTGTTTTATATTGGATACCTGCTTTATGATGCACGGAATATACTCGTACACCGCAGTAAATTGGTCAAAGGACATTGTATATACTTTCATTTTGAATTTTCCAAGGAATTTAACGCTTCTTTGGCCTCTTCAACGGCAAGTTGCATATCTTGCATTTCATCAAAAGTCATTTGTACTGGTCCATTCGTGGACAGATGAACATTGATACCTTTTGTGGGATATTTATTTTTTAAGAAAGATTCTTCGTTATAATATGTTTTTATGAAATTCTTTGCATCATCCAGTGTAGGATAATTCTGTGGCCATCTGCTAAATGCTCGTTCTGCTTCCTGATTTAAATGGTCTTCCCATGTGTCAAATTGTTTGTAATCTTCATCAACTGCTCGATAATATTTGTAATTATAACCTTCGCCCATATTAACAATAATTACCACCTGGCTTCCTTTTTCGGTGGTCTTTCGAATTTCTACCTGCGGGAAACCAAGCTTCTTACCTGTAATTTTTGCCTTCCAAGAAAGTTGGTCAGCTTCACTCATGTTCGGTGAATAGCCGCCCACTGGTCCATCTTCAAATCCATAATGAGTTGCCCATTGTTCAGTGGTCATAATTTTCTTTGGTTTGTCCCAGCGTAGAATACTCATAATATAATCCTTATCCAAATCTTAATAGGAATGCAGCATGTTTTTTCTCATCTACAATAGAATAAAATAAACTATCGGGCAACCTACAAATCATACCAAATTCTTCTTTTAGTATGCCATCCATAATATTGTCAACTGTATTATATTGACGCAGAAGCATCTTCCAAATTTCATATGGCATGTGGTATTCTCTCATCTCATCCAAACCTTAATAGAAATTTGGTAAATTTCTTATCATCAACCACATCATAATTCAATTGCATAAATGACACTACCTTTAATCCGTAGTTTTCCAAAATGAACGCATCGGTATCTGTAATTGTTTGCAACGAATTACCAATTCTAATTTGTTTCCAAGTATGCCCATCCATTGAATATACATTCATGTTATTGGCCGAATCGAATGACAAATTCTAAATATTTCTTTTCATCCTGTATTTCATATAACCAGGATTCATTCACACATTTTAAACCGTACATAGTAAATAACTTATCATCGGTATATGTCATGGTTACGCGCACTGGAAGCGTAGAGTCAGCTAAATCTTTGCTGCGTTCTTCTTTGGTATATTTTACAAATTTTTCCCAAGAAGATAGGCTAAGTCGAATAGTGTTCATAATTTTTCACCCATGAGTTAATAGAAATTCTGCAAACTTTTTTTCATTTGTAATAATATACTCATATCCCTCTTGATCAGTTACCCTAAGACCATAACACCCATATAAATATCCTTCAATGAAAGTAACACCAAAATCTCGTTCGGGGTCAATAAAATTTCTGATCTCATTCCACATCCTTGTCGGCATAATATAAGCCTGATTTACCATATACCTATCCAAACTTCAACATAAAATTTGCAAACTTATGCTTGTCAACAATATTACATAATGTTGCATGCTCGTTAACTTGTTTTCCGGAAATTATTTCTAAACCATGTGAATTTTTTAAAAAATAATCCAAATCCGAGAATGTAATGATTTTTTCTTTTGTCATGTTGGTTGATCGAATGAATCGATGCAATACTTCACTTGGCATGGAATATGTTTTATTCATATTAACCGAACTTTAACTTAAACAATGCGAATTTTATATCATGTTTAATTTGGTAATGCATGCCAATCGTTCTCACCAAACCATATTCCTCCGCAATCAATGCATCGATATTCTCCAAACCCATTGGATGTGGGCCCGAAAGAGTTTTGATATATTCTGTTAGTTCAAGTACAGGCATATTATACATTTTATATTCCGGAGTTGCCATGACATATTTTTTCATAATAATTATCCATATTTCAATTGGAATTGAATGAATTTTTTCTGATCATCAATTTCATATTCCATTGACCACATTTCTTTATTTTTCATTCCGTACCGATTATGCAAATATTTTTCAATATCGATGACTGTCGGCAGTTCAGGATGATCATCTGCGAGCTGGGCCCAAATATCAGATGATAATACATATATTTGAATTGTTTCTGCCATAATCAAATTTCTTTACCCAAATTTCAATAAAAATTCATTGAACTTTTTTTCATCAAAAATTTCATATTCGAACGAAAGAATATGGTGGGCGGTCTGGCGCATTCCATACAATGATTTTAATAGTTCTTCTGCTTCGTAGGTGGTTGTAATTCCGGGTTGATTCATAATAAAAAGGTCCCAAGAACTTAGTTTCATCGTATACCTTAAATGCGTGTCAGCCATTTTAAGTTCCTTATCCATATTTCAAAATAAATTCTGCAAATTTCTTTTCATCTGTAATAAAATAAGACCAACCGTGGCCGGACCATCGCAAACCGTACACCAGTAATATCTTGTCTATTTCATCTGCTGTATCAAGTTGAAATGTTACGTTAAGTTTAAGTGTCTTTTCAATAGAATATCTTATATTAGGTGAAAGCGAATAATTTCTATAATATGTCACAACAGTTATCCGTATTTCAAAATAAATTCTGTAAGTTTTTTGGAACCAGTTACCAAATATTCATCCGGCCACTGGTGAAATATTAAACCATATTCTGAAAGAAATTCTTCCATAGAAAATATAGAAATATTTACGTCGAGGACCATCACCATCAGACGGTTTCTTATTTTTCTCGGTATCTTATAAAACTCTTGCATGAATATCAACCTCATCTAGATTTATATCTATGTACAATATTTTGAATTGCTTGTCAAGGAGAGATATGGTTTGAGGGGCGTTTGCCCCTCAAAATACTTTAATAATTAGGTGGGAGTGACGATTCTTCACCCACTCTACCGGCTTCCCTTTCGGGCAAGTACCAACCGGCGTGCTATTTGTTGATCGTTTAAACTACACTACTAATTAATTCTTGGTGCCCCGGGAGGGACTTGAACCCCCACATCTTTCGATATTGGTACCTAAAACCAGTGCGTCTGCGATTCCGCCACCGGGGCATAATATTATTTAATATAAAGAAATTAATTTAACCATAATATTCGTCTGGGCGGCGATATTCGAACTTACTATTCATTCAACATGTAAATAATAACATGATAAACAACGAGATAGAACTTTTTATTTGTCCTAAATGTGATAGAACACTTAAATCGAAAAAAGCATTACAAAGTCATATTAATTGGCATAACCCCAATCATAAAGGTCATTGGCCTGAACAAGCAACGATCAATAGAACATTGGTTATAGAACGACAAAAAGAAAATAGGCGTGCCAAATACAAACTAAATCCAAACACTTGTGCAGAATGCAATAAACCAATTGATTTTTTACGTAGAACAAATAAATTTTGTTGTCGAGCATGCAGTGCGATATTTAATAACTTACAGCGCATCAGAACAGGATGGACTGATGAACAAAAACAAAAAAATTCTGAAAAATTAAAAAATTTACCTAAAAAGAAAAGATTAACCGGCCGCCCGCGTAATAAATCTGTTGTTAGCTTCAGTAACTGCACTGTGTGCAACAATTGGATAGTCCATCGCAGTACGAAACCCAATAAAAAAACATGTTCACGAGAATGTAAAATAATTGCGTGTACTAACACAGGCTCATGGAATGGCAAGAAAAAACTATTCAAATATTTCAATAAACACGAAAACAAAATTGTAACGCTAGAATCATCTTTCGAAAATGAAATTGCAATATTTTTGGATGCATGCAACCTTGTTTGGGTCAGACCAAAACCCATAATATGGTTAAGTCCAATAGACTTAAAAACTCATTTGTATTATCCGGATTTTTATTTACCTGATTTTAATGTGTATCTTGATCCCAAGAATGATTTTGTTATTTCACTAGATGAGGTGAAACTGGACACAGTATCAAAAAAGATTACATTATATTATGGCGGAGTCGAATATTTAAAAAGTGTTATCTCGGAACTTATTGCTCAACGAGATAACACTTAATAAATGGTCGGGGGGACAAGTTCCGCCCTTGCGACCTTCCGCCCCCAAAACGGACGCTCTACTACCTGAGCTACTCCCCGTAAAAAGAATTTGATTTCCATTTGACGATAGCTTTGGGATACTATCAGAAACCATATTCTATATTTATGCAAAAACTAAACTATAAAAACCGAATACCGAGAAACCAAAAACAATCCAATAACCAAGTTCTTTGAACCATTCTATTGTATTTTTATAGATTGCTGGAGTTAAAAAATCTACTACATCCCTAAGTTCTTTTTCAGAAAAAAGAAACATAATCCATGCAGAAAATAGAACCTGTAATACGATATGTAAGATGTGCATTTTATTTCCTTATAATTCTGGTAGGTGATCCCTGGTTCGAACAGGGTTTAACAACCGTATGAAGATTGCGCGAATTCCACTACCGCCCATCACCCATGTTTTTTAACTTCACCTTTATCCATCATTGATTGAAAATGTTCTGTCCAAGTATTAGTTGCGCCGTCCCATTCAATTCTGAACTTATTAGGATTGTTTAAACTCTTATACACCCTTGTAAACGTTCCGTCAATACGCTCAATAGAGAAACTTGGTTCTTTTTCGAATTCATCCATAATGTTTCTCCATTGCAAAAAATTTAAACCGATCTATGGCGTTACATAATTGCCTGCTATTCGGTTTTCGATAGCGCTCTATACGTAAACTAAAAAAGTCACTTAATAGTTTATAGACGGTGCCGCGTGTCAATGAAAAGTGACTAGCAATTCATTTTTTGTGACAGAGGGTGCGATCCGGTACCAGTTAGTTAGATTTATTTTTCATTCTACGTAAAATCAATGCAATGGTACCTAAACCAAATAGTGCAAACATCGGGGGTTCGGGCACTTGATGCGGGTGATCATGTGGTCCACCTGATGTTGATCCACTGCTAGTAGATGTAGTAGAACTTGAACTTCCGCTTGTACTCGTTGAAGTACTAGTAGAAGTAGAACCACTCGAACTTGTTGAAGTACTTGTCGATCCGGAAGAACTTCCTGAAGAACTTGTACTACCACTGGATCCAGTTGAACCCGATGCACCAGGAGAAATAAAAGGTCCAAAACCTCCTGAACTCCCGGAGAAGAATCCACTACTAAATCCACCTGATGATCCAGAACTACCAGAAGAACTAGCAAAAGATAATCCGCCTGACGAAGAACCATATACTACTTGATTCTGAGAAACTGCAACAGATACATTAGGAGATGTAACTGGAATTTCATTTGCGCAAGTAGTGATTGGTTTTCGCACTACGATTTTCTTTTGGTTAGGATGCCGGATGCGTTGTACCAAAGCCTTTGGATGCTTGATGTAATGCAATGTAGCTGCCTGATGTTCCGCAACGTGTACTGCGCCAGCACCAGCAATCATACTAGCACAGGAACATGCACAAAGTTTTGCAGCAAGTGAATTTAGTGCCATTTGATTACTCCGATTACTGGATCAGGGTTCACGAGTCGAACGTTATTTCCTTTTCACGGGAAACGACATGATTACCGCCGGGTCACAAGTGTTGCGCACAAGTTCATATCGCCCTGTTCAAAACAATTAAACACGCATTTTATTGACTTCTTATACAGTAATGTACTAACAGTGTCAACACCATAAATACAACCATTTTGCAAATAATTTAAATTTTAATTGGAATCCAATTGTAATCGGACAACATCCAAATTACACCATCAACTCTAGGAGGCAATGTCAATCCTAATGTCGGCTTGGTCTACCAATCTGCAATTCTTGTACAAAATGAATCAAACATCTACTGATTCATCGATGAATTGCCGAAGATAGGCTTCATGTGCCATCTGTCCTGCATTTTGTGCTGCGAGGAGAGTTAGGAATCCAGGAAGATTCATATCCCAATTAGGCCAAAACTTGCCATCTTCAAATGTGATTGACATTTCTTGAATGACCACATCTTTCTTGTACTTCGGAACTCGTGCCGGAGCCTTAACATAAAAATGTGTATGGTCCCTATTTGATTCCCAAACCAGTGTCTTAAATTTCATCTGTAATTTCCTTTGTAACAATGGAAACAGTGTGATTCTTGCACATATCAAATCGTTCTTCATCTGACATTGCATTCCATGCTGTTTTTGACAATGATACACCATCAACTAGAATGCGAAGACCATTATCTTTTTCCGGGATTGGTTCATATCTTCCACGAAGATGATAATTCCCATCACCGTATTTTTCCCGAACAATATTCATTGATCCACGGTAAGGACTTAACCTCATTGATTTTAGTCCAAGGGCAATGATATCAAAAATATCTTGACCAACGTAATGGAATGTTTCACCAGGAAGTTCTTTTACAGGAGTATCAATTTTTTTATTTGAAAATGGCCACATAATTAATCCTTTCGGCACTGATCTTGGTGCAATTTTGCAAGAATAAGTTGACATTCCTCAAATTCTTTTTCTGCTGCTTCAAACCTAGCTATAAATTCAGGATCAATGTCAACTGTTCTTTCCGGGGCCCAAATTCGTGGATGGAATATACCATATACAGGATATCTAGAATCTTCATCTACGTACATTTTTGTCATGTCAATCCTCCCAAGTAGATGTATCAAAACCACGCAATGTTGCAACTACTTTAACCAAAGCAGTAATTGCGTACATTGCGCCGATCGGTCCTGATCCGCCGGGATACCAAACATCCCGAAAATTCTTTAGCTCATCCTCATTCATTGTCATGAACTCATTGTACTTTTCGTCAAGAACCCGAATCTTATGTGGTTTGTTAGTCATAATAACTATTCCTTAGGCCACTAATCGTAGACGTGCATAGCTCGGAAATGAATCCGATACATCCAAATGAATTTTCATATCAACATCATCCCGAACATTCTTGAATAGCTTCAGGTTCATAAAATCCTCGCGGGGATACGAGTCATCATACCGGCGAGTTCCGTGGATACGATTGAAAATCGAGTCAATGCCGATATTGGTAATATTCTGATTACCAATGATTTCAAAAATTTCATTCTTGGTCATGACATTTGTTCCTTATGCCAGAGAATACTGAGTAGCGATGATCTTAGAAGATCGACTAACAATTGTATTGAGATCAATTTCGATATCAACACCAAGAACAGTCTGGTTGATGAAATAATGCGAAGAAGTGCCGTGATAAACATGGCCCATATCATTGTACGGAATGCTGATAATTCTAGAATGCACTGGATAGTTCACTCCGTTGAATTCAACTTCCATTAGATTTCGAATCTTGTTACCGTTGACAAAATATTCATCTGCTTCCCAATTGTTGCTATACGAAAGAACATCAACCATATTTTATCTCCTGAATGCGTCTTATCTAATGATTTATTCATACAGGTTTCGGATAGCCGTGTCAACCAAACTTCAACATAAATTCCAAATATTTCTTTTCATCATGTACTTCATACCTTGTGGTATTATCAATGTATTTTAAAGAAAAATTATCATATAGATATCTATCGACCATGCGTGCACTTGCTATACCGGTTTCATCTGTATGAGCGCCGGGATGTTTATCTACGAACGTTCCGTATCTTTCCCAGGTAAGCATATCCATATTAATTATTTTGTAAGGTTGCACGACATCATCCATATTTTAAAATAAATTCTGTTAATTTTTGTTCGTCTAAAATTATATAATCTAGTGGGCCGGTGCCAGCAGTACATTGTAAACCAAATGTAGATGTTAGGATGTTATCTACTTCAGATGGTGATAGTACACGATCAAATTTTTTGTCCATGGCGCAGGCAAATTTTTCCCAAACATCTGAATCCATTTCATAAATCATCGACTATTATCCAAATTTGATTAGGAATTGTGTAAATTTTTTATCATTGATTACAGCATAACGCAATCCATTAATGCATTCCAGTTCGTAATCTAATCGGAGTTTATTATCAATTATCCATGAACTGATTTCAAAATCAATTTCTGAATAATAGTCATCTACATCATTCCAAACAGATTCCGGCATTTCATAATATTTCATATTATCCGAACCTCAATAAAAACTCTGAATATTTCTTTTGATCATGAATAACATATACTGCTTCACCTTGCCTAGTACATTCCAATTCATATGTTTTCAATAGAAATGAATCAAACTCTTTCCATGTAAAAGCTTTCCTTGGATGAGTTCCATACAAATGTTCAATAATGTTATCTAGCACTTGAGCAGAAAGATATGCAACCTCGGTCATTTTTCAGCCTGAATTACTTCTATTGCATGTTTGTGACATGTTTCAATGCGTTGACTACGATTGATAAATGTCTTGCTAGTTCCATCTTTGTCAGGATCAACGGACCATGTATTGTTGCCATCTTTCATTGCCCAATCTCCCATGCAAGTAGCAAATAATTGGGGATACGGATCAGTTTTAAATTGGGTCACTCTAATGTAGTGAGGTGTTAGTACAGGAACAGCAAGAGCTACTGCACGATCATTGCATTCACGATCTTTGACAGAATCATCTCCGTAATCTTTGTATCGCTGAAACCGGCATTCTTTATAAACATGAAGATATTCTTCGTTTCGATCAAATACCTTATTCACGTATTGAATCTTAGTAACTTCTTTTACCATCATTTCGGGAACTGGAACTGATTTGCAAAGGATTGTAATAATCCATGCAATTACTGAAATTTGTACAAGAGCAATTGTCCACCAACGTGCTTCATACGATTCATTGGATTCGGGCTTAGTCAATTGTTCTTTTTTAGCTAGACGCACAAAACATACAATTGCTGCAATGGTAACTACAATCGATGGATAGAACAAATATTCGCCGATGTTATGGAAAAATACTGAAAGCCAAGTTGACATAAATGTATTCCTGTGGTGTGATGATGGTGTTCCCGGACGGGCTTGAACCGCCGACATCTAGTGTGTAAAACTAGCACTCTACCAACTGAGTTACGAGAACGTAAACTTGGTGTTCTTGACCCGAGTCGAACGGGTGACCTGAAAATTAGGAGTTTTCCGCTCTATCCGGCTGAGCTACAAGAACATATTGAAACTGGCATCCCGGGTGGGTTCGACTCCCACCCCGACGGTTTTGGAGACCGTAATGCTACCGAAACACCTCCGAGATGTAAAAATTTGGAGCCTCATACCGGTACCTCCCCGGTTTATCTGCATTGGAAGTGCAGCACATTAATTTTATGCTAATGAGGCATATAAAAGTATTTATACTTAAAAATTCTTCAACAAATAATTTTAGTGGTGGATGAATTGATATTTCATCTTTTATTCTCTGATAAACCGTGCAAGCGCATCTTGCAGAAGTTCGTCCGGGGCATTTATCAGCATTTATATCAGAGCGTTACCGACATCTGACACCACTAATATCAATAGAGTAGAGGAGGACAATCTACGGGTTTTGTCTTTTATTTCCTGTTATTCCGGAAAGCGAACATCCCTCGAAGATCGTTGGTCAGATTAACAGTTTTTATAGCAGAGCATTACTGACATCTGCCTTCTCTTAATAGTCATTTAAAGAGGTTTTCCCTAGTCGAGACGAACTTTACCTCTAAACGTGATACTTAATAATGGAAGTAGTGGCCGGATTCGAACCGGCGTCGTTGGTTTATCAGACCTCTCTCCGGGTATAAGCCGGACCGCTCTACCGTTGAGCTACACTACCATAAAATATTTCACAATAATAGATATTAATAAATAATACGATGACTCGCGATATTATCAGTATCCAGTCATTCTAATTCTATAGGAGAGAACCAGCATGACTATTTATACATGTGATTTTTGCAATAAAACTTTTAAAAACAAAAGCGGTCTATCAGGTCATAGATACCGTTCACATATTAATTTAGATAAACAACGAGAAAATGGTTTAAAAGGAAATGCTGCAATGATGCAAAAATATCCAGAAGGAACCATGAAAAATCACAAACACACTGATGAAACAATTGAACTTTTATCCAAACTTAGATGTGATTCTCTAAATGAGAATGCATTTTATTCCAAACGTCACTATATTAATGGAATTAAACTAGATTCGTCGTATGAATATACATTAGCATTGGACCTAAATGAAAACAATATTGAATGGACAAGACCGAAGTCATTAAAATATGTCGATGGTCAAGGTAAAAATAGATGGTACTTACCTGATTTTTATCTACCTAAATATGACGTATACCTTGATCCCAAAAATGATTTTTTAATACAAAAACATGCAGAAAAAATCAAAAATGTATTAATCTCTAATAATATTATTCTTTTGGTATTAAACAAAAATGAATTATCATGGAATAAAATAAAACAGAAATTAAATTTATAGCCTCCCGCTCACCTGAGCTATCCTCCACAAATTTTAAATGTGTCTCAACCTATTTATTTTCCGACCGGATATAAATCCGGTCGTTTTACCGTTAAACTACACTACCATAAAATATTTTAAATCAATTGTTGCTTGGAAGCCAATCAGTTTCTTCGCTAATTTTTTCGTCATCTAAGTAGATAGAAACCCGAACTTCGTTGCTAGACATGTTAAATCCACCGATAGCGAGACCAATAGAAAGATTATCCTTTAGATAATTCTTGATCATGTCCTTGAACTTTTCTTCATCCATTGTCTTGATCCTTTTCTATAAGAGTTCAATCTCGCTTTGTTAAACTCAGTATAGTCATTCGTGGAAACGTTGTCAACTAAATTTTAGCAAAAATTCTAAATATTTTTTCTCATCGATTATTTCATATATAGAACTATCCATCTTTGGATTATCTAGATATAATGCACGAATTCCAAATTCTTCTGAAACTTTTTCATCGGTTCGCATGCATTCATCAAGCATAAGATTACTGGTCGGCACGCTACTGTGTGGATAATACCGGGTTATTTTTTCCCATATAGAAAAGGTCATAATATACCGTTTGTTTATCATTGTGTTTACCCAAATTTCAATAAAAATTGTAAAAATTTATTTTGATCGGTGATTTCATAAAGAAACTTGTCTTCTGATTTCCCGGACAAATATAAAGCAGTGATACCATATTTTTCAGAAAATAACATATCCAAAGATGCCGCGCTTTCTACTGTCATTTCCTTATGGGCTTCGCACATTTTAATCCATTGCTCATACGACATTTTAAATGTTTCCATATTATGAAAACTTCAATAGAAATTGCATGAATTTTTTCTCATCTGATATTTTATATAGATCATCACGTAAATATCCAAAATCCAAATATAATGCGTGAATTCCAAAAATATCTGAAATTAATTGATCAATGACGAATGAAGTTTTGATCATATTTGGATCAAGATACATTCTGGTGCGCCGCCACACTTCGAATGGCATTTCATAATCGTATTGCTTATTAATATTCACCTTGCTGCGACCAATATACCTTCCGGAATTTCCTTCAACGTATAGGATGTGCCAGAAACGCGTTCTTGTGTATTCTGCCCTTCCCAAACACGAATGACAAACAAAGTGTCTGCATCATTTTTTGACGGAAATTCATATGACAGTGCTTTTGCAAGGGTGGCAAAATCAGGCTTTTCGATCCACCATGCAACCAAATTATGCTCTGGTTGGTCATAGTTGTTTTCTACGCCGAACAATGTCCAAATAGTTTTCATTTATAATTCCTTTAAAAAATCTGTAACCAGAATTCAGAGGTAGTCATGTATTTGTAAAAACATTTATAGTTTTCAACACTACATCTGAAACATGCCAGTCCAATCAAAAACAAGAACCCGCCGCCCATAAAGCGCGATATTAATCCGATGAAAGAAAAATAAGATAGATCATGAGAAAACAAACTCACAAAGAGATATAATCCACCGAACAATACCAGTAGACTAATTCCAAATTGTACAAATACGGGCCATGATCTGCGATAATCAGAAAGCCTGCGTTCATCGCCACACAATTGTTTAGCATCTTCGTCGATCCTGCCTTTACTGGTAACAGAACCTACGCAAACCACCGGTGTTTCTTTTGCTCCCTTAATTAAGGGATGATTACAAAAAACAACAGGATTTCCAGAGGTGATATCCTTGGTATCAACATCGCTGTATTTGCAATTAAGACCATGGCAAGCTCGGAAGGAATCGGCTTTATCAAGCTTTTCTTTTTTGATTGCAACTTCTTTCTCTACCTGTCGGTATCGTTTTTCCAACAATTGTTGATAGTCCGATTCATCCATCATTATTTTCCAAACATTAATTTCCTGCCTAAATTAATAAGCAGTTGCTGTTGATCATTTAGCAAAGAAATATCAGATAATACAACCGGAGTCAAGCATTCATCATTTTCATGATAACTTTCTTGGTACATCACTTGACCAACAAAAAATTGTTGATAACTCAATGGATGTGGATATTTCCAATCGTCGGGAACTTGTCCCTGACTTTTCATTTCAAAATAACCAAGTGGTTTGATATGTGAAACCCAACAACCGGTTTCTTCGAAACATTCTCTATGTGCCGCTTTAGTCAACGTTTCGTTAAATTCTACGTGACCGCCCGGAATTTCAATTCCTCTCCGAACATTTCTTGCCATAACCACTCTTCCATCTGTCATAAATGGAATCATGAATGATGTTTTGGTCAATTCATTTGGCGCCAATTGATCACTTTCGATAAAAGAAACCTGATTTGGTTTTGGCAAGTAAGAGACATTTTCATAAATCATAATGTTATCCAAATTTGAGTAAAAATTCAATTAAATTGGCTTCTTTTTCAAAACACAATAGACTATCAGAATAGTATGCACATGGTTGAAATATGCAACCATATAATTTTAATGCTTCGTCTCGTGCTTCATAAGAAGAAAACCCATACCGCGGAGGAATACCGCCGTGATATTTTAGGAAATTTTTAAATGGTGTTGAATACCGTGCAAATCCCATTTTTCCTAAATTTGTGCTATCATCCAAATCCAGATACACCCTGATACTATGCATGTCAACCAAACCTCAACAAAAACATTAACATATCTTTTTCTGTTTCAAATGCCAGTGAGCCTGAGTGGCGTTTTGTATCTGATTTTGGCAAATAAACTGCATTATGTTTTGCTAGACATTCGTCGCGATGGTTAATCGTTTCAAAACAGTTTTCTCCTGCATAGTGCAGAATAAAATTCTTAAACGGAGTTGTATAACTATTTAGGGAGGTACTAGGAAAGTCATGATCATAGTACTCCGGACGCACATCTATATAAAACATATCAACAGAACCTCATTACAAAATCACAGAGTTGTTTTTCGGAAACTGCTTTGTTAAAATATACATTGTATCCTTCAAACCAGCAGGTAGAATCCGTTGACGTTGCATCATTGAATTCGAAAAGATATCCTACCTTATTGATATTATTTTTGTGCAGCCATTCCAATACCTGGCGATATGAACCGCATTTAAATCTATAATATGATCCCAAATTTTTTCTCATATTTTATCCAAATCTCAACAAAAATTCTAAAAGTTTATTTTCGTCTCTTGCATCAAATTCAAATATACTAAAAGGTTTGTCAAATCTATTAGTATACATCGAATAATTTTCAGCAAGAAAATCGTCAATTATGTTAGGATCATCAAATCCTAACATATCACACATGGCATTATAGATAGACTCGGGCATATCATACAACATTTTAACAAAACCTCAACATGAATTCAGCCATGGATTTTTCATTGATAAAAATCAACTCATATCCTGTGCAATGTCCTTCAACGCAGAACGTTGGTTGTGTTCTTCCTTCAAATCTTTCAGCCACAATCTCACATAACTCGGAAAAACCAACTTTACTTACCCAATGGAAAAAACGCCAGCCTCCGGGAAAAGGATGTCTCGTATACGTGAGAGGTAATTTATACATTGTCAACCATATTCTAACAAAAACTGTAAATATTTTTTATCATCTCTGACAAAATATTTGTATGCATCATAACCTAAACTATCAGGAAATATTCGGTGTAATTCATATTTTTCTGCTAAATGATAATCAATTTTATGTCTCCAAGAAGTAAGATACTCGCGGTGATCGTGGTCCTGTACCACATGCACATGTGCCTGAATTGCAAGACCGACTTGCCTAAAAACATGGGTTGACATTACATACATTTCGTTCATATTTCACCCATATTTTAATAAAAATTTAACAAATTTTTCTTCATCTACTATTTGATAATTCCATAAATCATTATCAGGAGAATTTCTAATGAATTCTAACCCAAAATTTTCTTTTATTTTGGCATCAATGTATGATGCCGGGTAATAACAATCCGGAGCAAATAATTTGTCCAAAACACCCCATATCTGGGAGTCTATTTTATACAGTTTCATATCATCCATACTTAACCAAAAATTCTAGGTATTTCTTTTCATCGATTATACAATATATTGTACCGCTTACATTTGCAATACCATACATCTCATTTAATTTATCGTCGATTTCTTCGCAGGATAAACTATAATCTGGATCAATAAAATCTGAAAAATTCCACCATTCACGATTTAATCGTATTTCTTTTGTCATACTAATTATCCATATCTCAATAAAAATTTAACAAATTTTTCTTCATCTACAATTTCATATGGATATGGTGATGACACGTTAGTCATACTTATTTCTTTGATTCCGTGCAATTCAGTTATGGTTTTTTCTACATGTTCGCCTGTCAAATCTCCGTACGGATCAATCGCATCATCCAATACTAACCAAATTGATGCAGGCATTGAATAAATTTTCATGATTTTCATCCGTATATTAAAAGAAATTTTGCAAATTTTGCCTCATCTATAACTTCAAAACACCAACGTTTCCATGAATTATTCACAGAAAAACGTAGTCCGTACCTATTTTCGATTTCCGAATCTACATATTCATTAGTCATGTTACAGTCAGGATCAATCAAATTATCTACTTTGGTATAAACATCGGCATCCATTAGATATAGTTTCATTAGATCAACTCTAGCCGAACAAGTCGCATGTACATTTCGCGATAAACTCTAGCGTAAAAAGGGCCATACAACTCGGTCACACCTTTTTCGTCGAATGGTGTCCAAGATTTATTCATCTTATAAAAATTTTAGAGCTAAGTCAACTAGAAATTTATCATCTGGTTTAGAAAAAAATCCCAATCCTTCTGGATAATCATTTGAGTGTGAACCTTGAATAAAAAATTCATTTTCTGTTTCTATGGGAAGAACGAGTCTAAAACCCCTTTGCTCAATCCAAGGAATAATGGTCTCATACACATAAGTATACGAATGTTTAGTAGAGAAAATAAAATGATATTCTTGATTTGACATCACAAAAACTTTAGGGTAAATTCAGCAAGTAATTTTTCATCAGGGGGAGCCGAAAATATAATACCTGTGATTTCTCCGGATTGAATCCTAATGCAAAAATCATTATCATTCAATAAAGACATGGACAATTTATATCCCTTTGAAACTAACCATGGAGCAACAGTATCTTTAACATATTCCCGCGTAACACCAGATTTAAAATATATCATCCTATTTGTTCCATTTCATTGTGGCATTTATCACACCAAGTCGAAACATCTTTTCTACCTCGCTGAAATTTCAATACCCAACCACAGAAAATGCAAGTCCAAACTTCAAAATCCATTAAAATAACTTAAACGTTCGGAAATCCAATTCTTTTTTATATCTTTCTAACGTCATGGCACTCATATCCGAATTACTACCATTGTACCAATAACAACTATAGGGAAGAACAGTGGATAGATCAATTTCCAAACCATGTTTCATTGCTTCGCTTTGAAATTGTGACGAATCGATTTCTGAATGAATAGAAAATCTAATTCCATATTCACTGCCTCGCGTTTCTGTATATAGGAGCGTACCTTCATTGTTGATCTGCACAAATGATTTTGCATTCCACATTGTTTCACTTAATTCCTCGAGGTCACTGGCATCTAGTACCGGAGTTTTCAGTACTGCAAAAAGTCCAGATGACATTACATTATCGCTCATATTAGGTTCCTTTATATTGGCGGAAGAGGTGGGATTCGAACCCACGGAACGCTTTCACGTTCGCTGGTTTTCAAGACCAGTTCCTTAAACCACTCGGACACTCTTCCAATAATTAAAATCGTAACAAAACTTCTAATCTAAACTTTTCCGTAAGTTCTTCGGTAAACGCAAGTGCCCACTGTTTTTTAATTTGAGAGGGCCCATCAATAAGATATGTTCTAAAACTATTTGGATATCGTAACATTCCATCGATGCAATAACCCTTTTGTTCTAGATATGGTACTATCATATCATAAATATTTGTTAATGTATAATCTTTAGGTAACATTAACATTTTTGCCTTATCATAATCCATCATGAAAACCTTAGTAAAAATTCGACAAGTTTTTGCTCTTCTACAAAATAAAAAACGCCGCATAATCTTTTTCTGTAGCGAATAAAAAATGCCCGTGATCCTTCCTCGTCGGAGGAATATATGTTGCATTGTGTGGTTTTAAAAATTTACCACTAGTAAACTCACTGTGTTTCAATCCGGATCGCATCAAATTAATAAACAATGTCGTAGGAACACCATTAAAATTTGGTTGGTCTACATCTTTAAATAATTCAACCCTAACCATACATTTTATCCATACATTAACAGAAATTTTACTTTATCACGTTCGTGCAAAAAATTAATGCACTCAATTAAATTTATGTGATCATTATAAACAAATATTGCGTTGAATTCTCTTTTTAGTTTTGTGCGAATATCATTATATGACAAATGTTCTACAGCACTGCTGAAATTCTTATAAATTTGTGAATAATAGCAATTGCCAGAAGCAGATGTTTTAATCATATCTAATGTAAATGCCATATTATGAAAACCTCAATAAAAATTCAACCATTTTTTCTTCTGATGAAAAATCAAAAGATAAAGGTTGGTGATTGATAATACCCAATTCTTCGTCTATTTTATGTCGTTTTTGATGTTTTGTTGGATATCGATATTCTCCTGACATACTAAAAACATAATCCATATAATTTTCAAAATATTTCGTGGTGCAGGGCGTGCCAACACCAGTAATGCTTTCTGTATCATATGTTATCTTCGGTAAAGAAAATAACTCAGCCATATCGCAATATCATTTCTGCTATAACTTTGGGCTCAGTGTCATCATGAAAATAACAATAGAATTTTCCAGGAATTGATGCAGGAAAAAATGTACAAAAACCAGTCGGAGTGGGTTTATTTTTATCAGAAATGGTTTTTAACCATTCTAACCCATATTTGCCCAAAAAATCAACCACAAATCGTCTATTGTCATAGTCTGACGGTACAAGGACTTTAATCATAAACCATACCTTAACAAAAGTTTTACTAAAAATTTTTCATCTAATTCTGCGTCAAATTCATATATCACTTTCCACAGCGATTTGTCAAGCGTTACACTGTTTATATGTCGCAAATAATATAATGGATTTTTTGTGGAAACATCAGCAAGATAATATGGGCAATATCCGTACTCTTTGAATTCATCTTCCAATAAAGTTTTTTCATGCCTATCTCGCACATAAAATGTATGGCACGGAAGTTTACCTGACATGTTTCTTATTTCATTCTCAACATAAACTCTGTGATTAGATTTGTAGAAACATCGGGATGAAATTCAAAAATTATGTATGGTTTTTCTGTTAATGTGTTAGTCATATAGTCTTTGAATTGGTATTCTGTTAGTGGATTTGGTGTATAATAATAAACTCTTTCGAATCCACGAGATTGAAGCCACTTGACAGATTCTGTCACTCTGCCGCGCACATAGCCAATTTTTACATCCATTAAATGGCACCTTTTAAAATCTTTATGTCAAATTTTAATGCGATCTCACATAAAAATTCTTCGGAAATCAAATCACTAAATTTAATGAAAATTCTTTTATCATTTCCATTATGCCACATAACGGTATATCCATTTTCGGGTAGACCACTGTCATAGTACGTCATTTTCATGTCATTCACAAACCCGTTGGTTTCTAACCAGGTATAAAATTCTGATCTTCCGACATTTTCTATTTGAATGATCATTTAATTTTCACATCATATTTGAGGCAAATTTCAATGACACTGGCGTCATTCTCCTTGACTGGACCTACTTCATACGTAAATGATTTATTCAAACTAGATATAACACGACTATAAGTGAGTTTATTGCCATATGTTTTTGCAAACTCACTTATCTCAATAAGAGACCCAAATGTTATAACAAGTATCATATATTTATTCTAGCATAACTTTGCATCAAATGATAGTAAAATTTCAACAAGGATTTCTTTTGGTAGATCATCCGAGAAAAAATATTCCACAGCAAACATATCATCTGTAATGATACATGAAGTTGCGTATTCGTCCATTTTCAAATTGTTTGCATATATTCTTTCACGGAATTTATGTTTTATGAGCCAATTATCCAGTTCAAGGACGTTTTTTCTGACTTCGATGATCATACCAGTTATCCATATTTTAATAATAATTCGAGAATAATAGATTCTGGAACATTGTTACTTATCGCCAATTCATAATGTAAACTTTCTTTCCATGCGTTATAGCTTGTACTTTTGTGTATTAACTCTTGTTTTCGTATAATCATATACCAATATGTAACCTCATCGGCCAATTCATAATAACGAATTGGTCCGTCTGACAAGTGAACACAGTTGTTATTATTCATGTGTTCTATGATCGTGTCCATTTTTACATCGTACAATTTATATATACATGCCATATTATACAAATCTCAATTTTAATTCGATTTCCAATTTATCCGTGCAATCTGCTTCATGGACATTCAATAAAATTCCCTGTGCATTAATTCTTGCCCAAAACTTACCAACTTCAGGTGAAACAGATTCATAATGATCTATGCTGTCATTCAGATAATAGTCTGAATACCGTTGATAAACAAACCCCTTTGATACCATGACGTTATAAAGGTTTCTCCATTCTTGTAATGCATTTAATGCATTCTTTTTAGGAATCAGAATAATCATCCAAAATTCAACATTGTTTCTACAATGATTTTGTCTACTTGGTCAGCCGGATTAAATTTCAGTGCCAGTCGCTCGGGGGATGCAACGTATCCCCAAAATGTGTTTGATGCCGGATTGCGTTTTTTGTATAGGTATTCTGCTCCATACAAATTGTATATTGGTTCGTTGCTTATGCTTGCATATAAATATCCGCGCGTTTCCAAGAAATTTTTCAATCTTGTCCAATCTACTGTCCGCCAATTAAATTCTATAATCATCCATACCTCAATAAAAATTCAGCCACATGTTTATTATCCACGTCAGAATCGTTCACGTTTATTCGTACATTGTTATAATCAGTAGTAATTAATGCCCAAAATTTTCCAGAATCCGGGGATGATTGTTCAAATTGATTAACCGTGCGTACTGCTTGAAAATAAATTTCGCGCAAACGAAAAAACTCCCCAATTTCACTCCATCTGTATTTTTCGGCGTCAGTTCCCCATGCAATGTGAATAATCATACAAACCTCATAGTAAATTCAGTGACAATTTTCTGATCAACCTTGTCGTTGAATTCCAAACATAGAAAATATCCAGATTTACCTGGGGCATACCACGGACGTGTCCATGCCGAAAATTCATCAACGCAAAGGAATCCCGGAAATTCAGTTTCTCTGTTTAATCCGTGATCACTTAACCATTGAATGGCTTCTTTGCACCGATCATTTGATCCAAGTTCAATCTCAATTTTCACTATCCATACCTCAATGCAAATTCAGTAACTATTTCATCTGATACACTAGCAGAGAAACAAACACAATATGAATGTTCCATAATATTAAAAAAGGTCCATGCCCATGCCGGATAAGAAACTGTATCTAGGTCCTTTAAACTACAGAATATAATATTTCTTTTTGCACAAAACTCTCCTACAGTGGGGCAATTGTCACTCACGGGACCAATTATGATCTTTTTAATCATGAAAACCTCAACAAAAATTCAGTAATAAAATTTTCTTCGATATCATCATGAAAGGTATAATGAGCTATCCAAAATACTCCTCCATTTCCATCATATTGATAGACTGACATCGATGTGAACGAGTCACTAGTTAATTTATCCCGCGTTGTTTTAATCAACCCACGTTCTTCTAACCACTTATCAGATACTGAACGTTTGAACCTATCAAGATAAGTTATTGAAATTTTTTTCATCCAAACCTCAATAATACTTCAGTTATCAATTGATCTGGAACCACGTCAGTAAAATACAAATAATAATTAGGCCCTGATACTTGATCCTGCACCCAAGGCAGTATTACTAAGGAATATGCCCTAAAATTATTATTTTCCATATACATTATTTTAGAAATCATTGTATATAAAACTAGGTTGCGAATCAAATAATTTTTTAATTCACAAATTCTATCATTATCGATTGGGCTGATTTTATACATTTTCATGAAAACCTCAACGCTAGTTCAAGCAGGAATTCATCCGGCGTTTCATCATGGAACACAATCTTTCTTTTACCGGTAACGAAACTACCTGTTTCAGTATCACGAATCCAATATACATTGTAAGATTTTTCTCCCTTTGGGGTGAATGATCCAGAATTCCGAATGTACCCAAGTTCACTCAATAATTCATTCGCGGCGTTCAATGCATCGGGCGGGATCGTAATCCATTTTGTCATAGGAACCTCAATGCTAATTCAGCGATAAATTCATCTGGTGTTCCAGTATGGAACTTCAATTTTCTCTTGCCGAACTCAATATTTTCGGTTAGGTGATTTATTTCCCAAGATATAGTGTATGATTTTTCTTCCGCAGGAATAGTACTCGGAAAATATATATTATTTTTTCCTTGAAAAATATAACCGTGTTTATGTAAAAATGCAGTAGTAGCTTCTAATTTGGTGAGAGGAATTGTAATCGATTTAACTATTTTGGACATACCAACCTCATTGTCTTGACTTCATAGCGTAGGCACATTTCAGCATAAAATGGTGTGTTGACGATGGATGTAGAAAACTCTAGCATATATTCATTCACATATTCATTCTGTCCATTTAAACCAATTTCTATTCCATGGCTAACATAATGCTTGGGCGATTTTAGATAGTGGTGTGAATCGTACTGATACACAAAACCTCTAGTGACTAACCAGAGGTGAATTTCAGGACCGGCTTTGATTTTTAATAACATTTGCTTGCTCCTGAATAGAATATGGTCCTAGCGGTGTGGATCGAACACACTCGGTCTTTCGACGGGCCGTTAATTTCGGAACCAGGAGAATCGAACTCCAATTGCAGCAATCCTGCGATTCCCTGAGCGGCCGGGCTCCCCATTTGCCATCACTAGGTTAATATTTGGCGACCCTGAAGGGAATCGAACCCTCCTTCTCCGGTAGACAGCCGGAGCCCTTCCCAGACGGGAACAGGGCCATATATCTAAATTGGTGTTCGCTGGATGGAATCGAACCATCTACCTGTCGTCTGTTACGAGCAGACTAAAGTTTTTCTCAGACCAAAAGAATTAACAGTCTCGTAAACCATTAATTAACTTTTTTCCGCAGCGACATAAAACTGGAGGCCGTGACAGGGATCGAACCTGCATGTAGTCCAGTTAGCTTTCTCCTGATTAGAAGTCAGGCGGCATACACGGCCGTATTAAAATAAATCATCATTAAACGTTTCTTTTTCGAGGCATATCTTCTAATTATACCAGAAATGTTGTTTCAGATTCTTTTCATTGAACCGATCTTTTCCAAGACCTTGTTCGTTTTATTTATTGAAGAAGTCTCGCTAATAAGACGCCAGGGGTTTTTACCACACCTAACTCGGACTTCATACTTACCTTTATTTTCAATCACTTTAACTTTGAGTGTCAACATATTGAAAACTTTCAGTAAGCGTTCTTGTTGAAATCATAATAGCTAAATCAGATGTTTATGTCAAGAGAAAATTTATTATTTTTAGACTGCAAATCTTGGGCGGCGTCCAGTATCCAGGGGCTGTACGGAAACTCCTCTTGTGTCTAGGGCTGCAAGATAGCCGCGAAACCAAGCATTCTTCTTGGGCCCTTCAGGAATTTGAGTAATTGCAATATAATTATCATTCTTGCCAGCTTCGAAACCTGCGTCATAAAATGCCTTATTTCTCATTAGCTTTATCCTTAATCAATGTTTCGTTATGAGTTACTCATAGTGATTTCGGGTATGTCTGTCAACCAAAAAATTGATTTAAATTGCATCCCAAATGCCACCAACGTTTTTATAACCACGTGTTGGCCAGTCCAAGTCAGCGAGATCATTGGGTTCTTCTGGATTCAGTGTAATGTCATCATCTCCCGCCCACGCAAGCATATGATCTGCAACTTTAAATGCAACATCCATAGTATCAATATTCAGCGAAGTACGATACATAATATCAGCAAGTTCATCACGTGTAAAACGTGATAGCTTAAAAATAGAATAATTCGGCGTGCCCATAATAGACCACATTGCGTTCCAACCAGGGTGTGTAAGTGCTCTAGTTGAATCATAATAATCTGAAAACTGTTTATCGGTCGGAGAACCCACAATTGATTTAAATGCGGCAGTAATTACACTAATTTTGTTAGATAAACTAATTTCAGGTGGATGCAAGCCCGGTGCATATCCTTGTCGATTTTTCCCAAGTTCATAGCGTTGTTTTGGTTTACGTTTATATAACGAGAATACAGTACCCATTCAGAATTCCTTATCAATTACATCTTGCTCATGTATAACAAATTTGTCAAAAATTTTTTTCATGTTATTAACAACTTGTATATCTGAAAATAAATTATCAACACTTTGTTCATCCAAGATAAATTTAGTAATATACCTTGATACCAATATTGGGCTAAATCCAGATTTATCTGCCAGAATCCTATTTTTTGACTCTTCTTTTGTCAAAGAATAATCATCGAGCAACTCAAAATATAAATTTACATTTTTAATAGTTGGTTTAGGTGATTCTTCGTTATCGAATAAATAATCCATAAGATTACTGAATAAACGATTTACCAAATTGACATTTTTGTCGAACAATGCTTGTTCAATTTCATCAATATAAGAAAAAATAATAGATTTATCCATAACATCTTTCCTTAGTACTCAACTAATGACAATTCTGTTCCCATAATCATCAAACCATTCAATTTCATTCTCATCTTCCCATTGGTCCGTGAGAAAAACTTTGAGTGATTTGTCAGGAAATTCATTTAGTCGATCAATAAGATCCTGAATAGTCATAATTAATCTCCGGGTAAATATTCTGGTTCATTTCGTGCAAAATCAATCGGGGAAGCCCACTCACATTGATTTGTCAGAAGAACCGCATTTAAGAAACTAATAGCTTCGTGCTTGAAAGTGAATGAATATGTCGATGGTTCAAAATTATCAATCCACTTTACACGCACTTTGAATTCAACCATGTTTAATTCCTTTGCCTCAGTAAGAACGAAGAGTGACTGTATTTGAAAAATTATCCACATCTACTTCATCGAGATATGCACGGTTCATATACATATATTCTCCGCTTACATCACAAACAGGATCATCAAACAATTCAACTTTCATCGACTTGTCTTCGATCAAATTCAACTTATTGATAAGTTCCTGTACAGTCATACCAAATCTCCTTCTTGTTACAGAAGATATAGATTATTTTTGGATTGGTGTCAACTCAAAAATTTAATAAAATTCACCGTGAACAAATGTCATGTGCATTATTTTGCTTTATCCCAAGTAATAATAATTTTTGATCCAGGCGGATTAGAAATCTGGCTTACATTATATCCATCATCCAATAAAGTTATTCTAATGCCATGAGATTTATCCCTGGGAACAATGACAGTAACTTCATAATGCCCTGCAATTGCAGCATTTGAAATTTCTTCATAAATTTCATGCATTAAATCAGCCACATCCAGTTTTTCTTGATTTCGGTTTTTGGTGTGGATTTGATTAGCCATAGATTTTGCATCAATTGCTTTCATTGTATTCCTCCCATTGATTGTTTTCATAATCCCAATGACGAATATCATGAATATTCGCAGAAAACATTAAACCTAGTAAAGTAATGTCAAATCCGATGCGAGCGTGGTTGCTGCCCTTTGTGTCAAGATTTAATCTTAATGAAAATAAATTTCCCCAGCCGCTATATCCTGCTTCGATTTCCCAATTTAGGTGTTTTGTTAACTGACCATATTTTAGGAATGGGTACGACTGGTTAGCAGTAGAGCCAATCCAATTAGGTAATCGAAGTGAAAGTGAGAACATTATTTGACTACCTTAATTTTGTAACCAAGTAGTTGTTCGATTTCACCTACAGTAAGTTCTTTTGTTGGCTTGGTTTTCTCGGCATGTTCTTGCTCGGACACCTCAGCACCATTCAAATACCAAAATTTGATTCCATTTGGCCGTTCAACTGCAGGTCCATCTACTCGATGTCGTTTTCCGTTCAGATACCATTCTTTGTCTCCATTTTCCCATTCACATGCAGGTCCATCTTCTCTATGGGTTTTGCCGTTTAGATACCAAAATTTGTCTCCATCTACACGTTCAATTGCAGGCCCATCTTCCCGGTGTAAATCTCCGGCTTCATCCCGCCATTCGACATCTCCGTTTGCATACACACGCACCTGATATTCGGTATAATTGCTCATTTGAAATTCCTTCATGTCGTTTCGTGCTGAATTTGTTATACTGATTTCGGGTAGGTCTGTCAACCAAATACCAATAGATATTCCGTTTTTAATTTCTCTGGCATATCATCAATTTTATCAAAATACCGGTGTCTTAATCGCCAGGCATGTTCTTGTTCAGATACACAAATGTCATTTAGGAACCATTCTTTGTATCCATCTGCCCATTCACATGCAGGCCCATCTACTCGATGTCGTTTTCCGTTCAGATACCAAAATTTAGCTCCATCTGCATATTCGTTTGCAGGTCCATCTTCTCTATGGGTTTTGCCGTTTAGATACCAAAATTTGTCTCCATCTACACGTTCAATTGCAGGCCCATCTTCCCGGTGTAA